>Ga0102590_1002090_pt1 | contig 25353 bp, 22 predicted proteins | sample AraplaMF_Col_mMF_FD_76859 | JGI IMG/M metagenome (GOLD analysis project Ga0102590, IMG submission 76859) | Arabidopsis root microbial communities from the University of North Carolina, USA - plate scrape MF_Col_mMF | ecosystem: Host-associated > Plants > Roots > Endosphere | place: USA... | reverse complement strand
TATAAAGGCTGTCGAGGTCGTGGGTTACCATGAAAACGGTCAGTCCCAAAGTGCGCTGAAGCGTCCGCACCAGCTCGTCGAAATCGCCGGCGCCGATCGGATCGAGGCCGGAGGTCGGCTCGTCCAGGAACACGAGATCAGGGTCGAGCGACAGCGCGCGTGCGAGCGCGACGCGCTTGATCATGCCTCCTGAAAGTTCCGAAGGAAAACGCTCGGCCACCTCAGGCTTGAGGCCGACCATCGCGAGCTTGGCCATGGTGATCTCATCCATCAGCCGCTGCGAGACGCGCAAATATTCGCGCATCGGAAACTGGATGTTCTGCCGCACGGTCAGCGAGGAGAACAGTGCGCCCTGCTGGAACAGCACGCCCCACCGCCGTTCGACATTCCGGCGCTGCGAGGTGCTGGAGGCGTCGAGATCGACGCCGAACACTTCGATGGAGCCAGCAACCTTCGGCACCAGCCCGATGATGGTGCGTGTCAGCACCGACTTGCCCGCACCGGAGGGACCCACAAATCCCAAAATCTCGCCGCGCTTGACGTCGAGGTTGAGACCGTCGAGCACGCGCGTCGCGCCGAATTGCACGGTGATGTCGCGGACGCGGATGATGGGATTTTCAATGTCGCCCGCCATCGTCACATTCCGATCGAGGCGAAGAAGATGGCGAACACGCCGTCCATGACGATGACGAAGAAGATGCCCTTCACCACCGACGCGGTGGTGTGCTGTCCGAGCGATTCCGCGCTGCCCTGCACGGCGAGGCCTTCGACGCAGGCGACGATGCCGATCACCGCGGCCATGACGGGCGCCTTGACCATGCCGACGATGAAATGGTCGATCGAGATGGCGTCGCGCAGGCGCGAAAGAAAGGCCTCCGGATCGACGCCACCATAGAGCCAGGCGACCAGCCCGCCGCCATAGAGCGCGGCCATCGCGCCGAGGAAGGCGAGGATCGGCAACGCCAGCACCAGCGCCAGCATGCGCGGCAGCACCAGCACCTCGATCGGGTCGAAGCCCATGGTGCGGAGCGCGTCGATCTCCTCGCGCATCTTCATCGAGCCGAGCTCGGCGGTGTAGGCGCTGCCCGAGCGGCCGGCGACCATGATGGCAACCAGCAGCACGCCGATCTCGCGCAGCACCAGCACGCCGAGCATGTCGACGACGAAGATATCGGCGCCGAAGCGCCGGAAATGGAAGATGCCTTGTTGCGCGATGATGCAGCCGATCAGGAAGGTGATCAGCACGATGATCGGCACCGCGCGCCAGCAGACCTGCTCCATGTGATGCACGGTCGAGGTCAGGCGGAACGAGCGTGGATGGATCAGCACCCGACCGCCCGCCGCGAGCACCGCGCCGAGCATGTCGACCAGGCCGGCCACCGTGCCGGCGAGGCCCGCAACAGTCCGGCCGATCTGGTCCAACATGCCGGTGATGGTGATCGTGGAGGTCTCGACCACCGGCGTTGCGCGGACCCGGCGCACCTCGTCGACGAGGCTCGAATAATTGGCGGACAGCCCGGCGATCTGCGCCTCGACGGGCCCTTGCGTCAGGCTGCGGCGCAGCCGCTCGATCAGCCAGGCGCCGAAGGTGTCGAGCTTGGCGACCTCGGAGACGTCGATGAAGATGCTTTGCGGGCCGCCGGCGAGCTTCTCGGCATCGGCCACCATCCGCTCCAGCACAGGCGCGAAGCTCGCGGTCCAGGTTCCGGTGGCGCAGAGAGCCAGCGCATTGCCCTTGGCAATCCGTTCCAGCTTGGGCTCGCCGCTCAAGGTGTCCGCTCCCGACCCGGGGCGGAGGAAATCAGATAGTTGCGCACACGCCCTTACCCGGAAAAGGTATCCCCAACTGGTTAATGTTAGTTGCTACAGGTAACCAGCAGGTTCAGATTTCGCCAGAGTTCAAAATGACTTCCAGCAATGTTCCCGGCCTCACCGCGCGAATCGAGCGGTTTCCGATCGCCGGCAGTTTCACGATCAGCCGGGGTGCCAAGACCGAAGCCGTGACCGTCGTGGCCGAAGTGAGCCGGAACGGCCTGACCGGCCGTGGCGAATGCGTGCCCTATCCCCGCTATGGCGAGACGCCCGAGGCGACGCTAGCCGCGATTGAGGCCATGCAGACGGCCGTCGCTGATGGCCTGACGCGGCAGGCCCTCCAGGCCGCCATGCCGCCTGGAGCCGCCCGCAATGCCCTGGATTGCGCCTTGATCGATCTCGAGGCCAAGGCGGCCGGCCGGCGTGCCTGGAGCCTGCTGGACCGCCCGATGCCGGGCGAGCGCACCACCGCCTACACAATCTCGTTGGGCACGCCGGAGGCGATGTCGGCGGCGACCGCCAAGGCCGCGCACCGGCCGCTGCTCAAGATCAAGCTCGGCGGCGATGGCGATCCGGAGCGGATCGCGGCCGTGCGCAGGGCGTCCCCGGAGTCCGAGCTGATCGTGGATGCCAACGAGGCCTGGACCGAGGCCAATCTGGAAGCCAACCTCGCCGCCTGCGCCGCCGCCGGCGTCACCCTGGTCGAGCAGCCGTTGCCATCAGGCAAGGACGACGCGCTGGCACGGCTCAAGCGGCCGCTCACCGTCTGCGCCGATGAGAGCGTGCATGACCGCAACTCCCTTGCCCCGCTCCGCGACCGCTACGACGCCGTCAACATCAAGCTCGACAAGACCGGCGGCCTCACCGAGGCGCTGGCCATGGCCGATGCCGCCCACGCGCTCGGCTTCGAGATCATGGTCGGCTGCATGGTCGCGACCTCGCTGTCGATGGCGCCGGCGATGCTGGTGACGCCGCAGGCGCGCTTCGTCGATCTCGACGGCCCCTTGCTGCTCGCGCGCGATCGCGATCACGGCCTGCGCTATGACGAGAGCCTGGTCTATCCGCCTGAGGCTTCGCTCTGGGGATGAGCCGTGAGCCGGTGCCGCGCCGACCAGATCACCAGCGCGCCGGCCGCGGCCATCCCCGCCATGACGTAATACAGCCCCTCGCCATAGCGCGCGTAGATCACGCCTGAGGCGATCGATGTGGCCGCGCTCAACAACCCGCCGGTCGCCGCGTAATATCCCTGTCCACGCGCCATTTGACGCGGCGGTACGTGACGCACCATGAGATTCATCACGCCAACCTGGGTCAGGCCGAAGCTCAGGCCGTGCCCGAGCTGCGTGACCGCGAGCACGGCGATCTGCGGCTCATGCGCGGTGATCGACCAGCGCAGCACGGCACTCAGGCCTCCGATCAACACCAGCCCCGCGGGATGCAACGAAAAGCGCGGCGACACCGCGAAGACGACGATCTCGGCACAGACGCCGAGCGTCCACAGCCCCGCGATCGTCAATCCACCAAGACCATGGTTCTGCCAGTTGATCGAGGCGAAGGTGTAATAGGCGACGTGGCTGGACTGGATCAGCGCGGACGAGAAAATGATGGAGAGGAAGCCCACGTCCCGCAGCAGAGGCTTGCCGGCCTCCGCCACCCTTGACGTTCGCGGCACATCCTCCAGCGGCCGCAGCGAAAGCGCGGTCAAAGCCGAGATCGACGCCATCGCGACAATGACCCAGATCAACTGGCGCGCCGCGATCACATCGATCAGCAGCCCGCAAGCGAGCGCACCTAGGATGAACGCGACCGACCCCCAAAGCCGCACGGGCCCGTAGTCGAATTTATACCGGGCCACTCCGCGCAAGGCGTAAGCATCGGTGAGCGGTGTCAGCGGAGTCCAGCAGCAACAGGTCACGATGTAGAGCCCAAGCACCGGCAAAGGCTGCTGCTGAGTGCCGACGAGCATAAAGCAGAGCGCCGTGGCCGACGCCGTTAGAATCATCGCGCCGCGCAATGCGCGGCGCCGTTCAGCGAGGCTGGTCACGAAAGGCAGCGTTGTGAAGCGCGTGACGGCCGGAACGGCGCTGATGATTCCGATCCAGCCCGGCTCGATACCGATGGCCTTCAACCACACCGTGAAGAACGGCAGATGGGTGCCCAAGACACCGTATGTCGTGCCGTAGAACAGCGCGAGACTCACGGCGAATCGCCGCTTGACTGCTGCTGGTGTGGAGATTTGTGATTCGGACGGCATCAAAGCAATTGCGATTCGGTCGATATCGTGGTGATCGTTACAGTAACGCGCGGTGATTTGCGCGACGAGATTGTCATGGCCAACGAAGCATTCGCCCTCTCGCCCATGTCTGCCCGCGCGGCCGAGCCGAACGAGCAGGATTACGATGCGATCCGCGAAGCCTTCATGGAGACCGCGCGCGGCCGCTGGTTCCTCGGCGAATACGCCAAGCGCAACCGCAATGCCGACACCCGCATGGTGCTCGACGCGGTCGCGAAAATCGAAGAAAGCCTTGCGGCACAGCGACAACCTGTTGTCGAGGATCGCCTGCCCGAAGCGCTGGTCGCGATCCGCCGCGCCGTCGAGGAGGCAGAAAGCGCCGCCGGCAAGGCCTTCGATCCCGCCGCGATCGCGGCGAGCCTTGCGCCTGTTACGCGCGGCGTTCGCATCATCAAGGAGATCTCCTGGCGCTGGCGCGAGATCGGCGCCGATGGGCGGATCTGCGACCTCATTGATTCGCAGCTCGCCTCGATCGAAGCGGCCTGCGCCCAGGCCTCGACCATCGACCCGCGCGCCGACCTCAAGGCCGCCTTCGATCTGCTCAAGGACCGGGTCGAGCAGACCGAGGCCGGCAGCGGCGCAGCGCCGCAGAGCTCGGCGCGTCCCGCGCCAGCGCCAACGCAGGAAGCACCGCCGATCGCAGAAGCGCCTGAGGCCGAGGCGCCTGCGGCGATCGCGGGCGACACCCCCGTGGCTTTTACGGAGATGCCGCAGGAGATCGCGCCCGAGACTGAGCCCGAGCCTGAGTTTGAGGCAGCCGTCGATGCGAGCGGCGGCGTTGCCGAGGAGGCGATGGCGGACGTCGTGGTCGCACCGGAGATCGCCGAAAGCCATCCCCCTGTCGAAGGGAGTGTTGCTGCAGTCGAGGAAGGCCTCGCCGAGCCCACCGCCGTCGCCGAGATCACCGACGAGTTCTCGCTCGATGCCGCCGCGGAAGCCGAGGACGAGGCCATTCTCGAAGCCATCGCGCTGGAGATGGCCGCGCCCGATCCGGAGTTCGACGCGATCGTCGAGCCCACGGAGATGGAAGCAGCCATTCCCGAGCCGATGCCGGAACCGATGGCCGCTGACATCGCGGAGCCGGTCGCCATGGAAGCGCCGGTCGCGCCCCATGTCGAAGAGTCTGATGTCGAAGCGCCGGTGACTGAGGCCCCGATCGCGATGGAATCGCTCGTGCGCCTCACCGATGCCATCGCGGAAGCCGCCGCCGAAGTGATGGAGCAATCGGCCCCGGCCATGGCGGCCGCAGCATCCCTTGACGCAGCCCACACCGCGACGCTGCCGAGGCCGTCACCCCTGCCCGCGGCCTCGCTCGGCGCCACCATCCTGGCCAGCGGCATCCTGCAAAAGCCCCGCCCCGCCGCCAACGATGCGCTCGCCCCGATCCGCCGCATGACCCAGGCCGAAAAGATCGCGTTCTTCTCTTAGGGCGGTCCTTTGTGTCCCGGCCGCGCTGCAGCCTTGGCGATGCGTAGCATCGTCCTGGCAACGCTGCCGCGCAGAGCCCGGACCCACGCCACACGAATGCTTTCGGAAACATGGGCCCCGGCTCAGCAGCGCACCGCACCGGACGATGCTTCGCATCGCCGGGGAAGCGCTGCGCTGCGTCCGCGGCACGAGAGCGGCGGGTGAAGCACGTCCGCCTCCACATCGTCACTGCGAGCGTGATCTAGATCACGCATCTCGCCATCGTGACCGCGGTCACGGACTCCAGGCTCGAACGCGACCTAGCTTCCTTGCAACCAATCTCGCATCGAGATGAGTGCCAAAGGAGCACGCCATGTTCCGCCTGAAATCCGTCCTGATGACAGCTGGCCTGCTGGGAAGTCTGTTCGGCTTCGCCTGCGGCCCGGTTTCCGCACAAGTCGCCCCTGTCGAACCCGCCCCGACCGCGCTGCAAGGCCCGGAGCAGCGGGTGGCGCTGGTGATCGGCAATTCCAACTACCAGAACGCGCCGCAGCTCGCGAACCCCGACAATGACGCGCAGTCGATGGCGCAATTCCTCAACTCGGCCGGCTTCGAAGTGATCTCGGCGACCGACCTCGGCCAGAACGACATGCTGCGGGTGGTGCAGGATTTCTCGGCCAAGGTGTCCGCGCGCGGCCCGAACACGGTGGCGATGGTCTATTACGCCGGTCACGGCGTGCAGCTCGCCGGCGAGAACTATCTCGTTCCCGTCGATGCAAAGGTCACGAACCAGACCGAACTTGTCAACGACTCCGTCCGCCTGGTCGACGTGATGTCGACGCTGGAGACGATCCCGAGCCGGATGCGCATCGTCATCCTCGATGCCTGCCGCAACAACCCGTTCCCGAAGCTGAATGACGCCGGCCGTGGTCTGGCAATCGTCGATGCGCCGAACGGCTCGATCGTCGGCTATTCGACCGCGCCGGGCGCCGAGGCCCTCGACGGCACGGGCGGCCACAGCCCCTACACGCAGGCCTTCCTGAACATCGCGCGCGAGCCCAACGTGCCGATCGAGCAGCTGTTCAAGCGCGTGCGTCTCGCCGTGAACCAGAGCACCAGCGGCGCGCAAGTTCCCTGGGAGAGCTCCTCGCTCACCTCCGACTTCACCTTCTTCGGCGACACGGTTGTTGCCGCCAATCGCGCGCCGGTGCATGCGCCGGTGGTGCAGATGGCCTCCAACCTGCCGAGCCGTTCGGTACGCCAGGCCTATGACTACGTGCTGTCGGAGGGACGGCCTGAGTACTATCAGGAGTTCGTCGCGATGTACCCGCACGACCCGCTGTGCGATCACATTCGCTGGCTGCTCGCGAACCTCCTGATCTCGCAGGCCTGGCACCAGGCGGTGCTCGCCAACTCGCCGATCGCCTACAAGGCGTTCTACGACAGCTACGGCAGCAGCCCCTACGCGCAAGCCGCGCTGAAGCTCGAGGCGCAGCCCAAGCTGATCCCCCTGATGCAGGCGACGAAGTTCTTGGCTCCGCAGAACATTGCCCCGACCCTGAAGATCGGCAATCTCGGCGAGCCCAAATACATGCCGCTGATGCAGCACGGCAATGGTGGGATGCAGACGAACGCCAACCTGCCGATCGTGCAGAAACCGGTCGACGGCAACGTCGTTGGCAAGCTCGGCAATGGCACGCCATCGCAGACCCCTGGCAAGATCGTCACCCTGCCCGCGCCGACCAACACGACGGCGAACACTGGCGGCATCGGCAAGATCACGACGCTGCCGGTGACCCCCACCACGGGCAACACCAATGCCGGCACGACGGGCAAGGTCGTGAGCATGCCCGTGACCATCGGCAAGGGCGGTTCGACCTCCAATACCAAGCCGGTCGTCCAGACGCAGGCCAACCCGATCCGCGTCAACAACGGCGTGAAGCTCAACAACAACCCGGTGAACAAGGTGCAGGTGCAGAACCAGCAGAACAACCGGCCGCAATTCAACACGACCAATCACGCGGTCAGCAACGGCGGCAACAACTTCCGCCAGTCGATGAACCAGGCTCCGAGCATGGGCGGCGGCAACAATCACCGCGGCTTCATGCACTGACCGCGGCAAACGCATGCGACAAAGGGGCAGAGCGGCGACGCTCTGCCCCTTCTTCATGTCGGTTCTTGGTCATTCCGGGATGCGCCGCGAGGCGCAGGGCCGGAATCCATTGTGCGGCAGAGACGGTGGGGAAATGGATTCCGGGCTCACGCTCCGCGTGCCCCGGAATGACGCCTAAGCCACCAGCTCGGCGAACAGATCCGCATCGACATTGCCGCCGGAGAGCACGATGACCACGTTCTTGCCGGCGACATCGAGACGTCCCGCCAGCAGCGCGGCAAGACCCACCGCCCCGCCGGGCTCGACGACGAGCTTCAGCTCGCGATAGGCGAAGGCCACCGCCGCGCCGACTTCCTGGTCCGACGCAGTGACGCCGCGCGCGAGCAGCTTGCTGTTGATCGCAAAGGTCATCTCGCCCGGGATCAGCGCCATCAGCGCATCGCAGATGGTGCGGCCCGCCGGCGGATGCGGCTCGCGATGGCCTACGCTTAGCGACAGGCCGTGATCGTCGAACGCCTCGGGCTCCGCCACCACGATCTGGGCCTGCGGATAGCGCGCCTTCACGGCCGTGGCGACGCCCGCGATCAGGCCGCCGCCGGAGGCCGGCGCCACCACGATGTCGGGGGCAAGGCCGAGCGTTGCCATGTCCTCCGCAATCTCGCGGCCGGCGGTGCCCTGGCCTGCGATCACGAACGGATCGTCGTAGGGCCGAACCAGCGTCGCACCGCGCTTCTCGGCGATGCCGCGCGAGATCGCCTCGCGATCGTCCTTGTCGCGATCGTACAGCACGACTTCGGCGCCGTAGGATTTGGTGCGCTCGCGCTTCGACAGCGGCGCGTCGGCCGGCATCACGATGGTGGCCTGCATGTCGAGGATCTTGGCCGCCGCCGCCACGCCCTGGGCATGGTTGCCGGAGGAGAACGCCACGACCCCGCCGGCGCGCTTGTCCTGCGGGATCGAGAACACCTTGTTGAAGGCGCCGCGGAACTTGAAGGAGCCGGTGCGCTGAAGCATTTCCGGCTTCAGAAAGACGTTGGCGCCGACGCGCTCGTTGAGCACGGGAAAGGACAACAGCGGGGTACGGACGGCGAAGGGCGCGAGCACGCGCGCTGCGGCGTCGATATCGGCAGGGCCGATCGGAAGGGGCTGTTCGGACATGGCGCGATGTTATCGCGGCCACAGCGGACCGGGCAAGACACCTCCGCGCGAGGATTTTTCTCTATTCAGGCGACGAACCGCGGCTGTTCCGTCCCGGCCCGGCCCGGCAGCACCGCACCGACGGCCAAAATGCTGTCGACGAAGGCCCGCGCCGAAGCCTCCCAGGTGTAGGCGCCGGCGAATTCGACGCAGGCCTGCCGCGAGATATCGATGGCGGCAAAGCAGGCGCTACGCAGGTCCTCGTCCAGCGCGCCGACCGGCGCATCGCCGATGACATCGCGCGGCCCCTTCACCGGAAAGGCGGCAACCGGCAGGCCGCTCGCCAGCGCCTCAAGCAGGACCAGGCCGAACGTGTCGGTCTTGCTCGGAAACACGAAGACGTCAGCCGCGGCATAGATGTCGGCCAGCTCCTCGCCGTGCTTCTCGCCCAGGAAGATCGCGTCGGGATAGGCCTCCTCCAGCGCATTGCGTGCCGGGCCATCGCCGACGATCACCTTGGTGCCGGGCAGATCGAGGTCGAGGAACGCTTCGAGGTTCTTCTCCACCGCGACACGGCCGACCGAGAGGAACACCGGGGCCGGCAGGCAGAGATCGACGGCGCGAGGATGGAACAGATGCGTGTCGACGCCGCGCGGCCACAGCACGACGTTGTCGAAGCCGCGCTCGCCTAGCTCGCGGGCCAGCGCCGGCGTCGCCGCCATCACGGCACGGCTCGGGCTGTGGAAGCGGCGTAGCGCGCGCCAGATCAGCGAGCCCGGAACCGGCACCCTGGCGCGGACATATTCGGGAAAGCGGGTGTGGAAGCTGGTCGTGAACGGCAGCTTGCGCTGCCGGCAATAGCGGCGGACCATCAGACCGATCGGTCCTTCCGTGGCGATATGAATGCTGTCGGGCTGCGCTTCCGCGATCAGTTTTGCGATGCGCGCCGGGCGCGGCATCGCGAGCCGCACGTCGCGATAGCTGGGCATGGCAAAGGTGCGGAACGATTGCGGCGTCAGGAATCTGAACTCGACGTCGAGCGTCCTCGCGGCGTCAGCAAGCTTGGTCAGCGTCCGAACCACGCCATTGACTTGTGGATGCCAGGCGTCGGTCGCGACCAGGATGCGCATCAGGCCGCCTTTGCGGCCACTTGCGCAACCGGCGCAGGCTTTTGCATGTGATCGGCCCAGGTAATGATCTCGAACTGGCCGTCCTCGTGCTCCACGATCGCGGTGCAGCTTTCCACCCAGTCACCGCAGTTCATGTAGCGGATACCGGCCTCGTCGCGGATCACGGCGTAGTGGATGTGCCCGCAAATCACGCCGTCGGCGTCATGGCGGCGCGCTTCGGCCGCGAGCGCCTCCTCGAAGGCGCCGATATAGTTGACGGCCTTCTTGACCTTCTGCTTGGCCCATTGCGACAGTGACCAGTAGCGCACGCCGAACATGCGGCGGAAGAAGTTGACCAATCGGTTCATCCGGATCGCGAAATCGTAGGCCCTGTCGCCGAGATGAGCGAGCCAGCGCGCGTTCTGCACCACGAGATCGAAGATATCGCCGTGGATGACGAGATAGCGCTTGCCGTCCGCGCCGGTGTGGACGGTGTTCTCGACGACGTCGATGCCGCCGAAATGCGTGCCGTAATATTTCCGCAGGAACTCGTCGTGATTGCCCGGGATGTAGACGACCTTGGCGCCCTTGCGCGCCTTGCGCAGAAGCTTCTGCACGAGGTCGTTGTGCGATTGCGGCCAGTACCAACCGGATTTCAGCGCCCAGCCGTCGACGATGTCGCCGACGAGATAGATCGTGTCGGCATCGTGGTAGCGCAGGAAGTCCAGCAGAAGGTCGGCTTGCGAGCCGCGGGCTCCGAGATGGACGTCGGAGATGAACAACGTGCGAAAGCGCCGCTCCGGGCTCTCGTCACTCACATCGTAACTTCCCATGCGACAGCCTGTAACAATGTCCCGTGACAGGGGGATGACGATTGAACCTTCGAGGCACCCTCAGATACGAATCAGACCTTGCCTCGCCCTCCCCGCGAATATCAGTCGCATGCGACAATCAGGCGACATGGGGCCGCCGACCGCTGATGTCAGAGTCCCGTTGCGAACCACGACATAGGTGCGCTCCCTCCCCCGATTGCGGGGGAGGCTTGGGGAGAGGGTGTCTCGACGACGAAGACCCCCCAGAGGAGAGAACCCTCACCCGCGCCTTACGGCGCGACCTCTCCCGCAAGCGGGAGAGGTTGAGCGCTCCTGCGTCAGTAGAACTTGTGGAAGTGATGGATCGGCCCGTGGCCGTGCCCGACGCTGAAGCGGTCGGCGGCCGCGATCGCCGCGCTGATCCAGCTCTTGGCGTTGCGCACGGCCGTCGCGAGATCCTCGCCCTTGGCAAGCCCCGCCGCGACCGCCGAGGACAGCGAGCAGCCGGTGCCGTGGGTGTTGCGGGTCGCGACGCGCGGCGCGGCAAGCGCGATCGTGTTGTCGGCGCTGACGAGATAGTCGATGCTCTCGTGGCCCTCACCGTGCCCGCCCTTGATCAGGACCGCGCAGCAGCCGAGACCCAACAGCCGATGCCCCTGACGTTCGATCTCGGCCTCGCTTCGCGCGGCCGGTTCGTCCAGCAGCGCCGCCGCCTCCGGCAGATTGGGCGTGATTACCGACGCAAGCGGCATCAGCTTCGTGCGCAGCGCTTCGACGGCTTCAGCGGCCAGCAAACGATCGCCTGACGTTGCGACCATCACGGGATCAAGCACGATATGGCGAGGCTTCCAGCGCGACAGCGCCGCAGCGATCGCATCGATACTGCCAGCTTGCGCCACCATGCCGATCTTCACCGCGCCGACGTCGAGATCGGCGAACACCGCATCGATCTGCGCGGTGACGAAATCGGCAGGTACCGCGTGAATGCCGGTGACGCCTTTGGTGTTCTGCGCGGTCAGCGCCGTGATGGCGGACGCGCCGTAGACGCCGAGCGCGGCGAAGGTCTTCAGATCGGCCTGGATGCCGGCGCCGCCGCTCGAATCGGATCCGGCGATGGTGAGCGCCACGGGCGTCGTCATGGGCAGTTTTCCGCGTTGTCGGGGCCTGGCTTTGAGGCCGTGCCTGTCCTACCGCGCCCCCATCGGCCCAGCAAGCTGGGCAGCCGGCGCTGAATCAGGCGGCGGGACGTCGCAAGAGGCTATCGTCCCGCGAGCGTGCACATCCGGTGAAAAATGACCTCGGCATCACCCGGTCTTGGCGCGCTCCTCCAGATGATCAATCGTTGGGTGGTTCGCCGACAACGCGATGTTGCGGGCCACCCGGGCCTGCAACCTTCTCGGGATTGCATCCCGCGCGCATGCCCACTCGGTCGTCCTGACCAAGCCCTATCGCAAGGCCGAACTCGCCCAGCGGCTCAGGGACGCATTTGCCGCGGCGACCGTGATCTCCTAGGACGGGACTGGTATCTGGCGGCTTGCTAAATCAGGCCGGTTTTGGCCTATTAGCCGGTAAGAGATGCCTTCGGAGTGACTGCAATGGTTCCTTTCTTCGTTCAGATCAAATGCAAGCTTGGCCAGTCCTACACGGTGGCCAACGCGCTTGCCGAAGCCGAGATTGCCTCCGAGATCTACTCCACCGCCGGCCAATACGATCTGCTGGTGAAGTTCTATGTCGACAAGGACACCGACATCGGCCACTTCGTCAACGAGAAGGTGCAGGTGCTGCCGGGTATCCAGGACACGCTCACCATCATCACCTTCAAGGCGTTCGGCGCGAGCTAGCAGCGCGCCAATTGGAACGGGTCTGATCTAGCCACCAGCTTCCTTGCGCTTGGGCGGCGTCGGCCCATCGACCGGGGGCAGCGACTTCAGATAAGCGGCCATCGCCGCGCGATCATCGGGCTTGAGCTGAGCGAGGTTCTTGATCACGGGCCGCATCGCGCCCGATGCGCTATCGCCTTCGGGCATGTCGCCCGTCTCCAGGAAGTCGGCGATGTCTTTCTCGCTCCAGTCACCGATGCCCTTCTGGGTGATGTTGGGTACCCAGCCTTCGCCTTCCGGATTGGGGCCGCCGGCGAAGCGCTGCGAGGCGATGATGCCTCCGAGAAGATTGCGCGGGCTGTGGCACTCGGCGCAATGGCCGAAGCCATTCACCAGATAGGCACCACGATTCCATTGCGGTGAATGTGCTGCAGCCGGCACGAACGGCCTGACATCCATGAACAGCAATTTCCAGATGCCGACATTGCGGCGTATGTTGAATGGAAACGGCAGGTCGTGATCGCGAACCCGCCCCGACACCGGCGGCAGCGTCTTCAAATAGGCGAAGAGATCGCGGACGTCGTCGACTTTGGCGAGATGGTAGGAGGTGTAGGGAAACGCCGGGAAGTAGTGCGTGCCCTCAGGCGAAATGCCGCGCATCACCGCGTTGACGAACTCGGCCTCGCTCCAGCGGCCGATGCCGTCGGTCGGATCAGGCGAAATGTTCGGCGCATAGAATGTGCCGAACGGCGAGCCGAGCGCGAGGCCTCCTCCGAGCTTCAGGCGATCCGGCTGGTTGGGCACGGCATGGCAGGACGAACAGCCGCCGGCGTTGAACAGCTCCTGTCCATTGGCAAGATCCGGCCCGCGCGTTGGCGCCGGCAAGGCCAGCGCGGTCGGCGCGGTCAGCCACCAATAGACGCCAAAGGCTGCGACAGCAGCAATCAGGGCAGCAAGAATTGTTTGTCGCAGCATTGAATATCCCATTCGAACTCTGGCGTATTTACGGATGATCCCGCAGCCGCTCCAGCCACAAATAATTTAGATGGTGTGATTGGAATCCGGGAATAAAGTCGGAACCGTACTGTTTGCAAGTTTGACTGCAATCAGGCGTCAACAGGGAGAGACTCATGAACAAAGCGCTTTTTGCCACGCTGGCGCTCGGAGCCGCCGTCGCGTTCGCAGCCCCGGCCAACGCGGAGAAACTGAAGGCGACGCTGGACGGCAAGTCAGAAGTCCCCGCCACCACCAGCAGCGGCACCGGCAAGGCCGATATCGACTATGACGCCGCGACGAAGAAGCTCTCCTGGAAGGTGACTTATTCCGGCCTGACCGGCCCCGCGACTGCGGCCCATTTCCACGGCCCGGCCGAGGCCGGCAAGAATGCTGGCGTAATGGTCCCGATCCCAGGCATCGCCAACAGCCCGGTCGAAGGCAGCGCGACGCTGACCGACGCGCAGGCCTCCGATCTCCTCGCCGGCAAGCTCTATGTCAACATTCACACCGCGGCCAATCCGGGTGGCGAAATCCGCGGCCAGGTGACGAAGTAAGTTTCACGGCGACTTTTCACGAAGGCCGGACCCAAGCGTCCGGCCTTTTCGATTCCGGAATGGAGAACGTTCAGGCCGCGTTCAACGCCTGCTCGAGATCGGCGATCAGATCCGACGGATTCTCGATGCCGATCGACAGGCGGATGGTGCAATCGAGCACGCCGATCTTGCGGCGGATCTCGGCGGGAACGCCGGAATGGGTCATCGTCGCGGGCAGGCTTGCCAGCGATTCCGTTCCGCCGAGGCTGACCGCGAGCTTGAAGATCTGCAACGCATTGAGGAATTTCTCCGCCGCCGCCTGGCCGCCGACGATGTCGAACGAGAACGTCGACCCCGCCCCCAGGCATTGCCGCGCGAACACGCGTCCCGAGGGCGAGGCCTCCTCGTGATGACCGAGATAGTGCACCTTCGCCACCTTGGCGTGATCGCGCAGGAAGTCCGCAACGAGCCGCGCGTTGCTGTTGGCCTTCTCCATGCGCAGGCTCAACGTCTCAAGCGAGCGATTGATCATCCAGCAGGAATGCGGATCGAGCTGGGTGCCGATGGCGCCGCGCAGCGCCTTGATGCCCTTCATGACCGCCCTGGTGCCGAGCGCGGCGCCGGCGATCAGGTCGGAGTGACCGCCGACATATTTGGTCAGCGAGTACAGCGAGATGTCGGCGCCGTGCTCGATCGGCCGCTGAAAAACCGGGCCGAGCAGCGTATTGTCGCAGGCGATGATCGGCGTGTGTCCCTGGACCTTGCCGATGCTGTCGGCAACGCGGCGCATCAGCGCGATGTCGACGAGGCCGTTGGTCGGGTTGGCCGGCGTCTCCACCAGGATCATCGAGACGCGGCCCTTGCGCATCGCCTCCTCGGCGGCCTGGTTGACCGTCGCTTCGTCGACGCCGTCGGCAAAGCCGACCGCTCCGATCGAGAAGCGCGACAGCGTGTTCGTCAGCAGCGTCTCCGTGCCGCCATAGAGCGGCTGAGAGTGCAGGATGACGTCGCCGGGACGCACGAAGGCAAGAATGGTCGTCGAGATCGCCGCCATGCCGGAGGAGAACAGCGCGCAGCTCTCGGTGCGCTCGTAGATCGCGAGTCTGTCCTCGACGATCTCGCTGTTGGGATGGTTGAAGCGCGAATAGACGAGCCCAGCCCCCATGCCTTCCGGCGGCTCGCGCCGGCCGGCAACGTAATCGAAGAAGTCCTGTCCGTCCTCGGCCGTCTTGAACACGAAGGTCGAGGTCAGGAACACCGGCGGCTTGATGGCGCCTTCCGACAGCTGCGGGTCATAGCCATAGGTCAGCATCAGCGTTTCCGGATGCAGCATATGGTTGCCGATATGGGTCTTCGACGGGAACGGTTTTGCCATGGCCTGTCTCGCTATTGCCTGAGTCGCCGCCACGCGTCGGAACTCTTGACGGCGTGAGGCATCAACGCCGCGGCGGTGCGAGCAACATAGTCCTTCCGGCTGCGATCCGTCAGGCCATGTGAGGAGAAATTGCCGCACCCATCGCTGTCATTCCCCGCGAAAGCGGGGAATCCAGTACACCGCAGCCCATCGGTTCAATCGCATCCGTCTCGGCGTACTGGATCGCCCGGTCAAGCCGGGCGATGACACGGAGTGCGTAGCTATGCTTGAGGCAGCACCGCGCCGCCTCACTTCAGCTTCAGCCGATACGTCTCGTGGCAATCGGTACAGCGATCGTTGATCGCGGTATAGGCGGCCTTCAGGCTCGCGACATCGTGGATCTTGCCTTTGACGTCGGCGATCGCCTTCTGCACCGGCGGGATCTTGGAATCGAAATCGGCCTTGTTCTGCCAGACTTTCGGCGAGGCGCCATAGGTCGCGTTGACAACGTCCTGCTTGGGATTGACCTCGAAGGTCTTGGCAATTTTGGCGACGTCCGCCTCCAGATGAGCGATGGCCTCGTCGACGGCCTTCTGGTTGTAGGGGATGTCGCCCTTCGTCATCTTCAGGATGACCGTGTAGAGGCTCTTGGCCTGCGAGCGCATCAGATTGTCCTGCTGGACGGCAACCTCCTGCTGCGCCATCACGGCGCCCGCACCCAGCACAAGAGTGCCGGCGACAATCAACATACGTTTCATCGGCCTGTATCTCCGGCTCGCAAGACAGTTTGGGGGAAGATCGTTCTTGGATAGAACCCTGCGGCGGGCGATTATTCCCGCCGCAGGCGCCACGCCCTACAGGCTGTGGCGGCGATGGTGCTCGTTGATCGCGATCCACACCCGCTCCGGCGTTGCCGGCATGTCGATGTGGTCGATCTTGTATTCGCGCCAGAGCGCATCGACGATGGCGTTGACGACGGCCGGACAGGAGCCGATCGCGCCTGCCTCGCCCGCGCCCTTCACTCCCATCGGATTGGTCGTACAGGGAACGTTGTGGGTCTCGAACACGAAGGACGGACCATCGGCCGCGCGCGGCAGCGCGTAGTCCATGTAGGTGGCGGTGATGAGCTGGCCGTCGGTCGCGCCATAGACCACCTGCTCCATCAAGGCCTGGCCGATGCCCTGCATGGCGCCGCCATGCACCTGGCCTTCCAGCAGCAGCGGATTGAGCGTCTTGCCGAAATCGTCGACGATCACGTAGTTGACGATTTTGATGATGCCGGTGGCCGGATCGATCTCGACTTCCGCCAGATGCGTGCCGTTGGGATAGGTGCCGTCGGCGCTGGCGAAGGTCGCGCTGCCGTTGAGCTTCGATGGATCGACGCCGGGCCGCTTGGCGAGATCGGCGAACGAGATCGAACGGTCGGTACCCGCGATGCGGATGACGCCGTCGGTGATCTCGAGATCGCCGGCGCTGGCTTCCAGCGCTTGCGCCGCGATCTCCTTGAGCTTCTGGCCGAGCTCACGCGTGGCGCGTTCGACACTGACGCCGCCCGACGGGATCGAGGCCGAGCCGCCGGTGCCGAGGCCCGTGGCGATCTCCGCGGTGTCGCCCTGCCGGACGTGCACGCGCTCCGGCGCAACGCCGAACTGCTCGGCGACGATCTGCGCATAAGCGGTCTGGTGGCCCTGTCCGCTCGACTGCGTGCCGATCAGGACGGTGACGTCGCCATTGGGATCGAGCCGCACATTGGCGGTCTCCTCGCCCATCACGCCGCAGATCTCGACATAGCTCGCAAGGCCGATGCCCCGGATCAGCCCCTGCTTCTTCGCCGCCTTGGCGCGCTTTGGAAATTCCTTCCACTCGGCAATCTCCATGGCGCGCTTGAGATGCGCGGCGAAGTCGCCGGAATCGTAGACCTTGCCGGTGGCGGTCTTGTAGGGCAGCGCCTTCGGCGGAATGAAGTTCTTGCGGCGGATCGCGTCCGGCGTCATGTCGAGTTTTCGCGCGCAGGCATCGACGAGGCGCTCGATGACATAGGCCGCCTCGGGCCGCCCCGCGCCGCGATAGGCATCGACGGGCACGCTGTGGGTAAAGATGGTGCGCACCCGGCAGTGGAAGGCCTGGATGTCATAAAGCCCCGGCAGCATGCCGGCGCCGCCATGCGGGATGTAGGGTCCGAACGTCGACAGATACGCGCCCATGTCGCCCATCAGGTCGCAATCCATCGCGAGGAACTTGCCGTCCTCGGCGAGCGCCATCTTCGCGGTGGTGACGTTGTCGCGGCCCTGCGCATCGCCCATGAAATGCTCGGAGCGATCCGCCGCCCACTTCACCGCCTTCTTCAGCTTGCGCGCCGCGACCGCCATCAGGGCGTATTCCCGATACGGAAACAGCTTCGTGCCGAAACCGCCGCCGACGTCGGGACAGATCACCCGCATCTTGTCGGTGGGGATGTTGAGCACGTTCTGACAGAGGATGTCGCGCAGGCGATGGCTGCCCTGGCTGCCGACCGTCAGCGTCAAATGATCGTTCTTGGCATCGTATTCGCAGACCGCCGCCCGCGTCTCCATGAAGCTCGCGACCACGCGCGGATTGACGATGGAGATTTCGGCGATCGCATGCGCCTTGGCAAAGGCGGCTTCCGTTGCTTTCTTGTCGCCGATCGAGACGTCGAACAGCACGTTGCCTGACTTGTCCGGCCAGACCTGCGGCGCGCCCTTCTTGACGGCATTGACGACGCCGGTCACCGCCGGCAGCGGGCTCCATTTAACGTCGATAGCCTCGATCGCATCGCGGGCCCGGTCGATGGTCTCGGCGACCACGAACGCGACGGCATCGCCGACATGCCGCACCTCGTCCTTGGCCAGAATCGGGTAAGGCGGGCCGGTGAACGGATCGGTCTCGAGGTTGAACAGGCACGGCAGATTGCCGAGATCCTTGACGTCGTCGGCCGTCAGGATCAGCGCGACACCGGGAAGGGTGCGGGCGCGGCTGGCGTCGATGGTGTATTTGGCATGGGCATGCGGCGAGCGCAGCACCAGGCAGCGCAATGCGGCCTGCGGCGCATAATCGTCGGTATAGCGGCCCTTGCCGCGGATCAGCGCGTCGTCCTCCTTGCGAAGCACGCTTTGGCCAACGCCGAACTTGATGGGAGCCGCCATTCTATCTTCCCGTTTCTCATGGTTGTTTTGCCGGCATATTGCCGTGGAAAAACTGGCAAGGCAAACGGCTTTAGGCGGGCCATGCCCGCGAAAAATTGCCTCGTGGCTCGCGCCTCAGAGCGGGATCCGACGAAACGGCCGCAGTTCGGTCATTTCCCTGTGAGTTCGACAGAGCGCCTTCGCGCTCGATCGCGGCCAGCTGGCCGACATATGATCTAGTCGCCAAATGAGCGCGGCAGCGCAGGCCTGCGAACAAGCGGCCGCACCGCGCGGCGCTTGTTCTCAGAGCCAATCTCCACGTCTCACGGTTGATCATTCACATCCCGCCACGGTTCCAGAGATATCGCGTGCTGTCTTTTAGATCATCGATGGCGCGTTGAGGCGAGAGGAAGTCGACCTCGCCGCGCGTCAGGCCGATGTCCATCAGCTCCCTGTCACTCAGGTCCCGCAGGGTGAGCTGTGGGCCCTGGCGCCGCTCCAGAAACGCAAGCCAGGCTTGCTTGAGCAAACCGAGGAGGCTTCGCGTCGGCGCCGCATTTGCTCCGGCAGCATCCTCGTCCAGCGCTGCAGCGGACGCCTTGAGGCGCTCCGCCAAAGCCTGGTCGATCGCGCCCTTTGCCTGCACGATCGAGAGAGTGAGGCCGCGCCTTGCAGCCTCGCCCTCAATTCCGGGTGAGATATCCGTTAGTTGTGGTGGCATCGCATGCTCCTGCTGTTGTGCCGGCAGGGAGCGTGGCCAAACAAAAGGCCCCGTCCGATGCCGGCGGGGCCTGGTGGAAAAGGTGTCGTCGTCGAATTGCTAGCGCACGACTCCTTCCACGGCCCAGCCGAAGCCGGTCATGTGGTTGAAGTTGACTTTGCGCGAGCATTTAATCATGCGGACGGCAATACCACGGCGGCTGTGCAAAATCAAGAGCTGTGCGACGGTCGCCTACACCTTTGAGGCGAGCCTTCGTTAAAGCGCGATGTGCAGGCCTCAAGCGCGATGGGCAACCATCTCGACGCTTGTCGGCTGCTATTTTTGCTGAATTCGGCTGAGATAATCGACAACAGAGAGGATGCGTTTTCGCACGACGATATCAGGGTTTTGCTCCGGGCCGGCGAGTTTCCAATAAGACGGATCGACATAGTGGGGCAATTTGACGATGGGGTTGAATCGTTCTCCCCAAATCGGCATTTCACGCGTGCCGTGAGCGGGAATTGTTTTCAGTCCATCTATGGTTTGATAAACGGCGTCCGTGGGAAACACGCCGTTGTTGTTCTTGGCCAGCATCGTCAAATCGGGAGGCGGTGTTTTCAGCTGGCCGCCAACCGGCCCGTTGCCTCTCGCATCCGTGCCATGGCAACTCGCGCACGACGACTGAAATTCTGATTTGCCAATGTCGAGGTCTTCAGCTTGGGCCGCGGTGGCGAAACCGGCGGCAAGGCCGGCAATGATCAAACATGTCACACCACATTTTATCATGTCGCGCTCCGACCCGGCTCGTAAGACCCCACTCCTAGCCGCTTCGCCTGCCGACGGTTTGACCCATATCAAGACCAGCTTCCGGCTCGGCCCACGCGGAGTCCGGCAGATGCTGGCAGGGCTCCGAAGGATTGCGATGAACGTGTCCGACAGCGAACAACACCAGCGTCATCTCCAGCGCAGAGCCGCTGAAGCGTGCGATCAGCCAGAAAGCAGGTGGAAGGAGATCCCGGTCAGCAGGAATCTGGCGAGCGACCTCAGCCAGGTGCGATCCAGCACGAGCCGCAACCGTACAGCGAAGAACAGCATCCGCAGCGAGGGGATGCCCTTCCGTGTATTTCGGCATCTTTCCCCTTATTGGAGGACTTGTCATATGGGCCTCGTTCAGCAACACTGCTCGCATTTCGAGTACTTGTTTGAAAGGTATTTCCATGCCCGAAACACTGGAAAGCCTATTGTGGTGTGCCGCACTGGCGACGTGGCTGATGCTTCTTTTCGGGATCGCCGCCCAGCGCCTGAAGCCTCTCTCAAGCCTCTTCAGCCATCTGCTCGAATTTACATTCAGGCTTAGGGCGAAGTAATTGCCTTAAGAGGCGGCTTGGCGGCTGCCAAACTGGCAGGGCTGAGCGTCGCCTTGATGGTGCAAGGATGAAACGAACCAACCCGCGCACATCGTGCGCGCGGCACTCTCTCTCGGTCTTGCGAGGGAGCCACGATGCTTGCGCCTCGGCTTCTGATCGTTCAGGAAATTGATCGACCAGCGCGCCAAGAGAGACTGAAAAAGAATGACGCTGCTAGTCCACAAGCCTCCGATCGAGGGAGAACCGGCCCCCTCCGGTGACCAGGATCAGCAGAGCGCCTCCCAATATCGAGATGTTCTTCAAGAAATTGTTGTACTGCCCAATCTGTTGCGGACCGGCGGGATATTCCCAGTAACGATGCGCGATTGCCGTAGCCGACAATACAAATAGAAAAACCAAAATCGCGCTGTAGCGCGTACCGATGCCGAGTATCAAACCAGCCGACATCAGTATTTCCAGCGTGACTGTGATGATCGTGAACAGCTGCGGCACTGGAACGTTCAGCGAGCGAAAATAGCCGACTGAACCACTGAAGTTAGTAAGTGCTCCGTAAGCGCTTCCGACGAAGACCCATGCAAGCATGATGCGGCCGATCAGGATCAGCAGGTCGGCACTGCCGGTGGCAAACGCGTCGATCCGAGATGTGAGCTTGGAAGAGCGGAATGCCATGGTCGCTACCTCATCGCGTTTTTGCTCGAGGACGGCACCTGAATGTTGCGATCATATCACGATCGCCGCCCCGCATGAAGGCCCTGGGCGGGGCATGGCGCGCTGTAAACGTTTGACGCCTCGGAGTTAGCCGCGCACCAGCGAGACCAGCCAGCTGCGGCCAAACAGCACCAGCATCACGAACGCATAGACAATCGTGCCTCCGCCGGCCAATAGCCCCAGCGTCACCTCGTCGTGGAAGCGCATCGTGCCCAACGCAGAGCCGCTGAAGCGTGCGATCAGCCGGAAAGCAACGGCAAGAATGACCCCGGTCAGCAAGAACTTGGCGAGCGACAACAGCCAGGCGCGATCCAGCACGAGAAAGCCACGCCGCACCGCGAAGAACAGCACCAGCAGCAGATTGGTCCAGACGCCGACGGCGGTCGCGAGCGCCAGGCCGATCTGGGCCAGCGATCCCATCAAAGCCACCTTCAGGGCGACGTTGACGGCAATGCCGGTCAACGAGGCGCGGACCGGCGTCGCGGTGTCCTTGCGCGCGTAGAAGGTCGCGACCGCGCTGCGAATCAGCACGAAAGGGATCAGGCCGATGGCATAGGCCGCAAGCGTGCCGCCGGCGGCGACCGCATCGGCCTTGGAGAACGCGCCACGCGCGAACAGGGCGCGCATGATCTCATCGGGAACTGTGAGGAAGGCTGCTACAAAGGGCACCGAGAACAGAAGCGTGAAGTCGAAGGCACGGCGCTGCGCCTTCATTGCGCCGTCATGGTCGTTGGCCGTGATCCGTTTCGACATCTCCGGCAGCAGCACCGTGCCGATGGCGATGCCGATCACGCCGATCGGAAGTTGATTGAGGCGGTCGGCGTAATAGAGCGCCGACAGTGCGCCGGCTGGCAGGAAGGTGGCGATGATGGTGTCGGCGAACAGCGCGACCTGCGTGCCCATCGAGCCGAGTGTCGCCGGCCCCAGCGCCTTGAAGAAGCCGCGAACGTCTTCGTCGAGCTTGAGCGGCGCAAAACGCGGGAGGCCGCCATGGCGCGCGAGATCGCCGGCGAGCAGGAAATATTGCATGAAGCCGGAGATCAGCACGCCCCAGGCCGCGGCGTGACCCGCAGTCGGGAACCAGGCGGCCAGCGCCAGCGTCATCATCATCGCGACATTGAGGAAGATCGACGCGGCCGCGGCGCTGGCAAAGCGCTGCATCACGTTCAGCATGCCGCCATAGAGCGTCACCAGCGTGATCAACAACAGATAGGGAAACGTGATCCGGGTCAGCTCGATCGCGAGCCTGCGCTGCTCGGCATCCTCGGAAAAGCCGGGCGCAAGCAAGCTCATGGCCTGCGGCATGAACAGCCAGGCGACGATCAGCAGCACCACCTGCGAGGCCAGGAGCAGCGTGAAGATGCGATCGGCGAACAGGTGCGCGGCCCCCTCCCCCTTCTCGCCATGGACATGGGCGTAGGCCGGCACCCAGGCGGCGTTGAAGGCGCCTTCGGCAAAGATCGCGCGAAAATGATTGGGCAGCCGCAGCGCCACGAAAAAAGCGTCGGCCACGGGACCGGCGCCGAGGATGGCGGCGAGCATGATGTCGCGGGCAAATCCTGTTAGCCGCGAGAGCAGCGTGTAACCGCCGACCGTGAAAATGCGTCCGAGCATGCGCCTGTTTTAGAGACTTATCGGCCTAACGATAAGGCTTTGCAGTTTGACGTGATCAAAAAAGAGAGGCACTCGGCCGCGGTGCACATTGCTGCGCCCTCTCCCCTTGTCGGTCCCCTTGCGCGAGAGGGCAGCGCCGCAGGTAGATACAAGCTCGATCGGGTGAGGGGTCTCTCTCCGCATCGAAAAGGCGGAGAGAGACCCCTCACCCGTCTCGCCGCTAGCGCGGCGAGCCACCCTCTCCCACAAGGGCCCACAAGGGGAGAGGGTAGAAAATCAGCCCGCAATCGCGCCGCGCACGGCCGCGATGATTCGTTCTTGATCGACTTCGGTCAGATAGGCGTGCATCGGCAGGCTGATGACGTCCTGCGACAGCCTCTCGCAAGCAGGCAGGCCGCCGTCTGCGACCGGATACTGCTTGTAGGCCGACTGCTGGTGCATCGACTTGCCGTAATACACCGCGGTCGGCACGCCCTGGGCTTTCAGCGCGGCAGCAAAGCCGTCGCGATCGGTGCCATCAGGAAGGCGGATCGTGTACTGCGCCCAGACCGAGGTATTGCCGGGGCTGAGGCGCGGCACCGTGACCACGTTGGAAAGCCCCCGCGCGTAGCGCTCGGCCACCCTATTGCGGGCGACGATCTCGTCGTCAAAGATCTTCAGCTTCTCGATCAGAATCGCGGCCTGCATGGTGTCGAGCCGGCCGGTGAGTCCGAGGCGGACGTTGTCGTATTTGTCGACGCCCTGCCCGTGCACGCGGATGCTGCGCAGCGTCGCCGCGAGTGCGTCATCATCGGTGAAGATCGCGCCACCATCGCCGAAGCAGCCGAGCGGTTTTGCAGGGAAGAAGCTGGTCGTGGTGGCGAGGCCGAAAGTGCCGAGCTTGCGGCCCTTGTAGCTTGCGCCGAAACCTTGCGCAGCGTCGTCGATCACGAACAGGCCTTCGGCCTTGGCGATCTCGGCGATGGCATCGTGGTCGGCAGGCTGCCCGAACAGATCAACCGGAATGACCGCGACCGGCCTCAAGCCGGCCTTGCGCGCGCTCGCGATGCCGCGCTTGAGCGACTCCGGGCTCATGTTGAAGGTCGCTTCGTCGACATCGACATAAACAGGCGTTGCGCCCATCCGCGCCGCAGGCGAGGCGGTCGCGATGAAGGTGAACGACGGACACAGCACGGCATCGCCGGGCCCGACATTTTTCGCCATCAGCACCATCAGAAGCGCATCGGTGCCGCTGGCACAGGCGATGACGTGCTTGGCGCCGCAATAGGCCGCGAGCTGCTTTTCAAGCTCGAAAACCTCAGGGCCGTTGACGAACTGGCAATGGTCCATCACCCGCTTGACGGCGGCGTCGAGCGAGGCCCCGAGACGGACGCGCTGCGAGGCGACATCGATGAAGGGAATGGGTTCGGACCGCAGATGCTGGTTCATGGCCTGATTCTTGGCGCTTTCGCGAATGGTCGACATGAAAAGGGTTTTAGCCGGCGACGCGGCGCGGGCCCTTGCGGGCGGGCGAGGTAGCTGCGGGCCGTGACGGCGTCTCGAGACACTGTGTCGCGATCTCGAGGCTTGCGACGCCTTCATCGCCGGTGACCGCCGGCGTCTCGCCGTTGCGCACCGCCTTGAGAAAGGCGATCAGCTCGGCACGGAGCGGCTCGTCATGGCCGACAGGCAGATGCCGCATCGAGTAGCTGCCGTCGGGCTTGAAGCCGAAGCATTCGGTGACCTGGCGCGTGAGCAAATCGCCCATCACGTATTTGCCGCGGGTCGCCACTGTGACGCTGCGCGCCTTGAACGGCGTCAGCCAGTTGGTGTTGATATGCGCGAGCACGCCGCTGGCGGTGCGGAATTGAAGCAGCGCGATGTCCTCGCGCTCCGCGACTGCGCTCGACAGTTGCGGCTGCACCTCGACGATGTCGGATTCGGTGAACCAGCGGATCAGGTCGATGTCGTGCACGGCGAGGTCGATGACGACGCCGACATTGGACATGCGCGGCGGGAACGGCCCGACACGCGTGATCGCAATGGAGAGAATGTCCTCGCCCGCGATTGCCTGCTTGACGGCGGCGACGGCCGGATTGAAGCGCTCGACATGACCGATCATCAACGTGACGCCGGCCTTCTGCGCGGCGGCGACGATCTCGCGGCCCTCGTCGACCGTCGAGGCGATCGGCTTCTCGACCAGCACGTGGATGTTCTTGGCGATGCAGGCGAGTGCCACCTCGTGATGCAGGTGGGTCGGCGCCGCCACCGTGACGGCATCGACACCCTCGGCAAAGAGCTGCTCGAGCGTCTCGAAGCTGTTGCAGCCGGCGAGCTCGGTGGCGCGCGTCCGATGCGCCGGCGACGGATCGACCACGCCGACCAGGCTCACGCCGGGCAGACCGCCCAGCACGCGCGCGTGGTTGCTGCCCATCACGCCCGCGCCGATGACGCCG
>Ga0102590_1002089_pt1 | contig 25437 bp, 21 predicted proteins | sample AraplaMF_Col_mMF_FD_76859 | JGI IMG/M metagenome (GOLD analysis project Ga0102590, IMG submission 76859) | Arabidopsis root microbial communities from the University of North Carolina, USA - plate scrape MF_Col_mMF | ecosystem: Host-associated > Plants > Roots > Endosphere | place: USA... | reverse complement strand
TGCGCAAACTGCGCTGGCTGCAGTCGGGCTTCTGGTTCTCGCTCCCGCTGCTGGCCGTGCTGCTGGCCTCGCTCGTGCAGCGGTTCCTGACCATGGGGAAGGGCTGAGCGTCATCCGGCGTACGGGGTGAAGGGGCTCATCGCTCGAGCCACTTCACCTCGTACGCCTTCATGTCGAACCGCTTGCCGTCCACCTGGGCGCTGATCGCCCGGTCGAGGGTGTTGACCACCAGGACGACCCTGTCGGTGGCGAGGACGCGCACGTTCGGAACGTCGTCCTTGGCGACCGGCACCGTCCGGTACCTCGTGCCCGGCGGGAACTCCTTGCCGAAGCGGGAGACCAGGCCGTACATGGGCAGCGCCCGGCCGCCGTTCGCGGTGTCGGTCGGTGTCCACAGGCAGCCCGCGCAGTCGGTGCCCTTCTCCTTCTCCGGGTTCCAGTAGAAGCCCGAGGAGGCCCCGCCCTTGACCATGGCGATCATCCCGGCGGCCTGCACGGCGACACGGTGGCCCTCCGTCCAGCCCTTGCGGTCGTCGTTGCCGTCGGCGGGTTCGACGTAGTACTCCGCCCACCACAACGGCAGGTCGTGGGTCTGCCGCCGCACCCAGGCGCCGACGGCGGTGAGCTTGTCGGTGGCGGCGAACTCGTCGGGCAGCAGGTCGTCGTCCTTGGTGTAGCTGGAGCCGTCCACCACGACGAAATCGGCGCCCACCTTGTTCTTGTTCCAGTAGTCGAAGGCGTCGAGGACCCGCTGGTCCATCGCGCCCCAGGGACCACGCAGGTCCGTGGAGGCGTTCTCCTTCTGCCGCGGGTCGACGCTGTCCATGACCAGGTACGGCCCGCCCACCATGATCTTCGGGTCGACCTGTTTGAGCGCCTTGTAGACCAGGTTGTACAGCCGGGTGTAGCCCTCGTAGTCCCAGCGGGCCTCGGAGTTGTTCCAGAAGCCCTTGAACTCGTTCCAGACGACGAAGTGGCGCACGTCCGGATAGCGCCTGGCGACGGTCGCAGCGAGCGCGGCGAAGTCCTTGTAGTGATCGGGCGTCGGCGCGGTCTCCAGGGCGGTCTGGCTCCAGTCGGTGCTGTCCGCGCCCGCCTTGCCGCCCTTCATCCAGTCCGGGGCGCAGCACAGGGTGACGACCGGGGTGCCGCCCGCCTTGCGGGCGAAGTCGATACGGCGGTCCATCGCCCCGAAGTCGTAATGTCCCTCGACCGGCTCGGGATTGTCCGCGCCCCAGCCCATGATGTGCTGGTTCTCCGGCAGCCCGGTGCCGGAGAGCAGGTCCTCGACACGCGCGGTGGCGCTGCCGCTGCCCTCGTCCGCGCTGTACTGCGTATGCGTGAAACCCCAGCCGACGTCCGGCTTCGCGTCCTTCGGCACCTCGGCCGGCGTGCCGTGCACCTTGTCGCCGTCCGGCGACGTACCACCGGTGCTCCCACCGTTCCCCGGCAGTGTGTTGATCAGCGTCACCACCAGGGCCAGAGCGGCCACCCCCACGCCGAGCAGCGCGGTGAGCCGCCACCGCCATGCCCCCGTATCCCACTCATGACGTCCCATCATGGGCCACACTAACGGCGGGGTTCGGCCCAGGAACAGATTTCGTCGTGCGACAGCCCTGTAACAGGACGTAGGGGGGCGGACCGGAAGCACCGGGCACTGCCGACACACCCGGCGCACCTCGGAAAGCGGGTGCACGGGACGCCTGTGTGACAGATCATGGCGACATGTCCGCGAACCCACACGACGCTCTGCCGATCCGGCTCAACGTCGACGACAGCGACTCGCCGTCCGACGTCGTCGACGCGCTGTTCCTCGGCCGCTTCGCGACGGGCGAGCAGCCGTACTCGCACGCATCGAACATCGACCGCGTACGCTCCGGGGCCACGCTGCTGCCTCCGGGCGCCCGGGTGCTGCGCATCGCCCGTGACGACGACCGCAGCGCGACCCTCGCGGAGGGCGACGGCTGGACCCTGCTGGTCTCCCGGTGGAACCGCGGCGCGGACGTCACCGTGACCGCGACCAGCGCCGAGCTCGCCGAAAAGGTGCTCACCCAGGCCACGGACGGCGCGGCGGACGAGCCGGAACCCCAGCCGGAGAACGTCACCATGGGCTTTTGGTACGTGTCGCCGAGGCGCGGCCCGCACCGCACGACACGGCAGATCGCGGCCGGCACCTGGGAGGAGGTCCGCCCCAACTACACGGCGCCGGTGGCGGACGCGATGGACCGCCTGATGAAGACGACACCGGAGGACATCGCGGGCCGTCTGCTGCTGCTCCACGGCCCGCCGGGCACGGGCAAGACGTCCGCCCTGCGCACTCTCGCCCGCTCATGGCGCGACTGGTGCCAGGTGGACTGCGTCCTCGACCCCGAACGCCTGTTCTCCGACATCGGGTATCTCATGGACATCGCCATCGGCGAGGAGGACGGGGCGGGCAAGGGGCGCTGGCGTCTGCTCCTGCTGGAGGACTGCGACGAACTGATCCGCGGGGAGGCGAAGCACACCGCGGGCCAGGCGCTGTCGCGGCTGCTGAATCTCACCGACGGACTGCTGGGGCAGGGCAGGAACGTTCTGGTGGGTGTCACCACGAACGAGGACCTGGAGCGGCTCCACCCGGCCGTCGTCCGGCCCGGCCGCTGTCTCGCCCGGATCGAGGTGGGCCGTCTGACCCGCCCCGAGGCGGTGAGCTGGCTCGGCCGGGAGGACGGAGTGGGCCGCGAAGGCGCGACCCTGGCGGAGCTGTACGCGCTGCGGCGGGGCACGTCCCCGACATCGGTTCCGGATCAGCGGGCGGGAGCGGATTCGGGGCTGTACCTGTAGCGGAAGGGTGAGAAGGCCGCCGCCGGTGCTTTGATGGTCGTATGACCGTGTTCGTCGGCACGTCGGGATGGCAGTACAAGGACTGGCGCGACGTCCTGTACCCGTCCGGAGTGCCCGTGCGGTTGTGGCTGGAGGAGTACGCGACCCGATTCGCCACGGTCGAGATCAACAACGCGTTCTACCGACTGCCGTCCGAGGAGACCTTCGAGGACTGGCGCGAACGGGTTCCGCGGGACTTCGTGGTCGCGGTGAAGGCGAGCCGCTATCTGACGCACATCAAACGGCTGCGGGACCCGCAGGAGCCGGTGCACCGCCTGATGAGCCACGCGGCGGGCCTCGGCGACCGGCTCGGCCCCGTGCTGCTCCAGCTCCCGCCCACCCTGCGTGCCGACCCGGCCCTGCTCGACGACTGCCTCGCCTGCTTCCCCTCCGGCACCCGTATCGCGGTCGAGCCGCGCCACGACTCGTGGTGGACGCCGGAGGTCCGCGCGGTGCTCGAGGCCCGGGGGGCGGCGCTGTGCTGGGCCGACGTCCTCTCCCGCCCGGTCACCCCGCTGTGGCGCACCACCGACTGGGGCTACGTCCGATTCCACGCCGGTCGCGCCCGGCCTTGGCCGCACTACGGACGCCGGTCCCTGACCTCCTGGGTCCAGCGCATCGACGCCGTCTGGCCGGACGGACGGGACGTCTACGCCTACTTCAACAACGATCCGCACGCGGCGGCGGTCCTGGACGCGATGACCTTCGCCCGCGCGGCGACGGCGGCCGGCCTGAAGGTGACACGCACGCCCCAGCACCTCCCGGCGGCGGCCGGGGACACGGCCCGGCGCTAGAGCCGGCCGTCCGGATCACCCCGGCGTCGCGGGACGCGGCGCACCGTGACGGCCTTCACCCGGCCGGCATCACCCATCGCGGCCGCTGCGCCTACTTCGCGAACGCCGCCCGCAGTGCCTCCCGCACCGCGGCCAGCGCCTCGGCCTCCGTGAGGCCGAGGCGGTGCACGCGCTCGGCGTACCCGGCGGCGGCGCCCGCCGCCTCACGCTCCGCGGCCGAACCCGCGGCGGCCACGAACGTCCCGTTGCGGCCGCGGGTCTCGATCACCCCGTCCGTCTCCAGCGCCCGGTAGGCCTTGGCCACCGTGTTCGGCGCCAGGCCGAGGGACTCGGCCAGCCCGCGCACGGTCGGCAGCCGGTATCCCACCGGCAGCGCACCCGACCGGGCCTGTTCGGCGATCTGGGCGCGCACCTGCTCGTACGGGGCGCCCCCCTCCATGATGTGGATCTTCAAGGTCACAGGCCGATTGTCCCCCAGCGGCGGGATATTCGGAGGCACCCGACCACAACCTCCGCGTAGCGTGCGAGCCATGACCGTGACCGTGCGCGACGTCCGTCCCGAGGCACCCGAGGACACCGCCGCCTTCGCCCGCATCCGCCGCCGCACGCTGCCGTACATGATCTCCACCGGCGCGTCCCTCGCCTACGACCTGCGGCACACACACCCGGACGCCCACTACCGGCCCCTCCTCGCGGAGGAGGACGGCGAGCCCGTCGGAACCGCCCAGGTCGGCCTGGTGTACGACAGCCCGGAACCAGGACACGCCTACGTCAACGTCTACGTCGACCCGGACCGGCAGGGCCGCGGCGCGGGCTCGCTGCTGGCGGCCACCGCCGAGGAGCGGCTGCGGGCCCTGGGCGCGACCCGGCTGTACACCTGGGTGTCGGACGCGCCCGCGCCCCGCGGCTTCGCCGAGAGGCGCGGTTGCCGCGCGGGCCGCTCCGCCCACTTCCTCCGCCTCGACCTGGCGCACGGCGCACTGCCCCCACTGCGGACCCCTCCGCCGGGCGTGGAGCTGGTCACCGGCACGGACTTCGCCGACGACCCGCGCCCCCTGTTCGCGCTGGACGCGGAGACGGTCGTGGACGAACCGAGCGATGTGGAACGCGAGTTCACCGACTACGAGGCCTGGCTCGAGGAGACCTGGAACCATCCCCTCCTGTCCCGGGAACTGACGTCGGTGACGGTCGTGGAAGGCCGCCCGGTCGCCTTCACCGCGGCCCGCACCGACGGCACCCGCTACGGCACCGTCATGACGGGCACCCTTCGCGCCTTCCGGGGCCGCGGCCTCGCCAAGCTCGCCAAGAACCACTCACTGCACCGTGCCCGCGAGGCCGGGCTGAGGGAGGCGTTCACGGGCAACGACGCCGGCAACGAACCGATGCTCGCGATCAACAAGTGGTTCGGCTACGAGGTCTGCGCGACGGAGGTGCAGTATGTCCGCGAACTCGGCTGACACAGCGGGCCCGGTGGAGGTCGTCCTGGTCAAGGCGGGCCGCACGAAGATCCGTTACCCCGCCGAACCGCTCCACGACGACGGGACCAGGATCGCCGTGCGCGCACCCTGGGCGGCCGCGGTCGTCCGCGACTTCGGATTCGTACGGCTCGAGCCCGGAGACGTCCTCACGGAGTACTACTGGCGCGACCGCTGGCACGCGGTGAAGGAGGTCCGCGACGGACAGGGCATGCTGAAGGGCTGGTACTGCGACATCACCCGACCGGCCACCGTCTCGGCCGGCGAAGTGACCGTCGAGGACCTCGACCTGGACCTGTGGCGCTCCGCCGACGGCCGGACCGTGGTCCGCCTGGACGAGGACGAGTTCGCGGCGAGCGGGCTCGCGGTGACGGACCCGCAGGCGGCCGCGGCCGCCGTGCGAGCCCTGGACGAACTCGAACTCCTCGCCCGTGGTGGCGGTTTCGAGAGCTTGCTGGCCTGAGCCCGGCCGGTCAGGACACCGCCACCACCGCATACCGCTCGTCGTCGACCTCCTTGCCCCACAGCCGGGCGTCGTCCGACAACCGCTCGACCCGTACGTCGAGACCGAGGGGCGTGAGAAGCCCGGTGAGGCGGTCGGCGGGGATGCCGGCCGGGTTCGTGGCGCCCCACACACCCTCGACCAGCACCAGCCGTCCCCCTTCCGCGCCCCGGACGCGCCTCGGACGCAGCAGTCCCCGCCAGTTCCGCAGGACCCGGCCCGGATCGGGCAGGGCCCACAGCACATGCCGGACGAGGATCACGTCGAAAAGTTCGCCGACCGGCGGGGCGGCGGCGTCACCGACGAGGAACACGGCGTCACGGCCGGCGAGCTTGGCGCGGGCCTGCGCCACCATCGCCGGTGACATGTCCACACCGGTGACGCGGTGCCCGCGCTCGGCGGCGAGGAGTGACAGGCTGCCCGTGCCGCAGCCCAGATCCAGCACATCGGCGGGCTGGGACGGCAGCCACTCCCCCAGCCGGGCGGCCCAGGCCTCGCGCACCGCGGGATCCCGTAGACCGTGGTCCGGCTCCTCGTCGAAGGTGGCGGCCGCGGCGTCCCAGTCCACGCCCCCGCCCGCCGAGGTTTCGGAGTTCCCGTTCTTGGCCATGTTCCTGGTCATGTACCTGGTCATGAGGCCAGAGTGACAGCCACCACTGACAGCGACATGGTGACAGCCGCCACAGACAGACCGCGATCGATGAGGAACCCTCGCCCAAAGGGTCTACCTCAGGACAAACGAGGAACCCGAAAAAAATAGGCACAAGGAGGCAGTCATGCGCCGAGTGACCCTGCACAAGCCCCTGAAGCGGACCGACTCGCGCCGACTGCGCGAGGAAACCGAAGAGCGCCCCGTCGAGCGCCCCGAGGTGCGCAAGGACATCGCGCGCATCTGGTGGCCGGACGGCTGAGGCCGCCCCTCGCCTCCGGCACGTCAGGCAGGACGGTCCGAGTCCAGCCGCTTGCGATAGTGCACCCGGTCGTACGGCCCGTCGGCGCGGCGCTCCACGACCTCGTATCCGTACTTCGGGTAGATCCTCCGGTTCTCCCACATCATCGCGTTCGTGTACAGCCTGATCTCGTTCCGTCCGAGCGCACGCGCGTGCGCGTCGACGAAGGCGAGCAGCCGCCGTCCCACTCCCTGCCCCTGGGCGTCGGGGTGCACGGCGAGGCTGTCCAGGAACAGATGGTCCCCGCGCGCCTCCACGACCACGAGGCCCGCCACGGGCTTCCCCGTCACAAACACCCGCCCTGCGGCCACGTCCGCCGCGTGGTCCGCCTCCATGGGCTGCGGCACCACCCCGATGCGCGCGATGTAGGGGCGGTACGCCGCATCCGTCAGGGCACGCACCGCCGGCACATCGGCGGCGACCGCCGGCCTGACCCCTTCGCCCGCCCTGTCGTCCGCGATGCCCTCTGCCATGGGACGCACGCTACCCGCCCGGGCAGCGCACCCGGCACCGTGTGGGCGGCCGCGCGGCCCGTACGGCAGGCCGATACACAGTTGATGCCCGGCCGAGCTGCGACGGATGCCCGGCGGGGGTGCGGTGACGGCAGAATTCGGGCAGGACGCGATCCCCGTCGCATGATGGAGATCCAGCACCTACGTCCGATGGGGAGAGATGTCGGTTCCAGTGGCTGGGGGCAGTACCCCGGCACCCGTGACGATCCTGCTCGTCGAGGACGACGAGGTGATCCGCAGATCGGTCACGATGGCGCTGGAACGCTACGGCTACCGTGTCACGTCCGCGGGTGACGGCCTGACCGGACTCGAACTGTTCCGGGAGGGCCGACACGACCTGCTGCTGCTCGACGTCATGCTGCCCGGGCTCGACGGGATCGGGCTGTGCCGCAGGATCAGGGAGACCAGCACGGACCCGGTACTGATGATGTCCGCACGCGGCGACGCCCTGGACGTGGTCTCCGGTCTGGAGGCGGGTGCCGACGACTACGTCGTCAAACCCGTCGACACCGCGGTGCTGGTGGCCCGGATCCGCTCGCTGCTGCGGCGGGCGACCTTCGCCCCCGCCGCGTCCCGGACCCCGGCCGGCATGGCCGACGGAAGGGGCCGGCCGGACGAAGGCGGTCACCCCGGCGGACACGCCCCGCTGGTCTTCGGTGATCTGACCGTCGACACCGAGGGGCTCGAGGTCTTCGTGGCGGGCCGGCCGGTCGCGCTGGCCCCCACCGAACTGCGGCTGTTGCTCGAGTTCGCCGCGAACCCCGGCGTCGTGCTGGACCGGCAGCTGCTGCTGCGCAACGTGTGGGACTACGGCTGGGACGGCGACAGCCGCGTGGTCGACCTGTGCGTGCAGCGGCTGCGGAAGAAGATCGGAGCCGAACGGATTCAGACCGTGCGCGGGTTCGGCTACAAGTTGCGGCGCTGACGTGGACACCCTGCGCGACCTGGTCAACTGGCGTTCGCTGCGCTGGCGGATCGCCCTGCTCGTAGCCGTGGCCTGCTGCGCCATCGCGCTGACGGTCGGTGTGCTGGTCCATCGCAGCACCCTCGACCGGTCGATGAACGACGGCGAGTCCAAGGCCGTCACGCAGTTGTCCCGGGCCCTGCAGGACTACGAGCGGGACGGGGTCGCGCCCGACGGGCTGCGGATGTCGTCCGGTGCCATGCCCGACGAACTCCTGCGCCGGCTCCGCGACCGGCAGGGCCCGAGCGGCGGATACGCCACCTGGTACGACGGCGACGGCCCCGGGGACCATCCCTCGATGTGGGCGGCGCAGACGTACCGCGGCAGCCCCGTGGCGGTGCAGGTCGACATGACGACGGACCTGCTCACCCGGCGCGCCCTGGACCGGCACATGTGGAAGTACTCCCTGGTGGCGCTGGCCGTCGTCGTGCCGCTGTCGGCGCTCGCCGCGGAACTCCCCAACCGCAGGCTGCGCCACGTGGCACGGACCGCACGCCGGATCGCGGCCGGTGACCTGGCCGCCAGGACCGCGGCCGATCGCGGCGGCGACGAGATCACCGAGATCTCGGCCACCGTCGATTCGATGGCCGACAGCCTGCTCGGACGGCTGCGCAGCGAGCAGCGTTTCACCGCCGACGTCGCCCACGAACTGCGTACCCCGCTGATGGGCCTGGTCACCGCCAGTGGGCTGCTCCCCGAGGGGGAGGCCACCGATCTGGTGCGTGACCGGGTGCGGGTACTGCGAACCCTGGTGGAGGACCTGCTGGAGATCTCGCGGCTCGACGCGGGTGCCGAGCGGGCCGAACTCAGGCCGGTTCCGCTGGCCGAGGCGATCGGCGAGTCACTGGCCCGCACCGGGCTGGTGACACAACTCACCACGACCGGCGCCCTGTCCGCCGAGACCGACCCGCGCCGGCTCGACCGGATCGTCGCCAACCTGGTCGTCAACGCCCACCGGCACGGCCGTGGACCCGTCGAGGTCGAAGTGGCGGGGACCTGTGTGACCGTGCGCGACCACGGCCCCGGTTTTCCTCGCGAACTGCTCGCCGAGGGCCCCCAGCGGTTCCGCACCGGGGCGTCGGAACGCGGCCGGGGCCACGGTCTCGGGCTGACCATCGCGCTCGGCCAGGCCCAGGTCATCGGGGCATCGCTGGCCTTCGCCGACGCGCCCGGCGGCGGGGCCGTCGTCACCCTCCGGCTGCCGAAGGCCGGCTGACGCCTCGCGCGGCGCCGCACGGCACCGCGGGGCCGTCGTGCCCCGGGGCGCGGCACACGGAACGGCCCGGGCGGGCGAGCGCCGATACACGACGGATGAACGGCCGAGCGGGGGCCGAGGCACGGTCTCGGCCGTGCGGACATCCGCCCCGCACAAGGTGGTCGACGTGCGTGAACGCCGCGCACATGCCCCTTGGAGGTGCCCCCGCATGCGCACAGCCCCCGAGTCGTGCGAGCGCGACACGGACCGTACATCACCGCCGGGGTCCCCCGGTCCATGGCCCGTGCCCGGCCGGTCACGTCATCTGCCCCGCCGGACGGCGCTGCTGACGACAGGCGCCACGGCCCTGGTCACCCTGGCCGCGCTCGCCGCCGTCGTCGTCACCCCGGAAGGCGACGGGGGCGGTCCGGCGGGGACCGAACGGGCGGGCGGACGGACGGGGCGGCCCGCCGCGGCACCGCTGCCCTGGCCGCACGAGGGGCAGGCGAGTGTGCTGGTCGAAGGGCTGGGTGACGACGGCGACCTCGGTACGCACGGCGCGCAGACACCGGTGCCGATCGCCAGTATCGCGAAGGTGATGACCGCGTACGTGATCCTGCGCGACCATCCGCTGCGCGATGGCGAACCCGGCCCCCGGGTCACCGTCGACGAGTCGGCGGCGAACGAGTCCGTCTCCGGCGTGGAGTCCAGCGTGCCGGTCGTGCAGGGGCGGCGGCTGAGCGAACGGCAGCTGCTGGAACTGATGCTGATCCCCTCCGGCAACAACATCGCCCGGCTGCTGGCGCGTTGGGACGCGGGCTCGCAGCAGGCGTTCGTGGCGAAGATGAACCGGGCCGCCCACGACCTCGGCATGGACCGGACCACCTACACCGGGGCGAGCGGTATCGAGCCCACGACCACAAGCACCTCCGCCGACCAGCTGAAGCTGGCCCGGCAGGTCATGCGCGACAAGGTCTTCAGATCCGTCGTCGCGCTGCCCAGCACCACCGTCCCCGGTGTGCCCGGCACGATACTCAACACCAACACACTGCTCGGCACGTCCGGGGTGATCGGGCTCAAGACCGGCTCCAGCACCCCCGCGGGGGGCGCGCTGATGTGGGCGGCCACCGCACCCGACCGCCGCGGCCGGGACCGTCTCGCCCTCGGTGTCGTCCTGCACCAACGTGCCGGCACCAGCCCGCAGGAGGGCCTGAACGCCGCGCTCGACGCGAGCAGTTCACTGATCGAGGGCGTACGACGATGGATGTCCGGGAACGCGTCCGCGCCCACCGCCGGTCCCCGGCCCGGAAGGCGGTGACGTCGCCGTGGCCACCCTCCTCGGAACCGAGCCGGCACCGCCCGCGCCCGACCGCCCGCGACGGCCGGACCCGTACCCCGGCCTCTGGCGGCGAGGTCGGATCGCCGCCGCCCTGGCACCGTTGTCCGTGCTGGTGATGCTCGGCCATTCCCGTGTCCCCGACCGGGTCGGCCACCTCGGCAGCCTCATCGAGACGTTCCTGCCCTGGACCGGTCTCGCCGTGCCACTCCTGCTGCTGTGCGCGGCGGTCAGGCGCTCCGCGACCGCCGCGGTGGCCGCACTGCTGCCCGCCGTCGTCTGGTCCGCACTGTTCGGCGGCACACTCCTCGACAAGCGGGCGGGCGGAGCGGACCTGACGGTGGTGACGCACAACGTCAACGAGCACAACCCGCACCCGGCGCACACCGCTCGTGTCCTGGCCGCCTCCGGCGCCGACGTGGTGGCCCTGGAAGAGCTGGGCGACGCCACCGCCGCGTACCGCACGGCGCTGGCCGCCGACTACCCGTACCACTCGATACACGGCACCGTCGGCCTGTGGAGCCGCTACCCGCTCGCCGATGCCCGGACCGTCGACATAGCCCCCTGGCCGCGTGCTCTGCGTGCGACGGTTCGCACGCCCGAGGGACCGGTCGCCGTCTACGTCGCCCATCTGCTGTCCGTCCGGTTCTCCGCCGCATCGGGGTTCGGCACGGACGCGCGTGACGCGGCCGCGCGCCGTCTCGCCGCCGCCCTGCGCGCCGAACCGCTGCCCCGCACCGTGCTCATGGGCGACTTCAACGGCACCACGGACGACCGGGCCCTGTCCGCGGTCACCGCCCGACTGCGCTCGGCGCAGGAGGAGTCGGGGGCCGGCTTCGGTCCGAGCTGGCCGGCGTCGTTTCCGGTGGCGCGGATCGACCACATCCTCGTGCGCGGCATGGAACCGCGCTCCGCCTGGACCCTCCCGGCCACCGGCAGCGACCATCTGCCGGTGGCGGCGTCCCTGCGGCTGTAGGGGCAGGGACGGGCGGGACGGGTCCCCGGTGGTGGCGGTGATCTTGCTCCAGCGGCGGTGACGGGCGGCCGCACGGTGCCTGTGCGGGCGTCACCAACACCACCGGTGCGGGACGTTCGGCAGATCGCGGAAGGTGCGGACGGGGCCGTGGCCCTGAGCAGGACAGGCAGTTCGGGCCGGGTGGGCGGGATCCGCCCGGTGTCGGGCGCCGGGTCGGTGGACCGGTGGCGGACGAGGGTCCTGGCCACCGGGTCGGCCGGGGCCGCGGACGTGGTGGAGCGGCGGCGGTGGAAGGAGGTCTCACCGGTACGGCGATGGCCGCGCAGAGGCCCGGCACTCCCCGCGCCCCGCGCCTCCGCGGAAACGGGCAGGTCAACGGGGTGCTGCAAACCGGAAATGCGATCACCGGTGTTCGGCGATGCGATGGAGTAATGGCCACGACCAACAGGGGCGCGGCGCGCCTGCACCGACTCTTCGAAGCCAGCTGTGATCGGGTGCCCTCGGCAACGGCACTGGAGTGCGGGGAGCACGTCCTGACCTACGCCGAACTGGACGCCCGCGCCAATCGGCTCGCGCACCTTCTCCATGGTCTGGGCATCGGCCGTGGATCCCGGGTCGCGATCCTGCTGCCGCGATCGGTGGACATGTACGCGGCGCTGCTGGCGGTCGGCAAGGCGGGGGCCGCGTTCGTACCGGTCGACCCGGCGGCGCCCCCTGACCGGGTCGCCTTCATCACGGCGGACGCGCGGGTGGACGCGGTGCTGACGGTGTCCGAGCTGTCGGCAGGGGTGTCGGACCGTGTGAAGCCGGGCCTCGGGGAGCGGACGCGGCTGGTGGAACTCGACCGGTGTGCGGCCGCGTTGGCCTCCGTACCGGCCACGCGGCCGGACGCCCCGGACATTCGGGATGCGGCGTCAGGTGCCCGGCGGGAAACGGCGGGCCTGCGGTCCGACGACCCCACCGCCCGCACGGCCGACGACGACCCCCTCGCCTACATCATGTACACCTCGGGCTCCACCGGCCGTCCCAAGGGCGTGGCCATCGCCCACTCCAGCATCTGCAACTTCCTCGACGTCGTCCCGGACATCTACGACGTACGGCCGGAGGACCGGGTCCACCAGGGCATGGTCATCGCGTTCGACTTCTCCATCGAGGAGATCTGGCCCACCTGGACGGTCGGCGCCACCCTCGTCGCAGGGCCGGGCGGCTCCGGAACCGGGCTGTTCGGCGCCGAACTGGCCGACGCACTGGAGGAGTCCGGGATCACGGTGCTGTACTGCGTGCCCACGCTGCTGGCGACGATCCCCAGGGACCTGCCGGGGATCCGTACCGTCCTGGTCGGCGGCGAGGCCTGCCCGGCTCAGCTCGTCGAACGGTGGAGCCGGCCGGGGCGCCGGATCCTGAACACGTACGGGCCGACGGAGACGACCGTCACCGCGACCGTCACCGAACTCCGGCCGGGGCGACCGGTCACGATCGGCAAACCGCTGCCCACCTACACGGTGGTGCTGCTGGACGACCATCGCCGGTCATCGCCGGCGGGGGCGGTCGGCGAGATCTGTGTCGGCGGTCCCGGTGTCGCCCGGGGCTATGTGGGGCGCCCGGAGCTGACCGCGGAACGCTTCATCGAGCACCCGCTGGCGCCCCGGGGCAGTCGGCTCTACCGCACCGGCGACCTCGGCCGGCTCACGGCGGACGGCGAGATCGAGTACCTGGGGCGGGCCGACGACGAGGTCAAGGTCCGGGGATACCGGGTCGATCTCGGCGAGATCGACAACGTGCTGCTCGAAGACCCCGGCGTGGCCGAGGCTGCCACCGCGCTCGTCGCGATACCGGAACGGAACGGAGCGGAGAACCGCCGGGAGCTGTCCGCGTACGTGGTGCCGGCGCCGCACGGCACAGCGCGGCGGACGGGCCCGGCGCGGGCCGGGACGGGGAACGAGGACGACCTGATCGCCCGCCTGCACCAGCACCTGCGGCATCGGCTCCCCGCCTATATGGTCCCGCACTTCCTCGACATCCTGCCCCGGCTGCCCGCCTTGCCGAGCGGCAAGGTGGACCGGAAGCGGCTGCCCGCCCCGACCGGCCGAAGGCTGGTCAGCCAGGGGCATGTGGTGGCCCCGCGGGGCGAGTTGGAGACCCGGGTGCGGGACGTCTGGGCGGAGGTCTTCGGCATCGGCCCCGACACGCTGTCCACGGAGGCGGACTTCTTCGCCGATCTCGGCGGGCACTCACTGCTCGCCGCCCAGGCCGTGTCGCTGCTCCGCGGCCGGGGCATCGGGGCCGATGTCGGCCCCACCCTGCGCGACCTCTACGCCAACCCGACCGTGGGCCGGCTCGCCGCACACCTGGACACGCCGGACGCCACCTCCAAGACGCGCGGTGAGGGCCCGGCCTCCGCTGCCGACGGCTCGCCCTCGGCCCCCCTGGCCCGCCCCCGCCCCCTTCGGCACGGCAGCGGCCGGATCGCCGCCGCCGGTCTGGTCCAGGCCGGCGTGATCTACCTCCTGCTCTCCCTCACCGTCCTCCCCCTCGCCGATGTCCTGGGCCGGCAGGCGGGCCAGGCCACCGGACAGATGCCGGTTCCCGTGCAGCCCCTGATCGCCGCACTCGTCAGTTACTTCGGCATCCGCTGGCTGCTGCCCGCCGTCCTCGCCCGCCCCCTCTCCGCAGGCATCCGGCCGGGGCGCTACCCCCTGTGGGGCGCGACCTACCTCCGCCTCTGGGCCCTCGCTCTGCTGCTGAGAGTCAGCCCGTTGCCCGCGCTGAGCGGCTCCCCTCTGGTGGGGTGCTATCTGCGGCTGCTGGGCGCCCGGATCGGACCTCGGACGACCATCGCCACCGGCGCCATCCCGTTGCCGTCCCTGCTCCAGGTCGGCGCGGACGCCTCGGTCGGCTACGGCACGATGCTGCACGCCTGGCGGGTGGCGGACGGCTGGGTGACCGTCGCCCCGATCAGCATCGGCTCCCGCGCCTACGTGGGCGCGCACACGGTGCTGGAGCCGGGCGCCCGGATGGAGGCGGGATCCGGGCTCGGCGAGCAGTCGGTGCTCGGCGAGGGCGAAGTGGTGCCGGCCGGGGCCCGTTGGGCCGGATCGCCGCCGGTCCCGTTGAAGGCGCTGGACCCGCGTATCGAGGACATGCTGCGGGCCGGCGGGACCGCCGAGCGCCGGCGGCCCCGGTATGTCGCGGCGGCCCAACTCGGCGTCGCCCTCCTCGAAACCCTCCGGCTGGCCGTCGTGCTGCCGAGCGCCGCACTGATCTGGTTCACCTGGCTCGACTGGGGCACCCCGCCCGCGGTCCTGGCCGCCCTCGTCCTGGCGGGCCCGCTCTATGTCGTCACCGCCTGCGCCGCGATCGCCCTCGCCAAGCGGCTGGTGCTGCGCCGCTCGCCGGTCGGCGCTCATCCGGTCCGCTCGGTCCTGGGTGTCCGCAAGTGGTTCTCCGACAAGCTGCTGGAAGCCAGCCTCGCCGTCACCAACTCCCTTTATGCCACCCTCTACACCGTCCCCTGGCTACGGCTGCTGGGCGCGCGCATCGGCCCCGGTGCCGAGGTGTCCACCGCCTCCCATCTGGACCCGGACCTGCTCGCGCTCGGCGAGGGCAGCTTCGTCGCGGACATGGCGGGGGTCGGCGGCGCCGCCTTCGCCGGCGGCCGGGTCGACTGCAGGCCCACCGAGATCGGCCGCCACGCGTTCGTCGGCAACGCCGCGTATCTGCCCGCCGGGACGCGGACAGGGCCGGACTCCCTGATCGGCGTCGGCACCGTCCCGCCGCAGGACGGGGTGCCCGCCGGCACCGCCTGGCTGGGCTCGCCCGCGATCCACCTCCCGAGGCGCCAGAGCAGCGGCAACTTCCCCGAGGAGCTGACGTTCCGGCCCACACCGAAGGCGGTCCGCCGCCGCCTGGCCATCGAGTTCCTCCGCGTCACCATGCCCGCGTCCCTTCTGGGCGTGACCGCCTTCCTCTTCCTCCTCGCCCTCGCCGGCGTCGCCCACGCCGGACCGGCCCTCTGCGTCCTGCTGGCCCCTCTCCTCCTCATGGCCGCGGGCCTGACCGTCATCGCATACTGCGCCCTGCTCAAACGGCTCGTCATCGGAACCTACGAGCCACACGTCGCGCCCCTGTGGAGCTGGTTCGTCCGCCGCACCGAGTTCGTCACCGGTCTCTACGAGGCGGCCGCCGTCCCCGCCGGTCTCGCCACCCTCACCGGCACGCCGTTCCTGCCGCCCGCGCTGCGTCTGTTCGGCGCGCGGATCGGTCGGCGCACGTGGATCAGCACCACCTTTCTCACCGAGTTCGACCTGGTCGAGGTCGGCGACGAGGCGGAGATCGGCCCAGGCGTGAGCCTGCAGACGCACCTGTTCGAGGACCGGGTCATGAAGATGTCGAAGGTCACCGTCGAGGCGGGCGCCACCGTCGGCAGCCGCACGGTCGTGCTGTACGACGGGGTCGTCGGCGAAGGCGTCTGGCTCGACGCCCTCTCCTTGGTCATGAAGGGCGAGCGTCTCACCCCCGGCACGGCTTGGCGCGGCGTCCCCGCCCAGGGCCGGGCCCTCCGTCGCGCCGACCGCCCTCCACCCGGCTGACCCCTCACCACACCGGCCACTCCCGTTGACGACCCCCGACCCCGGCGGTGGGAATCCATGCCACCTGCTTCCGACTTCCTCGACTCCCTCCGCCGGGCCATCGGCGCGCGGCGCGCCCCGACGCAGCCCTCGCTCCCCGTCCCGGGCGGACGCCCGCTGGCCCTCGTGTACCGGGGTCCGGCCGCCCGCCCCGCCGGCTGCTCCGAGGCGGTCGCCGCACTGCTCGCGTCCGGCCCCTGGGACCTCGACGTCCGCTACACCGGACCGCACGAGGAGATCCCGCTCTCCGCCGCGACCCTGGCCCACGCCCGCGTCTACGCCCAGCCCGGCGGCGGCACCCTCTCCGCCGCGTACCGCCGTCTGAAGAAGCACGCCGGCGAAATCCGTGACTACGTCCACGGCGGCGGGCGTTATCTGGGTTTCTGCCTGGGCGGCTACCTGGCCGGCGCCACCCCCGGCTTCGCGCTCCTCCCCGGCGACACCGACCAGTACATCGCCACGCCCGGCGCCACCGTCCACCACGACCGCGACACCCTGGTGGAAACCGCGTGGCGCGGCATCTCCCGCACCCTCTACTTCCAGGACGGCCCGCACTTCGTCCTCGACCGCGACGCCGACGTCACCGTCCTCGCCACCTATCCGAACGGCACCGTCGCCGCCCTGGTCACCCCCTTCGGCGACGGTCGCGTCGGCGTCGTGGGCCCTCACCCGGAAGCCACCGACGACTGGTTCCTCGACGAGGGCCTCTCGGTCCACCGCACCCACGACCTGGGGCTGGACCTGGTGGGGGAAGTGCTGAAGTGACCAGAGCCCGCACGACTGCCTCTCCACCGAGCGGCAGTGGGCGCGGTCGCAGTTGAGGAAGCCCGTCCTGACGTCGTTTCCTGATCGCTCCGTTAGCCCTGCCTTAACGGCGCCATAAGGATCTCGTCCGCCCGCCCCCAGCAGGCGATTTCTCGGTTTCCCGGGGTTAGCTTGCTGAGCGCAGCCCCCACGGGATGGATTCCAGGAGTCCCCCCGTGCCGCTCCGTCGCGGAGGCGGCGGCCGGCGTGGGTGGTGAGGCTCCGGGGCCTGTCCGGCGGCTCAGGTCGGACAGGCCCCGGCGACGGCCGCAGCGGCTGGGGACGGCTACGGACGTCCGGTGGTGGCACTCGGGCGTCAGCTGAAGGCGGACGCGCAGGTGGTTGGGCTGGCGTGCGCCGGGTCGAGGGCGTTGGCCACCTCGTGGAAGGCGATCCGGTCGGTCAGCCCGATCAGCACATGCTCGGAGAGGTCGAGCACGCACAGGTTCTGCAGCAGGACGTTGTGGACGTCGGATCCGCTGAGGAACTGCGAACTGTAGGGCGTCACCACCTCGTCGTACTTGGTGGCGATGACCGTGTAGTGGACTCCGGGCACGGTGTCGCCGCCCGTGTTGAGTTTGGTCAGGAACGCCGAGCCGGCCACCTGGTCGGCGAGACCGGGGGTGGCGCTGGAGAGCAGGTCCTCGGCGCCGGGGAAGTAGGGCAGCAGGTTGGTGAGCCCGTTCAGGGTGGTGCCGTGGTTGTCGGGCGCGATGCCGACGAGGGCGTTCACCTTGGCCGCACCGCCCAGGAACTTGAGGTAGTAGCGGGGCATCATGCCGCCCTGCGAGTGCCCGACGATGTCGACCTCGGCGGAACCGGTCGCGGCGAGCACCTTGTCGACGAAGGTGCTGAGCTGTCCGGCGGAGTCGGCGATGGGGCCGAGTCCGTAGAACAACGGGACACCCGGCAACTTGCCGTAGTCCAGGGAGAAGACGCAGTACCCGCGGTCCTCCAGGTAGGGGGCGAGGGCGAGCCAGTTGTCGACGGAGTTGGCGAAGGTGCCGTGGACGAGGACGACGGGGCGGGGGTGGGCGGCGGACGGCTTGCAGGAGTAGTCGTTCCAGCCGCTCGCGGACGCTTGGCTCTGCTGGAGCGGGTGGGCCCCGCTCGGCGCGGCGGCCTGTGCCGCTCCGGCGGCGGGGACGACGGCGACCGCGGTCGTCAGCAGGAGTGCTGCGAGCGGTCTGAACAGGCGTTTCCAGGGCAGCATCGGGTGATCTCCTTGCGACTCGGGGGAGGTGCGACGGCCTTGCGCCCCTGCGATCCGGATCACGGGATGCTGTTCACTCGTCAAGTTACGAACGAGTAGGACAACTGTGAAGTTACGCGTCAGTAAAAAATTTTCGATGCACCCTCGTACAGCCGGGCTTCCTGGTAATGGCCCAGGCGTATGTGATGTCTCATCACCAGGCGGGCCTGATCGGCCCATAGGGTGCGATACGCAGCAACTGACGTTGCAGTGAACGGATTTCGGCAGCCCCCAGCAGCTCCGCCCACGGCCGTACGGCCTCCGCCGCGGCTTCCTCGGCGGCCCGGGTGCAGGCCCAGCCGCGCTCGGTCAGCACGACCAGCCGGGCCCGCGCGTCCCCGGGATGCGGACGCCGCTCCGCGTACCCCTTGCGCACGATCTCGTCGACGAGCTGACTCGCCGCCTGCTTGGTCACCCCGAGATGGGCGGCCAGCTCCGTCGCGGTGGCACCGTCCGGGGCGAGCCGGGCGAACGCGAAACCGTGCGCGGGCCGCACCCCCTCGAAGCCGCGCGCGACGACACCGTCGTTGATGCGTTGCGTCAGTTCGCCGGCGACGGCGAGCAGGGCGGCGGACAGGGCCATGGCTTCGGAGTTCTGCACCCGGGCATTGAAACACCCTTGACCCGGTGGTCAAGCTGCTTGACCATAGTTATGGTCAAGCAGCTTGACCATTTCGGAAGGAGACATCCATGCCTGTCGTCCGCTCGTCCGAGGCCGTCACGCACGAGATGCACGGTGCCCGTTTCGTCTCGTACGCCAGCTCCCTGACCGGCAGCAGGGAGCTGTGCGCCTGGCGCGGGGAGATCCCCGCGGGCACCCGCGCACCCCTGCACACCGTCGACCGGGAGGAGATCTTCCACCTGCTCGACGGTGAACTGCTCATCACGCTCGACGGCCGCACCGAACGGATCACCGCGGGCGACACGGTGATCGTCAATCCCGGTACGACCCTCGGCATCGAGAATCCGACGGGCGAGGTCGCCGTCTCCTGGGTCACCACCTCGATCGGGCTGGAGGCGCAACTGTCCGACGGCACGCGGATCGCTCCCCCATGGGCGCGCTGACGCCTACGCGGCCAGCGTCCCCGGCATCACCGCGCGCGGCCCGAACCTCGCTCGCGCGCGGTCCGCGACCTCCTCGATCCTGCGGACCTTGTCGTCCGCGGGGTCGAAGGTGAGCTGACGGGACGCCTGTTCGGCGGGGGTCAGGCCTTCGGCGCGCAGGACGAGCGCACGCACCCGGGCGCGCTGCAGACCCAGCGCCTCGTACATGCGGTACGCCTCCGTGGTGAGCGCGGCGGAGTGCGCGGTCGGCTCGGCGAGGGTGCGGCTGCGGGTCGTCGAGGACCTGTCGGCATAGCGCGTGGTGAGGGTGAGCGCTCCGCACACCCGGCCCACGTTGCGCAGCCGGGAGCCCAGTTCCTCGGCGGCCGACAGCAGTGCGCGCCGGTGCCGGTCGGGGTCCAGCTCGTCGCGGGTGAAGGGGCGTTCGGCCACGAGTGAGCGGGAGACCCCGTTCGGCACGACCCGGCCCCGGTCGACGCCGTTCGCCTTCTCGTGCAGTTCACGGCCGGCCCGGGCGCCGACGAGCCGCTGCACCGTGGACAGTGGTGCTGCGGCGACCTTTCCGACGGTGTCGAGCCCGTACTCGCACAGAGTGCGGGCGGTCACGGCACCGACCCGGGGCAGCGCACCGACGGGCAGGCCGGCCAGGAACTCCGCGGCCGCCGTGCGCCCTTCGGGCACCAGCCGGATCGTCCCGGGCGCCGCCTCCCGCAGCGCCATGCGGGCCAGCATCGGCCCGGGTCCGGCCCCGATCGCGCAGTCGACCCCGTGGTGCGCGAGGGCGCGTACCCGGATCACCGTGGCCAGTTCGGCGGTGTCCCGCCCGAAGTACCGCCCGGCGCCCCGCAGATCGGCCAGCGCCCCGTCCGGCGGAAGCGCCTCGACGACGGGTGTGAACTCCTCCAGGAGTCCGAGCAGCCCCGGCAGGGCCGCCTCGTACATCGGAGCCAGCTGGAAACGTACGCAGAGGATGGTCATCCCGCACTCCCCGGACTCTGGTGCCACAACTTCTTCCCACCCGCGGGGCCTTCGCCCGCGGGACGCAGATCGGACCAGGGGTTCATCTCGTACCCCGTGGTCATACGGATACGGCGGCCCTTCGCCGCGTCGCCGTCACCGTCCTGCTGATGCGGGGCGGGTACCGCCAGCCGCTCCGCCACCATGTCGAGGCCGCCCTCGGCGCGCAGTTCGACCAGTTCGGCGAGGTTCCAGGCGGCGGCGCCCACCACGCTGAGACTGCGCGGCCCCCTTCGCTGCACCACCCCGCGCACCAGCAGCAGCCAGGAGTGGAAGACGGTGTGGGCGCAGGCGTCGTGGGAGTCGTCGAAGAAGGCGAGGTCGACCAGGCCCGTACCGTCGTCGAGGGTGGTGAAGATGACCCGCTTGCCGGAGCGGATGGGCGGGGTCTGGGTGGCCGCCTTGGCACCCGCGACCAGTACCGTCTCCCCGTGCCGTGCCGAGCGCAGCCGGTGCGCCGGCACCACGCCCAGTTCGTCGAGGAACGCCCGGTGGTCGTCCATCAGATTGCGCGAGGCGTCCATGGAGAGCACGCCCAGTTCGGCACTGAGCCGCTCCGCCGCGGAGAGGTCGGGCAGCCCCGCCGAGGCCGTCCTCCGCCCCCCGGCCAGGGGGAGCTGGCCCCCGCCCCCGCCCCGGGCACCCCGGTGGAGTTCGGTCAGATGCAGTTGCAGGTCGCGGCGGTTGGCGCCGAACGCGTCCAGCGCACCGACCTGCGCGAGCCGCTGCGCAAGGGGACGGCTCGGCCGGGCCCGTTCCCAGAAGTCGAGCAGGGAGGCGTACGGCTGCCCGGCTTCGATCCGCTGCGCTTCGGCCTCGCTGATGCCGTGGACGTCGCAGAGCGCGAGCCGGAGCCCCCAGCGGCCGGTGGAATCAGTTGGTTCAGACACCAGTTCGATACGATGAGCGACACCCGACCTGTTCACGTCCAGCGACAGGATCGGCACCCCCCGGCGCCGCGCATCCGCAAGCAGCAGCCGCTTCGGGTACATCCCGGGATCGTGCGTGAGCAGCCCCGCGTAGAAGGCGGCCGGGTGATGGGCCTTCAGCCACGCCGACTGGTACGTCGGCACGGCGAAGGCGACCGCGTGCGCCTTGCAGAAGCCGTACGAGCCGAACGCCTCGACGATCTCCCAAGTGCGCTGAATCGTTTCTGCGTTGTATCCGTTCGCCGCCGCCTGCTGGGCGAACCAGACCCGGATCCGTCCCTGCGACTCCGGTTCGGACAGCCCGCGCCGCACCCGGTCCGCCTCGTCCCGCCCGCAGCCGGTCATGATGTCCAGGATGTGGATGATCTGCTCGTGGAAGACGACGACGCCGTACGTCTCCTTCAGCGGCCCCTCCAGGTCGGGGTGCGGGTAACGGACGGGCGCCCGCCCGTGCCGCGCGTCGATGAACGGCCGCACCATGTCGGCCGCGACCGGACCCGGCCGGAACAGCGAGATGTCGACGACGAGGTCGTGGAAGTCGGCCGGCTGGAGCCGCCCGACCAGGTCCCGCTGGCCCGGCGACTCGATCTGGAAGCAGCCCAGCGTCTCGGCGGTGCGGATGAGGCGGTACGTCTCCGGGTCGCCCGGCTCGACGGCGTCGAGGTCGAGCCGCTCCCCCGTCGTCCGCTGCACCTCCGCGACCGCGTGCGCCATCGCGGACTGCATCCGCACCCCGAGCACGTCGAGTTTGAGCAGTCCGAGCTCCTCGACGTCGTCCTTGTCGAACTGCGACATCGGGAAGCCTTCGCCGCTGGTCGGCACGACCGGCGTACGGGCGAGGAGGGAGGCGTCGGAGAGCAGCACCCCGCACGGGTGCATGGCGATTCCGCGCGGAAGGGCGTCGAGGGCCTCCACCAGTTCCCAGAAGTTTCCGTACTTCTCCCGCTCCGCGGCCAGGGACTTGAGTTCGGGCAGTTCGTCGAGGGCCGCGCGGGCGTCGCGGGCCCGGATGTGCGGGAAGGACTTGGCGATGCGGTCGATGTCGGCCGGGTCCATGGACAGGGCCGCGCCCACGTCGCGGATCGCGTGGCGGACACGGTAGGTCTCCGGCATCGCGACCGTCGCGACCCGCGCGGTACCGAAACGGTCGATGATCGCGCGGTAGACCTCGAGACGACGGGCGGATTCGACGTCGATGTCGATGTCGGGCAGGGCCAGGCGGCGCTTGGACAGGAAACGCTCCATCAGGAGCCCGTGCTCCACCGGGTCGGCGTGCGCGATGCCGAGGAGGTGGTTGACGAGGGAACCCGCGCCCGAGCCGCGCGCGGCGACCCGGATGCCCATGCTCCGTACGTCGTCGACCACCTGGGCCACCGTGAGGAAGTAGGAGGCGAAACCGTGGTGGGCGATGACGTCGAGTTCCTCGTGCATCCGCTCCCAGTAGGCGCGCCGGGCGCCGTAGCCGCGCAGCACCATGCCCGCCGCCGCCCGGGAGGCGAGCGCACGCTGGGCTGTGCGGTGGCCGGCGCCCACAAGATGGGCCTCGGGGAAGTGGACGGTGCCGATGCCGAGGTCGTCCTCGGGGTCGACCACGCACTCGGCGGCGGTGTCCCGGGTCTGCTCCAGCAGGCGGTGTGCGGTGTCGCGCCGGTAGCCCGCGGCCTCGACGATCCGTTCGGCGACCCGGAGCATGGCCGGCGCGTCCTTGAGCCAGGCCTCTCCGGAGTCCAGTTCCTTGGCGGGGTCGACGGGGACGAGGCGGCGTGCGGCGTCCAGGACGTCGGCGACCGGGCCGAGGCCGGGGTCCGCGTACCGCACGGCATTGCTGAGCACAGGGCGTACTCCCTGCTCGGCGGCGAATCCCAGGGTTCGGGCGGCCAGCCGCAGCGAGCCCGGTCCGGTACCCGTGCGGCCGTGCCAGACGGCCTCGAGGCGCAGGGCGTCGCCGTAGACCTCACGCCAGGGTGCGAGGAGTCTCGCCGCACGGTCCGGTCGTCCCGCGGCCAGGGCGCGGCCCACGCCGGAGGCGGGGCCGAGCAGGACGGTCAGACCGTCGGCGTGGTTGTCGGCCCAGGGCAGCAGCGGGGTGCCCGGGGACAGGGACTCGGGAGAATGGGCGGCGGTGACGAGCCGGCACAGATCGGCCCAGCCGCGGGCGCCGTCCCGGGCGAGGAAGGTCACACGTGGTGTCGACTCGTCGATGAAGGCACCCCCGCGCACCGGGGCACGGCGCCTCCCCCGGGCCTCCGGCTCCTCCCCCGTTCGCTCGACGGGACCCCCATGGACCGGCAGAGCCCCCGTGCGCCGGGCCGGCTCGGGCTCCGTCACCGCGAGTTCCACCCCGAACAGCGGCCGGACGCCCGCCGCCGCGCAGGCCTTGGCGAACCGGACCGTGCCCGCGACGGTGTCCCGGTCGGTGAGCGCCAGGGCGTCCATGCCCAGCTCACCGGCGCGCTCGGCCAGCCGCTCCGGATGCGAGGCGCCGTAGCGCATGGAGAACCCGGAGACGGTGTGCAGATGCGTGAAACCCGGCACACGCACCTCCCGTACCCGTGAGCCCCGCATACGGCGCTCGAACGTTCGTTCCCATCCCCCACTCCCACCATAAACCAACTTTCGAACTGTCGTGCGACATCCGTTCGAGCCTCCCCCACCTGGGCGAACGCCGACCGGGCCCTCCGCCCCGGGGAGAGACCGGCCGGACCGGCCATGGAAAAGTCCCGCCCCCGGACAATCCGGGAGCGGGACTCCGTCGGGCCGCGGGAGGTCAGCCGATCTCGGCGCCGAAGACCGAAAGCGCCTCGGTGACCGGCTGGAAGAAGGTCTCGCCGCCCGAGGTGCAGTCACCGCTGCCGCCCGAGGTGAGGCCGATCGCGGTGTCACCGTCGAAGAGCGAACCGCCGCTGTCACCGGGCTCGGCGCAGACGTCGGTCTGGATGAGGCCGCTGACCGTGCCCTCCGCATAGTTCACGGTGGCGTCCAGACCGGTGACCGTGCCGGAGTGCACCTGGGTGGTCGAGCCGCTGCGCGTCACCTTCTCGCCGACGGTCGCGTCACCCGCCTTGGTGATCGCTTGCGTGGAGCCGTTGTAGAGGTCGACCGCGCTCGGGTGGTCGACCTCCGCCGTGTATTTGACCAGGCCGAAGTCGTTGCCCGGGAAGCTGGACTGCTCGTTCTGGCCGATCACGTTGCCACTGGAGTCCGACCAGCTGGAGATGGCCTCGGTGCAGTGTCCGGCGGTGATGAAGTACGGCTGACCGCCCTTGACCACGTTGAAGCCGAGCGAGCAGCGCCCGCCGGAGCCGGTGATGGCGTCGCCGCCCGCGACGAAGGGCTTGAACTCACCCGGCGAGCGCTTGATCTCGGCCTTCCCGCCGAGCCCGTCGACCACCTTGGAGAGCGTGGCCCACTCGGCCTTCGAGACGGTGCTGTCGGCCGTTACGACGACCTTGTTGGTCCTCGGGTCGGTCGCCCATGAGGTGCCCGGGATGGTCGCGTCCTTCTTGAGCGTGGTGCGGGCGCCCGCCAGCTCGGCCAGGGAGTTCTGGACGATTCTGGCCGTGGCGCCGGCCGTCCGGGCGGACTGCGCGGCGGACTCGTCGAGGACATTGACGACGAGCTGCTTCGTCTTCGCGTCGTAATACGTTCCGGCCGCGCCGGAACCCAGGTCCTGACCGAGCGTCGAGGCGAGCTTTCCGGCCGCTTCGGCCGAGAGAGTGCGAGGCGTCCCGGTCTTCGGCGCCTCGCTCGCGTTCGCATTCTGGAAGGTGACGCCCGCTGCGATCAGTGCGGCGACAGCCCCGCCTGCCAGGGCGGCCCGCCGCCCGGATATGCGTCGGTGCTTCAACTCACGTCCTCCTGTGGGGGGTCGGTCGCGGAGGTTGTGGGGACCGCCGCGACCGGAAGGCGTAGGGGCACGAAGGCGGCACACCGAATGAGCCGCGTCCGTACCCACCGTGCGGAGCCCACTATTCCGACGTCCACAGGGGGCACACAAGGTCGACTTCAGGACGCGCGCAGGTCAACGAATGTGCGCCCCCTGCCGCTTGACCATGCCTGTTCCCCTCCGGTTCGATTCCCGCTGCAAATGTCATGCGAGGGTTATCCCTCTGCCGGCCGCGGGGTCTAGTCCTGTCTTGAATTCGACCCCTCGGGTTCCGATTCCAGGTCGGTCGCGGC
>Ga0102590_1002088_pt1 | contig 25461 bp, 21 predicted proteins | sample AraplaMF_Col_mMF_FD_76859 | JGI IMG/M metagenome (GOLD analysis project Ga0102590, IMG submission 76859) | Arabidopsis root microbial communities from the University of North Carolina, USA - plate scrape MF_Col_mMF | ecosystem: Host-associated > Plants > Roots > Endosphere | place: USA... | reverse complement strand
ATAGAAGCGAAGGGCGGCTTTGGTAATAGCGCTCTGCAGCGCGGTATCTTTTGCAACGGCGGCGTAGTCCCAGGCCAGGCGCAGGCCGAAGGCGAGGTTGGTATGTTCGCCTACGCGGATGGGGTATACCAGCTTATCCAGGAAGGCAATATAGGCCCTGGAAAACTGTGCGGCTAATGGTTGCACGTTCTTTGCCAGTTCTGCGGCCAATGGGTCCTGCCAGGTAAGCAGCTCTCTTTGCAGCTGCAGCAGCCAGCTCCAGCCATAGATGCGCTCAAAGCCTTTATTTTCTTTTTCGTGATAGATGCGTTGCTCAATACGTATATTATCTGCCGTAAGGTTTTCTGTCAGCTTAGTACGGATCAGCGCTGCCTGCGGCATGTCGCGGAATGATTTCAAGAGCTTTACCAGCATCCAGTGGCCGTGTACACTGCTATGCCAGTCATAACATCCGTAAAAGGCCGGATGATAATCCCGCGGGTTCTTCACCAGCGAGCTGTCTGTAAATACCACGCCTGTTTTATAAGGAAATTCCTGCTGCATGCATTTGAGGGGAAGAGCGGCAAGATGTGATGCGCCTGCCATGGTGAGCTGCAGGTGCCCCGCCTCATCGTGGATATAGAGCCCTTGCTGGGCATTGCTGTTGGCTGCCATAAACACGGTTGTGCAGATTGATAGGAATAAACGCTTCTTCACAGGTAGCTATTTGTTTAATAACAGTTTGATATAGAAAGAAGGCCGGGCCAGTTTTTTACGCAGGTCTACCTCATAGAACATACAGGAGATCAGCTCTTTCAGCTGCTTGTTACGGGTGCCCATTTTCATGAGCAGGTTAAACAGCCAGGGATATTTTACCAGCTTTTGCAGGCGGTGGCTCAGCTGCAGTTCAGGGCCCAGCACGCGGTATACATTTTCATCGTAAGGGGCAAGGCCTGCTGCAGAAAGATCGTTGGCTTTAAGGGCGACGGCGGCCTGCTGAGCAGCCAGCCGGCCGGCGTACAAGGCATTCCCGATGCCTTCGCCGGTAAAGGGATCTACCAGGTAGGCAGCATCGCCTACCAGCATATAACGGTCGCCGGATAATTTCCTTTTCTTGCTGCCCAGCGGCAGGCCATAGCCTTCTATGCTGCTGGTCATTTCTGCATTACGGAAACGTTCCTTAAATACAGGATCGTTCTCAAGGGTTTCTGTCAGCAGTTTTTTCAGGTTCACCTTCCTGCTGCGTACTGCTTCGCTGATCATATCCATGCCCACGTTGGCTTCGCCATTGGGTAAGGGGAAGATCCAGAGGTAACCCGGCAGCAGGGGTTTCAGGAAATGCAGCTCAATGAAATTATCGGCATGGGTGCCTGTTACATTTTTGTAGTAAGCTCTTACGCCGGCGGCATAGTAGGCCGGCTCCATCCGGATGTTGGCTACTTCTTTGGTGAAAGAGGAATGTGCTCCGTTGGCCACGATGAGCAATTGCGCCTTTACGGAAAAATTGCCGGTGGTATCTGTTACCAGGTAGCCATCTTCCTGCAGTTCATATTTATCAATAGTGATTCCTTCAAAAAGCTGGATCTCCGGTCTGCGTTTCAACTCATCTACCAGGAAATTATCAAAGTGGATGCGTTTACATACAAAACCGGCCGGTTCGTCTACCTGGCGGTCATAATTGGGTTTGTAGGCCACTTCCATGGCCACCCTGCCGGGAGATACAAAGGTTACGCCCCAGCTGCCCAGTTTCTGCGTGTATTGGCGCAGGCGTTCGGCCACTCCCTTATCAATGGCTTCGAGGGCGGTGAGCACTTTTCCGCTCAATCCGTCCCCGCAAACTTTGTCCCTGGGAAAAACAGCCTTGTCTACCACTACGCAGTCAATGCCCAGCTGTACCAGCTGCAGGGCCGCAGTAGCCCCACCCGGTCCGGCGCCAATAATACAAACCTTTGTTTCGATCATGCCAGTCATGAAATTAGCCGGAAAGATAAGGAATTGAGACATATAAGCATATAACACGACATGCTATATCTTTGTGAGGTTAAAACATGTTTTATGTTCGGAGATCTCTTTGGAAAGCTGCAGGAAGCGCAGCAGAAAATGCAGGAAGGGAAAGCAAGGCTGGCTAATATCACAGTAGACGGAGACGCCGGTGAAGGCGATGTAAAGGTGACTGTAAACGGCAACCGGGAAGTAAAGGCCATTGCCATAAAGGAGCATCTGTTAAGCCCGGACAATAAAGAAGAGCTGGAAGACCTGCTGATCACCGCCCTTAACCGCGCGCTGAAGAACGCGGAGAATGCCTGGGAGTCTGAAATGAAGGGAGTAGCCGGCGGTATGTTAGGCGGGCTCGGGATCTAAGCCGCCTAAGGTCGTGTAGCAGGGATCAGCTCCTTTAGTTTCCTTGCATTTTCCAGTGCATAGCCATGCACATCATTGTTGAAAAAGATCCATAGATTGTGGCCTTCTTCCAACCAGCGGTTACATTTGCGGGCGTATGCACGCAGTGAAACAGTGGCATAATTGGATGCGTAGAGATCACCGGGGCCGTGAAAACGCAGGTAGATATGCGGAGCGGTCACGGCTTCTTTATAGGGAAAGCGCTTACCTGAATGGGCGATTACCAGGCCAATCCCATATTCTTCCATCAACGACAGGCTTTGCCGGCTGAACCAGCTGGTATGCCGCACTTCTAAGGAAAAATCATATTGTTTATAGGTAGTTGCCAACAGGCTGTAAAAATCTTTTGCTACGCCTGCATCAAAGGATAAACGTTCCGGCAGCTGTACCAATACCGGGCCCAGGCGATCCTGTATCATGTCAAATACACCGAAATAGACCTGCATACCGGCTGCCGGATCACGCAACTTTTTCATGTGGGAAATGTAGCGGCTAAGTTTAGGGCAAAAGGTAAAATCAGGAGGTACTTTTTTCACCCAATCCAGTACGGTCTTTTCTTTAGGCAGGCGGTAAAAGCTGGTATTGATCTCGGTACAGGTGAATTCCTGGCTGTAGTACACCAGGTAATCCGCCGGTTTCATCTTTTCAGGATAATACAATCCTTTCCAGTGTTTATAGCTCCAGCCAGAGGTCCCTATATGCCAGGCTGCACGCGACCTTTTCATATAGCTTTTGAGATGTGCATACAACATTGGTACCTGTTTTCAGAATATGGAAAGTTAGTATGCAGAAACTGCAAGGTTGTGACCGTAACAAAAAGCCTGTATACGATTGGTGCGCTGTTAAAGTGATTGTTGTGAATGTTTTATAGCTGTGTTCCCCATTGTTGCAATTGAGCTGGAACAGGTTTTGGCATATACCCGGAAACAAAAATGTATATGCGTACTCAAAACAAGGAATCTGCACCATCGCAGAAGACGATGTACTACATTTTAGTTGCCTTTGTGACGATCAGTATACTGGCACAATTGCTGGTGAAGGTTCTGGAACACTAAATATTTAGAGCTATGATCAATCAATATGAAGTACCGGCATTGATTGAAGATGCAATACCGGAATTAAGAAAACCGCTGCACCAGTTTCCCGCAGTATTTCATGTATACGAAACCGTTAGCTGCCTGAGCAACTATACCCGCAAACAGCTGGAAGACCACAACTATAGTATTGCCGGCAGATGTTTAAAAGTCGCAGGCCGCTTGTATGAGCGTGGCAACCAGGTAGTAAAAGGCGCGATTGAACAAGACTTTTTGCCTGCATTGTCCTGTCTGCCGATCACTGATGCTATTTACCGTATAAAATTATATTCACTGATACCTGCTTCGCTGTATACGCTGTTTATACAGCAGCAAATAGGGGGTGTCCCTCACATCAATAAACAATAGAATGGAAAGTTCGGATATTGTCGTCCGTAGATGCAAGAGCTGTGTAAACTATCCTATATTAACCGCCAAAGGGTTCAAACACTGCCTGTGAGCTATGCTTTTTGACCCTGTAATGCAGCAGTAGAAATTTTTCTGCTGCTGTTTTTAATAACGCCGGGATCGTTAAATTTGTACCGGCCAAGCCAACCTAGCTCAGCTGGTAGAGCAACAGTTTCGTAAATTGTAGGTCGTGGGTTCGAATCCCATGGTTGGCTCGAAAAAAACGTCTATGCGTTATTTATCCCTATTGCTCGCAAGTATTTGCCTGTTTGCATGTCATTCCCGCAACACGGCAGAAAAGCCTAGGAAAATAGAATTACAGCTGTCTTCCCTGTATAACAAGGATACCGTATTGCTGGTGCTTAAACAGGCAGGCGGAAAGAACAAGGATGCCGACAAGCTATTCCTCGAGGCAATTGAAACTTATCGGAATAAGAAGAATCCTGCAGGCGGTGTTGCGCTCTTTAAAAAGGCCATCCTGCTGCAACCAAGCGGGAAAGCCTATTATGAGTTGGGGAACGCCCTGATGGATCAGAAAGAATACCTGGAAGCAACCAATGCATATACCATTGCAGAGTTGATGGATTACTCCCCGCTTTACAAAGTGATGTTTAACCAGGCCTGCGCCTATTCCCGCCTGGGGCATGCAGATGAAGCGCTATACTATCTTACCTCTGCTATAGAATTTGGATACAGCAATTACAAGAATATTTACAATGACCCCGATCTGGAGAATGCAAGAACAACGGAGAAATGGAAGTTTGATGCGGCTGTTACCAAAGCCTTCAGCGGGGCTAACGATCCGGAAAAGCTGGAGTGGAGCCTGTTCTATCATGAATTCAAACAACTGGAGTTTCCCCTGGTGCTCGATATGCAGTACGGAGATAAACTGGAAAACCTTATCTCCTATGATTATGAACGATATGTAGCAGAAATGCGAAATGCATCCTTTTCTCGTGATGTAGGCAGCGAGTATTATTATGTAGGGGTGGTAAGATCTAGCGATAGTGTTAAAGCAGTGATATATGCCGAAAGAGATGTGGTGAGCGATGAAAATATACCGCCGGTATATTACATGGTTACCTATAATGCATCTGGTAAGCTGATAGATAAATTGCAAATAGGCGGACATGAGATACTGAAAGATCCCTTTAAAGTACCTACTGTACAGCAGAACGGTAATATACAGGTAACGTTGTTCGAGTTGGTATATGAAAAAGACCCTGAAAAGCATGGCCTTTACGATAACAAATTGCTTCAAAGCAAAGAGCTGGAAAAGGAATTTTACAGCCTGTCAGATGATGGACATTTTGTAAAACAGTCTGCTTTACTCGGAATGAGATAGTGGTTGCGTATCAATATTTCCACTACAAGAAGATTCAGGGTCCAGCTAAGCCAGGAAATGGAAATATAGGCTGCTACCGGATGCAGTGGAATATGCAGCGCTGCTATGAGGTAAGCATACAGCCTCAATGTAAGCGCAGAAAGCGCCAGCGCATAACTCCGCAACATCATCTGCCCATGGTCCTTCCAACGACCCTGCAGGGTATAGCGCCATCCGGTATACGTAGTAACCAACCACAATAAGGACAGCAGCACAAAACTGATCCGTGCAGGCAAGCCTCCGTTAGCATAGAATGACATCACCAGGCCTGCCGGGCCGCTGAAAAAAAGCACGGTAACTACGTATATTTTTCCTGAATACTGGTGCAGGCGCGGATACCGGCTTAGCAGGTGCATGCTGCACTGCAGGAGACCTGCGACGAGCACGATCGTACTCACAAATACATGCACATAAAAGCTGATACGCCAGTGGCTTATATGGTACACCAGCTGCTTGGTCATCAGGAAATCTGTATAACGGTTAAAAGCGGTATAAGGTAAACTGAGGCGTAGCATAAGACAGGCGCCAAATAATATAAGCGCTGCCAGTATGGCAAATATGGTACGTCTAAAGATTGGTCGCATCAGCCTGCCGTATAGAAATCAAAACCTTCGCCGGATATTTGATTCAAATAGCGTTGCTTACTATCCGGGTCTTCATGGAAGATCAGCTTAAAAGAGCTGTTACGTTTGCCAAATTGTTCGTTGGGCTGCCAGTTCACCTGGATCTCGTCGCCGGTCCTTTCCCAGGTTCCTCTTACGGTGTTCAGCTGCGGGGCGTAGGTAGAATCATTTATTTTCTCGTAGTAATTCAATTTACAACTACCATCAGGGTCAAAGGAAATATCACAATGTTCTCCGGACAGGGCATCACCCATGAATTCTTTGTTATCTGATCTTGCCGCATCATTCGTAGACAGACGGGTCAAGCTAAGTTGTTTTTCCCGCAACGAAGGAGTGTTCAGTGGTGTCCACTTGCCATGTGCAGTAGTGAAGTTTTTATCAAACACCAGGTGAAATCGGCCATCGTAAGGGTGATCGCCGGGTTCATTCAGCTGCATAATCCATCCGTCTCCTTCTGGGCTGATTTTTCCGCTCAGATTACGGCGGAGACCTTTATGTACATTGTAACCAGCTATGTGATTATTGCTGGCATAATTGATAGTGATAAAAATGGGGCTGCCATCGAAATCTCCTTTATAGGTGGCCCAGGCAGTTGCCTGCATCATTGCTGTTACAATGGCGGAGCTATCAGCGGCGGGTGCAGGCATTTTGTCAGGTAAAGCACAGCCACTGTATATTGCGGCGCACACTGTCAACAGAATGTGATATTTCACAGGTAAGGATTTGATGTAAAATACTTCATTTCAACATAATAAATATATAAATGTATAACCCGGAGGTGAAGGATTAACTTTACCTTATATTTTTGTCATTCTACTGAGATGGGCATAAAGATTGCCCGATCAGCCCGGAATGATTTATATCATTGACTGCGAAACTTAATCCATTTATCTTTGACAAATGAACACCGCAAAACAAATACGGAAACAACCTGACTGGCTTCATGAGCTTGATTTTATAAGCATACACCTGGTACCTTTGTTGGCATTCTTTACCACCGTGCATGCGTTCGACTGGATCATATGTGTCGTGCTGTACGTGGCGCGTATGTTTTTTGTAACTGGTGGCTATCACCGCTATTTCTCCCATCGTGCGTTTAAGACCTCGCGTTTCTTCCAGTTCATACTGGCCTTTGGTGCGCAGAGCAGTTTTCAGAAAGGCGTACTGTGGTGGGCAGCTAACCATCGTATACATCACAAGCATAGCGATACTCCCGAGGATCCGCATTCTGCTAACCTGTACGGGTTCTGGTATGCTCACATTGGCTGGATCATGGGACCGGAATACAAACCTACCCGCTATGACCTGATCAAGGATATGAAACACCGGGAGCTGTACTGGCTGAATAAATATCATTTTGTGCCGCCGGTAGTACTGGCGCTGGCTGTGTACCTGATTGGCAATAAAGTGAATGGGGCCGGTTTCTTTGACTGGAGCGCCGGGCTCTCTACCCTGTTCATCGGTTTTTTCCTGAGCACCATCCTGGTGTATCACGGCACGTTCACCATCAACTCGTTAATGCACAAGATCGGTAACCAGCGCTACAAAACCGGAGACCAATCCCGTAACAGCCTGGTGCTGGCGCTGATCACGCTGGGAGAGGGCTGGCACAACAATCACCACTATTATCAAAGCGCGGCCCGGCAGGGTTTTTACTGGTGGGAGATCGATATCACCTACTACATTATCCGTACGCTGGGATTTTTTGGAATAGTGTGGGATATTCGCCCCGTTCCGGCGAAAGTGAAAGAGAGCAATAAGATCAACCCTTCATAAGTACAATGAATACCGGGATTTGGTACATGCAAGTAAACGGGAGCTAAGGTAGCTTTGCATGACCATATTCCGGATATTATGACCAACGATAAGCGCAAACATTTTTTACTGATACTGATATTAGGCGCCTTGACAGCACTGGCGCCTTTTTCTATTGATATGTACCTGCCGGGGTTCCCGGCTATTGCAAAAGATCTGCACTCCAACATAGCAGACGTCTCCCTTTCTTTATCCAGCTTCTTTATAGGTGTTTCTTTCGGGCAGCTGCTGTATGGGCCTTTGCTGGATCGTTTTGGCAGAAAGCGTCCCCTGCATATTGGCCTGGTTGTATACCTGCTGGCCTCCCTGGGTTGCGTATTTGTGACCTCTGTGGGTGCCCTGATCGCTTTACGCTTTCTGCAGGCCCTGGGATGTTGCGCCTGCACGGTGGCCGCTACTGCTATGGTGCGCGATCTGTTCCCGGTAGAAGAGAACGCCAAAGTATTTTCAATGCTGTTGCTGGTAGTAGGAGCTTCACCCATGCTGGCGCCAGCTATTGGCGGATACGTGAGTGAGTTCATGGGCTGGCACTACATCTTTGTTATATTAACGGCCCTGGCGGCTGTGATCCTGGCTGCTTCCTATTGGAAATTACCGGAGAGCTATCAGCCAGACCCTAACTATTCACTGATGCCCGTGCCGATCATCCGCAGTTTTCTGTTTGTAATAAAAGAGCCACGCTTCACTACCTATGCGGTAGGCGGAGCCATTGTATTTGCCGGACTGCTTTCTTATGTAGCCGGATCGCCGTATGTTTTCCTGGAGATCTTCAAAGTATCCGGCACCCAGTACAGCCTGATCTTCGCCGCGCTGGCGGCAGGGCTGATCGGTTCCGGCCAGGTGAACAGTGCTTTACTGAAGAGATATAAAAGTGAACAAATTATCATCGTGGCTCTCGCCGTACAGGCGCTTACAGGTATTGTATTGGTTACCGGGGCCGGTAACGGTTGGCTGGGGCTCGCGGGCACATTGGCCACCATTTTTATTTTTCTCTCCTGTGCCGGGTTTATCTTCCCTAATGCGTCAGCGCTTTCCATGGCGCCGTTTGCGCAACACGCAGGTAGTGCATCCGCACTGATGGGCGCTTTACAGATGGGGCTTGGCGCGCTGGCTTCTGTGGCAGTAAGCCTGCTAAGTAAGAACGATCATACTGCCTTTCCCATGACGGGTGTGATGGCGGGTTGTTCCCTGCTGGCCTTATGCGTTCTTGTTGCAGGCAGCCGGTTTATCCGGCACAGCACTGCTAAAAAAATAGCACAGGAAGCAGGTCAGCTCAATGATGCTGCCGCTTAGTCATTCAGGGCCTGCCACAGCATCTCTTTCAGGTCTGTCAGCCCTTGCTGGGTAACAGAGGAGATGAATACATGCGGCACGTCCTCGGGCAGTTCCGCTGCAATGGCTTTCTGCAGCTCTTCATCCAGCATATCGCTTTTGCTGATGGCCAGCAGGAATTGTTTATCCAGCAACTCAGGATTGTACTGTTCCAGTTCATTTACAAGAATGTCAAATTCCTGGCGGTGATCTTTACTATCTGCCGGGATGAGGAACAGTAATACGGAATTGCGCTCGATGTGCCGGAGGAAGCGGTGTCCCAGGCCACGGCCTTCATGGGCGCCTTCTATGATACCGGGGAGGTCGGCGATACAGAATGACCGGTCGTCGTGGTAAGAAACGATACCCAGCTGTGGGGTAAGGGTGGTAAATGCGTAATCTGCTATTTTAGGTTTGGCGGCGGTGATGGTAGAAAGCAGGGTGGATTTACCAGCATTGGGAAAGCCAACAAGGCCTACATCTGCCAGTACTTTCAGCTCGAGCAGCTTCCAGCCTTCCTGGCCGGGCTCGCCCGGTTGGGAATATTCAGGAGCCTGGTTGGTTGGCGTTTTAAAATAGGCATTGCCGCGACCGCCTTGTCCGCCGGGCAGCAGGATGGTCTCCTGGCCCTCGTCCAGGATCTCTGCGATCAGATCGCCGGACTCTTCGTCGTACACTTGCGTACCCAGGGGCACTTCTATGATCACATCTTCTCCGTTAGAGCCGGTACAGTTGTTACGGCTGCCGTTTTGCCCGTCTGTAGCAATCACGTTCTTGTGCCAGCGGAGGTGGAGCAGGGTCCACAGCTGCGCATTGCCTTTCAGGATGATATGTCCGCCACGGCCGCCATCGCCCCCGTCAGGGCCAGCCATGGGATTAAACTTGGTGCGCATGAAATGGGAGCTGCCGGCGCCGCCCTTGCCGGATTTACAAAATACACGGATATAATCTACAAAGTTGCCCTTTTCCAAAGCTTTAGCATTTACATTGGCAGGCCAGGCCTGCGATAAATAAAAACGCAAAGATCGGGAAGTTTACGTGATTTTCAGGAACCACGTCTCTTTCGATCTTTGCGTTCAATAAATTTTTATGGAAGATCCGCTACTGTTGCGGGTTCTTATACTCTTTCCACTACCAGCTCGTCTATCTCCTTGCTTAACAGCCCGAAGATCTCGTCTATGCTGCCGTTGCCTTTAATCTTCTTGAACTTGCCATATTTGGCGTAGTGATCAGCCACCGGAGCGGTTTTGTTATGATATTCCACGATACGGGCTTTCACAACATCTTCGTTGGCATCGTCGCTGCGGCCGGAGGTAAGACCACGGTTCAGCAGGCGTTTGATCAGCTCATCTTCCGGTACTTCCAGGCTCAATACGGCAGAGATGGCAGTTTTCTTCAGGGTGAGCAGCTTGTCCAGTGCTTCTGCCTGGGCAGTAGTGCGCGGAAAGCCGTCAAATATAAAGCCCCGGGTATCCGGGTTGGCATCCAATTTGGAACTGATCATGCCGATCACTACTTCGTCAGGCACCAGCTGACCGGCATCCATGAATTTTTTAGCTTCCAGGCCAAGAGGGGTCTGGGCTTCTATTTCGCTCCGCAGCAGATCGCCGGTGCTCAGGTGAATGAGACCATACTTCTTGATAAGGTTAGCACTTTGTGTGCCCTTGCCGCTGCCGGGAGGGCCAAATAAAATAATATTGACCATATTCTAATTAAAATACTTTAATAGCAAGATTGCAAATATAGCAAACAATTGAATGTATTGGTAATAAAATTACGGTTGATTAAATAATATGAAATATTTGTCCGTAATAGTGAACACAATTTAAAAATTTAAGCAAAAACATAAAATTTATTGAAATATGATTTTTCACAACTTATTTATTTTACGAAGGTTAGACACTTATATAATTATTATTATTAATTCGTTGAACCTCATATAAATATTTGTAAGTTTATAAAATGATCAGGAAGTATCTATTACTACTGGGGCTCATCACTATATTCAAGACGGGACAAGCACAAAACGGGCCTCCACAACCAAAAGACAACACGTTAGAAAACAAGGCAGTACAATGGGCAGACAGCATTTTTAACTCCCTTACGCCGGAAGAACGCATCGCGCAGCTGATCATGATCAGGGCGCATTCTAACCTGGGACAAGAGCATATAGACAAGGTTGTAAGCGATATACGTGACAACAAAGTAGGTGGTGTGATCTTTTTCCAGGGTGGACCGGTCAGGCAGGCATCACTGACCAATTACTATCAATCCATTTCCAAAGTACCATTACTGGTTGCTATAGACGGTGAATGGGGCCTGGGCATGCGGCTGGACAGCGTGATCAGCCTGCCCCGCAACTTGATGATAGGCGCCCTGCAAGATACGACCCTGGCTTATGAGGCCGGCCGCCTGATGGGCAATCAATGCCGCCGCCTGGGCATACATATTGATTTTGCGCCGGACATGGATGTAAATAACAATCCTAATAACCCGGTGATCAACGACCGCTCTTTCGGTGAAAATAAATACCAGGTGGCCCGCATGGGCGTCGCCATGATCAAAGGCATGCAGGACGCCGGCATTATGGCCTGCGCCAAACACTTTCCCGGGCACGGGGATACGGATGTGGATTCACACCTGGACCTGCCGGTGATCGATAAATCCCGTGCCGCCCTGGACTCACTGGAGCTCTATCCTTTCAGGGAAGCGATCGCGGCCGGCGTGGGTTCTATTATGGTAGCCCATCTCTATGTGCCGGCTATCGATAAGAAACCCAATACGCCTACTTCCATTTCCAATAATGCGGTTACCGACCTGCTCAAAGAACAAATGGGCTTTAAAGGTCTGGTGGTAACAGATGCCCTTGAAATGAAAGGTATTGCCAAGTTCTACACAAATGGTGAGGAATCCTTACGGTCATTGCTGGCGGGTAATGATCTCATGATATTACCGTCTACCGCAGCGGGCAGCATTGAGGCTATTATGCGGGGTATTAAAAGAGGCCAGATATCCTGGGAAGAAGTGAACCGTCGTGTAAAGAAAGTGCTCGTAGCCAAATACAACCTGGACCTGAGCAATCCGCAGGTAATTGATACCGTGAACCTGACCAATGACCTGAATGCGCAGTCTGATAGTTTACGCCGTCATATTGCACAGCAGGCCATTACACTTTTAAAGAACGATAACCGCCTGATACCTTTCCAGCCATTCCCGCTCCGTAAACAAAAACTGGCGGTAGTAGCTGTTGGCGCAGATGCCAGCAACGCTTTCCTGCAAGCCGTTAAGCAATACCGGCCCGATGCAGATGTTTTCGTATTTACCAGCCGGCAAACCATCCACGATGTAGCGCCGCTGATGAACCGCCTGCAACGCGACTATAAAGCGGTGATCATCGGATTGCATAACTATAACCGCCGCCCGGCTAACAGCTTTGGTATTTCTGTAGCAGAAAAAGTGCTGATAGGGCAGCTGCAGAAAGAAATGCCGACAGTGACAGTTGCCTTTGGCAACCCTTATGCCATACAATATTTTTGCGAGGCGCCTACTGTTGTTGCCGCCTATGAAGATGATGATATTACCCAGAAAGCCGTTGCCGATCTGCTGTTCGGCAAGCTGGGCCCTAAGGGCAAACTGCCGGTATCCGTATGCAACAATTTCCCTTCCGGATCAGGCATCACCTATTCGCTGCCATCCTTCACCAATCTGCCCACAGTAGAACCGGAGGATGTTGGTATGCGTTCCCTGCTGCTGACCCAGATAGACGGGCTGGCAAAAGGAATGATGGATAACGCAGCTGCTCCCGGCGGCCAGATACTGGCCATGAAAGATGGCAGGATCGTGTACAACAAATGTTTTGGTTACTATGATTATAACCGTTGGGAGGAAGTAACGCCCGAATCTATTTACGATCTGGCTTCTGTTACCAAGGTATGCGCTACCACCATTTCAATCATGCGTTTGTACGATGAAGGAAAATTAAGCCTGGACGCTACGCTCGGCGATTATCTGCCCATGGTGAAAAATACCAACAAAGCAGACCTCCGCGTACGCGATATATTGCTGCACCAGGCGGGTCTTGTGCCATACATTCCCTTCTATCGCGAAACATTGAATACCGATGGTACACCTGATACAGTGCTCTATCACAAGAATGCAGATTCCATTCACACTGTACGTGTGGCAGACAACATGTACATGGACAGCACCTACGAGGCGATGATCTTCAAAAAGATCCTGGACAGCAAGCTGAATCCACGTCAGGGATACGTTTACAGCGACCTGGATTTCATCTTCCTCGGAAAAATTGTAGAACAACTTACCGGTAAAAAGCTGAACCAGTACGTAAAAGAAACCTTTTACGATCCGCTAGGACTAGGTACTACAGGGTTCCTTCCCAGAGAGCGTTTCCCTTTGCAACGGATTGTACCCACAGAACGTGAGCAGGTTTTCCGGATGCAATTATTACGTGGAGATGTACATGACCCCGGAGCAGCGATGTTTGGCGGGGTAGCGGGCCATGCAGGATTATTTTCGAATGCTCATGACCTAGCGGTGATCATGCAGATGTTGTTGAACGGAGGACGGTACAACGATATTCAATTCATCAAACCGGAAACTATCCAGCTCTTTACCTCCTATGGCAGCCCGCACAGCCGGCGGGGATTGGGCTTTGATAAACCCGAACGGGATAATGCGAAGAGAAAGGATCACTATCCTTCTGCCAGCGCATCTCCCCTTACTTTTGGGCATACCGGGTTTACAGGAACCTGCATCTGGGTGGACCCGCAGTATAAACTGGTGTTTATTTTCCTGAGTAACCGGGTATGCCCCAGTGGCGGTACAAACCTCAAACTAAGCACAATGCATGTTAGAGAGAATGTGCTGGAAGTGCTCTATAAAGCAATGGAAAAATAACTAAGATAAAGGACCAGGCGGAATAGGCTGTGTACGATTATTGTACAGAGCCTATTCTGTTTACAGCCAGTTCGGTTTTGATCTCAATAGTCTTCTGCGCAATCTTGTCTTTGCCGTTCCTTAACTCGAAAGTGTAGTTACCATCTTCCAGGCCCTGCAGGTTGTAACGGCCAACATATACCGGAGTAGCAGGTATTACTTCACGGTGCAACACATTGGCGTTCTTGTCTTTGATCATCAATACCACTCTCTCTGCTGTTGCGTTTTCAAGGCTCAGGCGAAATACCAGTGAATCTTTGCTTGACTGGGTCAGTTTTACTTTGAAACCAGCAGGCGCTTCTTCCACTACAGCGTGTGAAGCCGTTTTGTGCTTAGCCGGCATATTATAAGCAAAAACATTGTTCTGGGCAATAGCGCCAGCGGCGGATAAAAGCATTGCAGCAGCTGCAATAGTAATAGTTTTGGACATGTTATACATGACATTAAGCTTTTAAAGTTTAAGTTATTGGGGGCAGTATATTAGCTAATACCTAATGCCTTCGTTTTGTCGCCGCAAAGATCAGCCATCTGCGTTAACTGAATATTACGTGATCGTTAAGAGAAAGTGAAAATCTTATTAGGGATATTTTACATGCTCTTGCCCAGTTCGGACACGTCGCCTGCCGGAAGGTTAAAATTATTGCGTATCCATCTTACCAGGGAATCGAGGCGGGGATAGTGATCCAGGCGATTATTCATCCTGCGCAGCGTAGTGTCTGATATAGCCCAGTTCATAGGATATACGTTGCTGTCGTTCTTCTCATATAATGAGATGGGAAAATAAGTGGTGTCCTTATTCAGTTCTCCCAGGTAGCGGATGAGACGGAGATTGTTCACTACCGTTTGCGTATTGTAAGATCCAATCAGTGTTTGTACGGGAGATAAAAGATCATTTACCACCGGGTGTACTTTTTTCAGCACAAGCGGATCCTGGCTGCTATTGGTGATATGGATCACATACCAGCGTAATTTATTGCCCAGCTGCAATGTGCGAAGCCGGGGATACTGGCTGTACCAGCTGCTGTCGTGCGACCATTGATGTAATTGCAGGATCATTTCATGTACCGCTCCTGCACCTGAATTATCAAAATAGCCGCCATCTACAAAATAATTGTTCCCGATGCGCCCTGCGGGGCTTACATATGGAAAGCGTGCGCCCAGCATCACGGCGGTGCTCAATCGCATATCCTGGCCAGGCTCCAGCAGGTTCAGCACATCTATCCGTTTACCAAAGATCGTGGAGTCGATCATGATATTGCTTACCAGGCCAGGTGTGCCGTCTTGCATGCGAGTGGTATTCAGGTACAATATAGGCAGCCTGTAGGCGCTGTCTCCACGGCGCGCAATCAGCCCGGAAACCATTTGCCTGAAAGAGCGGCCAATGATAACGGAGTCTGGCGCCGCATGCTCTGTTGCATACTCCAGCGCTGCCGCACGGTCATATATAAAAGGGAAGGGGAATACCGGCCGGAACATATCTGGCCCCATCATACGGGCCAGGGTATAAGTAAGAAAATCACTTTTCAGATAATCCTTTGCTTCCTGCTGAAGAGTATGCCCGGCCGCGTAGATACTATCACGCTGCTGCAGCAGGCAGAAGAATGCGCTATTGCCCATACTGCCGCCTGATGCGCCGGAAAGACATAACAGATGCCTGGAGAAATGCCTGGCGGATCCCTCCTCCAGCCGCGTAAGCACAGCGGCTGTCCAGTAGCCGGAACGGGAAGCGCCACCATCAGCCAGCACAAAGAAAACGGGATAGATGCTGTCCCTCCGGATCTCTGTTTCCCGCTGCTGCAGCCAGTTCACAAAGAACTCTTCCAGGTGCTGGCGTTCGTCAAACACTTTCACGGTGCTGTTACGGCTCTTGTAAATGCGTACATTATGCGGTTCGAATAAGTAACCTATTATCACCACTAGTACGATATACACTACCGTATAATTAATGCCAGACAATATGGAGAGCAGCGATATAATATTGGCAAAACCCAATAGCACGCCCAATCCCAGCAGGGCAAACGAGAAGCTGCCAATGCTATTGGCAAATGGCAGGTAAAAGATAGCGGTGAAATAACAGATAGCTGCGGCCAGGCTGATGCCGTTAAAGATGGCAAATAGCAAGGCTTCTTCCGGTCTGCGCGTTTGCGCACTGCCGGCATCGTTCCATACTTTTTCAAGGAAGCGTGCAAAGAATGGCGATTGCAGCCATTTAGTATTCAGCAGGTTGAGTTTGGTACGGTTGTTTATCAGGAAGAGGCAGGCATATTGCATCCAGCAAATGCCAGTTACAAGAGAAGACGGCGTGTTGATCCATCCACAAAGCAGTACAGCGCCAAACACAGATACCAGCAACCATGTACAAACCTGCAGCAGCTGGTTCCGGGCCGCCAGCCGGCCGCCCCAGACCTTCATCAGCTGCGATGCGGCTACATACAAAACAATATGCAGCAGCGTGATCACGGGCAGCAATACACCGGGCCGTTTGCCGATGCCGGAGGGGGCCTGTAGTATGGCCAATCCCACCACGGTAAAACACAGGAAACCTAACAGGCTGGGCAGGTGTTTCAGGAACACCGGTTCCCATCCCACGGGATACCAGTTAAAGCGTTGATTTTTTCTAAATGCCAGGATGCGGCCGGAATACCAGTTCACATACGCCCAGAAGAACAGCATCATCAGCAGGATAATACCGCTCCAGCGGGTTTCAGTGGCTTTGAGGATCATGTCTATTCCCTGGGGTAACCACCAGAAACACCAGGCTGCCAGTATCAGCAGCACAATAGCCGCTGCAAATACGATAAAGATGCGCAGGTAAACAGACAGCTGCAGCAGCAGGCGTATGATCATTTTTCCCGGAGGAAGCATACCGACGGTTTTTTCGGAGATGGTGGCATTTATGGCACTGAGGCTGAAATTTAATGAAACAATTCCGGATTTTTGATGATAAGACTCAGCCCAAACGGAGCACTTCCAATTGCAAACTTCCCTAATTTTGCAGCGTTTATGGAAAATAATGCATTGCAGCAGCACCGTCCTGTAGCCATCTGGCTTTTTACAGGTGTTGGGATGATCATCATACAGGTATTATTAGGGGGTATTACCAGGCTTACTGGCTCCGGTCTTTCTATTACAGAGTGGCAGCCTATCCTGGGTGCATTGCCGCCCATGACAGAGCAGGCCTGGCAGGCTGCTTTTGATAGATACAAAGAAATTGCACAGTTCAAATATGTGAACAGCCATTTTACCCTCTCTGATTTCAAATCCATTTATTTCTGGGAATGGCTGCACCGCGACTGGGCCCGACTGATGGGGCTCGTATTTGCATTGCCCTTCATCTATTTCGTGGCAAAAAAGAAGATAGGCCGTTCTATGGTGCAGCCTATGCTGATCCTGTTCCTGCTGGGAGCATTACAGGGCGCTATCGGCTGGATCATGGTGAAGAGCGGCCTGAATGAAGAGAACTTGTATGTAAGCCATATACGCCTGGCGATACACTTTATTGCAGCGCTCCTTTTGCTCTGTTATGTGCTGTGGTTTGCCCTGAAATTGAGCACTCCTGCAAAAGAAGTGCTTTATACACCTTCGCTGCGTAAACTGAATATCTGGCTGCTGATACTCTTAACCCTCCAGCTGATATACGGCGCTTTTATGGCAGGGCTGCACGCTGCATTGGCCGCCAGTACCTGGCCTGATATTAACGGGATGTGGTGGCCGGCAGGGATCTTCCGGCAGGGTGGTTTTTTTGCAGATATTGTTCATAACCAGATCACCATACAGTTCATTCACCGCGGATTGGCTTACCTCATCAGCATCCTCGTGGCCATATGGTGGTGGAAGGCCGCAAAAACGCCGGTATTCAGCCGTTTGCACCGCATCCGTTACCTGCCTTTGCTGCTGGTGTTGCTGCAGGTATTACTGGGCGTGCTTACTGTTATGAGCAGCCAGGTAAAAATACCTATGCTGCTGGCTATTTTGCACCAGTTCACCGGCATGCTTCTCTTGCTGGCGCTGGTTTGGACAATGTTTTTAAGTAACGGAAAAGCCACTGCGCAGGCTAAGATAGCTGCCTGATAACTTACGACTATTTTTCGTAAGTTTATCAGTAATTGCCTTTTGGATCAGATCATCCATCCGGCACAAACTATCTTGCACGTGAAAGTGAAATTACTGCTGGTAAAAATTTACTATTCTTTCCCTATCCAGCTCCTGCTGTTACATTTCCGTAAGTACCAGGTGTTGCTCATATTCTGGGCTATTTTGTTCAGCACCATCAACGGAGGTTTTGCCAAAGTGTTTGGCGGCGACGCCTTGTACCTGGCGCCGGAATACCTGGGGAAAGTAAACTTTTACAGCACTACCATATTGGGTCTGGCCACGGGTTTCTTTACCATGAGCTGGAATATTACCACCTTCATCCTGCATACCGGGCGCTTTAAATTCCTGGCCACCACTTCACAGCCTTTTTTCAGGTATTGTCTCAATAATTCCCTTATCCCGCTCACATTTGTGATATGCCTGCTGTTCCGCGGCTGGGAATACCAACGGTACCAGCAGCTGAGCACCGTGCCTGAGATATTGCTGCTGGCGGAAGGATTTATCTGCGGTTTGCTGTTCGTGATCTTTTTCTCTTTCTTCTACTTCTTTAATGCAGATAAAAATATCAGCCGGCGCCTGGAGCGTAAGTTCGGCAGTCCCCGCAACTTTCTGCGGATGGTGCTGAAACCCACGCAGGAACACGATGAAAATGCCCTGCCGGTACACAATTATTTTTCTTCTCCCTTCAGGATACGCCGCGCCCGTAATGTGGATCACTATAACAAGCATTACCTGGACAGCATCCTGAAACAGCATCATTTCGCTTCCATGATCACGGTGGGCGCAGCCCTTGTATTCCTGGTGATCCTGGCCTTCCTGATGGATTACAACGTTTGCCGTATCCCGGCCGGCGCCAGTGTAATGGTGTTCTTTGCTTTCCTGATCGGGGTAGCCGGCGCTTATGCCTATTTGCTGCAAACCTGGGCCATCCCCGTTTTGCTGGTCATGCTGTTCCTACTTAACTGGATGACGGTAAACGACTGGATCGATAACCGTAATAAAGCTTACGGGCTTAACTATCACCAGAAGAAAGAAAGACCGGAATACAGCGTTGCGTCCTTACAACAGTTCTTTTCAGCGGAATTGGCCCGGAAAGACAGGGAACAGACCCTGCAGATCCTGGAGCGGTGGAAATCCAGGTTCCCGCATGGGCACAAGCCAAAAATAGTAGTGATGAATTTCAGTGGTGGCGGCGTCCGATCCGCCACATGGAGCATGAATGTGCTGCAGCGGCTGGACTCTATGATGAACGGGCAGCTGATGAAGCATACTATGCTAATGACCGGGGCCTCCGGCGGCATGATCGGCGCGTCCTACTACCGGGAGCTGTACTACCGGAAACTGCAGGGCGCCAGCATCGACATGTACGATAGTACTTACACAGAACGGATCTCCCGCGATCTGCTCAACTCCGTTTTTTCTGCCATGGCGGTGAATGATTTTATTACCCCTTTCAGGGAATTCCGCATAGGCTCCAACCATTATGGGAAAGACCGGGGCTATTACTTTGAAAAACAGCTGAATGAGAATACGGATCATGTGCTGCAGAAAACTTTGAGAGACTACCAGCAGCCGGAGCAACAGGCCCTCATCCCCATGCTGATCTGGAATTCTACCATTAATGCAGATGGCCGTCGCCTGATGATCTCCCCGCAGCCGATCAGTTATCTTTGCGCGCCGGAATACCTGTATCCCACCCGTCCCATACGGGATGTGGATGCAGTGGATTTCAGCCAGTACTTTGCTGCGCAGCAAGCCATGGACCTGCAGATCAGCAGCGCTATCCGCATGTGCGCTACTTTCCCCTACGTACTGCCGAACGTGTTCCTGCCCAGCAATCCTATTGTGGATGTGATGGATGCCGGTATCCGGGATAATTTCGGGCAGGAAACCACCCTGCGCTTCCTCTATAACTTCCGGCACTGGATCAATGAAAATACCAGCGGGGTAGTGTACATACAGGTTCGCGACACCCGCAAGAACGATATCCAGCCTATCAAAAAGCAAAAAGACCTCGGGGATCTGCTCTTCGAGCCACTGTTCACCATGCAGCAACACTGGAGCGCCATGCAGGATTTTGAGCAGGATAACCAGGTGAATTACATGGAAGGATATTTCCCGGACAAATTCCACCGGATCATTTTCCAGTACGTTCCGCAGAAAGAAGACAAAGCGGCGGCGCTCAGCTGGCATCTCACCTCCCGCGAAAAGATGGATATCGCGGGCGCGGTGAACAACCCCGGCAATCAGGCCGGGTTTGACTATATTCTCCGCTTAATGAGATCACCTGGTCCTGCTTCAGGAAGTTCGGCAAAGAGTGAATAAAGGTGCTTAACGCCGTGTAGTCCTCGTGTTTTCCTCGTCCAACCTTCGTGTTTTCCTCGTGGACTCCTCGTTCAGGCTTCGTGACACCTTGGTGAACCCTTAGTGGAGTCTTAGTGCAAGGTTAGTGGAACCTTAGTGAACCTTAGTGGGCACGGGAATCTTGCCGGCAGTCCCTGCAATAAAAACTGATAACTCATTGAAATCCAATTTATTTCCCGTATAACACGAATGATCACAGTAATTTAAACTTGTTTCCCTGATTTTTCGCAGTCTTTTCGTACCTTTGCGCCTTCTTTTGTGCGGTCAGGCAAATGCTGACGGCTACAAGCTGGACATCTGAATTGTATATATGAACATTCGTAACATAGCTATCATTGCGCACGTAGACCACGGTAAGACCACCCTGGTAGACAAGATCCTTCATCAGACCAACGTTTTCCGGGCCAACCAGGAAACTGGCGATCTGATCATGGATAGTAACGACCTGGAAAGGGAACGTGGTATCACCATTTTCAGCAAGAACGCATCTGTGGAGTACAAAGGTGTGAAGATCAACGTGATCGACACTCCGGGCCACGCCGACTTTGGCGGTGAAGTAGAGCGCGTATTGAAAATGGCAGACGGGGTTATCCTGCTGGTAGATGCCTTTGAAGGGCCTATGCCGCAAACCCGTTTCGTGCTGCAGAAAGCGCTGCAACTGAACCTGAAGCCCATCGTGGTGATCAATAAAGTGGATAAGCCCAACTGCCGTCCGGATGAAGTACATGACGCTGTTTTCGAACTGTTCTTTAACCTGGACGCTACCGAAGAGCAGCTGAACTTCCCCACCTTCTACGGTTCCGGTAAGAATGGCTGGTTCAACGATTCCCTGACACAATGCGAAGATATCACCCCTCTGCTGGATGGTATCCTGAAATATGTTCCCGAGCCTAAAGTATCTGAAGGTACCCTGCAGCTGCAGATCACCTCACTGGATTACTCTTCTTTCCTTGGCCGTATCGCCGTAGGTAAAGTAACCAGGGGCAGCATCAAGGAAAACCAGCCTTTTACATTAGTACAGGCAGACGGTGTTAAAAAAGGCCGCGTAAGAGAGCTTTATATATTTGAAGCCCTCGGTAAAAAGAAAGTAACAGAAGTAGTAGCTGGTGATATCTGTGCTGTTGTAGGTGTGGAAGATTTCAACATCGGAGATACCATTGCCGATTTTGAAAATCCGGAAGCATTACCGGTGATCAGCGTGGACGAGCCTACCATGAACATGCTGTTCGGCATCAACAACTCTCCTTTCTTCGGTAAGGATGGTAAGTTTGTAACCAGCCGTCACCTGCGCGACCGCCTGGTGAAGGAAACTGAAAAGAACCTGGCTCTCCGGGTTGTAGATACAGACAGCGCTGATAGCTTTATGGTATACGGCCGCGGTATATTGCACCTGGGCGTACTGATCGAGACCATGCGCCGTGAAGGATATGAGCTGACCGTTGGACAGCCGCAGGTAATCGTAAAAATGATCGACGGTAAGAAACACGAACCATACGAAACCCTGGTGGTAGACGTTCCGCAGGAATTCGCCAGCAAGGTGATCGACCTGGTAACCCGCCGTAAAGGTGAAATGCACATCATGGAAACCAAAGGTGACATGCAGCACCTGGAGTTTGAAATACCTTCCCGCGGTTTGATCGGTCTGCGTACACAGATGCTGACGTCCACCGCCGGCGAAGCAGTAATGGCGCACCGCTTCAATGATTACAAACCCTGGAAAGGCCCGATCCCCGGCCGTAACAACGGTGTGCTGATCGCCAAGGAAGCTGGTTCCACTACCGGTTATTCTCTCGATAAGCTGCAGGACAGAGGTTCTTTCTTTGTAGATCCGGGAGAAGAGGTGTACAAAGGCATGATTATCGGTGAGAACAACAAACCCGGTGACCTGGTAGTGAACCCTAATGAAGGTAAGAAACTCACCAACATGCGCGCCAGCGGTAGCGATGCAGCCACCAGCATTGCGCCTAAAATACTGATGACACTGGAAGAATGTATGGAGTACATCCAGCATGACGAGTGCATCGAAGTAACGCCGAATTTCATCCGTATGCGTAAGACCATACTGGACGAAGAAGAAAGAAAGCGCTACCAGAAATCAATGAAGACAGAAGAAGTAGGATAATAAATTCCGGCTTTCGATATTCAAATCCCAAATTCCAGCAACGGAATTTGGGATTTTCTTTTGAGATTTGTGCTATGAACCAGCAGCTGTTTGTATTCCCGGAAGATGATTCGCCGCACGAGATCCTTTTGAAAGACGGTGTGCTGGAATACTACCCGCATTTTTTCCCCCTTGCCGAGGCAAACCTTTTGTTACAGCAATTGTTAAAGGAAATAGACTGGAAACAGGAATCCATGAACATGTATGGTAAAAAGGTGCTGTTTCCCCGCTTAATGGCCTGGCATGGAGACGCCGGAAGCACTTATGCCTTTTCCGGTAACGCGTATCACCCGCAACCCTGGACCCCGCCCTTACTGGAGATCAGACAGCGTATAGCGCCGGTAGCAGGCGTGCATTTTAACAGCGTGCTGCTGAACCTGTACCGCAACGGTAAAGATGCGATGGGCTGGCATGCCGATGATGAACCGGAACTGGGCGCTAACCCTGTAATCGCTTCTGTGAACCTGGGCGCTACCCGCCGCTTTATGTTACGCTATAAAAGTGATCACCAGCTGAAATATGAACTGGAACTGCAGCACGGTTCCCTGCTGGTCATGAAGGGCACATTGCAGCATTACTGGCAGCACCAGGTGCCCAAAACCGCCCTGACGCTGCCTTCAAGAATTAATCTTACCTTTCGGGTAATAAAGGCCTGAACGCAAATACCCTGCAATGAAAGCGAGTAACTTCAAACCAGTATAAAACCCAAGCACCTATGCAACACCCCGTTTTACTCGTAGGCAACGACATCAACAACATCTCCAAAGGACAGAGCTGGAAAGACCTGCTGCAGGAAATACTTGTGTTCTGTGGTACGGAATGCGTGCAGCTGGATGACAAGAAACCCTTTCCCTTATTGTATGAAGAGATCTTTCTGACAGCTATCCGTCAATCCCATATCAAAGAAAAGGAGCTGAAAGCATTTATCGCCTCAAAAGTGGGGGCCATTGCGCCCAATGAACTGCATGGCCTGATACGCGAGCTGCAACCTGAACATATACTGACCACCAATTACGAATACACGCTGGAAGGCGGTGCACCCGCAGCGCGCAGCAGCCTGGTATCAGAACGGTCTTTCAGTATTTTCAGACGCTATACCCAGAATGGTACGCACTTCTGGCATGTTCACGGAGATTGCCAGAACCCCATGAGCATCAACCTGGGCTTTGAGCACTATGGCGGCCAGTTGCAGCAGATGCGCAATTATGTGGTGTCCGGCACTACCTATACTACTAAGTTCGCACCTAAACTGCCCTTGTTAAGACGGATCAGGCAAGGGCCTTTGAAAGAGCACTCCTGGCTGGACCTGTTCTTTACAAGGGATATTCATATTTTCGGGCTCTCACTCGACTTTGTGGAAACAGATCTGTGGTGGCTGCTTACCTATCGCGCACGCCAAAAGTTTCAGCATAACACCATACAGGTGCCCAATAAACTGTACTACTATATTCCTGCTGAGTTTGTGAAAGCATCGGGCTTTAAATTGGATATGCTGACCGCCAATGATGTGCAGATAGTCAGCATCAGCGCCAAAAGCAAGCTGGCCTATTACGAGGAGGTGCTGGCCCGGATAAAGAAGGCTTAATTTTTGTACTTTACTGAATGTTCATCTTCAAAGAAAAACCACCTATATGTTCACAAAACTGATACTGACAGCAACAACAGTAGTATTACTGGCGAATACCTGTAATCGCCAGGGTAACACAACAACGGAAAAGGAACCGCAAGCTGCTGAGCAGGCAGCTACCGAGCGGCCCAATCCCTGGGCGTTCATTGTAAAGAAAAGATGGAACCTGATACAGCTGAACGGCACTACACTCACACAATCTCCGATCTGGCTGGAGTTTGATACCGCGCAGAAACGCTTCAGCGGCAATGGCGGCTGCAACCGTGTAGGTGGCGATTATGAGGCCGACAGCGCGCAGATCCAGTTCAAACAGGTGATCAGCACCCGCATGGCTTGCCTGGACGATACCGCCAATGAGCGGGAAAGCACCTTCCTGCGTCTGTTAAGTGATCATACTTACACTTTTGATATAGCAGATCAGACGCTGAACCTGTATGATAGCGGTAAGATAGTGCTGATGTTCGGTATGCAGGATAAACCGGCCGCAACAACGCAACCGGCGCAATAAAACCTTTGTATGTTACGCGAACTGGTAGATCGATATAAACAACTGCTTGAGCAGGGCGATACCATTGCCGTGATAGAACAGTTCTATGACGACAACATTTACCAGCTGGAAAATGATGAGGAAACCATCGTAGGTAAACAACGCCTGCTGGACCTGGAAAGGCAGAGCCTTGAGAAGGTGAATGAGCTGATCCTGCGTATTCCCACCCTTGTTGTGGATGAAGAACAGCAAGTGGTGATGGGAGAGATGATGATCACTTTTTACCACAAGACCGGCGGTCTGCGTTTTCTGAAAGAAGCCTTTATACAGCACTGGGAGAATGGCCGGATCGTAAAGCAGCAGTTCTATTACCGGGGCATCAGGAGCGCGGAGGGGCCCGGAAAGGGTGTAAATAATACCAGACCTTCTTAAAAGAAAAATGCATCAGCCGACTGACTGATGCATTTTTTCTTTTGTTCACTTTTTTAAGGCCTTACAGCATCTGCCAGGGTGCCGGTGGAGGGGTAACGCAGGAATGCTACGTTCGAAGACTGTTCCTTTACTTTTACTGTTACAGGAACGGTGCCTTTCAGGCGCCCGGGGACCTTCACGATCAACCGGTGAGCGTTTGCGCTAACCACGCGTACTTCTGTACTGCCGATGGTTACCTGGTTCTCGGCTGTTCTGGGGCTGAAGCCTTTGCCACTAATGGCTAAAAAAGTGCTGGTTGTGCCATGGGGTATAACTGTTACGGTCATTTGATCAGGCTGGGGATTAA
>Ga0102590_1002085_pt1 | contig 25527 bp, 24 predicted proteins | sample AraplaMF_Col_mMF_FD_76859 | JGI IMG/M metagenome (GOLD analysis project Ga0102590, IMG submission 76859) | Arabidopsis root microbial communities from the University of North Carolina, USA - plate scrape MF_Col_mMF | ecosystem: Host-associated > Plants > Roots > Endosphere | place: USA... | reverse complement strand
CCGCTATTATCTGCGCGTGCTGGACAAGACCATCAACCGGCTGTCCGAATATCTCAAAGCCCATGTCGCCTCGGGCGATCTCGAGATCGACGATTGCGACCTCGCCGCCTCGCAGTTCATGGAACTGTGCAAGGCCTCGCTGTTCCTGCCGTTCGTCTTCCAGGCCGCACCGCCGCCGTCGGAAGAGCGCATGACGGAAGTCGTCGACAGCGCGACCCGGATGTTCCTCGCCGCCTACCAGGCAAAGTAACGGCGGCCTGCCGCGCGTTGCACAGGCGGGATGCGCACCATTATATGAGCGCCATGCCCCGTGATCTTCGCCCGCCGGTCGATATCCTCCACTACGAGATCGTCCAGGAACAGGCCTCAGCGCTTGGACGCATGGGCCGCACGCTCGAACAGGCGCTGGCGCAATTACGCGAATTCGACGCCGCCCATGCATTGTCGGAAACGCCGGCCTCGTTGCAATCGGCAAGGCGCAAGCTGGTGATGGAAGCCGGCCAGGCGCTCTGGATGTTCGTGGTCCAACGCGAGGCGACGGGCCTGCGCAACAGCCGCCATATCATGCGGACCTACAATGTCCCGGCCGAAGTGCAACGCTGCATGGGGCTCGCGCCGCCGTCGTCGAAGTCGGCCGCGAAATGATGCTGTAACTCGCAGGGCTCCGCCGCTGAAAGAGTCCCGATCGCGACCTAGTCGTCCGAGAATTCGTCTTCCTCGTTGATCTTGTCGCGCTTGCTCTTGTGCGTACCGAGCGAGCCGGTCACGTAGGGATCGCGCGAGCTCGCATAGGGATTGCGCCGCTGGGCGCGTGCGGCAACCTCTTCGCCCGAAACTGCAGCCGGCTGGCAGATCAGTCGACGGCTGGCGCGGCGCATCAGGTCGACATGGATGTGATCGTAGTGATAGACGTTCGAGCCCGGCGCGAGCACGGTGGTGAAATGCGCGCAGGCGCCCGACTGGACGTCGCGCAGGAATCCCTGCTCTTCCGGCATGCCGTGCCAGCCATCCTTCACGGTGATGCGACGCCCGTCGGCGAGCGTGAAGGCGGCGACGTCGAGCGCGTTGCCGAAGGCGTGCTCGGAGATATGGGCGTGCGGATTGCCGTTCATGCCGCGGCAGGAATAGGCGGAGATCTGCTTGATCTCGACCACGCGGGCGCCGAACCAGCGCATCGCCGATGGCTGCACGCTATCGGCCAGCCAGCGGTCGAGTTCTGAGACGATTGGACAAGCAAGCGTCGCAATCGGCTTGATCGCGACGGGACCAACGGCGGTGACGGGATTGCCCTGCGCGGGGCCCAGCCGCGGCAGCGGCTGTTGCGCAGGCGCCTGCGAAGACGGAGCCTGCGAATACGGCGCCGGCCGCGCCGGATAACTCGGCGCGTTCATGTAACGCGCCGCACCCGCGGCATCCGTGCCTTCGGGCGGCAGGTCGATCTCGTCTTCCTGCGGCGCCACGCCGGGCGCATTGAGCGACACCGGGCCTGACGAGGCGCCGTAGCCGGCGGGCTGGCGCACCGCGCTTTCAGGGTAGTTCGACCGCTGCGGATAGCCGGGTGCCGGATAGTTCGATTGCGGCTGGCTCACCGGCCAGCGCGGCTGATTGCCAACATTGCCGGGCGGGCGCAGCTCCTCGTCGGCAAAGCCATAGCTGCTCGAGGCTTCACCGAGGGCAGCGACCTTCAGCGGAAACTCCGCGCCGCACATGCCGGGGCCGGAGATCGGGTCGATCCGGACGATGTCGGCGCTCTCTTTCACGGCGCCCGATTTCAGGCACGCCGCTTCGGCCTCGGCCCGCCACGGTTCACGTTCGGCCTGGAACCAGCCGCGTCCGCAACCCGCAAGCGAAACAAGGACGATGGAGCCGACGAGATACAAACGAACTCCGCGCGTCATGCACGCACGTTCGGTGAATTTACTTAAAGACTCTTCAACACGTGGATTTCAGCGTTCTTTAACCATGCGCACCCCCGGCAGCCGTTGTGAGGTTCATCACAGAAGGCCCGATAGCGTCGGCATAGGGTCGAACCACATTCCGGTCCGCGACCGACATCAGTCCAGCTCGGGACCCCACGCCATTTCGGAGATTGTCATGAACAAGCTCAGCATCGCCGCCACCGCGCTCTTCCTGGCCTCAACCGCCGCCGCACATGCCGGCAATGCGCTCTCGTTCCAGATCGAGGGCCAGCGCATCCGCATCGAGACGCCACGCCATTGCGCCTCGCTCGATTGCGTCACCATCGTGGCGCCCGGCCTGTCGGACAAGCCGATCAAGCTGAACAACATCAATCTCAACGGCCTTGGCGGATCCAAGAACGACGACACCACGCCACCTGCGACGACGGCACAGCCCGCGCCGGCTCCGGTGCAGCAGCAGCCCGTGGCGCAGGCGCCGGTGCCCGCCCCTGCTCCGGCAGCGCCGACCGCCGCCCCCGCTCCGGCAAATGTCGTTGCTGCCGCACCGCCCGTGGACACGACCGTGCCGCCGGCGCCGGTTGCAGCTCCTGCTCCTGTTGTCCCGCCCACGCCTGATGGCGCAGCGCCCGCCTATACGCCGCCCGCTCCGGCGCCTGTCGCGCCTGTGCAGGTCGCGAACACGCCGATCGGCGTCTGGGCGACTGAGGAGAACAAAGGCAATGTTCGCGTCGAACAGTGCGGCCCCAATCTCTGCGGCTATGCCGAGAAGACCAATGAGCGGATCCTGATCAACATGAAGCCCGACGGCGCCAAGTGGAGCGGTCGCATCCACGACCCCAACTCCGGCCGCAACTACGATTCGACCATCGCCATGAAAGCTCCGAACGCGATGCGCGTGCAGGGCTGCGCCTTCGGTGGCCTGTTCTGCGGCGGCCAGACCTGGAAGCGGGTGAGCTGACGCGCGAAGCGCGCCATCCCTATTGCGCAATTGCGCAATGGGGGCGATGCGAAGCATCGAACCCGGGATCTCGCGCCAAAGACTCGCATTATAACTTCGAGATTCCGGGCTCGCGACTTCGTCGCGCCCCGGAATGACCGGCAAGGCGTCACTGCCACGTCCTAGATGCCGGGACGTGGCGTTTGAACGTCCGCCCGTCCCGTGCGACAGATGTTCATCCGCCATTCAGCCATCTCAGGCTGATATCGGCCGACCTCGCCTCGCGTTTCTCACCGGGACCTCATTCGTGGATTTGATGGTGGCTTGGCGCCGCATCGTGTTCGCTTTGCCGCTGCTGGCGCTGCCGCTGGCGGGCGCGAACAGCGCGTGCGCATCCGATACAGTCGAGCTCGCGCAAGCCCAAATACAAGCCCAAGGACAAGCCCAAATACAAGCTCAGCCGCAAGCGCAGCCGACGCCGGCGCCCTCCCCGGCGCCATCGGCCTCGCCCGCGCCGGCCATCGATGCCCAACCCGCCGCTGTGGAGCCGATCGGCAACGTCGCGACCGTGACGGGAATCGCGACCGTGATCCGCGACAAGAATTCCTATCCGCTGAAGGTGCGCGACGACATCTACCTCAACGACGTCGTACAGACGTCCTCGAACTCCTCGCTCGGCATCACCTTCAACGACGCCACCACGTTCAATCTCTCCGCCAGCTCCAAGATCACGATCGACAACTACGTCTACGAGGGCGGCGGCAAGCAGAATTCTGCGATCTTCGACATCGGCAAGGGCACCGTCGCCTTCGTTGCCGCGGCCGTGGCGAAGACCGGCGACATGAAGATCGCAACACCGACCGCGACGCTCGGCATTCGCGGCACCACCGGCGTCGTCGACGTGCCCGAGAACGCCGCCGCGACCGGCGCCAACAACGTCAACATCAAGCTCTATCCCGACGCCGACGGCCGGGTCGGCCATATCGAAGTCAACGATCGCACCAGCGGCTCGCGGCTCGGTTCACTCACGCGGGCCGCGAGCGGCTTTGCGATCCGGCCGGGCGCGGCCGGCCCAGGCGGCATGCGCTTTGCGGCCGTGCCGATCACGATTCCACCGCAGCAGATTGCGCGCGACCGCGGCTTCGTCAGTCAGGTGCATGCGGCGCAGACCACCGGCCGCCAGATCGTCACCGAGCAGCGCGACTTCCGCCGTAACAATCCAGGTGCGCTCAGCCGCATTCCACGCCCGGCGCAGCCGCCGCAGCAACAGCAATTGCATCCGGCGACGCCGCCGAACCAGCAGCCTCAGCGGCCGAACGGTCAGCCGGGCCAGAACAACCGTCCAGGCCAGCAGCCACCTGGCGCGCAGACGCCGGGCCGGCAAGGCGGCGCCGCTCAACCGGGCACCCCGCGCGCGGGCCAAGCTCCGCAGCAACAAGCTCCCCAGCAACATGGTCCGCAGCAACCCGGCCAGCGTCAGGGTCAAAGACAGCCGGCAGGCCAGCCACGCACCGGACAAGGCACACAGCCCGGCGCTACGCCGCAGACCCAGCCACCACGCAGCGGACAACCTCCGCAGCGGCCAGGCGCGGTCACGCCCCAACCAGGCACGACGCCACAGCCGCAAGCGCCGCGCACCGGATTGCAGCCCGGCCCGCAGCCGGTCGTCCGGCCGCAACAAGGCGGCGTGCAGCAGCGCCTGCCCGGCGTCCAACGCCCCGCCGTGCCGCGCAGACCAGCGCCGGCTCCGAAGGACAAGAAGCAGCGGTAGTTCGCTTTCTTCCGTCTCCCCTTGTGGGAGAAGGTGGCGCGAAGCGCCGGATGAGGAGTTGCTTCAGCAAGCTCTGATGAAGAGATTCCAGCGCGGAGAGACACCCCTCGCTCGTCTCGCCTTACGCGGCGAGCCACCCTCTCGCACAAGGGGCCCACAGGGGGAGAGGTGCAGCGTCAGCGTGCCTCTTCGCTGCGCTCGCAATGACGGCGTGGTGAGAGACGAGCGGAAAACCTCACGCCTCGCCGCGCAACCAGGCTCGCACCTTCTGCAACAGGCCATGCCTGAGTTCGTCGACCGAGGCGGCTTCGGCTGGCGTCAACGTCTGCAAGGCGGCATCGATATCATCGGCCACCGGCGTGGGCGTCGGCTCCGTCGCCGTCGCAGGCACGAGCCCCGCCGCCGCGATTGCGATCGGACCGACCTGGGTGAGGAACGCACGCTCATATTCGCGCGACAGACGCGCAAGCGCGTCGTCCAACGTCAGCCAGTCGACCGCCTTGATGTCGCTCATCAGCTTGCGGACCGGGCCGCCCTCGGCCTCCATCCGCCAGAAATGCACGACTTTCGAGCGCCCGCCCGACTGGTAGACCAGCGTACCCAGGAATTCGTGAATGGCGACGTCGTGGCCGGTCTCCTCCAGCACCTCGCGGTGCGCGGCCTCTTTCGGCGTCTCGCCGTCGTCGAGCTTGCCCTTGGGCAGCACCCATTCATTGCGCTTGCGCTGCCGCACGACGGCAATCAGCGGCGCCTCGCCACTCCGCAGCACAATCCCACCTGCCGCCATCACCGGCGCTCGCGCCATCACAATCCTGTCGTATCGTCTGACCGTCTCCGCAGGCGATATAGGCGCCCGACACGGCGGAATGAAGACTAGCTCCGCCGAAGCAGCGCCTGACCTGCGCGAATACGCGTTCCCTCGGTGATCCCGTCGCAGAACGAAAAGTCGCCGGGCGCGAGGATGATGATGGTCGAGCCGTGCTCGAACCAGCCGAGCTCCTCGCCCTTGGCCACGTTGACGTCGCAAGGAAAGTTGACCGGTCCCTTGGTCTGCGCGTTCAGCACCATATCGAGGAAATGCAGGCGGATGCTGGCAACCAGGATCGCGGCGACCGGCACCAGCGTCACCGGTTCGCCGGTGGACAAACGCGTGCGGATCACCGCGCGCTCATTCTTGCAGAACAGGCGCTCGACTCTCTTCAAGGCGATCGGGTTGACGTTCCAGACATCGCCGTGGATCAGCGTGACGCGCTCGATATGCGCGTCATAGGGCGCGTGGAAACGGTGATACATGCTCGAGGTCAGCCGCAGCGTGACAAAGCTGCCGTCGCGGTGCTGGTCGACGAGTGCGGGATCGCCGAGCAGATCGAGCAGCGAATAGGGAGCGCCCTTGACCTGGAACAGCTCGGTATCCGCGATCCGGCCGTGGGCACCAACAATGCCGTCGGAGGGACTCGCAACCACCGACGGATCCGGATCAAACGGACGCAGGCCCGGCTTCAGCTCGCGCGTGAAGCAATCGTGCAAGCTCGTGAAATGGGTCTTGCGCGCCTCCGACAGGTCGAGGTCGGAGAACAGCTTCCACAGCGCGATGGAAAAATCCCGCACCAGCGGATTCCTGATCTTGGAGAACCAGCCCATGAAGCGGGTGAGGCCCGCGCGAGGGATGCGGTTGGTCAACAGGAAGTTGAGGTCTTCCTGCTGGGTGAAAGAGGCGATGAGGGCTTTGACTGTCATGAATCTGTCAGCTCACAGGTTTAGCGCTGGTTGTCATGGAAACGACACTCCCGATTCTCTCGATGTCCGTGGCCGCCGCAGCATCCGCTGCCGCCGTCCTCCCGAAGATCAAGGCGCGGGTCGAACTGTCCCGCGCCAAGCACCGCTCGCTCGCCGGCCACTCCAAGATGTCGCGTCGGGTGGCAAAGCTGCTGCCGTTCTACGAGTTCGATGGCGACAAATATTTCGGCTGCGACGGTGCGCCCGCCAATGTGGTGAAGCAGCGCAAGGACGGCTTCTTCCATCTCGCCGGCATCTACGCCGAGCGTTATCCCAAGGGCCGCGCGATGACGAAGGAAGCGGCCGAGACGATCTCCGACCTCAATTTCACCGAAAGCTACCGCGTGCCGTTCCAGTTCTCGCGCCTCGTCCGCGAGCATCTGGGCACCTCGACCTTCATGGAATCGTCGAGCGGCGTCACCGTGACCGATGTCGACGGCAACATTTCGTATGACCTCACGGGGTCCTACGGCGTCAACATCTTCGGCAACGACTTCTACAAGGAGTGCATCGAGGGCTCCGAGAAACGTGCGCATGCGCTCGGTCCCGTGCTCGGCCCCTATCACCCCGTCATCCTCGAGAACGTCCAGCGGCTCTGCAAGATCTCTGGTCTCGACGAGGTCTCGTTTCACATGTCCGGCACTGAAGCCGTGATGCAGGCGGTGCGGCTGGCGCGCTACCACACCAAGCGCACGCATCTCGTCCGTTTCGCCGGCGCCTATCACGGCTGGTGGGGCGACGTGCAGCCCGGCGTCGGCAATCCAATTCCCGCACACGAGACCTATACGCTCTCCGAGATGTCGGAGAAGACGTTGCATGTGCTGGGCACGCGCAAGGACATCGCCTGCGTGCTGGTCAATCCGCTGCAAGGCCTGCATCCGAACGTCAACGCGCCCGGCGATTCCTCGCTGGTCGATTCCTCCCGCGGCGGCAATTTTGATCGCGCGGCTTACACGGCGTGGCTGAAGAAGCTGCGCGAAGTCTGTGACCGGCGCGGCATCGTGCTGATCTTCGACGAGGTGTTCGTCGGCTTCCGTCTCGCCGCCGGCGGCGCCCAGGAATATTTCGGCGTCAAGGCCGACATGGTGACTTACGGCAAGAGCCTCGCCGGCGGTCTGCCGGTCGGCGTGGTCTGCGGCAAGCGCGAACTGATGCGCCGCTTCCGCGACGATCGCCCCGCCGACATCTGCTTCGCGCGCGGCACCTTCAACTCGCACCCTTACGTCATGACGGCGATGGACGAGTTTTTGAGCCGGCTCGCCAGCCCGAATTTCCGCGCCATTTATGACGACCTCGACGCGACCTGGAACGGTCGCGTGCAGAAGCTCAACCAGATGATGAGCGATGCCGACCTCCCGGTGCAGTTCGCCAATTTCTCGTCGATCTGGACGGTGAAATACACCATTCCGTCGCGCTACAACTGGATGCTGCAATATTACCTGCGCGCCGAGGGGCTGGCGCTGAGCTGGGTCGGCACCGGCCGGCTGATCTTCAGCCTCAACTACACCGACGCCGACTTCACTGAGGTCGCCGACCGCTTCGTCCGCGCCGCCGAGAAGATGAAGGCCGATGGCTTCTGGTGGCACGACGGCGCGCTCACCAACAAGAATATCAAGCGGCAGATCTTGAAAGAGATGCTGACCAAGCGATTTGGGCGCTGAGGCTCTTCCCCACACCACAACCGTCATTCCGGGGCGATGCAAGGCATCGAACCCGGAATCTCGAGATTCCGGGTTCGGCTCTTCGAGCCGCCCCGGAATGACGGCGCTTGCAGCAACCTCCAAGACGTGGATGCCCGGCACAAAGCCGGGCATGACGTAACCATCAGGCATCGGAGTGTTTGCTCGGGGCAGCGTGCTCAGGCGTGCTGCTCTTCGAGCGCGGGCTCAGCAATCAGGCCCAGCGTATGCTCGGGGTTGAGATGCAGGCCGGGGTCCATCAGTTCGCCACGCATCAGGGCGAGTGGAGCGCCGCGATAGAGCATGAGGTCGTGGAACGGATCGGTCAGGATCTTGGTCATCCAGACGAGGCCGGTCTCGACGTCGCGGATGAAGAACAGGTGCACGGTGCGGAACAAAAGACCGCCGCCCCCGACCACCAGCCAGATCTTGGCAACCTGCCGCATGAAGTCGGTCGCGCTCGCCCAGGGCGTGAACAGGCCGAACAGCGTCGGATCTGCGAACAGCACCAGCGGCGAGGCCGCCCAGATCGCCATCAGCACGACCTTGCGCTGAAGGTTGTAGCCGACCTTGATCTCTTCCTTGTATTCGTGCGTCGCCTGGTTGATGTGGTCGTAATCGTGCGGCTCGAAGAAGAAGTGACCGGCCTGGCGCGAGGTCATCGAGATCAGCCAACCGACCAGCGCCGAGATCACGGGATCGACGAACAGCCAGACATAGGCGAAGAGAAAGCTCAGCGCGCTGATGAAGTGCAGGCTCTGATTGATGCGGCTGTGGTGATAGTAGCGATGGTCGTCCCAGCGCTGGATCCGCAGCTGCTCGAGATAATTCTTGATCATGCTCTCCCCCAAAATGCTTCGGGTTCAGGATTTACAGAGATTCGATGTACGCGGTGTGACATCATCATTTTGTCATGTGACGACGCGTAGCGACGCGGTGACGCACGCGAACGCGTGAACGACGGAGTGCGCCGCCGCTCCCTTGCGTTGTTCAGGCCGCCTTGGCGATATCGACCTTGCGGAAGCGCACCAGCGAGAAATGGCCGAGCGGCGGTATCAGACGGCGTTCGGCGAGCTCGACGCCCTTGGCGCCGGCGAGCCATTTGGCATAGCGCGACCAGGCGAACTCGGCGGTGCGGAAGCCGAGCGGACGCACCACCGGCTGCAGCTTCTGCTCGATGAACCGGCGCATGCCGGTGTCGGCGCTGACGCGGGTGAGGATGATCAGCTCGCCGCCCGGACGCAGCACGCGAGCGAATTCGTCGAGCGCCTTCTCCGGATTCGGCACGGCCGTGACGACATATTGCGCCATTACGACGTCGAAGGAATTGTCGGGGAATTCGAGCTTCTCGGCGTCCATCACCGCGAGGCCTTCCACATTCTTCAAATTGCCCTCCTTGACGCGGCGGCGCGCCTTGTCGAGCATCGCTTCCGAGATGTCGGTGCCGAAGATGCGCAGGTTCGGCGCATAAAGCGGCAGCGAGATGCCGGTGCCGACGCCGACCTCGAGCACGCGCCCGCCGATCTTGTTGGTCGCCGCGATCGCCGCCTGCCGGCCCTTGGCGAACACACCGCCGAACACGAGATCGTAGACCGGCGCCCAGCGATCATAGGCCTGCTCGACCGTGCCACGGGTGAGGTCGAGCTGCTGGGTGCCGTCAAGGTTCATGATCTTAGCCATCGATGAGGTTCTCGCTGTGGGTCAAATATGGATCAACCGCGCACTGGCCGCCGCGCCATCCGAGGCGAGGCACGCAAGGCGCGGCTGGGCTGAAGTGAGGTGAGGTTTCCGACGAACTGGCGCGCGCTGTTCTCCCAGGAGCGCTCCAGCGCAAAGTTTCGGCAGGTCTCGCGCGACATGGTGAGCGCGCGCAGGCACGCGGTGCGCAGATCATGGTCGATCGCGCCGATCGGATGGTCGGCGATAACGTCCTTCGGACCCGTCACTGGAAACGCCGCAACGGGCGTGCCGCAGGCGAGCGCCTCGAGCTGCACGACGCCAAAGGTATCGGTGAGACTCGGAAACACGAAAACGTCAGCGGCTGCTAGATGCGCGGTGAGATCCGCGCCCTTCTTTTCGCCGAGGAAGACGACATCGGGATATTTCTTCTCGAGCGCCGCCTTCTGCGGACCGTCGCCGACGACGACCTTGGTGCCGGGCAGATCGAGCGCGAGGAACGCCTCGAGATTCTTCTCCACGGCGACGCGGCCCATGGTCATGAAAATCGGACCCGGCAGGTCGAGCTTTGCCGGACTATCGGGATGGAACAGCTCGGTGTCGACGCCGCGCCCCCAGAAGCCGAGCCGCTTGAAGCCGCGGCCTGCAAGCTCCTGCCGCAGCGACGGCGTCGCCACCATGGTCATGGCGGCGGCATCGTGAAAGTGGCGCAGCACGGCGTAACCGACGGCAGCCGGAATGCCGGTCCGTACCGAGACGTATTCGGGAAAGCGCGTGGTGTAGGAGCTGGTGAAGGCAAGCCGGTTGCGGCGGCAATAGGCCCGGACTGCCCAACCGATCGGGCCTTCGGTGGCGATATGCAGCGCGTCCGGCGCGCACTTCTCGATCCGTCGCGCGATCTCCCTGGCCGAGGGCAGCGCGATGCGCAGGCCCGGATAGGTCGGCAGCGGCCAAGATCGGAAGCCATCCGGCGTCAGGAACTCGATCTCGACATCGAGGGCCCTGGCCGCGTTCGCCAGCGAGGTCAGCGTCCGCACCACGCCATTGACCTGCGGATGCCAGGCGTCGGTCGCGATTAATACCCGCATGGGGAAATCCCGAGAGTTTGATGATTCTCAGGCACCGACCATCAACGAAGGATATTTCAGGCGTGTGACGTCACAGAAGTGTCGGCCCGTTGTTTTGTTCGTTAACGGCCCCCTGCGGCCACGAAACTGTCATGAAACAATCCTTTCCGCGACGAAACCGTTTTCGGTTTTCCGCGGAAACGTCCCGAAACCTTTTGCCGCTAGGAGTTTAGGCAACGGAGCACCGAAACGGTGCCAGGTGACCAAGAAACACCGAGCAAACAGGGGCGATCACATGTTCAGTCTGGACACGTTCAAAACGTATTCGCGCGCCGTTGCTTTTGGCGCAGCCGCGATCTCCGCAATCGCGCTCACCGGCCCGGCCAAGGCCGCACCCGTGCAGCTCTTCCCGTTCTTTCCGCCGCTACCGGTGATGACCGCGCCGCAGCCTTATCAGCCCTATCAGGCGCCGACCTACCAGGCCGCGCCCTCTGAAGACCAGGACGTCGCCGAGACGCCGGCGCGCTTCCGCCGCCAGACCGTCTCCTATGCGACGCGCGAGGCGCCGGGCACCATCATCATCGATACGCCCAACACCTATCTCTATTATGTGCTCGGAGGCGGCCAGGCCATCCGCTACGGCATCGGCGTCGGCCGCGACGGCTTCACCTGGTCCGGCACCCAGTCGGTGACCAAGAAGGCCGAGTGGCCGGATTGGACCCCGCCACCGGAAATGATCCAGCGCCAGCCCTATCTGCCGCGCCATATGGCCGGCGGCCCCGGCAACCCGTTAGGGGCCCGCGCCATGTATCTCGGCGGCACCGTCTACCGCATCCACGGCACCAACGCCCCCGACACGATCGGCAAGCACGTCTCCTCCGGCTGCATCCGCCTGACCAATCACGACGTCTCCGACCTCTACTCCCGCGTCAGCGTCGGCACCAAGGTGATCGTGCTGCCGATGACCGAGCGCCGCGCCGAGCTGAGGTAGGCGACGCTGTAAGCTGCTTTGAACGCAAAAGGCCCCGGCCACGCCGGGGCCTTTTTCGTATTGGGAAAGGCGACAGGGTCAGCCGCCCAGCACGCGATCGACCATCTGGCCGGAGAGGCCGAGATAATTGGCGGGGTCGCAATGGCGGCGGATGGCGTCGATGCCGCCGACCGCGATGACGATCTCGGGGACGCCGGACAGGATGTCGGCGAGATCGCCGCCCTGCTCGATCGCCCTGCGGCAGGCATCGTAAACGACGTCATGCGCGTGTTGCCGCCCGAGCTTCGGCGCCGCCGCCATCATCACGGCTTCGGCGACGATGAGGCCGTGGGTCAGGCCGAGATTGGCGCGCATGCGGCTCTCATGCACGACGAGGCCGGCCAGCATGAACCTGGCGTTCGCAAGCGAGGACGCGGTGAGCAGAAAGCTCTCCGGCAGCGATACCCATTCCAGATGCCAGGGACCGGTGGCGCGCTCGAAATCGTGGATCATGCCGTCGAGCATGGTGGCAACGTGCTGGCGCACGGCCTTGGCGGCGGCGAGCATCAGCTCGCTCGAGATCGGATTGCGCTTCTGCGGCATGGTGGAGGACGCGCCGCGGCCATGGACGAAGGGCTCGGACAGCTCGCCGAACTCGGTCGCGCACATCAGCATCACGTCGGTTGCGATCTTGCCGAGCGTCCCCGTGATGAGGCCGAGCAGCGCCACCGCCTCGGCAATGCCGTCACGCGCGACATGCCAGGTGATCGGCGGCTGGTTGAGGCCGAGCTCCTCGCAGAACAGACGCTGCATCTCCAGCCCGCCCTCGCCGACCGAAGCGAGCGTGCCGGCGGCGCCGGAGAACTCGCCGAGCAGGATGCGCGGCCGCGCCTGCTCGACACGTTCGATATGCCGGTCGATCGAGGACAGCCAGATCGCGACCTTGTAGCCGAAGGTGACCGGCAGCGCCTGCTGCAGATGGGTGCGGCCGGCCATCGGCGTGTCGCGATGCTTGCGAGCGAGATCGGCGAGGATGGTGCGCAACTCCCCAAGGTCGCGCGCGACGATGTCGAGCGCGGCGCGGATCTGCAGCACGTTGGCGGTGTCCATGATGTCCTGCGTGGTCGCGCCCCAATGCACGTAGCGGCCGGCCTCGCCGGCGGCCTCGGACAATTGATGCACCAGCGGCAGGATCGGATAGCCGACGATCTCGGTCTCGTGGCGCAGCTTGTCGAAATCGAGCTTGATGCTGCGCGAGGCGGCATCGATGGCGGCCGCCGCATCCTTCGGCACCACGCCGGCGCGGCCTTGCGCCCGCGCAAGCGCCGCCTCCGTTTCCAGATAACGGCCGACCAGCGCTTCGTCCGAAAACACCGCGCGCATCTCGGCCGTGCCGAACATGTCGCGGAACAGGACGGAATCGAAAACGGTGCTCGCCATGGCGTTTCCCTTGATGTGTCTGTTGCGATCCATGTACGAACAAAGCTTGCCTCGGCGCAACCTGCATGGTCAGTTCGTTGCGTGAGAGACAACAGGTTTGAGACCAGTGCCGCACGCCACTCTCGAGATCAGGCTGCTCACCCGCGCCGACGCGGCGATTTACCGGCAGATCAGGCTGGAAGCGCTCGCCGCGCATCCCGAGGCCTTCGCCAGCACCTTCGCGCGTGAACAGGAAAAGCCTCTCCCATGGTTCGAGGAGCGCCTCACCATCTCGGACGTCTTCGGCGCCTTCATCGCCGGTGAACTCGTCGGCGTCGCCGGCTTCTGGCGGCAGGATGGTCCCCAGACCATGCACAAGGCCGATCTCTGGGGCATGTATGTACGATCATCGGCGGGGAGATCAGGCGTCGGCCGGCGTCTCGTCGACACGGTCATTGCCCATGCCGCAAAACACGTCGAAAAGCTCCAACTCTCCGTTGCGAGCCAGAACGAGCCGGCGTTGCGCCTCTACAAAGCCGCCGGCTTCATCGAATACGGCCACGAGGTGAAGGCGCTGAAGCAGAACGGCCGATATTTCGATGAAGTCCTGATGGAAATGTTCGTCGACGCAAGCGACAAACAGCAAGGACGGCCCGGGTGAAACCGGGGCCGTCTTCGAGTTGCGCCGATGAACTGCCTACACCCGCCGACCCGAGATCAGCCGCAGCCACGCCGCCGAGTGAAATGCGCTCATCAAGAGATACATCGGCACCATCCCGCCCATCGACAGCCCGTGTCCGGCGTTGCAGACCATGTCCGCCGGGCCGCCACTGAAGACGGCCGTCAGCACGGCCATGACCGCGAAGGTCGGCGTGGCTGCAAGACCCAGCCAGCGGGCGAGGTGGGATGCGGCCTCGCGGCGATCGCGGCCGACGCAGGCAGGATGGACGTCGCTCACTGCGCACCCGGTGTGCGGAGCGCGATCTCGCCGGCATCCGAGACCTCGACCCACTTCTTGTCGGGCGCCGCGCCCTCCTCGTAGCTGTCGTGCCAGTTCCACCATTTGTAGGTCGGCGTCTGCGGATAGCCGGACGGCGAGTCCTCCCAGACCTCCTGCCGGCCGAGCGGGGTGATGTCGAGATAGTTCCAGGTGCCGCCCATCTGCTCGTCGCCGCGGCTCTTGATCAGATAGGTGCGGAAGATACGCTCCCCATCGCGGAAGAAGACGTTGGTCCCATGCCACTCGCCGACGCCGAAATCGGCGTCGAAACTGTCGGTGATGGTGACCCACGGCATGGTCCAGCCCATCCGCGCCTTCAGCCTGTTGATATCGGCTTGCGGCGCGCGCGAGGCGAACACCAGCGTGGTGTCGCGGGCGTTCAGGTGCGAGACATGGGCGACCTGATCGGCCACCATGGAGCAACCGCGGCAGGCATGGTCCGGCCAACCGAACACGCCGGGCTCGAAGAAGGCCCGGTAGACGATCAACTGGCGCCGGCCCTGGAACAGATCGAGCAGACTGGCCTTGCCCGAGGGCGTGTCGAATGCGTAGGTTTTGTCCACTTCCATCCACGGCATGCGCCGGCGTTCGGCGGCGAGTGCGTCGCGGGCGCGGGTATGCGCCTTTTCCTTCACGAGCAGTTGCTGGCGGGCAGCTTCCCACTCCTGCGGCGACACTACCGGCGGTGTTTGCATGGCAACCTGTCCGTTAGTTCCTGCCTTGTCTGCTGATGTCATGATAGCTCTCCAAACCTCTTGCTCACCGCACATCGTCGGCCGCTGGCGAGTTCTGGCACCAAGCGGTTGCACGGTGGGAGTAACAAGTGTGGCGGGATTTTCATGGAGTCGCTGATCATCGCCGCCGCGCGTGCGCTGGAGGCCGGCGATCCGCTCGGCGCGCTCAACCGTATCGCCTTGCGCAACGATGCGCCCTCGCTGGCGCTACGCGGCATCGCGATGGCGCAGCTCGGCGATCTCGCCAAAGCCAAGACGCTGCTGCGGAGCGCGGCGCGCGCCTTCAGTCCGCGCGAAGCCGTCGCACGCGCCAGATGCGTCGTCGCCGAGGCCGAAATCGCGCTGGTCTCGCGCGAGCTGAACTGGCCGCCCAGGGCGCTCGCGGCCGCGCGGGCGACGCTCGCAAGTCATGGCGATCTCGCCAACGCCGCCCATGCCGGCCACATCGAAGCCCGCCGGCTGCTCCTGCTCGGGCGGATCGACGAGGCCGAGCGCACGCTGGCCGAGATCGGCGCCTCGGCGCTGCCGCCGGCGTCTGTCGTCGTTCGCGAGCTCGTCCTCGCCGGCATCGCCATCAGGCGGCTGAAGACGCAGGAAGCGCACGGCGCGCTCGACCGCGCAGGCAAGGCCGCGCGGCAGGCCGGCATCGCGGCACTCGTCGCCGAGGTCGACAGCGCGAACCTGATCCTGAATACACCGGCCGCGCGCCTGATCGCGCGCGGCGGTGAGCATCCGCTGCTGCTCGGCGAGGTCGAGCGGCTGGCGACCTCGACCGCGCTCGTCGTCGACACCTTCCATCATGTCGTGCGCAGGCAAGGCGTTGCGGTATCGCTGGGCACGCGGCCCGTGCTGTTCGCGCTCGCCCGCCTGCTGGCACAGGCCTGGCCCGCCGATGTCTCGCGCGAGGCATTGATAGCGGGTGCGTTTCAGGCCAGGCACGTCGACGAATCCCACCGCGCGCGCCTGCGCGTCGAGATCGGACGGCTTCGCACCCAGCTCAAGCCGCTCGCCGAGATCAGCGCGACCAAGCAGGGGTTCGAGCTCGCGCCGCGCAAGACAAACGACGTCCTGGTGCTGGCCCGCCCGGTCGAGGAGAAGCACGCCGCGGTGCTCGCCATTCTCGCCGACGGCGAGCCGTGGTCGAGCTCGGCGCTCGCGCTCGCGCTGCAAATGAGCGCGCGTTCGGTGCAGCGGGCGCTCGAAGAGTTGGCACGATCGAACAAGGTGCAGTCGTTCGGACACGGAAGGGCGCGGCGCTGGATGATCCCGCCCGTCCCGGGTTTCCCGACAGGCTTGTTACTCCCAACCCCGCTGTTTAAGGCGTAGGCTAAAGCATGATCCGGAAAAGTGTGCAGCGGTTTCCGAGGAGATCATGCGTAAACAATAAAGCCGCATCACAGGGATCGAGCACATGAAGCGCTCCACGGCAGAGATCGTCACCGAATACGGCCCCTTTCCGGGCGTCGAGGCCGTGCATGGCGTCAGCTATGACGGCACCCATCTCTGGTTCGCATCGGGCGACAGGCTGAACGCCGTCAACCCCGCGAACGGCAAGATCGCGCGCTCGCTCGATGTCGCCGCGCATGCGGGCACGGCGTTCGACGGCCGGCACCTGTTCCAGATCGCCGAGGACCGTATCCAGAAGATCGACGCGGCGAGCGGCGCTGTCATCGGCACGATCCCCGCCCCCGGTGGCGGCGGTGATTCCGGATTGGCCTGGGCCGAAGGCTCGCTCTGGGTCGGGCAATATCGCGACCGCAAGATCCATCAAATCGACCCCGATACCGGCAAGATTCTCCGCACCATCGAGAGCAAGCGTTTCGTGACGGGGGTGACCTGGGTCGACGGCGAGCTCTGGCACGGCACCTGGGAAGGCGAGGACAGCGACGTCAGACGAATCGATCCTGACACCGGCAAGGTGCTGGAGCAGCTCGATATGCCCGAGGGCACGATGGTCTCGGGTCTGGAATCCGACGGCGGCGATCGCCTGTTCTGCGGCGGCGGCTCTAGCGGCAAGGTGAGAGCGGTGCGGCGCCCAAAGCGCAGCTAATTTTGATGAGCTGCTGACGGCGCCATTCCTCGCCGGGCTCGGGGGAGCCGAGCGGCGCACCTTGTTCTGCCTCAGCGCAGCGACCTCACACGAGGACCTCGGGCGCGGCAACTCGTCGGCGCGGATCGACGCCGTAACCGTCGTGACACCCGGTGCAGGCTACCCGTGACTTGCCGCTGCCGTTAACCCGTTTGCCGCAATTCCACCCCACCGATGCGCTCTAGCGCCCTGCTCGCCTGCCCTGTAAAATCCTGCTCGGGGCGGCTTGGGGGATTGATGCGACTGACGTTGAACTTGAAGACAGTCCTGATCGCCGTTGCGGTGCTCGCGGGCTCGTTTTTCATCAGCCTGAAGGTCATGGACCTGCTGTCGCCGCGCGCGACCAATTCGGCGCCGCCGGTCGCGGAGCTGCCACCGCTGCCGCCGGCCTCGAAAAGCTCGATCGTGGTGGCGCCGGTGGCGATCGCGGTGTCGGCGATCCGGGAGCAGGCCGAGAAGGCCGCACCGCGCAATTTTGCCGGCAAGGCCGAGAACCCGATCTCGCAAATCCTGGAAAATGCCGATATCGGCTGGACGGCTGCCCGTGGACCGATGTCGGCGACCGGCGACAAGGACGTGCTGACGCTGTCGACGCCGATCACCGGCAAGCTGAACGTGACGGGCTCGCTCTCGGCGAAAGCCACTGGCGCGCTCGGCGATGCCCTGAGCAGCGTGCTCGGCGGCGACGCGGCGAAGCGGATCGGCGCTGTCAACATCAAGAACCTGAATGCCAGTGCCGAGATCAAGGGCAACGTGGTCGTCACCTCGCGCCCGAAGCTGGCGGCTGCCTGGCATCTCGAGCCCAATCTCGGCGCGCAGGTCAATCTCGGCGACACCAACGTCAACGTCGCCGGCGCCAAGGTCAACGTTCCCGCGCAGGTGAAGCCGCTGATCGACAAGACGGTCGGCGATCAGCTCAACGTCGTCGCCGAGCGCATCCGCAACGATCCCAGCCTGCGCGAGAACGCGAAGCTGCAATGGGCCAAGGCCTGCCGCTCGATCCCGCTGCAAGGCGATTCGTCGGCAGCGCTGCCCCCGCTCTGGCTCGAGATGAAGCCGACCCGCGCCATCGCGGCGCAGCCACGCGTCGACGCCCAGGCCGTGACGCTGCTGCTCGGCCTCGAGGCCGAGACGCGGGTGACCTCGACGCCGACGAAGCCGGACTGCCCGTTCCCCGACAAGATCTCGATCGTGCCACCGACCGGCACCGGCGTGAACATCGGCGTTCCCATCGACGTGCCCTTCACCGAGATCAACAAGCTGATCGCGGCGCAAATGGTCGGCCACACCTATCCCGAGGACGGCTCTGGCCCGGTCGCGGTCACCGTGAAGAGCGTCAACGTCGTCCCCTCGGGTGAACGTTTGCTGATCTCGCTCTTGGTGCGCGCCAAGGAAAAGAAGAGCTGGCTCGGGCTCGGCGCCGAGGCCACCGTGCACATCTGGGGCCGGCCGATGCTCGACCAGGAGCAGCAGACGCTGCGGCTCGCCGACATCCAGCTTGCGGTGGAATCCGAGGCGGCCTTCGGTTTGCTCGGCGCCGCAGCCCGCGCGGTGGTGCCGCAGATGCAGCAGGCGCTGGTGCGGAAGGCCACGCTCGATTTGAAGCCGATCGCCGCCAACGCGCGCGAGAAAATCGCAGCTGCGATCGCCGACTACCAGAAGAGCGAGGATGGCCTCAAGGTCGAAGCCAATATCAGCAGCCTGACGCTGGCCGACATCGCCTTCGATTCCAAGACGCTGCGCGTCGTCGCGGAAGCCGGCGGCACATTGAACGTATATGTCACCAAGCTGCCGGGGATGTAGCGCGCTTTCATGCACGGAATCCGCGCAGCCTCTTATGGCTTGCGCCGCTGGCATTATCGTTGCAGGCTGCTAAGCTGATCGCCGCAACCTCCAACGAGGTGCTGACGGCATTGTAGGGGACACAGCGAGGACAACATGGAAGCCGGCATGGTCAGGCCTGCGCCGGCATTGGTGCGCTTTTCCGGCATTCAGAAGACCTATGATGGCGAGCACCTCGTGGTGAAGAACCTCGATCTCGACATCAAGAAGGGCGAGTTCATCACCCTGCTCGGTCCGTCGGGCTCGGGCAAGACGACCACGCTGATGATGCTGGCCGGCTTCGAGGTTCCGACCCATGGCGAGATCTACCTCGCGGATCGACCGATCAAGAACATGCCGCCGCACAAGCGTGATATCGGCATGGTATTCCAGAACTACGCCCTGTTTCCGCACCTGACGATCGAGGAGAACGTCGCCTTCCCGCTCTCCGTTCGCAAGACGAGCAAGGCGGACACGCAGGAGCGCGTGAGAGCCGCGCTGCGCATGATCAAGATGGAAACCCTGGCGCAGCGGCGGCCCGGGCAGCTGTCAGGCGGCCAGCAGCAGCGTGTGGCGCTCGCCCGCGCGCTGGTCTTCAACCCGCAGCTCGTGCTGATGGACGAGCCGCTCGGCGCTCTCGACAAGCGCCTGCGCGAGCAGATGCAGCTCGAGATCAAGCAGCTGCACGAGAGCATGGGCATCACGATCGTCTACGTCACCCACGACCAGAGCGAAGCGCTCACCATGTCGGATCGCATCGCCGTATTCAACGACGGCATCGTGCAGCAGATCGACAGGCCCGATGCGCTGTACGAGCATCCGGTGAACAGCTTCGTCGCCAATTTCGTCGGCGAGAACAACGTGCTCTCCGGCACCGTGGATGCATTTGAAAGGAATTTTTGCCGCGTCGCGCTCGCCGGCGGCGGCACCGTCACGGCTCGTGCGGTCAACATATCAGGCGCGGGTGCGGCGACGTCGCTGTCGGTCCGGCCGGAGCGGATCGCCATCGTCCCGAATGGCACCTCCAGCGACGGTGCGAATCGGTTGCCGGCCAAGGTGCAGAGCACGATCTATCTCGGCGATCACGCGCTGGCCGTGCTCGATGTCGCAGGCAATGCCGAATTCATGGTCAAGCTCCAGCCGGGAGCGCATGACAGCCTGACACATGGAGAGAGCGTTTTCATCACCTTCCGCCCCGAGGACTGTCTGGCCCTCGATCCCGTCTGATCCAATCGATCAACCTCAACGCAATGCACATGAAGAAGGAACAAGCACCATGCTGAAGCGCAAGATTGCTCTGGGTTTCGCCGCGGCGTTCAGCGCCAGCGCTGCGCTGGCGACATCAGCGCAGGCGCGTGACCTCACCGTTGTTTCGTGGGGCGGCGCGTATCAGGATGCTCAAAAAAAGGTCTATTTCGAGCCGTTCAAGAAGGCATCCGGCATTGCCATGAACGACGAATCCTGGGACGGCGGCATCGGGGTGTTGCGCGCGAAGGTGCAAGGAGGCGCGGCCACCTGGGACGTCGTCCAGGTCGAGAGTGACGAGCTGGCGGTTGGCTGCGAAGAAGGCCTGTACGAGAAGCTGGACTATTCCAAGATAGGCGGCGAAGCCGCTTATATCCCGCCGGCGGTCAACCCTTGCGGCGTCGGCGCCATCCTCTACGATTTCGTCCTCGGCTATGACAAGGACAAGCTGAAAGACGCGCCAAAGGGCTGGGCGGACTTCTTCGACACCAAAAAGATTCCCGGCAAACGCGCCTTGCGTCAGGGTCCGAAGACCACGCTCGAGATCGCTCTCATGGCGGACGGCGTTGCTCCGAAGGACGTCTACAAGGTGCTGGCGACCGACGAAGGCGTCGATCGCGCCTTCAAGAAACTCGACACCATCAAGGGCGACCTCGTCTGGTGGAAGGCCGGCGCGCAGCCGCCGCAACTGCTCGCCTCCGGCGAGGTGGCGATGACCTCGGTCTACAACGGCCGCATCGACACCGCAAACAAGAACGAGAAGAAGAATTTCGGCATGGTCTGGGACGGCGCGCTCTTCACGCTCGACAGCTGGGTCATCCTGAAGGGCAGCCCGAACAAGGACGCGGCTTACAAGTTCCTGGACTTCGCAGGCAAGGCTGAGAACCAGTCGAAGCTGTCGGAGAACATTGCCTATGGTACCTCGAACAACGGCGCAGCAGCCCTGTTGCAGCCCGCCGTTCTCAAGGATCTGCCGACGGCGCCTGACAACATCAGGAACGCGGTCGAGATCAACGTGGCCTTCTGGCTCGAGAACATCGATCGCCTCACCGAGCGCTTCAACAAATGGGCCGCGAAGTAACGCGCGATCAAATCGTCTATGGCGCAGGCGGACGGTCGAGAGCCCTTCGCCTGTGCCGCGTCTCATACGCGAAGTAGCCGCCCCATGACAGCAGCGTCCCTGACCGGCGCGGATGCCGAGACCAAGGTGCCGCTCAAGCGGCGGCTGAAGCAGGCGGAGCGTGCGCGGCAGATCAAGGCCCTGGCGCTGGTTCTGCCGCTTTTGCTGTTTCTGCTGTTCACCTTTGCCGGGCCCATTGCCGGGATGCTCTGGCGCGCGGTTGATGACCAGGAGGTACGGCAGGTTCTGCCTCAAACCATCGTCGCGCTCGCCAATTGGGACGGCAAGGATTTGCCGGACGAGAAGGCTTACGCGGCGCTGGCAAACGACATCCAGGCCGCGCGCGCCGCCGGCACCATCGCCATTGCAGCCAAGCGGCTCAACTACGCCCTGAACGGTTTTCGCACGATCCTCACCAGCACGGCACGCAATCTGAAGATCCAGCCGGAACCCGGCACGGCCAAGGAGGCATTGGGCAAGATCAACCCGGCCTGGCGTAACCGCACCACCTGGACGACGATCAGGGATGCCGGAGGTCCCGTGACCAGCTTCTACCTGCTGGCGGCGCTCGATCTCGTCAGGAACGCGGACGGCGCGATCGTCGCAGCTTCGCCGGATCAGGCCATCTACCGCGAGATTTTCGCCCGCACCTTCCTCATCAGCCTCGGTGTCACGGCACTGTGCCTGATCCTGGGTTTTCCAGTCGCTTATCTGCTCGCGGCACTGCCGCCCGGCCGGTCGAACCTGTTGATGATCTTTGTCCTGCTGCCGTTCTGGACCTCGCTTCTGGTCCGCACCTGCGCCTGGATCGTGCTGCTGCAGAGCAATGGCGTGGTGAATGAAAGCCTGCACTGGCTCGGCATCATCGACGCGCCGTTGCGGCTGATCTACAACCGCTTCGGCGTCTGCGTAGCCATGACCCACGTGCTGCTGCCCTTCATGATCCTGCCGCTGTACAGCAGCATGAAGGCGATCTCGCCGGCCTACATGCGGGCCGCCGCATCGCTCGGTGCGCCGCCTCTCACCGCTTTCCTGCGCATCTATTTGCCGCAAACCCTGCCCGGCATCGGCGCGGGAAGCCTGCTCGTCTTCATCCTGGCACTCGGCTACTACATCACGCCGGCCCTGGTCGGCGGCGCCGCCGACCAGATGATCAGCTACTTCATCGCGCTCTACACCACCGAGACCGCCAATTGGGGCCTCGCTTCGGCGTTGGGTGCGCTGCTGCTGCTGGCGACCGTCCTGCTCGCACTGGTCTACGGCAAGCTGGTGCAGGGCCAGCAGGTCACGGGAGGGATGAAGAATTGAGCGACGCTCCTTCCCTTCGCACGCCGAGCCAGCGCATCGCCTGGACCACGACCATCGTTGTCTCCACGCTGGTGTTCATCTTCCTGATCGCGCCGATCCTTGCCATCATGCCGCTGTCCTTCAACTCGGGCTCCTACCTCACCTATCCGCTGCCGGGCCTCTCCTTGCGCTGGTACAACGATTTCATCAATTCGCCGCGCTGGATGAACTCGCTGAAGAACAGCATGGTCATCGGCGTCGCCTCCACGACGCTGTCCATGGTGCTTGGCACGCTGGCAGCTCTTGGGCTGGCGCAATGGAAGAGCCGGCTCAAACCGCTCGTGCTGGCTTTCGTGCTGTCGCCGGTCGTCGTGCCCGGCGTCATCACCGCGGTGGGCCTCTATTTCTTCTTCGCACCGATCGGACTGACCGGCAGCTATCTCGGCCTGATCCTGGCTCACACTGCGCTCGCGACGCCCTTTGTCGTCATCACGGTGGGCGCGACGCTGCAAAGCTTCGACACCAATCTCGCCCGCGCCGCCGCCTCGCTCGGCGCCTCGCCGCTTGAAGCGTTCCGCCGCGTGATCCTGCCACTGATCCTGCCGGGGCTGGCATCCGGTGCGCTGTTCGCCTTTGCGACCAGCTTCGACGAGGTGGTGATCGTGCTGTTCATGGCCGGTCCCGAGCAGCGCACCTTGCCGCGCGAGATGTTCAGCGGCATCCGCGAGAACATCAGCCCGACAATCACGGCAGCGGCAGTGATCCTGACGACGGTCTCGGTCATCCTCCTCGCCACCCTGGAAGCCCTGCGCCGACGCAACGAGCGGCTCAAGGGCGGCGGAGGCTGATGATCCCAGGTCATTCCGGGGCGCGCGTAGCGCGAACCCGGAATCCATCGGTTCGCAGTGACGGTGGATGGATGAATTCCGGGTTCGCGCCCAGGGGGCGCGCCCCGGAAGGAAGATGATAACAGCATGCCTCCTCTGCTTTGCGATGGGAGCTTTTTCTCGCTAGAACAGCCCCGCAACAAAACCCAAACAACAACACACAGGGAGAACAACAACCATGCAAAAACTCATCGCCGCTGTCGCGACCAGTCTCGCTCTTGCCGCCACATCAGGCGCGGCGCAGGCGCAGATTTCTGACAATGTCGTCAAGCTCGGCGTGCTGACGGACATGCGAGCCTGTATGCCGACGCGACCGGCAAGGGGTCGCTCGCCGCCGTCGAGATGGCGGTCGCCGACTATGGCGGCAAGGTTGCCGGTGTACCGATCCAGGTCGTCTCCGCCGACCACCAGAACAAGCCCGATGTCGGCGTCAATATCGCCCGCAACTGGTACGACAACGAGAAGGTGGACGCGGTCCTCGACGTGCCGACCTCCTCGGTCGCACTGCCGGTGTCGGCGCTGACGCGCGAGAAGAACAAGATCAACATCAATTCCGGTGGCGGCTCCTCGGACATCACCGGTACCGCCTGCTCGCCCAACACGGTCCACTGGACCTACGATACCTACGCGCTGTCCAACGTCGCCGGCAAGGCCATGGTGAAGCGCGGCGAGGACACCTGGTTCTTCGTCACGGCGGACTACGCCTTCGGCATGGCGCTCGAGCGCGACGCCGCCAACGTCGTCAAGGAGAGCGGCGGCAAGGTGCTCGGCGACGTCCGCCATCCGCTCAACTCATCGGACTTCTCGTCCTTCCTGCTGCAGGCCCAGGCCTCCAAGGCCAAGGTCGTCGCACTGGCGAACGCCGGCGGCGACACCACCAATGCGCTGAAGCAGGCCGCCGAGTTCGGAATCACGCAAGGCGGCCAGAAGATGATCGCGCTGCTCATGGAAATCACCGACGTTCATTCGCTCGGCATCAAGGCGACGCAAGGTCTGATCATCACCGACGCGTTCTACTGGGACACGAACGACGAGACGCGTGCCTTCTCCAAGCGCTTCAACGACAAGGTCGGCCACATGCCGACCATGATCCAGGCCGGCCTCTATTCGGCGACCATGCACTATCTGAAGGCGATCGAGGCCATCAAGACCGACGAGGCGCCGAAGGTGATGGAACAGATGCGGAAGACGCCGGTCAACGACTTCTTCGCCAAGAACGGCAAAATTCGCATCGACGGCCGCATGGTCCATGACATGTATCTGTTCGAAGTGAAGAAGCCGGAAGAGTCCAAGGGCGAATGGGACCTGTACAAGCTGATCGCCACCGTGCCCGGCGACGAAGCCTTCCGCCCGCTCGACAAGGGCGGCTGCCCGCTGGTGAAGTAAGGCTCGCTTTTCCTCCGTCGTTGCGAGCGCAGCGAAGCAATCCAGGCTCCTTCGCAATGACAACAGACGCGACAGCGCGCCCGGTGAAAACCGGGCGCGCTTCGCTTAGGCACTCACACGATTCGCATTACTCCGAGTACTTGAATTCGGGCATGCTCTTCAGCTGGTCCTTGGTCGCGTTAAACACGGCGTGGTCCGGATACCACTTCGACGAGGACGAACTGGTCGTGGTCGCTGTCTTGTCGGTGCCGGTCGCAGCGCCAGTCGTCGTGGTCGCGGCAGGCTTGGCGTTCGGATTTGCCGGGTTCGTACTGGTGTTGGTGTAGGCCACGGCTTCGTTGACGAATTTAAGCTTCTCATACGGCACGGCAACGAGATGCTCGCCCATGCCGAGGAAGCCGCCAACGCCGATCACGGCAAGCTTGACGTTGCCGCTCTTGTCCATGAGCAGATCGTTGATCGAGCCGATATTCTCGTTGGCCTCGTTATAGACCTTCACGCCTGCCATCTTCGAGGCACGCCATTCGCCCGACGCGCTGGTCGTCGTCGCGGTGGCCGCAGGGGCCGACTTGTCGGTGGTGGTGGTCGGATTTTGCGCGAACGCAACGGTCGCAAGCAGAGCCGTGCCGGCGAGGCCGGCGGCGATCGATTTCATCAGCATTTTTGTCCTCTCCTTCAGCAGAAAACTCGTGCGGAGAGAACCGTTACGAACAGCTGCAGTTCCTTGCGTGCGGCAATTTCGC
>Ga0102590_1002076_pt1 | contig 25696 bp, 23 predicted proteins | sample AraplaMF_Col_mMF_FD_76859 | JGI IMG/M metagenome (GOLD analysis project Ga0102590, IMG submission 76859) | Arabidopsis root microbial communities from the University of North Carolina, USA - plate scrape MF_Col_mMF | ecosystem: Host-associated > Plants > Roots > Endosphere | place: USA... | reverse complement strand
ACGCGATGGGCAACATCACGGCGCTGGGCAACGCAGCAGGCGCCAATCCGGCGATCGAGACCTACAGCTATGACCCTCTGTATCGCCTCACCGGCCTCAAGGATGCCCAAGGTCAGGCCATTGAGGCCTACACCTACAACAAGACGGGCGACCGTCTCAGCAAGGCGAGCAATGGCCTGGCGACCGGCACGTATGGCTATCAGACGGGCACGCACTGGCTGATCAGTATTGGCAGTAGTGCGCGGACCTACGACGCCAACGGCAACACCACGGGTAACGCTACCGGTGGCGACACCTTCGGCTACGGCTACAACGACCGCAATCGCATGGCGGTGGTGCAACGGAACGGACAGACCGTTGCCAACTACACCTACAACGCGATGGGGCAGCGCGTGGCCAAGGCGGCCACGGCCAATCAGCGCTTCGCTTACGACGAAGGCAGTCAGCTCATCGGCGAGTACGGTGCGAGTAGCCGCAGCTACGTTTGGCTGGATAATTTGCCGGTAGCAGTGGTGGATACGCTTGGTGGTACCAGCTCCGTGAGCTATGTGCATGCCGATGGGTTAGGGTCGCCGCGCTCGATTACCGACAGCGCAGGAGCTGCCATTTGGCAGTGGACGTATCAGGGCAACTCCTTTGGTGAACTTGCCGCGTCGGGGTCTCTCACTTTCAATCTGCGATTTCCTGGGCAGTATTTCGACGGTGAAACCGGATTCAGTTACAACCATTTTCGTGACTATGAGCCAGGTACGGCGAGATATATTGAGAGCGACCCTGTTGGGGTAAATCGCAACTATGACCTGATTGATCTTGCCGTCATTGCTGGCCGGGTCCCTCGCGGCGATGCAAGCGAAGTTGATTTAAATCATCTGTATGCCTACGTGGAAAGCGATCCCTTGGCATGGAGTGATGTTGATGGCTTGGGGCGCGGAGGAGAGCGAGGGGCGACGGGCGGGTCGTCTGGCCAGAATTCAGACAATCCCTACAAGCATTGCTGGGAGGATCCCAGTGATCCCAATTTTATTATCTGTAAGCACTACCAGACAGGTAAAAAGATACGGAAGCCCAAGCCTGCTGATTGGCCGGAAAACAAGCAGAAGAATGAGCAGTGTGACAACTGTAGGCTCGCAGCAAAGGTGGTTGTTGCTGGCGGTACGGCCTATATCATCTATCGTTGTGTCAGAATGATTCCATCATTGGCCCCGCCACTTTGGTGGACCATTCCGGCGAATGCGGCCGTTCCGTAAATTGGACTTCAAAAATGACATTTCAGAGTATTTTTGTAGAGGCTAATGAGCGATGGGATGCGGGAGATCTTCGCGGTGCGTTTGAACTATTTTCTATCGCGGCGAAGGGCGGAGATGCATCGTCGCAGAATACACTCGGATACTTTTATGATCACGGTATAGGGGTCGATAAAAGTCACCAAGAAGCGCTTCTCTGGTACAGACGGTCCGCTCGGCAAGGAGATGTTTGTGCTATCTCCAACATTGCGATTTCATTTCGCGATGTTGGAGATCTGAGGAGGGCGAAGATCTGGTTTAGAAAGGCTCTCGCGTTGGGCGATATGGACGCCGCATTGGAACTGGGGAGAATATTTATTCAAAGCGATTTGCGCGGTTCTGCTGCACAGGCGAAGAAGTATCTAATCATGGCCAAGTCTGCTGAGCAGATCAGTGATACGGCACGAGAGGAGGCTGACGCACTTATTGCTCGGCTCGAAGGTCGCGCGCAGTAGGTCATAGTCAAATGGGCGAGATGCATAAACGTCTGGACTGAGGCAAGGTTTAGCCTCGCCTCAAGGGGCGAATGATGTGGGTTGCTGGGCATACTATAGAGTGGCAGCCTGACCAATTAACTGTTTCCGTCCCTAATGAGCGGGTCTGTAGCATCTCACCGATAAGGGCTGTGAGCGTCCAGCTTTTCGGGGGGGGCTAATCACCTCCGGTCTCATTATCGCGGAGCGGCTTCAATAGTTGGTGTCTAGTAAGTCGGGTGGCGCGAGAACTCTTCTGATCGGTTACGGCTTCCCATGGCCTTCTCGGCGGCGGGCTGACGTTATCTCGGGTTGTTATGAGCAAGCCCTGGTGCGGCTGGCAGTGCGATGGCTTAGGGTCATGAAGGAATTGAGGCGCTGTTGACAGATATGTTGGAGTTCGCCGGCTACTCTCACGTCGCTAGCTATATACGCAGTAGCGCGCTTTTGTCCTTGAGCGAATAGTCCAAGGATTAGTGCAGATAAGGTGGCACGGAATGCTGTTTAAGAATGCTCGATATGGATGATTAGAGGGGTCGTGCCACTTTGGTGCGGCCTTTTGCTTTTAGGGGTTTGCGATTGGCGCCTTGTGGCAAGCCAGTCGCTGAAGGCCGGTCGGTATCGCTGTTCGATTCGCTTGGCTGCCGCTCGTATCAACCGGTTGCGAATTTCTTCCAGGGAAAACCCATGAAGCGTTGGATCCTTCTCCTCTTGATCGGTTTGATCTTCTGGGCGCCGGTGGCCGGTGCACAGAACTACAACGCGGTAAGTACCTATCCGCAGAATCAGGTCCAGTGGGATGGGCCCACGGCTCAGGCTTGGGAGGAGAGCAGTCTTGCTGCGGCATGGGCGGCGTACTTCTCTGCCGTTGGGTCGCCGGAGAAGTGCTGGTTGATGGATTGGCACGTGGAGCCATCGGGCACTACCTATACGCCACCGTTGCATACGACGAGGGTGGAGGCCGACGCACACTGCGTTATTCCCCCCAGTCCGGACCTTCTGGTTTACACCCATTACGCGGTGTATTTGGTGTACACCTGCGACGCTGGTTATCGCTGGGGGCCTACTGAGGCCAATCCCGACGTGAGGGGATGCAACGCCGGCTACTTTCTGGGCAAGCCGGGCGACAATCCGCATGATGGCGACTGCGTCTGCGGTGGAGGCGACCACGCGGTGCCGCTTCCGATCGATCTCGGCTCAGGAAACATGTCCGAATCCGCCAGCGATTATGTCAGCGGCAATGGGCGCCTCCGCTTCGATCGGCACTACAACAGCAATCCGCAGAATGCGGCCGGCAATAACGGTTGGGGCAATGCGTTCGCGGCCCGTCGGATCACAAGTATCGATGCAGGGGCGAAATCGTCGACGTCCGGTAGTCCCAAGGTCTTCTTCTCCGCCACTTATGGTTCGGCGGACGGGGCTTGCACGTCGGGTGTGGCTGAGCTTGCGATTCGCGATGCGGCCTATAACGGCGTAACGGGAACCAACAGCGGCAACGGGCAATGCACGTTATCCAATGGCGAGGTGCTGAAGATCTATAACACCAATTCGTCGTTGGCCTATTCCGCACCGGTAACGGACGCGGTTGCGGGCGTAACCGTGTTCCGGCCCGATGGTCGCAATTACTACTTCACTTGCTTCAATGGGGCGTGCCAATCGTCCGGGCAAAGCACTATCGCTCTCGTGGCGAGCAGCAGCGGCTATTCGTTGACCGCCGAGAATGGCGACGTCGAGTCATACGATCTGAATGGCCGTCTTCTGAAGATTGCGAGCAGGGATGGCTATACGCAGACCATCACCCGTGCCGATGTCGGTAACGCCAATGTCATCAGCTCGGTAACAGACAGCTATGGTCGTCAACTGGGCTTTGGCTATGACGTCAGCGCTCGGCTGACGCAGCTCGCCCTGCCTGATCAAACGAACATCCAGTATGCCTATGACGAGTTGGGCAATCTGGCCTCGGTGACATACGCAGACGGAAAGTCGATTTCGTACAAGTATGAGAGCGCCAATTTCCCTCAGGCGATGACTGCTTGGGTGGATGAGGGCAACGTCAACTACGCGACCTGGACTTACGACGCAACCACTGGCAAGGCACTGTCCAGCGCGTTGGCCGGCAACGTCTATACCAGCGCAGTGAGCTATAGCGGTAACGCCGCGACGGTGACCGACAACCTCGGAGCGCAACGCACCTTCAACTATCAGAATGTGGCGGGCGGCATGCGCCTCCTCTCGGTCAGTGGGCCACTTTGCCGTGACTGTGTGGGTCAGCAGATGACCTATGACAGTAATGGCTTTGTTAAGTCATCCCAGAGCTGGGGCGGCATAACCAGCAACTACACGTATAGCCCGCAGGGACTTGTTCAGCAGCTCGTGGAGGGCGTGGGTGACGCAGCTCAGCGCACGACCAATATCAACTGGAATGCCTCGCAGCGTGTGCCGCTCTCGCGGACGGTTGGTGATGCTGGTGGTGTGGTCAAGAAGAGTGCGAGCTGGATTTATAACGGCGCTGGTCAAGTGCTTGCCCGTTGCGAGATCGATGCTTCGGTGGCCGGCAGCTATGCCTGTGCCGCTACAGGATCGACGCCTGCCGGCGTGAGCCGCTGGACGTATGCCTATTGCAGTGCTGTGGACGGCACGCAGTGCCCTATCGTTGGCTTGTTGCTGAGCGTGACCGGGCCTCGGACAGACATCACCAGCACGGCGCATTACAGCTACTACATGAGCGCCGATGAGTCCGGCTGCGGTACGGCCGGTGGCGCCTGCCATCGGGCCGGCGATCTCTATCAAGTGACCGATGCCTTGGGTCATATCACCACGATGGTGGCCTACGACAAGAACGGTCGCGTGGTCCGCGTGCGCGACGCCAATGGCGTCGTGACCGATTCGACCTACCACGCGCGTGGCTGGCTGCTGACCCGTACCGTCCGCGCCAACGCCGACGGCACGCCCTCATCTAACGACGCCACCACTCAGATCGGCTACACGCCGTATGGTGCTGTCGCCTCGGTGACCGACCCTGATGGCGTGCAGATCACCTACACCTACGATGCCGCCCATCGCCTCACCGACATCACCGATGCTCTGGGCAATCGGATTCACTACACGCTGGACGGCGCCGGCAATAAGACCAAGGAAGAGACCTTCGACGCGAGCAATACCCTGCGCCGTTCCCTGGCCCGCAGCTACAACACCCTGGGCCAGCTGACCGGCATCAAGGACGGCCTCAACCGGACGGTGTTCGACGCCAGCTTCACCGACAGCTATGACGCCAACGGCAACCTGGTGCGCAGTGCCGACGCGCTGGGCGTCCAGCGCAAGCAGGGCTACGACGCCCTCAATCGCCTGGTCAGCACCCTCGACAACTACAACGGCACCGATACCGCCACGCAGAACACCCAGAGCGTGTTCGCCTATGGTCCGCGCGATGAACTGCAGGGCGTGAGCGACCCGGACGGCCTCAACACCACTTACGACTACGATGGCTTGGGTAATGCCACGGCGGTGCACAGCCCCGACACGGGGACGTCGAGCTTTGTCTATGACGCCGCCGGCAACCGTATCCAAGCCACGGATGCGCGCAACGTCGTCAGCCATAGCACCTACGACGCGTTGAACCGCGTCACCGCCACCACCTACCCGACCAGCGCCGAGAACATCAGCTACCGCTACGACGAGGCCGACAGCATCACCGGCTGCGTGGGCTCGTATCCGATCGGTCGCCTGACCAGCGTCGTGGAAACCGCCGTCACGACGGTCTATTGCTACGACGCTCGCGGCAATGTGGTGACGAAGCGTCAGACCCAGGGCACGAACGTCGACACGGTCAGCTACAGCTACACCCTGGCCGATCGCTTGGCGAGCATCGGTGCGCCGGATGGCACGGCCACGCAGTACGGAAGGGACGGGGCGGGCCGCATCAACGTTGTGACCGTGCTGACGCCAGGTGCCGGCGGTGCGGGGGCAGGCAACGTCGTCACCAACGTCAGCTACCTGCCGTTCGGCCCGATCCTCAGCTACACCCTGGGCAACGGCCAGACCATCACCCGCACCTACGACGCCAACTACGCGGTGACAGACGTCGTCAGTCCCGCCCTCAGCCTGCACTTCGCCCGCGACGCGATGGGCAACATCACGGCGCTGGGCAACGCAGCAGGCGCCAATCCGGCGATCGAGACCTACAGCTATGACCCTCTGTATCGCCTCACCGGCCTCAAGGACGCCCAAGGCCAAGCCATTGAGGCCTACACCTACAACAAGACGGGCGACCGTCTCAGTAAGACGAGCAATGGCTTGGCGACCGGCACGTATGGCTATCAGACGGGCACGCACTGGCTGACGAGCATTGGCAGCAGCGCGCGGACCTATGACGCCAACGGCAACACCACGGGTAGCTCAACCGGTGGCGACACCTTCGGCTACGGCTATAACGATCGCAATCGCATGGCGGTGGTGCAGCAAAACGGGCAAACCGTTGCCAACTACACCTACAACGCGATGGGGCAGCGCGTGGCCAAGGCAGCCATCACCAATCAGCGCTTCGCCTACGACGAAGGCAGTCAGCTCATCGGCGAGTACGGTTCGACCAGCCGCAGCTACGTCTGGCTAGGCAATTTGCCGGTGGCGGTGGTGGATACAAGCGGCGCCACCAGCACGGTGAGCTATGTGCACGCAGACGCTCTGGGTACACCGCGTGCGATCACCGACGAAATGGGGTTGGTGGTTTGGCAGTGGAGCTATGAGGTAAATCCATTTGGAGAGAAGATTCCTTCGACTGTTGGAGCGGTTCTCAATCTGCGCTTCCCTGGCCAGTATTTCGATGCAGAAAGTGGGCTGGTTCAGAATATTAATCGTGACTATGAGTCAGTGACAGCGCGATACATTGAAAGTGATCCGACGGGCCTTAGAGGCGGGCTGGCCACTTACGCTTATGTTGATGGTAGTCCGTTAACCGATGTGGACCCGCTGGGTTTAGCGAAATCCGGGCGGTGGCAGCCGATACCAGGTACAAACACTGACGTTCGCTTTGATCCGCCGCATGTTGCCGGTCAGCAAGACCATGTGCACGTAAGATCGAAGGGCTTTGAAGAGGTTGCTATCAATGCCGATGGAACCGCAAGTCACGGCTCGGACCTCTCAAAAATGATCCGCAACAAAAAAGTCCTTGCCTTCCTTCGATTGAACGGAATCGCGTTGAAGTGCCTGGGAGGGCTAGGCGACGTCCTATTTATTCGTGACCTACTTCGCGAGCAATCTGCTGAGGAATGTCAGAAAGGCGATATCACGAGTTGCCAGATGTTCCTCTTTCTGAATGACACTCCGCCCGCTCCGCCAATGATCTGAGGAATGAAAATATATGAAGATATATGGTCGACAGGATGATGATGCATCCGCTCCGCTACTACTCACCGAAGTAAGCTTCGTCGCTTCATCGGATGAGCTAAGGTCTATTGCGGACTTTCTTCTTGCGCAAGCCGATGCAATGAGTGGGTCGAAATCATTCGATCATAGGCATTATTTGGATTTTATCGGGGTGGACATTGATCAGGAGGATATTATTGTGGTAAATCCGGATTCATTGCGATAGCGATGTCGGCTTTGGTAGCTCTGAAGAGGAAAAATTGTCCTCCATTTCGTTGGTGCTTCTTTAAGGGTGAAGGGAGAGTAAATACCCTGATTTTCCGATGGGTCGTCTGTGGATCTCTCGGGTAGTCAAGTATTTGCCTGCGCCTATCCTTAATCTTGATGGGTCGCGGATAGAAGTATTTCAATGGCACGTCTCTTTCCAATATCAAAGGAGCAGCAGGATGGCATCGTTGACATTGTCGAGAAAGATGCTTCCTTCTTCTCTGATGGGCTAGGTGGGGAGGCTGGAAGACTAGCCGTATCCACCGAATTGATGGTGCATGGCGATGTGGTTGGGCCACTCCCTCAGAGTCTTGATCATGGATTGCCCCAATCACCTCGCCAAATCTCATCGAATGAAGGCGTCGCTTTTCTTTCAGGCGCGCGGGAGATCGGCATGGAGGTCGCAACATGTCTTGCGGCAATTTTGGCCATGGATAGCAACAAGGTGCTTTATCTACCGCATGCATATGCGAGGCCCACTGAGATTGATTCTTTGCAGGAAGATTTCGGCGGGCTAGTGCTTGAGGTGGCCGGTAGGGTCTACATTAAAGGGACTGGGCCAGGCGTTCAGCCAGAGTTGCTTCGACGCGCTCTCGCCAGCATGATTTGTGGTTACTCGGTGGGATGGCTTCTGGATACTGACCTCCCAGAGAGCATGCCCAGTTCTGCGGTGGTGCCAGTCTTTGATGGCGAAGGATGGGCTGTCGCGGGCAAATCTATTCTGCAGTCTATAAAGAAGCATTAGAGTCGTAGCGAGCCGTTGGGTCGCCTAGCTAAGGCTCTCGTTCGCCAGTCTCTCACGGAGCTGAGTTGGAACGCCTCCATGTCCAACTGCCTCGTTTATGCCGAGCACGGGTACTCGGATATTCGCGTCCACGAATTCGAGTGGAGTGAGTCGCGACGCGATAGATGAGTGCTGCATGTAAGGGGCGTGGGGCGTGCCTCGTCAATATGGTGGCCTGAGTATCCAAAAGAATGAGATGATCCTTATCTTCGAACGCATCACTTAGGATTAACGCCTTCTTGCTACCCTCGGTCACCCCAGCAAAGGAGTGACACGCATGTCGAGGATTGCACCTGTAGGCCTGTTCGTTCTTGCCGTCGCAGCCATGCCGGCTTTCGCTCAGTCGGATCGCGAAGTCGTCGAAGACATGGTCACCCGTTCCGCTAATGTCTGCCCCGGACATAGCACCGATCTCACGAAGCCGACCTTGAAGACCGTCCCTGTCGGCGCATTGCGCGTGATGCTGGAGCGTGGCTTGGTGCTGTGTCCTGATCGTCGTCTTGGTGCCGATACGCCTGCGGTGTTCTATGGCCGGGTGGGTGTTTTCGCGTGGAATCCTCAGATCAAGGAGGCCTCGACTGTGATCGTGAAGCAGGTCGACGCGATGACGCGCAAGGACGAGTATCCGCAGGACACGTTGGTGTGGGATGCGAATGGGAACGTGCTTAAACAGCAAGCGGTGCCGGCATTCGAGGCGAAGCCGGGTGCGGCGGTGCTTTACCACGTCAGGTAAGTCCCCCCGTGTCGGTCGGATTCAGTCAAGGCACGCCGCAGTGCGGCGTGCCTTGGGCTTGCATCGATTACACGGGCTCGTAGGCCTGGCTGAGGCTGAGCGACTCGGCGTAGTGGCTCAGGTGAAAGATCGCTAAGAAGATTCCTTCCACACAGCTGGGTGGCAACGGCCATTCGCCGGAGGCGGGTGGCTCGGTGCTGGTTTGCTGGTCGCGGAAGGTTTCGCTGTTGGCGAGCAGGCCGGTGAGTACGTTCACTGCCATGTTGATGCCAGCGAGGCGAGTGAGCAGGCGCTGGTGAGAATCTTCCATGTCGTCGGGACGTCGTACGGGCGAGCCAGTGGGCTGGTGGGATAAGGCTCGGTGGGAAGCGAGTGCAAGTCTGTCTTATGATCGATGGTAGCCATGGTCAACTCTATCCAGTTGGTTGTGGTCAGCGGGTCAGGTGGGGTGCAACCCATCCGGCCCGCGCTGCGCGGCGTCGGTGCCGTGGTCGTCGCGATGTGCGGACGACGCAACAAAACTAATCAAACGGAAAGGGGATGTCTGTCAGGTAAAGCTGATGGACATGTGGCGCTAAGGTGCTGCGCATGTAGGTGAGGCTTCGGCGCTAGTGGCCTGGGAGAAAGCGGTGGATCGCAGAAAGGTCGGGCGCTGGGTTGGCGGCTTCTCGTTGCTGGCGGTCTTGGGTCTGATGCTTTGGCGGTATGCCTATCCGGTGGCTATCACCGCGTTGGTTGCGCCATCGGCATCGTGGACGAGGGCTTCGTCGGTCAGGACACGGGCCGATGTATACGCCATGCTTGGCAAGCCGGACGAAAGTGCCTGTGCCAAGGACTATGAGAATTGGCGGGTCGAGCACTGGTGGGGGACGGAGCAGCTGAAGATTCTCGCAGAGGGTTGCGAGATGGGGGCGAAGGTAGGTTCCGTCTATTACATCCTGCGTGTGGATGGCTTTTATGAGCCTGCCGCTATCCGGGTGCTTCGCTAGTCAGTACTGCGATTCGGTCTCGTGTCACGCAGTTCAGAAAACAGCCGGCGATCATATGGAAATCAAAGTCGTTGCTTCATTTCTCGGAAAATACGAAAACCTGTCCGCTTTGGGGGCGCCCTTTAGAATGGAGTCCCTGGCCAATGCTGGAATCTCGATTGAGTTGATGGATGGCATATCCATAACTCATATCGAGCAAGCGATTGTCTATTTTGTTAGCTCTCTCCGTTCTGCTGTCACCGATCTGCCAAAGGGCGGGGAACTTCGCGTTGCCGTCTACTTCAGTCCGGACGAAGTGGCTGCCTTTGTGGTTTCACTTCCACAGGAGGTCATCAAGCTGCTCGCCGATGCTGGCTTGGCTCTGGAGGTGGTGGGCTTTCCCTGTTCGAGTTGAGTCGCGCGTACGACGGTATTGATCCAAAGGTGGGCGTTATGGCGAGGTCAAATACGGAAGCATCGCGGCACCGTGACCCACGGACGGTACTGGAAGCGGCTTGCGATCTTTATGAGGCAGGTCAGCGCAGCCGCGCCGCAAAGCTCTTCAAGCAAGCGGCGGCGGCCGGCGTGATCGAAGCGCAGGTCAACCTGGCGAATATCTACGATGCCGGGGATGGCGTCAGAAGCGACTTCCAGGCAGCGCGCTACTGGTACAGACGCGCAATTGACAGGGGAAGCTCGGAAGCGGCCTATAACCTGGCCGTGAGCTATTTGAATCGGGACAACTCCAGATGGGCGCGCTATTGGCTGCTTGTCGCTGAGAAACTAGGCGACGAGGACGCGCAGGAACTTTTGGAGAAGCTCTATTAGTTCCTTTCCATTGCCCGAACAAAGGATGGCTGGATGGCAGATTTCTACACGGTAGAGTTCCGCATCTCCGGAAAGGATCTTTCGCCAGCGGAAATCACCGATGCGATGGGCATTCAGCCCACGCGCGTGCTCCAGGTGGGCGAGCGCCGGACCGCATCAAGCAGTTTCGATCAGGCAACTTGGTCGTACGAAGGTGCGGCTGGCGAGGAGTGGACTTCACTCGAAGTTGGATTGAATAGCCTCATACGAGAGCTTCTTCCGAAGCGTGACCTTATTTCCGGGTTTGCGAAGCGCTTCGATGCCTGCTGGTGGTGCGGGCATTTTCAGGACTCTTTCGATGGAGGTCCGCGGCTCTCGTCTGATTTGCTCCGTGAGCTGGCGGACTTTGGCATTCCGGTTGCGTTGAGCAACTACAGATCAGCCGATTCGTGAGTCGAGGCTTCAGATGTCGCCGTGCAGTGCCTGCAATGCCGCCAGCGCGGCTAACCCTGCGGTCTCAGTACGCAAGATGCGCGGTCCCAACCGCAATCCTTGAAATGCCGCCGCGCTGAGCGCGCTGACGTCACGCTCACCCAGCCCTCCTTCCGGCCCGACCACCAGTAGGCCTCCGCTCGGCGGAAAGCTCAGCGCACGTGCCTGCACTGTGCCCTCAGGCAGCAATGCCAGCCGTAGCGCTCCATCATCCGCCGGCAGATCACGCAACCACGCTTCCAACGACAACGCCGGCATGACTTCCGGAACGACCGCTCGCCCGCTCTGTTCGCAAGCGCTCTCGGCCACGGCACGCCAATGCGCCAGGCGCTTCTCAGCGCGCGCAGCATCAAGCTTCACTTCCGAGCGCTCGGTATGCAGCGGCACGATGCGCGCGACGCCCAGCTCGGTGGCCTTCTGCACGATCAGGTCCATCTTTTCGCCGCGCGCGATGCCTTGGGCCAGCGTCAGGCGCAGCGGGGATTCGTTGTTGACGCGTTCGCTGCTGTCGACGCGCACGCTCACTTCGCGTTTGCCAACCGCGGTGATGGTGGCGGCGTAGTCGTGGCCGTCGCCGTTGAACAACACCAAGGCATCGCCGACGGCCATGCGCAGTACGCGGGCGACGTGTTCGCCGGCCTGGGTGGGCAGGGCGAATTCGGTTGCGGTGGCGAGGGGGTGGGGGACGTGGATGCGGATGGTGCGCATGGCGGGTGGGTGGGGGAAAGCTCTATGTTAGCGGGATCGTTGAGGCTGAGACGCTTAGCGCGTCTAGGGGCGGGCGAGGGCCAGGGTGGTGTGCACTGCTCCGCCCGGACCCTCATCCGGCTGCCGCCACCTTCTCTCCCACGGGTACTACCTTCGGGTCGCCGGAGGGAGAAGGGTTCCACCCTGGAGGTTGAGGACGCAGTCGCAGCGTTTGTGCGTGTCGCGACGCTGAGCCCCTCTCCAGCCGGGAGAGGGGTTGGGGTGAAGGTACGGTCGGAGCGCAAGGGTGAGGTGCATCGCTTCGGCCGAACCCTCATCCGGCTGCCGCCACCTTCTCTCCCACGGGGACTACCTTCGGGTCGCCGGAGGGAGAAGGGTTCCACCCTGGAGGTTGAGGACGCAGTCGCAGCGTTTGTGCGTGTCGCGACGCTGAGCCCCTCTCCCGCCGGGAGAGGGGTTGGGGTGAGGGTACGGGCGGAGCGCAAGGGTGAGGTGCATCGCTTCGGCCGAATCCTCATCCGGCTGCCGCCACCTTCCTCGCTCCTCAGAGCCGCGCACATCCATGTGCGCTCCCCGCGTGCTCTCCCACGGGGACTACCTTCGGGTCGCCGGAGGGAGAAGGATTTCCGGGCGGAAACTGAGGGGAAAGGAAACGGGTGCGGAGGTTTGGTTGCCCATTGTCGTGGACGGGCGCAGCATCGTTGTACCCACGGCTTCGAGAGGGCCGAATCATGTCCAAGTCCCCTGTTCTTTTTGCCGCTTTGCTGGCGGTTCTGGCGAGCTCAGCGGTGGCGCAGAATGCTGCGGCGCCTACTCAGGATGCCCGCACCAAGCGCGTTGAGGGTGTGGAAACCATGCCGTATACGCCGCCTGCGAATGGCCCTCAGGGTGCCAAGCGGGCGAATGACCATAACTGTCTGCGTTATACCGGTAGCAGGATTCCGCCTAAGGATGGGAGGTGTATTCCTGCGCCGGGGCGGGTTTACTACAAGGAGGATATCGATCGGACGGGCGAGCAGAGGCTTGGGCCGGCGTTGAGGAAGTTGGATCCGGGTGTGGGTGGGCGATGAGGTGATTGCTGGGGCGCCAGCCTTGTGGCGCCTCTGCATGTGCGGAGACTGAGGTGCTGGATTCCTGCCTGCGCAGGAATGACGAGCTGGGGTGGCGCTAGTTGGCGATGGCGCGTTCGATGCCGGCGATCGCAACGTCGACCAGGTGATCCAGCTCATCCGTGCTCACCACATACGGCGGCATGAAGTACACGACATTGCCCAGCGGCCGCAGCAGCGCGCCGTGATCCAACCCATGCAGATACACACGCAAGCCACGCCGCTCCTCTGACGGATATGGCGCACCCGTGGCTTTGTCACGCACCAGTTCAACCGCCGCAATCATCCCGGTCTGCCGCACATCCGCCACCTGCGGATGCTCGCGCAACGGCGCCAACCGCCGCGCCAGATGCGCAGCCAACTGCCGATTGCGCTCCAGCACCGGCTCATCGCGGAAAATATCCAGCGTCGCCAACGCCGCCCGGCACGCCAGCGGATTGCCGGTATAGCTATGCGAATGCAGAAACGCCTTGCCGGCGTTGTATTCGGCATAGAACGCCTCGTACACCGGCGTGGTCGTCAGCACCGCCGACAGCGGCAGGAAGCCGCCGGTAAGCCCCTTGGACAGGCACATGAAATCCGGCGAAACCCCCGCTTGCTCGCAAGCGAACAGCGTCCCGGTCCGCCCGAACCCCACCGCAATCTCGTCGGCAATGAAGTGCACGCCGAACTCATCGCACAAGGCACGCAACCCGGTGAGATACGACGGGTGATACATGCGCATCCCACCGGCGCACTGCACTAAGGGCTCGACGATCACCGCGCAGGTTTCATGCGCATGCTGTTCCAACAACACACGCAACTCGCCAAGGCGCCGCGCAGCACACGCCTCCGCGCTTTCACCAGGCTCAGCTTCATACGCATCCGGCGACGGCGCCAGAACCGGCGTAAGCAACAACGGCGCATACGTCTTGCGATACAGCGCCACATCGCTCACCGACAGCGCCCCGAGCGTCTCGCCGTGATAGCTGCCCGTCAGCGCAATGAACCGCGTCTTCTGCCCGGCCCCCTGGTTGAGCCAGTAGTGGAAGCTCATCTTCAACGCCACTTCGATCGCGGCGGACCCGTTGTCAGCCAGGAATACCCGCTCCAACCCCGCTGGCGTGATCTGCGCCAACCGCTCCGCCAACTCGATCGCCGGCTCATGCGTAAAGCCGGCAAAGATCACATGCTCCAGCGTATCCAGCTGCTGCTTCAGCGCCGCCCCGATCCGCGGATTGGCATGCCCGAATAAATTCGTCCACCAGGAACTGATCCCATCCAGGTACCGCCGCCCATCCGCATCCACCAGCCACGGACCTTCGCCGCGGACGATGGGCAGCATCGGCACGGTGCCGGCGTGGTCGTGCATCTGGGTGCAGGGGTGCCAGAGATGGCGCAGGTCGCGGGCGGCGAGGGCTTGGTTGCGGCTTTCGTTCGGGCTCATCCGGGTATGATCGGGGTTCGGCGCCGGCTGCCTCAAGCCCGCCTGATCCGTTGGAGTCCCCTTTTTTGATCCGGTTGCGCACCGTTCTGCTGTTCCTGTTGCTGGTTTCCGCCCTGGCCTGGCTGGTGGCGTACCTGCCGGCCAGCTGGGTGCGCCCGCAGCTGGAGGCGCGCCTGCACGGCCTGCGCCTGGAAGGGTTGAGCGGCACGCTGTGGGACGGCCATGCCGAGCGCGTGCTGGCCGAGAGCGGCGGCGATCTGGGCCAGTTCGATTGGCAGCTGTCGCGCCGGGCCCTGCTCGGCGACACCCAGATGAGCGTGGCCTTCCGCGGCGGCTGGGGCCACCTGACCGGCCAGATGCGCAAGCGCGAGGACAAGCGCGAGGAATGGAGCCAGGTCCGGCTGGACGGCGATCTCGCCCAGCTTTCCGCCAGCCTGGCGCCCGAAGCCGCCCGCCTCGAAGGCCGCCTCACCATCGACAACGCCCGCGTGGTGCTGCAAGGCCGCTGGCCGCTGGAGCTGGATGCCGCCGCGCGGTGGAGCGGCGCCAGCCTGCAGGGCGTACAGCGCGATCTCGCCTTCGGCAACCTGCAGTTGCGCGCCCAGGGCGCGAGCGGCGTGGTCAACGCCACCCTGCAGGACGACGGCAACGGCCCGCTGCAACTGGCCGGCCACCTGGCGCTGAGCCCGCTGGGCTGGAAGTACGACATCAAGGCCAGGCCGCGCGAGCCCGATCCGGCGCTGCGCGACTGGCTGGCGGGGTTCGGCCGGCTGGCGGCCGACGGCAGCATGCACCTGCAACGCAGCGGCGGACTGGCCGCGATCATGGGCAAGGGGAATCGATGAGCGCACCCGATCTGCAGCGGGCACTGTCCGCCGCGCGCGAAGCCGCGGAAGCGGCGGCCGAAGTGATCCGCCACTACTGGCGGCGCGGCGTGGAAGTGGAGATCAAGAGCGACGCCACGCCGGTGACGATTGCCGACCGCGAAGCGGAACTGGCCATTCGCAAGGTGCTGCAGGCGGCGCTGCCGGAAGCGGCCATCTATGGCGAGGAATTCGGCCTCGATGACAGCGCGCGCGAGCTGATCTGGCTGGTCGATCCGCTCGACGGCACCAAGAGCTTCGTGCGGCGCACGCCGTTCTTCTCCACCCAGATCGCGCTGATGCACAAGGGCGAACTGGTGCTGGGCGTTTCCAGCGCGCCGATCTACGGCGAAACGCTGTGGGCCAGCGCCGGCGGCGGTGCCTGGTTCGAAGGCGACCGCGTGCGCGTGGCCGCCACCGACAGCATGGCGCAGGCCTCGATCTCCACCGGCAACGTCAAGACGCTGACCATGGATGCGCGCTGGGCGGAGCTTGGCGCGATGATCCGCGACAGCAACCGCATCCGCGGCTACGGCGATTTCTGCCACTACCACCTGCTGGCCCGCGGCGGGCTGGACCTGGTGATCGAGTCGGACGTCAACATCCTGGACGTGGCCGCGCTGGCGGCGATCGTGCGCGAGGCCGGTGGCCTGTTCACCGACCTGGACGGCCAGCCGCTCACCCTGGACACGCGCAGCGTGCTCGCGGGCACGCCGGCCCTGCATGCGCAGGCGTTGACGCGGTTTCGTGCAAGCCTACAGAGCTAGAATCGAACGATGCCCAAGCCCCCCATCATCCATGCCACCCGCGACGTCCACGACAGCCATTTCCTGCGCGTGGAGCAGCTGGATCTCGAATTCTCCAACGGCGAGCGCCGCACCTACGAGCGCCTGAAAGGCAGCGGCCTGGGCGCGGTGATCATCGTGCCGATGCAGGACGACGAGACCGTGCTGCTGGTGCGCGAATACGGCGCCGGCGTCGGCCGCTACGAACTGAGCCTGCCCAAGGGCCGCCTGGACCAGGACGAGACGGTGGAGCAGGGCGCGGATCGCGAGCTGAAAGAGGAAATTGGCTTCGGCGCGCGCAAGCTGAAGATCCTGCACAACCTGTCGCTGTCGCCGTCGTACATGACCCACATGGCGCACGTGGTGCTGGCGCAGGACCTGTATCCGGAGCGCCTCGAAGGCGACGAGCCGGAAGAACTCGAAGTGGTGCCATGGAAGCTTGCCAACCTGCATGAGCTGATCGCCCGCGACGACGTAACCGAGGGCCGTTCCATCGCCGCGCTGTTCATGGCCCGCGAGTATCTCGCCGGTCGGTTCAAACCAGCATGAGCAAGCCGGCATGAGCATGGCGCCGGTGTCTCCGCTGCTGCGCCAGGTCACGGCCATCGCGCGCGATGCGGCGGCGGCCATCCTGGAGGTGTATGAGCAGGATTTCGCGGTTCAGCGCAAAGAGGATCACTCGCCGGTAACGGATGCCGACCTCGCTGCGCAGCATGTGATCATGGCCGGGTTGGAAGCGCTGGATGAGCAGCTGCCTGTGCTTTCCGAAGAGTCGCGCATCGCCTCGTGGAAGGAGCGCCAGGCCTGGTCGCGCTACTGGCTGGTCGACCCGCTCGACGGCACGCGCGAGTTCGTCAAGCGCAACGGCGAGTTCACCGTGAACATCGCGCTGATCGACGGCGACGAGCCGGTGCTCGGCGTGGTGCTGGCGCCGGTGACCGGCGACCTCTACGCTGCCGAACGCGGCGGCCGCGCATGGCGGCAGGAACATGCCGGTGCCGAATGGCAACCCATCGCCACCCGCGCCATCGCCCAGCCGCCGGTGGTGGCCGGCAGCCGCTCCTACGGCGGCCACGGCGCCGCGCTGCTGCGCGAGCTGCTGGGCGACGAGGTGGTGGAAACGCCGATGGGTTCCTCGCTGAAATTCTGCCTGCTGGCGCGCGGCGCCGCGGATGTCTATCTGCGCCGCGGCGCCACCAGCGAATGGGATACCGCCGCCGCGCAATGTGTGCTTGAAGCCGCGGGCGGAGCCGTGCTGGATCTGACCGGCGCGCGGCTGCGCTACAACCGCAAGGATTCCCTGCTCAATCCCGAATTCATCGCCGTGGGCGACACGGCCATCGACTGGGCCGCGCGGCTGCGTGCGGCGGACGTGTGACCGCATGACCGAGACGACGCGCCACAGCCTCGACGACCTGCTCGCCATCATGGCCCGCCTGCGCGACCCGCAGCGCGGCTGCCCCTGGGACGTGCAGCAGGACTTCGCCACCATCGCGCCGTACACGATCGAGGAGGCCTACGAAGTGGCCGATGCGATCGATCGCAAGGACTGGCACGACCTGCGCGACGAACTCGGCGACCTGCTGCTGCAGGTGGTGTTCCACGCGCAGATGGCGCAGGAGCAGGGGCTGTTCGACTTCGCCGACGTGGCGCACGCGATCAGCGACAAGATGATCCGCCGCCATCCGCATGTGTTCGGCGACATCAGCTATGACGACGTCGAGGCGCAGAAGGAGGCGTGGGAGGCGATCAAGGCCGAGGAGCGGGCGGCGAAGGGCGAGTCGCACGACGACAGCGCGCTGGCCGGCGTGTCGCGCGGCCTGCCCGAATGGAAGCGCGCCTTGAAGCTGCAGCAGCGTGCGGCCAAGGTCGGCTTCGACTGGCCGGACGAGCAGCCGGTGCTGGACAAGCTGGCCGAAGAGATCGATGAAGTGCGCGCGGAATTCGCGGCCGGCGCGGACAAGGCGCGCCTGCAGGACGAGATCGGCGACGTGGCCTTCGTGCTGGTGAATCTGGCGCGGCATGCGGAGGTCGATTTCTCGCAGGCGTTGCGGCATGCGAATGAGAAGTTCGAGCGGCGTTTCCGCGGGATGGAGGCGCTGGCGCGCGAAGAAGGCGTGCCGTTGGCGGAGCGCGGCCTGGAAGCGCAAGAAGCGCTGTGGCAACGCGTCAAGGGCGGCGAAGTCCTGCCATAGGTTGCGTAGGTTGGGGTGAGCCGCAGGCGAACCCCAACGTCGCCATGGTCAAGCGCCTCGCATCGTTGGGGTTCGCCTGCGGCTCACCCCAACCTACGTAAAAAAAGAGGCGCGAAGTTCTGGGGACTTCGCGCCTCAAGTTCCATCTCGCTGGGCAAACAGCGGTTGTGTCGTTGTGGTTGTTATGGGATCACGCAGACGGCGAGGCCGGCGGCGGGGGCGGCGCGGCCGGGCGCATCATTTCCAGGCGGACGTGCAGCTTTTCCAGGTCTTCGCGGCGCTTGGCTTCGTCAGCGAGGTTCTCGTCCAGACTCTTGCGCAGGGTGGCGATGGCCTGGTCGGTATTCGCCGGCGCCATCTGTGCGCGGGCCAGTTGGTGATAAACGTAAGTTCGCACGCGCTGATCCTGCGACTTGGCCAGCACGGCGTTGTACAGCGCGGGCAGTTCCTTCACGCGACCGGCCTGCGTATACAGGCGCTCCAGCTCGCGCAGGTCGGCGATCACCGCCGGTTCCGGCGCACCAGGCAGCGTGCCGTTGAACAGCAGCGGGGCATTCGGCGCATTGGGGCGCGGCGGACGCTGAGCCTTGCCGTCGGCCGGGGCTTTCGCGGCCGGCTGGACGGCCGAGGCGGCGGGCGCGGCATCCTGTGCCAGGGTATAGGCCCCGCTGCCGGCGAACAGCACGGCGAGGGCGGAAACGAGTAGAGCCTTGCGTTTCATGCGGTCGTTCTCCTTGACGGGCATCGCGGTCCACAACGGCCCATGCCAACTGGCGGTTGACCCATGCGGGCAGCCTTGCAACCTTTCGGCCCGCGGCTGCATCAGAAGCCCGAACGTCCACCAAGGAGCTTTCTCCATGCGTTACCTGATCCTCGCCAGCCTCGCGCTGCTGCCGCTCGCCGCCCAGGCCGACGACTGCAAATTCCAGGCCCAGCGCAATCTCCAGCTCGATCTCAACGGCGTGCATTCCGTGCAGATCGACCTGCGCAGCCATGACCTGCACCTGCGCGGCGACAGCGCCGTGCGCGGCGGCGAACTGACCGGCCGCGCCTGCGCCTCCAGCCAGGACCTGCTCGACGACCTGGTGGTCACCCAGCGCCGCCAGGGCGACGTGCTGATCGTCGAGGCCGGCCGCGACCATTCGCACTGGGGCATCGGCCACAGCTACGCCAACCTGGAGCTCAACCTGAAGCTGCCGCCGGCCGTGCCGGTCACCTTGAACGGCGGCTCGGGCGATGCCTGGGTGAATGGCATGAAGCGGCTCGACGCGCATGTCGGCTCGGGCGACCTGCATGTGAAGGATCTCGATGGCCCGCTCAATGCCAGCATCGGCTCGGGCGATCTCGACGTCAGCAACGTCGGCAGCGTGGATATCGGCGCCGTCGGCTCGGGCGATTTCAAGGGCGAGGACATCAAGGGCAACGTGCGCGTGGGCAGCGTCGGCTCCGGCGATGTCACGGTGCGCAACGTCGGCGGCAGCGTGCACGTGGATACGGTCGGTTCCGGCGACCTCAATGCGCACGGCGTGGGCGGCGACCTGTCGCTGGGCGCCAAGGGCAGCGGCGACGTTAGCTACTCGGATGTGCGCGGCAAGGTCAACGTGCCGCGCGATCGCGACGACGACTGAATCGATCAGCCGAACCAGCGCGCCACCAGATACACCAGCGGCGCGCACACCAGCAGGAACGGGATCGACACCCGGTGGAACAGCCGCAGCCCCTGCGGCTGTTTCGCCAGGCGCAGTGCGATCAGGTTGGCCAGCGAGCCGATCGCCACGCCGAAGCCGCCCACATTCACCGCCACCGCCAGCGCCATCGCATCCGGCGCGCGTTCGAGCAGCAGCACCGTGGCGGGCACGTTGCTGATCAGCTGCGAGGCGACGATGCCGCTGGCGTAGAGATGCAGCGGCTGACTCAGGTCCACCGCACCCAGCAGCTGCCCCACCCACGGCAGCGCGGCGAAATGGCCCAGTCCCAGGAAGATCGCGGCGAAGGTTGCCAGCAGCAGCCAGTCCACGCGCGCCAGCAGGCGCCAGTCGAACAGCGCGAACGGAATCAATAACAGCGACGCGCCGATGACCGCGTGGCCGTGCTCCATCATCAGCACCATCATCGCCAGCGCCACGATGGACAAGGTCGCCTGCGAGGCGGACACCGCGTGACCGTCGATCTGTTCCGCATGCAGCTCGACGCGTTCGCGCGGCAGCCAGAACCAGGTCAGCAGTGCGACCAGCGCGAACATGGTGGCCGCCGCCGGCAGCATCGCGCCGACGAATTGCAGGAACGGCAGCCGCAGGTACTGCCACACCAGCAGGTTCTGCGGATTGCCGATCGGACTGAGCGTGGAGCCCGCATTCACCGCCAGCGCTTCCAGCACCACCAGGCGCAGCACGGGAAGGTTGGAGATGCCGCCCGCGGCGACGGTCAGTGGCACGATCAGGAACAGGCTGACGTCGTTGGTCAGCACCATCGACAGCACCGCGGTGATGCTCACCAGCAGCAGGCCCAGCATGCGCTGCGAATGCGCCCGCGCCACCAGCAGGCCCGCCAGATGCTGCACCAGGCCGCTCTCGCGGATGCCCTGGATCGCGATCAACAGACCAAGCAGGCCGGCCAGCGTCGGCAGTTGCAGCCAGCGCTGGTAGTCGCTCCATGGTTGCGGATCGGCGATGGCCAGCACCAATGCCAGCAGGGCGAAGGCGGCCAGCAGCCATTCGTCCTTGAGACGCTGACGCCAGGTCTTGCCGGCGCTTACTGCCACTCGGTCAGCCCTTCCAGTTCGTAGAGCTTCTTCCAGCTCGGGCGTGCGCGCACGAGATCCGCCAGGCGCTTCAGTGCGGGCCATTCGGTGGCCGGGCGCGGCATGTTGCGCGACCAGCGCAGCAGCATGGTGAGCATCAGGTCGGCGCCGCTGAATTGTTCGCCGAGCAGATAGGGGCCGTGCGCGGACAGCTGTGCCTCGAGGCGATCCCACACGCTTTCGATGCGCCGCTGGATGGCCGCGCGGATCGCCGGCGGATAGTCGTCGTAGCCCAGCTCGCGCGGATAGAACCACAGCCGGTAGGCCGACATCAGCGTATTGCTCAGATACACCACCCACTGCTGCCACAGCTCGCGTTCCGGCGTGCCGGCGGGCGGGATCAGCTGCGCTTCCGGATGGCGCTCCGCCAGGATCAGCAGCAGCGCGCCGGATTCGACGCGCACCTGGCCATCGATCGCCAGCGCCGGCACGGTGCCGCCGGGATTGAGCTTGAGATACTCGGGCGAGTGCTGCGCATCGCGCTCGAAGTCGACCAGCTCCAGGTGGTACGGCGCGCCGATTTCCAGCAGGGCCAGGTGCACGACCATGCTGGCGGTGCCGGGGCAGTAATAGAGGGTGTACATGGCTGGGCCCGTGAGGTGGATCGGGCGATCTTAGCCGCCACCGCCCAGATTGGGCGTAGGTTGGGGTGAGCCGCAGGCGAACCCCAACAGGCCTTGCCTGGATGCGCCATGTTGGGGTTCGCCTGCGGCTCACCCCAACCTACGCCGGAAGCGTAGCGTCACGAATCCCGCAGCAACTGCATCGGCGAGGTGCGCGTGACTTTGCGCGTACCGGCCAGCCCCAGCAGCATTACCACGAAGGCCGCGCCCAGCGCCGCCAGCAGCAGCGGCCCCAGCGGCGGTACGAAGCCTTCGATGCGGAACACTGCGCGCCCCATCCACCAGCCGGCGCCGGCCGCGCCGAACGCGGCGGTGAGGCCGGCGACCAGGCCGAGCAGGGCGAACTCGCAGGCGGCGGCCAGGCGCAGCTGGCCGCGGCGCGCGCCGAGCGTGCGCAGCAGGGCGGCTTCGTGGCGGCGTTCGGCCGCGCTGGCGGCGAGCGCGGCAGCCAGCACCAGCGCGCCGGCCAGCAGGCTGAAGGCCAGTACCCAGCGCACCGCATGGCTGACGCGGTCGACGATGTCGCGCACGCGGTCGAGCAGGGCATCGACGTCGATCAGGCTCAGGTTGCCGAAGTCGCGCGACAGCCTGGCCATCGACTCCGCATTGCCGCGCGGCACGTAGAAGCTGGCGATCCAGGTATGCGGCAGCTCCTTGGCGTGCGCCGGATCGAGCAGCAGGAAGAAGTTGACGCGGAACGAACTCCAGTCCACCTGGCGCACGCTGGCCACGCGCGTCTGCACCGTGCCTTCGCCGACGTTGAAGCTCATGCTGTCGCCGATCTTCAGCGCGTACATGTCGCGCCACATGGTATCGACCGAGACTTCCGCCACCGGCGGACTCGGGCCGTTCCAGGCGCCGGCGACGACGCGGTTGGACGGCGGCAGCTCGTCGGTCCACGACAGGCGCAGCTGGCGGTCGCTCCAGTCCTTGGCGCGCTCGTCCTGGAACTTCAGCTGGTCGATCGGACGGCCGTTGATCGCGGTCAGCTTGCCCACCGCCAGCGGCAGCATGTTCAGCTGCTGCGCGCCGAGTCCGCCCAGCGCCTGCTCGAAGCCGGCGCGCTGGTCGTCCTGCAGATTCAGCACGAACCAGTTGGGCGTGTCGGCCGGCAGCTCGCGCCGCCAGCCCTCCAGCAGCGCAGGGGCGACAATCGCCAGCAACAGCAGCGCGACCAGGCCCAGGCTGAGCGCGGTGGCCTGCAGCAGGCTCATGCCGCGGCGCCGCGCCAGCGCGGCCAGGCCCAGGCGCAGCGCCGGGTGCGCGCCGGGGGCGACGCGCCGGGCGAACCACAGCAGCGCCGCCGCCAGCAGCGCCGCCACGGCGGCCACGCCGGCCAGGCTGACCGCGAGGATGCCGGCCATGCGGGCCGAGCCGGCCTGGCTCCAGATCAGCACCAGCGCCACCAGCACGGGGATGAAATACAGCGCGTCGAAGCGGCGCACGCGGCGCGCCATGCTTTCGCGGAACACCGCCACCGGCGGCACCTCGGCCAGCCGCGCCAGCGGCGGCAGGGCGAAGCCGGCCAGCACCGCCACGCCCATCGCCGCGGCGGCGAAGGCCGGGCCCAGTGGCAGGTCCACCGGCACGCTGGTGAACAGCGTGCTGGCGAAGGACCAGCTGGCCTGCGCGATGCCCAGCGCCAGCGCCACGCCAAGCAGCGAGGCCGGCACCGCCAGCGCGCCCAGCGTGCCCAGCAGCAGGCCGAGCACGCGCCGGCGCGGCGTGCCCAGGGCGCGCAGCAGGGCCACTTCGTTGGTCTTGCGCCGCGCGTAGCGCTGCGCGGCCATGGCGATCGCCACGCCGGCCAGCAGGGCCGAGAGCAGGGCGGTCAGGCGCAGGAAGGCGCTGGCGCGGTCGAACGCGGTGCGCATGCGTTCCTGGGTCTGCTCGGGAGTGATCAGCTCGGCGCCCTGCGGCAGCTTCTGCGCCTGCGCCCAGGTCCGCCAGCGGGCGACCTGCGACGGCTCGCCCGCCACCAGCAGGCGATGGCGCGCGCGGCTGCCGGCGCCGAGCAGGCCGGCCTGTTCGGCGTCGGCCAGGTTCATGATGGCGCGCGGCGCCAGGGCGAACAGCTCGCCGCCGTCCGGCTGGCGCAGCAGTTCGGCGGCGATGCGCAGGTTGCGGCCGCCGACCTGCACGTCATCGCCGGGCTTCAGGCCCAGCGCGACCAGGGCGCGATGGTCCAGATACAGCTCGCCGGCCGCGGGTCCGTGGCCGATGTAGTCGCCGCGGACGCCGCGCAGTTCCAGCTTGCCGCGCAGCGGGTAGGCCGCATCGGCGGCCTGCACGTCCAGCAGCTGGCTCTGTTCGTGGGCGAAGGCCACGCTGGGAAAGCCGGCGCCGCGGGTGATGGACAGGCCTTCGTCGCGCGCCTGCGCCGCGTAGGCGTCCGGCAGGCGCTGCGGCGAGCCGATGCCGAGGTCGCCGCCGATCAGCTCGGCCGCATTGGCCAGCATGCCGCGCTCGATCCGCGTGGCCAGGGTGGCGACCACGCCCAGCGCGACTACCGCGAGGGTGAGCGAGGCAGCCAGCGTGCGCAGTTCCGGCAGATGCCATTCGCGCCGCAGGCTGCGCAGGGCAAGTCGCAGCAACCTCATGCCGTGAGCTCCGCCGGGCCGCGGGCGATCACCCGGCCTTCGTGCAGCTCGACCCGGCGCTCGCAGCGTTCGGCCAGCAGCGGGTCGTGGGTGACCAGCACCAGGGTGGTGCGGTGGTCGCGGTTGAGCGCGAACAGCAGGTCGCTGACGTGGTGGCCGGTGCGCTGGTCCAGGTTGCCGGTGGGTTCGTCGGCGAACAGCAGGCGCGGGCCGTGCACGAAGGCGCGGGCGATCGCCACGCGCTGCTGCTCGCCGCCGGAGAGCTGCGCCGGGTAATGCCGGCGGCGCGCCGACAGGCCGACGGCTTCCAGCGCCTCGCGGGCGCGCGGGCGGGCGTCGTCGCGGCCTTCCAGCTCCAGCGGCAGCATCACGTTTTCCTCGGCGGTCAGCGCCGGCAGCAGGTGGAACGACTGGAACACGAAGCCGACCAGGCGCCGGCGCAGGTCGGCGCGGGCTTCCTCGTCCAGGCTTTCCAGCGCGTTGCCGTCCAGGCCGATGTGGCCGCTGCTGGGCACGTCCAGGCCGGCCAGCAGGCCCAGCAGGGTGGTCTTGCCGGAGCCGGAGGCGCCGACGATGGCGAAGCTCTCGCCGCCGCGCACCTGCAGGCTGACCCCGCGCAGGATGTCCAGCTGCCCCTCGGGGCCGCGCACCGACTTGCTAACATCGCGGGCTTCGAGAAGCGGACGGGAAATTTCGCTCATGCGTCGGATCCTATGGCTGGTGCTGCTGTGGCTGGGCTGCGCGGGCGCCGCAATGGCGGCAGACAAGCCCGGTACGGTGCTGGTCCTGGGCGATTCGCTCTCCGCCGCGCACAACATTGCGGCGGCCCAGGGCTGGGTGCATCTGCTGGAAGTACGTCTGGGCGACATGGAGCCGGGCTGGACGGCGATCAATGCCAGCATCAGCGGCGAAACCTCGCTCAGCGGCCGCAACCGCCTGCCGGCCCTGCTGGAGAAATACCACCCGGGCGTGGTGGTGCTGGAACTGGGCGCCAACGACGGCCTGCGCGGCCTGCCGCTGCCGGCGCTGCGGGAAAACCTGGCGGCGATGGTCGACGCGGCGCAGAAGTCCGGCGCCCGCGTACTGCTGCTGGGCATCGAGCTGCCGGTGAACTATGGGCCGCAGTACCGCGACGGGCTGCGTGCGATCTATGCGGACCTGGCCCGGGACAAGCACACCGCCCTGGTGCCCTTCCTGCTCGAAGGCGTGGCCCTCGATCCGTCGCTGATGCAGGATGACGGCCTGCATCCCACCGCCGCCGGCGAGCCGAAGGTGCTGGACAACGTCTGGAAAGCCTTGCATCCGCTGCTGCAGGGAAGTCCCAAAAAGTGAACCTGTAGCCTTTTTGCGTCATTCGCTGAACGAATACGAAAACGTTTCACACCCTACTCACCGGCCGCGAAGTTAGCTTTCACCAAT
>Ga0102590_1002065_pt1 | contig 25809 bp, 32 predicted proteins | sample AraplaMF_Col_mMF_FD_76859 | JGI IMG/M metagenome (GOLD analysis project Ga0102590, IMG submission 76859) | Arabidopsis root microbial communities from the University of North Carolina, USA - plate scrape MF_Col_mMF | ecosystem: Host-associated > Plants > Roots > Endosphere | place: USA... | reverse complement strand
CCTGGCCCGCAACATGGTCACCCGCTGGGGCTTCTCCGACGAGCTGGGCACCGTGGCCTACGGCGACAACCAGGACGAGGTGTTCCTGGGCCACTCGGTGGCCCGCACCCAGAACGTCTCGCCCGACACCATGATCAAGATCGACATGGAGGTCCGTCGCCTGGTCAAGGGCGGCGAGGACGAGGCCCGCCAGATCCTGACCGAGAAGCTGACCGAGCTGCACGCGGTGGCCAAGGCCCTGCTGGAGTTCGAGACCCTCAGCGGCGACGAGATCATCAATGTGATGAAGGGCATCCAGCCGGTCCGCATCGAGGACGAGAGCAACAAGATGCCGGTCGGGCCGGTGGCCTCGGTCCCGGTCTCGACGGGCGTCACCGCCTAGCGTTCGGGTTACCAACAGGGAAAAAGCCGGACCGGTTCGCCGATCCGGCTTTTTCTTTGCCGGTTCCTTTGCGTGCGGGACGGGCGCCGCTAGCTTGCACCCTGGCCGCGAGCGTGCGGCGGGGAGGCATGACATGAAGACGGCGATCATCGCCCTGGCGACCGCGACGGCGCTCCTGGCCGGCGCGGCCCAGGCCCAGGAGATCCACAAGGACGGCATGACCGGTCCCGAAGTGGCGGCCTGGCTGCAGAAGGGCGGCTACAAGGCCGAGCTGACCAAGGATTCCTCGGACGATCCGATGATCAACAGCGCCGCCGAGGGCCACACCTTCAAGATCTATTTCTACGACTGCAACGAGGCCAAGCGTTGCAAGGCCCTGCAGTTCTCGGCCGGCTTCGACCTGAAGGAGCCGCTGAAGCTGGAGAAGGCCAATGAGTGGAACCGCAAGAACCGCTATCTGAAGGTCTATCTCGACGACGAGGGTGATCCCTACGTCCAGTACGACGTCAATGTGAACGCCGGCCGCACCCTGGCGGGCCTGGACGACGACTTCGGCGTCTGGACGGGAATGATCGGCGACTTCACCACGTTCATCGACTGGTAGGGACGAGGACGCCTCCTCTGGCCCTTCGGGCGACCTCCCCCGTTGCACGGGGGAGGAGAGGCGCGCCGTTCCGCCTCACCCGCGAGGCGGGGGAGGTGGCGCGATGCGAAGACGCATCGTGACGGAGGGGGCGTCGCGGGCCTAAAACCCGACCATGATCACCCGCCACCCTCGCCCCCGCGTCATGGGGATCGTCAATGTCACGGCCGACATCCTCGACATCGGCGGCGAGAGCACCCGGCCGGGCGCCGCGCCGGTGCCGGCGGCCGAGGAGATCGCCCGGGTCGTCCCGCTGATCGCGGCGATCCGCGCCGCCAGCGACGTGGCCATCTCGATCGACACCATGAAGCCCGCCGTGGCGCGCGCCGCCGTCGCCGCCGGGGCCACGATCTGGAACGACGTCGCCGCCCTGCGCTTTGCTCCCGATGCTCCGGAGGTCGCCGCCGAGCTGGGCTGCGAGGTGGTGCTGATGCACATGCTGGGCGAACCCGGCACGATGCAGGACGACCCGCGCTATGACGACGTGGTCGCCGAGGTCGAGGCCTTCCTGCTGGCCCGGGCCCTGACCGCCATGGCCGCCGGGGTCGCGCGCGAGAAGATCTGGCTGGATCCGGGGATCGGCTTCGGCAAGACCCCCGTCCACAACCTGGCCCTGCTGGCCGCCCTGCCGCGCTTCGTGGCCCTGGGCTATCCGATCCTGCTGGGCGCCAGCCGCAAGCGCTTCATCACCGCGCTCGACCCGCTGGCCGCCGACCCGGCGGCCCGCCTCGGCGGCTCCCTGGCCGCCCACCTGCGCGGCGCGGCGGCCGGCGTGGCGGCGGTGCGGGCCCACGACGTGCGCGACACGGTCCAGGCGCTGGCGGTCTGGACGGCGATCGGGGGCGGCCTCTAGGACGGGACGCCCTTGAAACCGGCCTCTGGCGTTATCATCCCGGAGGGGTGTCCGACAGGCCGCCGGCGACCAAGGCCCCTGTCGTCGCCAGGCGCGAAACCGGACGCTACAATCGCGGCGGGCCGGGAGTCGTCGTGACGGCCGCCCAGGTTCGGAGGGGCCGTGTACGAACTTTTCGCCAGGGGTCCGCGGATCTCGATCTTCGCGGCCTGCGCGCTGGTCATGGGCGCGCTGGCGATCGGCGCGCTGGCGACCAGCCCGTCGGCCGCGATCGCCCAGCCCGCGCCGGCCGTCGCCAGTCTGGATAGCGTTTCCAGCGAGGCCTCCCGCTATTCCATCCTCGCCGACGCGCTTTGGGCCATGGGGCTGGACGACGTTCCCGAGCCGCTCGACGTCGCCCAGGCCGCGGTCGCCGCCAACCCCGACAGCGCCGAGGCCCACCTGCGCTTCGGCCTGGCCATCCGGCTGGCGACGCCCCAGGCGGTCTCGCTCGCCAAATACCAGTACGGGGAGGCCCTGCGCCTCGATCCCAAGCTGCTGCGCGCCTACGCCCTGCTGGGCGAGGTCCTGAGCGACGAAGGCGACGCCGCGGGCGTGGAGCAGAACTACCGGACCTGGCTGGCCCTCGCGCCCAAGGACCCCAGGGCTCAGCTTTCCTACGCGGTCGCGCTGGGAAGCCTGGGCCGCCTGCCCGAGGCCGGCGAGGCGCTGGAGCGGTCCCTGGCGCTGGGTCCCACCGCCCCCGCCTATGTGCTGAGGGCCTTGAAGGCCCGGGGCGATCCGCGCGACGCCGTCCTGGCCGATCTCGACAAGGCCGTCGCCGTGGGCGGCGGCGAGGCGCGCGTCTATCGCTGGCGCGCCCGGATCCGCTGGGAATGGGGGGAAAACGACCTGGCGCTCGCCGAGGTCGCCAAGGCCCTGGACCATGCGCCGGGCAGCTTCGGCCTTCGCCAGCTGCGCGGCGAGATCAACAGCGACGCCGGCCGCCCCGATCTGGCGATCGCGGAGTTCGACGCCCTGATCGCGCTTCAGCCCGCCTGGCCCGACCTGGTCAACGCCCGGTGCTGGGCGCGGGCGAAGGCGGGCGTGGAGCTGCAGAAGGCGCTGGTCGACTGCGACACCGTGCTGGGCTGGGAGCCGACCAGGCCCGAGGCCCTCGACAGCCGCGGCCTGGTGAAGCTGCGCCTGGGGGACCTGGGCGGCGCGATCGCGGACTACGACGCCGCGCTGACGGAGGATCCCGAGCTGGCGACCGCCCTGTTCGGTCGCGGCCTGGCCCGGCGCCGCAGCGGCGCCGCCGGCGGCGACGCGGACCTCGACAGGGCCCGAGCCGTCGAGCCCGGGATCGACAAGCGTTTCGCGGACTTCGGCCTGGCGCCTTAGTCTCGGAGCCTGGATGTCCGCGCGCTCAGCGACGGGTGTCGACGGCGATCCAGTTCACTTCCCAGGTGGTCCCGCCGTCGTCGGAAAACGCCTGCTCGAAGCGCGCGGAATTGGCGGTCACGTCGGAGATGACGAAGCGCACCAGGATGGCCCGGCCGCCCAGCGTGTCCTGTCCGTAGAAGACGCCGCGACCGTCCCTGAACTGGCCGTACACCGGCCGGGTCAGCACCCCGCCGCCGGCGAAGTTGAGGCTCCACTGCCGGGCGTCCGGGTCGTACAGGCGCAGGGACAGGCCCTCGATCCGTCCGGTCGGCCCTTCGACCTTCAGCTCGACCAGGTTGGCGCTGCCGCCCAGCGCGGGGCGCACGACGGTCACGCCCTCGTACTTGACCCAGGCGCTCGAACCGCTCAGGGGATGCTGGAGACGAGACAGGCGCGTCGTCCATTCCCCGATCTCCCAGTCAAAGTCCCGCTGGCCGTCCCGAGGCCCGGCCACGGCGGCGGGAGACGGCTGCGCCGAGCCGGCCGGCGGCGGACCGAGCAAAAGCGCCGCCGCCGCGATGGTCGCCCTCAAACCCCGGATCATGTCGTCCTCCACGCGCCCGATCATGGACGGCGATTAGAGCGCATGACGGCGGCGGAGTCTCGGCGCGGGCGCGGGGGCCGCTGCCCACCCTTCTCAGCCCGTCGGACCGTCTGCAATCGGGGGGCAAAGTTCGACCCTGAGCTGTCTGTCTTCCACCCAGAGCAGGCCCGCATCGGGCGTCGCCGCGCGTCGAGCGCCGATCCGTCCTAAGCCGTCACGTGCGCCTTCGCCTCCGCCACCTCGGCCAGAACGGCGAACAGGGCCACGGTGTCGATCGGCTTGCGCAGGACGCCGTCGGCGCCGTCGGCCCGGTAGCGGGCGACGTCGTCGTCGAAGACGTTGGCGGTCAGCATCCAGATCGGCGTGCGGGGGCGGGGCTCGGCGGCCGAGGCCTCCAGCTGGCGGATCAGCGCCACGGCCGCCACCCCGTCCATCACCGGCATGTTGACGTCCATCAGCACCAGGTCGAAGGCCTCGGCCCGCCAGGCGTCGACCGCCCGGGCCCCGTTCTCGGCGAACACCAGCTCGACCGGCGAGGCGGCCAGCAGGGCGGCCAGCACCCGGCGGTTGGCGGGATTGTCCTCGGCCGCCAGCACTCGGATCGGGCCGGCCACGGCAGACTCCGCCCCGGCGTCCTCGGCCGGAGGCGCCAGGATCGGCGCCTCGAAGGCGAACCAGAACACCGCGCCGGGCCGGGGCCCCTTGCCGGGCGGGCCGTCGTCTTCGGGAACGTCCTCCACCCCGATCTCGCCGCCCATCAGGGCCAGGTTGGCGGCGCAGATCGACAGGCCCAGCCCGCTGCCGCCCAGGCTCCGGCCGCGCCGGGTCTGGTCGAAGGCGTCGAACATCCGCGGGCGGTCTTCCGGCGGCACGGTGTCGCCGGTGTCGCGGACCTCGACCAGGGCGGTCATCTTCTGGTCCTTGACCATGCCGGCCAGCCGCACCGCCACCGCGCCGCCCGACGGCGAGGCCTTCAGCCCGTTGGAGACCAGGTTGACCAGGGTCTGTTCCAGCTTGGCCTCGTCGGCCAGCACGCCGTAGGCCAGGTCGGGATCGGCGTCCTCGAAGCTCAGCAGCACGCCGACGGCCTGGGCGTGGGCGCTCCACACCCGCACCACGGTGCGGATCAGCCGGCGCAGGTCGACCGCCGTCAAGGTCAGCGCCGCCTGGCCGGCCTGGACCTTGGTCAGGTCCAGCACGGTGTCGAGCAGGCGGGTCAGCTGAGCGCCGCCCTCCAGCACCCCCTGGGCCAGGTCGGCCTGGAGGGGGGTCAGGAAGGTGTCGCGGCGCAGGGCGTGGGCGAAGCCGAGCACGGCGTTCAGCGGGGTGCGGATCTCGTGGCTGGCGACGGCCAGCAGGTCGGACTTGGCGCGGCTGGCGGCCTTGGCTTCGGCCACGGCTTCCGTGAGGTCGGCGTTCTTGCGGGCCAGGTCGCGCAGGGCCTGGGCCAGGGCGCGGTCGGTGGCCTGCTGGCGCCAGGTGGCGGTCAGGACGGCGACGACGAACAGCAGCATGGCCGCGCCGTAGTGGTTGTCCGCCAGCGGCGTGTGGCGATCGAACCCGATCCACAGCAGCGTCGCCACCGGCGGCGCCACGGCGGTGACGTAGCTGATCTTGCCGGTGTGCACGCGCAGGGCGGCGAACAGCAGCACGCAGATGGCCAGCAGGGCGGCCTCCACTCGCACAATCGGCTGGCCGATCAGCCGGATCTTCACGGCCAGGGCGCAGGCGTTGATCGACAGCAGGAAGACCAGGCCGATCGACTGCCAGCGCAGCCGACGGAAGGCCAGGATCGGATCGGGATGGCGCAGGGCCGCCTCGGTGGCCAGGAACAGGCCGGCGTAGATGCCAAGCTCGACGAGGCCGAACAGCGTCATGCGCATCGGCGTGTAGATCGCCAGCAGGCCTACGAACAGGGCGACCAGGACCAGGCGGGCGCGGACGATCTTGCGCGTATATTGAACGAACCCGTCCAGGCGGGTGACGTCCACCGTCTGTTCGAACATCCAGGTTCCCGCCGACGCTTACTGTTGTCCCAAAAGGTGGGACGGCTCGCCATTTTCCAAGCGTGGCGAGACAGAGCACGAGAGGCCGATTCGGGCGCGCCCGCTCGCCTTATAGGCGATCTTGAGCGGATTCTATTTAGGCCTGAGTCCGGGCCGCGGCGAATTTGTCCCGGGTCTCGCCGGTTGGCGCTCTTCCGGCGGCCGCGGGGACGGGCGATACGGTCCGCAGCGCCTCGACCAGGGCGAACAGCCGCTCGCGAACGGCGGCCTCGTCGCCGGCCAGGGCGGCGGCTTCCAGGGCGGCCAGGGCGGCGGGCGGGATCGGCGGCAGGGGCGTGACGGGCGCGGCCTCGGTGATCCCCTCGGCCTTGGGACGGGCGATCTCGTTGACGTCGACCAGGGCCTCGGTCAGCTTCTCGCCGGGACGCAGGCCGGTGATCCGGATCTCGATGTCGCGTTCGGGAACCAGCCCCTGCAGCTCGATCATCCGCCGGGCCAGGTCGATGATCTTGACCGGCTCGCCCATTTCAAGCGTCAGGACGCCCGTGGGGGGCTCCCGGTCGCCGGCCGACAGGGCCACGGCCCGCAGCACCAGCTGCACGGCCTCGGGAATGGTCATGAAATAGCGCTCGACCTCGGCGTCGGTCAGGGTGACCGGCCCGCCGCGGGCGATCTGGTGCTGGAAGATCGGCGCCACCGATCCGGCCGAGCCCAGCACGTTGCCGAACCGCACGACGCTGACCCGGGGGGCGGTTCCGTTCGCATCGAGCCCGCCCGCGAACTGCCGGACCACGGCCTCGGCCACGCGCTTGGTCGCGCCCATCACACTGGCCGGGGCCACGGCCTTGTCGGTGGAGATCAGCGCCAGGTGGGCCGCGCCGCAGGCCTTGGCGGCGGCGGCGACGTTGCGGCTGCCCAGCACGTTAGTGCGCACGCCCTCGCAGGGATGGTTCTCGACCAGGGTCACGTGCTTGAGGGCGGCGGCGTGGAAGACGATCTCCGGCCTTTCCGTGGCGAACACCCGCTCCAGGCGGGCGGCGTCGCGCACGTCGCACAGCACATCGCGGCGCGGCAGGGCGGGCCAGGCCTCGCCCAGCTCGCGATCGATGTGGAACAGATTGGCCTCGGCGGCGTCCAGCAGGGTCAGCTGGGCGGGGCCGCTGGCGGCGATCTGGCGGGCCAGTTCCGAGCCGATGCTGCCGCCGGCTCCGGTGACCAGCACCCGCCTGCCGGCCACCAGGGCGCGGACCGGTTCGGGATCCAGCCGCACCGGCGCGCGGCTGAGCAGTTCCTCGAGGCTGAGTTCGCGCAGAGCCGGACCGCCGGCCACGTCGACGAGGCCGCCTTGGCGGCGCAGCAGGCGCACGCCCTCGGTCTTCAGGCGGCCCAGGCGCTCGGTCCCGAAGGCGCTGAGCGGGCCGTCGGTCAGGAACAGCAGGGCCGACGGCTGCAGGCCGCCGTCGCGCAGCTGGGCCATGACCGCGTCGAAGTCGTCGATGGCGCCCAGAATGCACACCCCGCCCAGCTCGTCGCCGGTCTCGCGCGCCTGCGGGGTCAGCACGCCGACCGGGGCGTAGCGCTCGCCCAGGGCGGCCGGGGTGCGCAGGAAAGCCTCGGCCTCGTTGGCCGAGCCGACGATCAGCAGGCGCGGCAGGGCGGGCGAGGCGGGGGCGGGGCGCAGGCGGGTCAGGGCGTCGACCAGCGCCTTCTCGTGCACGGCGCGGCGCACGATCCGCAGTCCGGCCAGCAGGGCGGTCTGCAGCAGGAAGGCGACGGCCAGGGTGCGCAACCCGCCCGGCTGGCGCACGTCGGCCAGGCGGGCGATCAGGGCGAAGGTCAGGACCGACAGCAGCGCCGAGCGCGCCAGGCGCAGGCCGTCGCTGGCCGCGAAGAACCGCCAGGGCGAGCGCTCGACCCGGAACAGGATCTCGACCGCCAGGGCGGAGACCGCGAACAGGGCGGCCAGGGCCAGGGCGGAAGCGTCGGGCAGGGCGCCGGTGGCCAGGGCCTGGGCCAGCAGCATGGCCGCGAAGGCCAGCACCATGTGCGCCGCGATCTTGCCCATACGACCCATGAACGCTACTCCCGCCGCGGTCGCCGCGAACCGCCTCGCCCGGGACTTAGCACGCTCCGCGTGCGTCGTCGCCCGTTGAGGCGATCAGCCCCGCGCCAACGGCAGCAGCTGGACCACGTCCCCCACGCCCGCCGCCCCGGCGCCGGCCGGGCGCAGGACCAGGCAGTCGGCGCGGGAGAACACGCCGATCAGCGAGGAATCCTGGTCGGGGAAGGGCGTGACCCGGATCCGGCCGTCGGGGTCGACGACCCGCGCCGCGCGCATCCAGTGCTCGCGGGGGCCATTGGCGGGCAGGGGGGCGGCCAGGACGCCGGCCTCGATCGCCAGGGCCGGATCGGCGCCGGTCAGGGCGGCCAGCAGCGGACGCAGGAACAGCTCGGCGCAGACCAGGGCCGAGGCCGGGTTGCCCGGCAGGCCCAGGACGCGGCGGCCCCCCACACCGTCGGCCTCCAGGGTTCCGAACCAGGTCGGCTTGCCGGGACGCACGGCGATGGTCTGGACGCGCAAGGCCAGGCCCAGGGCGGCCAGGGCCGGCTTGACCAGATCGTGGTCGCCGACCGAGGCGCCGCCGACCGTGACCAGCAGGTCGAACGGGGCCTCGGCGACGGCGCGGGCGATGGCGTCCCGGTCGTCGGCCTGAGCTTTCAGCCGCGTCGCCTGGCCGCCCCAGGCCTCGACCAGCGCCGCCAGGGCGAAGGAGCCCGACTCGAAGATCTGGTCGGGGGCGGGCATGTAGCCGGGTGGCACCAGCTCGTCGCCGGTGGCCAGGATGGCGACGCGTGGCCGGATCGCGACGTCGAGGCTGGACCAGCCCGCCGCCGCGGCCAGGGCCAGGCGCCAGGCGTCCAGGCGCGCGCCTTCGGCCAGCAGGCGGTCGCCGGAGCGGAAGTCGCCGCCGGCCGGGCGGATGTTGCCGGGCGGCGGGTCGCGGTCGATCGTGAAGGCCACCGTCTCGCCGTCGCGCGCGGCGTTCTCCTGGATCACCACCAGGTCGGCGCCCGCCGGCACGGGGGCGCCGGTGAAGATCCGCACCGCCTGGCCGGCCTCGACGGGGCGGGCATAGGCCTGGCCCGCGGCGCTTTCGCCGGCGATCCGGAAGCGCGCCCCGGGGGCCAGGTCGGCGTGGCGGATCGCCCAGCCGTCCATGGCCGAGGCGGCGAACGGCGGCTGGTCGCGGTCGGCGACGACCGGGGCGGCCAGCACCCGCCCCAGGGCCCTGGCCAGGTCGACCGTCTCGACCCCCAATCGTCCGGCGCCGGCCAGCATCCGACCGCGCGCCGCCTCGACGGTCAGGTTCTTCAATTGAAGCTCGTCGCCCACACCCGCACTCCCGCTAGAGCCTTTTAGCCTCACATGGAATCATGTGAGGCGTCTAAAAAGGCTCTAAATCAAACATTTAGAGCGTGGCGGGCGCCGAAACCGCTCCACACTTTCGGCTGCCACGCTCTAGCATGAGCCATTTGTAACCCGCGTCGCGCGACCGCGCTGTTATGGTTTTCCGGAACCGCCCTGGAAATGACCTTGGGGAGATCTTCGTGACGACCAAGCGCGATCCCAACCGCGACGACGGCCTGCGTGGCTGGCTGAGGACCCTCCTGCTGACCCTGGCCATCGTGCTGGTCCCACGGGTGGTGCTGTGCCAGCCCTTCACCATCCCGTCAGGCTCGATGGAGCCCACCCTGCAGGTCGGCGACTACATCCTGGTCAGCAAGTATCCCTACGGCTGGAGCCGGCACTCGATTCCGTTCAGCCCGCCGCTGCCCGAGGGGCGGCTGCTGGGTCAGGCGCCCCAGCGCGGCGACATCGTGGTGTTCAAGAAGCCCAACGACGGCCGCACCGACATCATCAAGCGGCTGATCGGCCTGCCCGGCGACAAGGTCCAGGTGGTCGAGGGCGTGCTGCGCATCAACGACCGGCCGGTGCGCCGGGAATGGCTATCGACCTCGGTGGAAGCGCCGTTCGGCGAGGCGATCCCCGTCGGCCGGTTCAGGGAGACCCTGCCCGGCGGCAAGGCCTATCTCACCCACGGCTGGGGCTCGGGCACGCCGGGCGCCAACACCGGGGTTTATGTGGTGCCCAAGGGCTGCTTCTTCATGATGGGCGACAACCGCGATAACAGCCTGGACAGCCGCTTCGACGCCGGCGCGATCCCCAGCGGCCAGTCGGCCTGCGCCTGGGACAGCGCGCTGGACGCCTATCTGCCGCCGGAACTGGGCATGGGCTACGTGCCGGCCGACGACCTGGTGGGCCGCGCCGAGCTGGTGGCGCTGTCGTTCAAGCCGGGGGCGAGCGTGCTGAGGCCCTGGACCCTGGTGACCCACCTGCGGCCCGAGCGGACGTTCAAGCGGTTGGGGGCGTAGGATCCGACGAGGACAGGCGCATGCGCCTGTCCTCGTCAGTGATCACCCCACGAAGGCCCGCTCGATCACGAAGTCGCCCGGCTCGGCGTTGGAGCCTTCCGTCAGCCCGTGGGCCTCCAGCAGGGCGGCGGTGTCCTTGATCATCGCCATCGAGCCGCACAGCATGGCGCGGTCATGCTCGGGATCGAACCGGACCTGTTCGAGGCCGAGGTCGGCGAACAGCTTGCCGCTCTCGATCAGGTCGGTGAACCGGCCCTGGCGCTCGAACGGCTCGCGGGTGACGGTGGGATAGTAGACGAGCTGGGCCCTGGCCTCGTCGCCGACCAGCGGATCGTGGTGGATATCGGCGGTGAACAGGTCGCGATAGGCCAGTTCCTGCACCTCGCGCACCCCGTGGGCGACGATCACCTGCTCGAAGCGGCTGTAGGCGTCCGGGTCGCGGGCCACCGACAGCCAGGGCGCCAGGCCCGTGCCGGTGCCGAACAGGAACAGGCGCTTGCCGGGGCGGACCGCGTCCAGCACCAGGGTGCCGGTCGGCTTCTTGCCCAGCAGGACCTGGTCGCCTGCCTGGATCTGCTGCAGGCGCGAGGTCAGCGGGCCGTCGGGCACCTTGATCGAGAAGAACTCCAGCTCCTCGGCGAAGTGCGGCGAGCCGATCGAATAGGCGCGCAGGATCGGCTTCTTCTCGCCCAGCTCCTCGCGGGGCGGCAAACCGATCATCACGAACTCGCCCGAGCGGAAGCGGAAGCTAGCCGGGCGGGTGATGGCGAAGCTGAACAGGCGATCCGTCCAGTGCTTGACCCACAGCACGGTCTCGGTGTGCCAGGCGGCTTCCTTGACGGGCGCGGGAGCGGTGGTTTCGATGGCCGTCATAATGTGCGTTTCAAGTCCTGGACGCGCGGCGGACCGCGGAATTCTGAAGTGGCGTCGCCCCGGCCCAGAAGCGACTGCGTCTCATGTGAGCAGACCCGGCCCGATGTCAACTTTGGTGGTCTGAAAGGGCTTTGAGAAAATCTTCCGCAAAAGCGTCAAAATGGCGGACGCCTGTTTTTGAACCGTGTCAAAATTGTGATTGCCGCCTCCCCAAACGGGGCGCACTCTTCCTCTTGCTTCCACGCCAGAAGACGGCGCGGAGGCCAATGATACGGAGGAACGTATGCGGGTAAGGTTCGTAAAGGCCGCCGCGGCGGCCAGTCTGTTAGCGTTAAGCGTAGCTGCCTGCGGGCAGGAAACCGGCAATACCGGTCAAAAGGCTCAAACGGTCTCTCTCGAAGGCAAGGCGGTCACCGCCTCCGGCTGCGTGCGGCCGGTGGAATCGACGTCCTGCCTGGTGGTTCGCGGCCCCGGCGGCGGCTACTACGACGTCAGCGGCGCCAGTCCGGCCCCCGACCCCACCAAGGGCGTGGCCATCTCCCTTCAAGGGCGCGACCTGGGTGAGAACACCCAGTGCGGCCGCAAGCTCGCGGACGTGAAGTGGTCGTACCTGAACATCCAATGCGCCGCCCTGACCCCGGCGGCCGCGCCGGAAGCGGAAAAGGCCGGCTGACGACTCAGGCTTCGCCGGAGCCCGGATCCGTCCGGGTCTTCGGCGAGTCCGAGCTGCCCTCCGCGCCCGGAGGCTCCGTCGCGGGACGAGGCGGCTTGCCGCCTTGGGCGGGACGCTGGTTCTCGTTCTCCACCTCGCGGTTGGACGGTCGGTCCTGGCTGCCGGATGTCGGGCTGTCGGATATCGGCATGGGCGTCTCCTTTGGGGGCGTCTCCTTGGGGCGTCGCCGCACGGGCCCGTGACGGTCGCCAAGGCCAAACGCGCCGCGCCGGCGGCCGATCCTTCCGGACGTGCGGATCCGAAGCGCCCGGACCGGGCCCCCGAAGCTGGCCGAAGAACCGGCCCGAACCTGAAAGCGCGCGAACCTGGGCGGCCGAATGCGCGGATCGTGCTCCGGCCGCTTGCCGGGCTCGAACGACCCTGCTAAACGACGCGGCTCTGGCGATGAGACCAACGCGCTGGCGGGCTTCAAAGAGCCTACCGGCGCGATGTTCATTGTCGGAAAGCCGGAATCTCCGCTAAGGGGATCGCGGTTCCGCAGGAGTGTAGCTCAGCTGGTAGAGCATCGGTCTCCAAAACCGAGGGTCGTGGGTTCGAGTCCCTCCACTCCTGCCACTATATGTCATCGGTCACCCGGCTTTCGGGCTGACCTATCGAAAGTCGCGAGCCTCTTAAGTCATGGCCAGGAAACCGGGTTCCAGCCCGTCTGCGATCAAGAACCGCGCCGCGAAGACGGCCGCGGCGCTCGCGCCCGCCGGTCAGGCGGCCGCCGCCGCCAAGGCTCCGGCTCCGCCGAAGAAGCCGATCAACCCGCTTCGCTTCGCGCAGGAAGTCCGCGCCGAGGCCCGCAAGATCACCTGGACCACCCGCAAGGAGACCTGGATCACCTCGGTGATGGTCTTCATCATGGTGGTGCTGGCCTCGCTGTTCTTCACCTTCGCCGACTGGATCCTGGGCCTGGGCGCCAACCTGCTCCTCAAGATCGCCGCGGGATAAGACACACCATGAGCAACGAAACCGCGTCCAATCCGAACCACAAGTGGTACATCGTCCACGCCTACTCGAACTTCGAGAAGAAGGTGGCCGAGAGCATCCGCGAACAGGCCAAGAGCCACGGTCTGGAAGACAGCTTCTCCGAAATCCTGGTCCCCACCGAGGACGTCGTCGAGATCCGTCGCGGCCGCAAGGTCAACGCCGAGCGCAAGTTCTTCCCCGGCTACGTGCTGGTGAAGATGAACCTCTCGGACGAAGCCTACCACCTGATCAAGAACACCCCGAAGGTCACGGGCTTCCTGGGCAGCGCCTCCAAGCCGCAGCCGGTCTCCGAAAAGGAAGTCCAGCGCATCATCGGCACCATCGAAGAGGGCGTCGAGCGTCCCAAGACCGTGGTGCTGTTCGAGGTCGGCGAGAACGTCCGCGTCACCGACGGCCCGTTCGCCAGCTTCAACGGCTCGGTCGAGCAGGTCGACGAGGAGCGGGCCCGCCTGCGCGTCACCGTCTCGATCTTCGGCCGCGCCACCCCGGTGGAACTGGAATACAGCCAGGTCGAGAAGATCGCCTAAGAGCGGCATTCCAGCCGAAGCTTTCGAAAACCCCGCGTCGGAAACGGCGCGGGGTTTTTGCTGTCCGCAGCGTAGGCGCCGCTTGACGTGGCCTCCTTAATATAGCCAATTAGCAATATAGCTATGAGGCAATGAAAATGCTCGCCACCCAGCCCCAACAGCTCGACCTGGTGTTCGCCGCGCTGGCCGATCCCACCCGCCGGGCGATCCTGGCGCGGCTGGCCCAGGGCGAGGCCACGGTCAACGACCTGGTCGCGCCGTTCGACCTGGCCCAGCCCACCATCTCCAAGCACCTGAAGGTCCTGGAAGGCGCGGGCCTGGTGTCGCGCGGCCGCAGCGCCCAGTTCCGCCCGGTACGCCTGGAGGCGGGGCCGCTGGCCGGCGTCGACCAGTGGATCGGCGGCTACCGCCAGTTCTGGGCCCAGAGCCACGACCGCCTCGAGGCCTATGTCAAAACCCTGCAAGCCGAGGAGAGTTCGCGTGACGACTGAAGCCCAGGCCGATCGCCAGATCATCATCACCCGCCAGTTCGACGCGCCCGCGCGCATCGTGTTCCTGGCCCACAGCAAGCCCGAGCATGTGAAGCGGTGGTTCGGTCCCGTGGACTGGCCGCTGACGACCTGCGAGATGGATTTCCGGGTGGGCGGCCGCTTCCACTTCGCCATGACCGGCCCGAACGACGAGCCCGGCCCGCCGTTCGGCGGCGAGTATCTGGAGATCGAGCCGGACCGGCGGATCGTCTACACCAACGGCTTCGACGCCCCGGGCTCGCCGCGCTTCGTCACCGAGGTCACGCTCGAGGAAACCGGCGGCAAGACGACCCTGACCCAGGTCACCACCTTCGAGTCCAAGGCCGTGCGCGATCAGTACGTCGAGATGGGCTACGCCGAAGGGACCAATTCGGCCTACGACCAGCTGGGCGACGTGGCCGTGGAGCTGAAGGGGTAGGGGCGACGAAAATCGGTTGTCATCCCGGAGCCTCGCAGAGGCTGGCCGGGACCTAGGGGACTGGGCAGATGCCTTGCGGTTCACCTGGGTCCCGGACAAGCGCTGCGCGCTTTCCGGATGACAACAAAAGGCGGTGGTTGAAAGGGCGAGCCCTCACGCCCCCTCGAACGCCGACAGGATGGGGCAGGGGCCCGTCGTGGTCTCGCCGCAGGCGCGGGCCAGGCGCTTCAGCGCGTCGCGGGCCGTCTGCAGCTCGGCGATCCTGGCGTCCAGGGCGGCGATGCGCTCCAGGGCCAGGCCTCGCGCCCGGGCGTGGTCGTCGCCGGCGTCCAGGGCCAGCAGCTCGGCGACCTGTTCCAGGGTGAAGCCGGCCGCCTGGGCCGCGCGGATGAAGCGCAGGCGGCGCACGTCGGCCTCGCCGTAGCGCCGCACACCGCCGGCCGAGGCGCCGCCCTCGGGTCGCGCCGGCTGCTCCAGCAGGCCGCGCCGCTGGTAGTAGCGCACGGTCTCCACGCCTACCCCGCCGGCTTGGGCCAGGCCCGCGATCGTCGTCGACTTCATGGCCATCCCGCGCCTCTTGACTCCGTACCATGGTACGGAACCCATATGAGCGGGGTCCCGTTCTCGGGCAAGCCGGAGACCCTCGATGACCGCCTCGACCACGACCTCGCCTCGGACCGCCGTCCTCTATCGGATGGTGACCGACCAGCACGTCTGTCCCTGGGGTCTGCGCGCCAGGGACCTGCTGCGCCGCCGGGGCTATGCGATCGAGGACCACCTGCTGACGACGCGCGAGGAGATCGACGTCTTCAAGGCCGCCCACGGGGTGGCGACCACGCCCCAGGCCTTCATCGACGGCCGGAGGATCGGCGGCTACGACGACCTGCGCCGCCATTTCGGCCTGCGGGTGCGCGACCCCAAGGCCCTGACCTACACGCCGGTGATCGCGGTGTTCGCCGTCGCGGCCCTGACGGCCCTGGCCGCCAACTACGCCGCGACCGGCCAGGTCTTCACCGCCCACGCCCTGCAATGGTTCATCGCCTTCTCGATGTGCGCCCTGGGCATGCTGAAGCTGCGCGACATCGAGACCTTCTCGACCATGTTCCTGGGTTACGACCTGCTGGCCCAGCGCTGGCTGCCCTACGCCCGGATCTATCCGTTCGCCGAGGTCGGGGCCGGGGTGCTGATGATCGCCGGCGCCCTGACCTGGCTGTCAGCGCCGGTGGCGCTGTTCATCGGGACCGTCGGGGCCGTGTCGGTGTTCAAGGCGGTCTATGTCGACAAGCGCCAGCTGAAATGCGCCTGCGTGGGCGGCGACAGCAACGTGCCGCTGGGCTTCGTGTCGCTGACCGAGAACCTGATGATGATCGCCATGGCGGTCTGGATGCTGGTCATGTAGCGGCCTTTACGGCCCGCTTACGCCGGCGGGCCGGAGTCGAATAGCGCCCTTACGCGGCGCCGCGCGACAAGGACGGACCTTCTGGAGTCCGTCCGATGTCCGCCTTCCGTTGCAAACTCGCCTCCCTGGCCCTGGCCTTCGCCGCGGTCGGAGGCTTCGTCCTGTTTCTGGTGCTGGCCGCCCGGCATCCGCACGAGGCGCCGCTGCTGCGCATCCTGGCCTTCCTGTGGCTGGTCGCGGCCGGCGCGTCCAAGCTGGTGTTCGACCTGACCGAGAGCGCCGAGCGCGACCAACGCCACGAACCGTCGCGCCACGACCCATTGCAAGGCTTCCGGGAATAGGGAGGATGCGGCGCGCCGCCGCTTCCGGAGCCCGACCATGGCCGACGACCTCCGTGTCCGCCCCCTGACCCGCGCCGACCATGCCCAGTGGCTGCCCCTGTGGGACGGCTACAACGCCTTCTACGGCCGCTCGGGCGAGACGGCCCTGGACCCGGCGATCACGGCCATGACCTGGTCGCGCATCTTTGACGCCGACGAGCCGGTGCATGGCCTGGTCGCCGAACAGGACGGCCGCCTGCTGGGTCTGGTCCACTACCTCTTCCACCGCAGCACCACGATGATCGAGCCGATCTGCTATCTGCAGGACCTGTTCACGACGGAGCAGGCGCGGGGCAAGGGCGTGGGGCGGGCCCTGATCGAGGCGGTGTACGACGCCGCCCGGGCGGCGGGGGCGTCGCGGGTCTACTGGCAGACCCACGAGACCAACGCCACGGCGATGAAGCTGTACGACCAGGTCGCCGACAAGTCGGGGTTCCTGGTCTATCGCAAGCCGCTCTGAGGCGAGGCGGCGCTACTTCGCCCGCAGTCCCGCCATCATCACGCCCAGCAACCGCCGCGCGCCGGCGTCCCAGCCCGGCTGTTCGTAGCCGACGCTGAGGCCGCTCATCATCCTGAGGATGTCGTCGAAGCCGATGTCGGTCCGGATGTCGCCGGCGGCGTGGGCCGCCTTCGTCAAGCGCTCCAGGGTCGGCAGGATGGCGGCGCCGGAGCTGGCGTAGACGCGCGAGCCTTCGCCCGGATCGGCGCGGAGGGCCGGGGCGACGACGCGCTTGGTGGCCATGTAGTCGATCAGCAGGTTCAGCCAGGCCTCCAGGGCCTCCCCGGCCGAACGTTCGGCCAGCAGGGCGTCGGCCGAGGCGGCCAGCTGCCCGACCTCGCGCGCATAGACCGCCGCGATCAGGGCCTCCCGCGTCGGGAAATGCCGATAGAGCGTGCCGATGCCCACGCCGGCCCGGCGCGCGATGTCCTCCAGCGGCGCGTCGGCGCTGGTCTGCGTGAACGCCGCCTTGGCCGCCGTCAGCAGCAGATCGCGGTTGCGCAGGCTGTCGGCGCGGGGCTTTCGGGCCTTGGGGGCGGAATCTTCGGGCATCGACCTTGAAAAACGGAGGTTGTCTCCGAATATGTATCCGGAGCCTTCCTCCATTTAATCTTCCGGGCGGGTTCGGACAACAACCCTTCAAGGGAACCTGAGAGTCATGAGCGAACAATTCGGCGCCAAATCCACCACCGACGACGTCCTGGCCGGCGTCGACCTGTCGGGCAAGCGCGTCCTGGTCACCGGCGTTTCGGCCGGCCTGGGCGTGGAGACCGCCCGCGTCCTGGCCGCCCACGGCGCCGACGTCGTCGGGGCGGCCCGCGACCTGGACAAGGCGCAAGGCGCGACCGCCGTCGTCCGCGAGGCCGCCGCCAGGAGCGGGGGTTCGCTGACGCTGGTCGAGCTGGACCTGGCGAGCCTGAAGAGCGTGCGGGCCTGCGCCGACGCCCTGGTCGCCGACGGCCGCCCGTTCGACCTGGTCATCGCCAACGCCGGCGTGATGGCCCCGCCGTTCGGCAAGACCGCCGACGGCTTCGAGACCCAGTTCGGCACCAACCACCTGGGCCACTTCGTGCTGATCAACCGCATCGCCAGCCTGCTGAAGGCCGGGTCGCGGGTGGTGTCGCTGGCCTCGTCGGGCCACCGCTTCTCGGACGTGAACCTCGAGGACCCGAACTTCGAGACCACCGAGTACGTGCCGTTCGAGGCCTATGGCCGCTCCAAGACCGCCAACATCCTGTTCGCCGTCGAGTTCGACCGCCGCCACAAGGACCGCGGCGTGCGGGCCGTGGCCGTGCACCCGGGCGGCATCCAGACCGAACTGGCCCGCCACCTGGATCCGGCCTTCATTCAGGGCTGGATCGACCAGCTGAACGCCCAGGCCGAAGCCGCCGGCCAGCCGCCCATCGAGTGGAAGACCATCCCGCAGGGCGCGGCCACCAGCGTCTGGGCCGGGGTCGCCGCGCCCGTCTCCCTGGTCGCCGGCCGCTATTGCGAGGACTGCCACGTGGCCGAGCTGGTGGACGACGCCTCGCAGATCCGCGCCGGCGTGCGGTCCTACGCGATCGACCCCGCCCGCGCCCAGGCGCTGTGGGCGCTGAGCGAGACGATGGTCGGCGAGACGTTCTAGGATCGGCCGCGACCGCCCCCTCTCCCGGGGAGGGGGCTGTCGTCCGCCCGGCTGGACTCGCCGCGCCCCACCTGCTACATGCCGCGCCTTCGTTCCAGGACCCTGTCCCGGGGCGTGCTCGTCGTTATGGCGAGATCAAATCCGTGGAAGGGACGCCAAGCCCGCACCACGGCCAACCAGCGAAGGCCGGGCGACCGGCTTTCATGAGAGGATACAATGGCTAAGAAGATCCTGGGCTACATCAAGCTCCAGGTGAAGGCCGGCTCCGCCACGCCTTCACCGCCCATCGGCCCGGCTCTGGGTCAGCGCGGCGTCAACATCATGGGCTTCTGTAAGGAGTTCAACGCGCGCACCGAGAACGTCGAAAAGGGCACCCCCCTGCCGACCGTCATCACGGTCTATCAGGACAAGTCGTTCACCTTCGTCACCAAGACGCCCCCGGCGACGCACTATCTGAAGCAGATCACCGGCCTGAAGTCGGGCGCCAAGCTGACCGGTCGCGAGACCGTCGGCCAGGTCACCCGCGCCCAGCTGCGCGAGATCGCCGAAAAGAAGATGAAGGACCTGAACGCCAACGATCTCGAGGCCGCGGCCAAGATCATCGAAGGCTCCGCCAAGGCCATGGGCCTGAAGATCGTGGAGGCCTAAGACCATGGCCAAGCAACCCAAGCGCATCAAGGCCTGGACCGGCGACCGTGACGCCACCCACGCCGTCGCCGAGGCCATCGCCCTGGTGAAGGCCAACGCCAAGGCCAAGTTCGACGAAACCGTCGAGATCTCGGTCAACCTGGGCGTCGACCCGCGTCACGCCGACCAGCAGGTCCGCGGCGTGGTGAACCTGCCCTCGGGCACCGGCCGCGACGTCCGCGTCGCCGTCTTCGCCAAGGACGCCAAGGCGGCTGAAGCCACCGCGGCGGGCGCCGAGCACGTCGGCGCCGAAGACCTGTACGAAAAGATCGCCGGCGGCTTCATGGACTTCGATCGCGTCATCGCGACCCCGGACATGATGGCCCTGGTCGGTCGCCTCGGTAAGGTGCTGGGCCCCCGCGGCCTGATGCCGAACCCGAAGGTCGGCACCGTGACCCCGAACGTCGGCCAAGCCGTGAAGGACGCCAAGGGCGGCGCCGTCGAGTTCCGCGTCGAGAAGGCGGGCATCGTCCACGCCGGCATCGGCAAGGTCTCGTTCTCGGACGAAGCCCTGCTGGTCAACGTCAAGGCCCTGGTCGAAGCGCTGAACCGCGCCAAGCCCAGCGGCGCCAAGGGCGTCTATGTGAAGCGTATCGGCCTGTCGTCGACGATGGGCCCGGGCTTCAAGGTCGATATCGCTTCGGTCAACGCCTAAGCCTTTCGACCTGAGCTAAGCGAGCGGGCGCTGGAGCGATCCAGCGCCCGCTTTGCGTTGGGGCGATTTGGCGGGGCGGCTAGACGGTGATATCTTCTGTCTAGACGGAGGTCCTGATGCCCTTCCATGTTCGTGATCCTGAAGCCGACGCCATGGTGCGTGAGTACGCGGAGAACAACCGCGTAGGCATCACCGACGCCATCAAGCTGGCCGTTCGCCGCGCGAGCGAGGCGGACGCTAAGGCGCGGGCCGAGAAACTGGCCAGGATCGACGCCGTTCTCGCTGAATTCGACGGGGCCCCGCGAACGGGCCTGAAGGCCGACCGCGAATTCATCGACATGATAAACGGTGACTGATGTTCGTTGACGCCTCGGCCTGGTCGGCCATCGCCCTCAACGAGCCTGAACGCGCCAAGTTCAGAGAGGTCCTGATCGACGCCGAGGTCGTGTTGACCTCGGCTGTCGCCAATTGGGAGACCGTCCGGGTCATCGTACGAGAGACGGAGCACACCGTGGCGGAAGCGAACACGCGCCTGAGCAATCTTCAGGCGGGTTTTGGCGCGCGACTGGTCGAGATCGGCGCCACGGAAGGCGCGATCGCCCTCGACGCCCATGCCCGCTTCGGCAAGGGCGTTCACCCCGCCAAGCTTAACATGGGCGACTGCTTCGCCTACGCCTGCGCCAAGACCAATGGCGTGCCCTTGCTCTACAAGGGTGACGACTTCGCGCTGACCGATATCGAGCGGGCGTGACCCTCGTCGTCACTCCAGACGTCGCCGTGGTCGGTGGTGGGCCGGCCGGGCTGATGGCGGCCGAGGCGCTGAGCGGCGCCGGGCTGTCCGTGGCGGTATACGAGCGGATGCCGACCCTGGGGCGCAAGTTCCTGATGGCCGGGCGCGGCGGGCTGAACCTGACCCATTCGGAGGACTTCCAGCGGTTCGCCGGGCGCTACGGCGCGGCGAGCGGGCGGCTGCGGCCGATGCTGGAGGCCTTCACCCCGGCCGACCTCGTGGCCTGGGCCGAGGGGCTGGGCCAGGCGACCTTCGTGGGCAGCAGCGGCCGGGTGTTTCCCACGGCGCTGAAGGCCTCGCCCCTGCTGCGGGCCTGGATCGCGCGGCTGGAAGGGCGGGGCGTGGCGCTGAACCTCCGCTCGACCTGGACCGGCTGGACCGCGACCGGGGACCTGGCCTTCGACACGCCGGACGGGCCGCGCGTCGTGCGGCCGCGCGCCACGATCCTGGCCCTGGGCGGCGCCAGCTGGGCCAGGCTCGGCTCGGATGGCGGCTGGGCGCCGTGGCTGGCGGCGCGCGGCGTGGCCGTGGCGCCGTTCCGGCCGGCCAATGTCGGCTTCACCGTGGCCTGGACCCAGGTGTTCCGCGAGCGGTTCGCCGGCTCGCCCCTGAAGAATGTCGCCCTGGGCTTCGACGGGCAGGTCTCGCGTGGCGACGCCTTGGCGGCGGGCTATGGCCTGGAAGGCGGGGCGGTCTACGCGCTCTCCGCCCGACTGCGCGACGCGATCCAGGCGCGGGGCGCGGCGACGCTGGCCATCGACCTGCGCCCCGACATCCCGCTGATCCAGCTGGCCGCGCGCCTGGCCAAGCCGCGCGGCGGCCAGTCGCTGTCGAGCTGGCTGCGCAAGGCCGCCCACCTGTCGCCGGTCGAGATCGGCCTGCTGCGCGAGGCGCACGGCCTGGCCCTGCCGATCGCGCCCGACGCCCTGGCGGCCGCGATCAAGGCCGCGCCGATCGTGCTGACCGGGACACAGGGCCTGGAGCGGGCGATCTCTTCAGCCGGCGGGCTGTCGTTCGAGGCGCTGGACGGCCTGGAACTGAAGGCCGCGCCCGGCGTGTTCGTGGCCGGCGAGATGCTGGACTGGGAGGCCCCGACCGGCGGCTACCTGCTGCAGGCCTGTTTCGCGACGGGCGTGGCGGCGGCGCGGGCGGTGATCGCACGGTTGGGTCGTTAGCGTCCTGCGTCCTTCGAGGCCCGCTACGCGGGCGCCTCAGGATGAGGACCTCCGTTGCTGAATTCCTCATCCTGAGGTGCGAGCCGAAGGCGAGCCTCGAAGGACGCACGGCGCCTAGGGCTTCATCGCCGCCCTGATCTTCGCCGCCACGGCCTCGATTTCCTTGGGATCGCCCCGGGCGTTTTCGACGAACATCAGCGGCTTGCCGGCCACGCGGGGAATGACGTGGATATGCAGGTGCGGCACGCTCTGGCCGACGCCGTTGTTCTGGACGATCGTGAAGCCCTCGACGCCCAGGCCGTCGACCTGGGCCTGGCCGACCCGGGCGGCCACGGCCATCAGCCGCGACAGGTCCTGGGGCGAGATCTCCAGCAGGTTTCGCGCCTTGGAGGTCTTGGAGATCACCAGCACGTGGCCGGGCTCGGCCGGGGCGTGGTCCATGAAGGCCAGCACCTGGTCGTCCTCGTAGACCTTGGGGACCGGGATCTCGCCACGGATGATCCTGGCGAACGGGTTGGCCTCGTCATAGGCGGCCTTCAGCGGGATCCCCGGCGTGCCGACCTGGGCCGCGGCCGGGTCGAACCGCCCCAGCCAGCGGATCACCTCGGCCTCCAGCGCGATGCGGCTGTCCGAGAAGCTGTGGTCGGTGTCCATGTAGGTTTCGGTCAGCGCCTTGGCCTGGGCCTGGCGGGCGGCGGCGGCCAGCTTGCGCGTGGTCGGCGCGCCGGCGTGCTCGGCTCCGATCAGCAGCAGCGGGCGGTCGGCGATGCGGGCGCTGAGCGCCTCGAGGTCCAGCTTGGCGGAGGTGGTCTCGATCTCCCTGGCCAGCAGCTCGGCGCTGGTTCCGGCCAGGGGCGGGGTGCTCTCCCGCAGGCCCTCCAGCGCGGCCTTGCGCTTGGCGGGATCGACGAGGTCGGCCTTCTCCTTGCCGATGTCCCAGGCGTCGATCAGGATCGCGCCCGCCGCCTTGGGATCGGCGGCGACGGCGTCGGCGGCCATGAAGCCGCCCATGCTGTGGCCGGCCACGACGATCCGGCTTGGGTCGATGCGGTACTTGGCGACATTGGCGGGGTCGCGCAGGAAGGCCAGGGCGGCCTCGCCGTCGGCCCGGCTGCCGGCGAACGAGAACTTGCCCGGGCTGCCCCACGAGCCGCGATAGTTGATCCGCATCACGTTCCAGCCGGCCCGGCGGACGGCCTGCATCAGGTCGATATTGGTCTCGTTGCCGGGGAAGCCGTGCAGCATCAGCATCGTCGGATGCGGCTGGTCGCCCGAGGCCAGGTACATCATGGCGTTGACCCGCACCCCGCCGGTCGGAACCGTGAAGGCGGCCATGTCGGCTGGATGGGCGGCGTCGCGGGCCGGGTCGGCGACGACGGCCTTGGGGATCGGCGCGAAGCGCGGCTCGGCGTGGGCGGGCGCCAGGCCGATCAGCATCAGGGCGGCGAGGCCGGCGGTGAACGTGCGCTTCATCGGTGGGGTCCCCCTCGGTGTCCGCTTTTGTTATCCACAAGGCGCGGGGAGGACCAGTCCCGGCTCACGACAATGGGGACAGGCGCATCCGCCTGTCCCCGGCCCCCGCTGCGATCCGGGTTGAAATCCTTCCTCAAACCGTCTATACGCCGCCCCTTCTCCGCTGGGCTCGCCTGGCGGCGATCCTGTTTGAGAACTGCGGGGCGTGGGGTCACCAGCGCCATAATCGAGGAAGAGCCCTTCCTCGCCGTCGGGAGACAGGGATGGACAAGACCACGCAATTCCTCCTCTCGGGATGGGACGCGCGGCTGACTTTCCTTGGAACAGGCTGATGCAACTCGCGTGCGGGAGCGATCCCGTGTGGGACACGCATTTGGCTGCCGGAATGGTCCGGCCGCTGTAATTGAGTAGGAGACCGCAATGGACCGCGCTCAAAAGCAGGAGTCGATCGAGGCGCTGAAAAGCGTGTTCGCCGACGCCGGCGCTGTCGTCGTGACCCACTATTCGGGCATGACCGTTGCGGAAATGACTGAACTGCGCGCCCGCCTCCGCAAGGAAGAGGGCACGTTCCAGGTGGTGAAGAACACCCTGGTCCAGAAGGCGCTGAACGGCTCGATCGGCGAAAAGGGCGACGCCCTGTTCACCGGCCCGGTCGCCATCGCCTATGGCCAGGATCCTGTTTCGGCCGCCAAGATCGTCACCCAGTACGCCAAGGAAAACGACAAGCTGAAGCTGGTCGGTGGCATCCTGGGCCAGACGACTGTTCTGGACGAAGCTGCGGTGCGGGCGCTCGCCACGCTGCCGTCGCTCGACCAGATCCGTGGCAAGCTCATCGGCCTCATCCAGGCTCCGGCGACCAAGATCGCTGGCGTCCTGCAGGCCCCGGCTGGCCAACTGGCTCGCGTCTTCAACGCCTATGCGACCAAAGACGCCGCGTAACGGTCATCTCCGCATAAATCCCTCATCCTCTAAGGAACTTACACATGTCCAAGCTCGAAAAGCTGGTTGAAGAACTGTCCACCCTGTCGGTCCTGGAAGCCGCTGAGCTCTCCAAGCTGCTCGAAGAAAAGTGGGGCGTCTCGGCCGCTGCTCCGGTCGCCGTCGCCGCTGTCGGCGGCGCCGCCGCTGCTCCGGCCGAAGCCGCCGAAGAGCAAACCGAATTCACCGTCGTCCTGACGGACGGTGGCGACAAGAAGATCAACGTGATCAAGGAAGTCCGCGGCGTTCGTCCGGACCTGGGCCTGAAGGAAGCCAAGGACCTGGTCGAAGGCGCTCCGCAGAACGTCGTTGAGAACGTTTCGAAGCAAGTCGCCGAAGAAGTCGCCAAGAAGCTGACCGAAGCCGGCGCCAAGGTCACCGTGAAGTAATTCACGTCCCCGCGCCGTCGTGCGCGGGGGACCTGCCGGCGTCAGTTCTCTGACGCACGCGTTGACGGCCCCGGAGGGAAACCTCCGGGGCCGTTTTCTTTTTGCCGGTTCGTCATCATCGTGCTTCCCTTCGAGAAAAGGAGGGTGCGATGAAATTCACGGAGGCGTTTCGCGCGCTGGGCTACGAGCTCCTATCGCCCCGTACGGACTGGAGCGCCGAAAGTCGCTCGGGCGTATGTCTATCCATCTGGAGTAAAGAGACTCGACGCTCTCCCGACAGCATGGCGTTTGACACTCGTGTCGATGCATCGCCGATTGAACTCTGGGGACATAAGCCGGGCAATAAACGCAGAATACGGCATCTCGAACGGGTGCTAGCCGAGTTCGGCGGCGCGATCGACGTTGTGATGGTCACCGGCACGCCGGGCGGATCCTACGAGACAGCAACCCCGTGGGTTCCTAAGGAGAGGCGTGGGGCAAAGTGGTCGATCACGTTCTTTGATCACAAAACTGGGCATTTCTCCGCCGAAGCTCGAGCATAGACCTCCCATAGGCCCGCCTGCGTCATTCTGGCACGGTCGTTGCTAGCCGGTCACGCATACACGCGACGGTGGAGAGCGACCATGGCGATCTCGGGGATTTCGGGCGGCTATTCCAACTGGAGCCCGCTCAGCGCGGCTTCGGCGCCCCCGACGTCGACCACGGCGCTGGAGACCGCCAGCGACCTGGACAAGGTCCGAGACAAGGGCCTGGTGGCCTTCGCCAAGGAGGCCAAGAAGGACGCCTGGGAGGAAAAGCTCAAGGCGTGGAAGGCCGAAGCGATGAAGAACGCGGGCCTGACCGAGGAAAGCCTGGCGGCCATGACCCCCGATCAGCGCACCGCGGCGCTGCAGCAGATCGACGAGGCCGTGAAGGCCAGGATCAAGGACGCCATGGACAGCGCCAAGGCCCAGGCCAAGAACGGCCTGGCCGTGCCCAACTTCGTGGACTTCAGCGTCTAGGTCCGGGGCGCGGCAACCCTTGCCGCGCGATGGGCGTTATCTGCCCATGCTGAAGCTGGCCGGAATCCTGCTGGTCCTGATGATCGTGTTCGGCGTGCTGGGCTTCGTCGTCGACGTGGCCGGCGGCCTGGCCAAGATCGCCTTCTTCGTCTGCCTGATCGGCCTGGCGCTCTCGCTGGTCGGCAAGGCGATCCGGCGCGACTGAGCGTCATTGATAATATCAATCTTGTTGACGCTGCCCGGTCGCATCTCTAGCCATGGCGCCCAATAGATAGCGGTAACATTTCTGGGGAAGAAGCCATGGATCGCCTGAACAAGGGCGCGGGCCGGTGGTCGGCGGGACTGGTGTCGGCGCTGGCGTTGAGCCTGGCGGTGGGGGTCGTGGGCGGCGTGGCGGGCGGCGGGGCGGCCGC
>Ga0102590_1002062_pt1 | contig 25838 bp, 12 predicted proteins | sample AraplaMF_Col_mMF_FD_76859 | JGI IMG/M metagenome (GOLD analysis project Ga0102590, IMG submission 76859) | Arabidopsis root microbial communities from the University of North Carolina, USA - plate scrape MF_Col_mMF | ecosystem: Host-associated > Plants > Roots > Endosphere | place: USA... | reverse complement strand
AACTGCGGCTCAGAATCCAGTTCATGTTCAGGTTGGCATCGGGGTTACTGGGTGGCGTGATTAAACCCATCACCTCAAACGTAACATTTGCGCCCTGCTGTATATCAGTCTCCGGCAATATCTCTATTTCCTGCCAGCTGCGATAAGTGATATTCTGACCACTGGTAAATACCTGGCTCGTTGCCGGCGGAGCCGGTATGGTGATCCTCTCCTTTTGCTCTATTACCTGCGCAGTAGAAAAACGTACAGCAGCTATGCATAGGAAAAAGACCGTGAAGATCTTTTTAAAGCACTTGTTTCGGATCAACATATGTATAGGGTATTATCAGTTTCTAATTATCAATAGTATCGAAGAGCAGACAAATTGCAGAAGTGGCAACACCTATTCATCTTTTTCCTTTACTTCATAGCTGTTACCCGGGTCGCTCTTTATAGCATCAGAGAGACTATCAAGTCGTAACTTTTCTTTATAAGTGATAAAACCACCTGCTACATACAGAAAATGAGGCGAAAGATTCCTGGTTTCGCATTCACCTACTATACTATAATAGATAGCTCCACTTTTATTAAAATGGATATAGCCTTCCCATTGTCCACTCCAGTCATTGTAGTAGGGTTTTATAAATGAGGGTGGGACCTTCTTTCGTCTATAATATCCCATTGTAAAAAAGGTGCTATTGTTGCCCAAAAACCGTTTCCTGTCAATTCTGGTCACCACATACTTCTTATCTTTTGAATAGAAATACTTAAATGAATAAAAAGGGGCAAACGCTATATAGGTTAGCACCACAACAGCTACTAACAGACCCCAATATAAAGTTCGTCTTTTCATTCTTCTAAATTTTTGACATAAAAACTATAGTACTACCTGGTGTATAGTCCAAAACTACGCATCAAACCTTCGTAGTGTGCCCACCCATAGTGAATCATACTACCCGATATTGGGTTTTCTCCATAGTATTGCATTTTATCCAAGGGGCCAGCCGGACTAAGATATCGTTTCCCCATATTAATTCCATATAAAACAGCACCCCAAAATTTACTATTGTTTGCCTGCTGAAGAGCCCCAAATCCAGACATAGCATTTTCATACGCCACATCATACTTAGTAAATGCCATTCCCGCAAGTATATTTCCTCCATCCCTGGCCGAAGCATATACATCCGGCATAATCTGCGATCCATAGTATTCTCTTCCTTCGCTTTTAGGGGCGGGTGTGTTCCATTTTATATCATATTTTTGATGTCCTCCTGCTTGGGGTGCATAGTCAGTCCAAAAACCGGTCATGCTTTGCAAGTCGGACCTCATAGTATTCCTTAGCCACCAGCTACCTACTTCAATATAGGTCCCTGGTTGTACAATTAATTGTTGACCAGGTTTTAATTTTCTCGGATCATTCGCATCAAAATCTGCAAATGAATATAATTGAATTGACGTGCCGATCTTAATAACATGATCTCCTGTCTTACCAAGATTTGATATCCCATCCCAGTCACTCAGGTCCATATGTTGATAAATCCCGTCATCCCCATCATTAAGAACCTGTATAACATAACCATCGGCATCAATATGCGTTGACTCCACACTTCCACCATCTTTATCAACACCATTTACGGGATTATTTCCCATTCCAATGTACGGTGAATGGAATTGGCCCTTAGGATCTACACTTAACCATCTTCCTATACGGCTATCATACATTCTTAACTCAAAAGCATTCCAACCGGTTTCCCCATCCTTCTCACTGTTTTGCCCCTGATACCCGTAGCGATAGTCGGTGCTGCCTCCTCTTCGTAATTCATAGCCAAACGGGTAATAATCACCATACTGTTTTATATTACGGTTCTGATCAATCACCACTCGTACGGTACCTACATTGTCGCTTAATTCATATTCGTACAAACCCGTTGAACGGCGGTACAAACCCACACGTCCAACAGCATATACTGGCACTTCTAATTGGTTAATAGTACCCGCTCCTGTTTGTGTATAGATTGCCTGCTCACGGCCACTTGCATCCGGCACATAATATGTTGTTACATTATTTACCAAGTCTCTTTTAATTATTCTCTGACCCTTTTCATTATAAGTGAATGTCACTTTGGGTTGAGTAAATGCCGCATCTCCATATACGCCGAGCACTTTACCTGTTATGTCATACTTAATATACCGGGCGGCTCCGCTTCCAGGAGTTTCTGCAGTTAATTGCCCCAAGGGATTATAACCATAACTTGAATAGGTTGAAGCTCCATTGGTAACAGATTGCAATCGGTTTGTATTAACCTGGTAATTATAAGTAAAATTATCTGTTACAGTACCTGTTTCTCCTGTTCTAGCCAGCGTCTGCATATTACCATTAGCATCATAAGCCAGGTTGTACTCCTTAAAAGCGTTACTGGACGTAAAACCAGGGGTGCTGTAATTTGGTGTTCCCCAGGTACCTGCATTCAGCTGATATTTGCTATCATACTTAAACCCGTACATCGTGGGATTCTCTATTGCTGCCCCCAACGCAGCTATCACACTCTGCGGCTTACGGCTGTGCCAACTTATGCCTTTTATGTTACCGGTATACTGATCGTCTGCTACCGCTGTGGCCAAAGGAATACTGCCAATACCGCTACTGGTCCGGGCATAGTCGCCACTATAGTATTCCAGGTTCATGCCAAATGCATCTCTCGCGAAACCAGCATTCGCTCCCGAAATACCATCCTTACCGGGGTCCTGATCCCGGTTACCATTATTAATGGCTTTTAGCCAACCCTGGGCAGTATAGCTGTAGTCAAGTCCTTGTACACTATTACCCAGCTCAACTCGTTTTAATGGGCCATGCAGATAGTATTCATATCTCGCCTGAACTACCTTGGTTGAAGAATTATCAGTGGTATTGGTATATACAGCGGAGAGACGTTGATCTGCATCATACTCGTAATAATGCACAAAGGTTTCTGCTGCTGTCCCCTTCTGATAAACGGTTTTTGTTATATTACCCAGCGCATCATAGGTATAATCAATCGTTTTCTTGCCCAAACCTGGAATATCCTTTATAGTCCATACTGCCCTCCCCTGTTCATCGTAATTATACCAGGTCTTTGAACCGGAAGCGCCCACAGTGTAGGACACACCGTTGGTTAAAAAGATATCATCCTGAGTGTAACCCGTTACTCCTGTACCTGAAGGATCAGGTACATCATAAACTGTCGTAGTAACCTCCGTCTGGGTACCAGATCCCAGCCCTTCCAGGTTATCCGTGATCAGGCTCTCGGTGGTCGACATCGCTGTTACATTAAAGGCAATCCCCCCACTGGCCGCAGGCGTGAACTCACCACTTTTTACCGCCCGCCCGAACCGATCATAGCTTGTAAATGAATAAGGCTTGCTACTCAATGCTGCCTGCTTGGCATTCTGTGAGAAGCGAAGCTTACCATCCGCACGATACACATACTCCGTTTTACCTCCATCTGCTGATGTACTGGAGATCAAACGGCCTCTCATATCATAACCATTTAATGTCGTAAAAGGAAGAGCGGCCTTATTGGCATAGTTATTTATACCAGTACCCAGTAGCTTCTCAACTCCCTCCGGGGCAATACTACCTATCTGCTGACCCAACTGATTATAAAAATTGTATGCAATATCTACAAAGTTGTTTGTGTAACTCAACGTTACTGCACCGCTTAACGCCAGCACCCGGTAGTATCCTGCACCCAGTGTACCGCCACTGGTGAATGACACCTGTCCTTCGTCACCACCCATATTATATAAAGTATAACTGCCGGTGATATTTACTATTGAGGGTGTCAATAGCTTAAAATAATGTACCGAAGGAGTAGTGCCGGTAATATCACCAGGACCGGCAAGGTTAACCGAATTAGTGACACTAAGTCCACCGCTGCCTGGATACGCTGTCATCAACAACTTCCCATCACTGCTGCTGATGCTTACAACCTCGCGCCCATTAGCATCGTGCATGACAGTAGCCGTTGCTCCGTTCAAAATACTAGTGGGACTTGCCCCTACTTCCGTGCCAGGAAAAAATTTATTCCGTACCTGGAAATAATGACTCAATTCATTAATTACCGCCACCGTATAGCCGCTGCTTTCATGCCCATTACCCATCCGCAGCGTTTCCCCAACCCCAGCATTGCGTTTAACAGCTCCGCTACCTTCCTGGTAAAAATCGGTACGGTTGTAGGGGTAGCCTGTGGAAGGAACATAGCCATCCACCGTATTGTTATCACTATAATACCATCCCAGTGTTCCCGGTGTAGCATTGCCAACAGGGTCAGGCGTATTGATCTTAAGGATATCGAAATTCCAGTAAGCATACACCCCACCATCAGCATTGGTGACAAAATCGCTCTTATAATTAAACGCCGAATTCATGGTAGGCGCTGACAATGTATTAATCGCAGGCCTGCCATATTGGTCATAGATAACCCCGCTGGCCAGTACATGACCTGCACTGATACTACGCGTTTGCGTTTGCAGGGCAAGTCCACGGTAATTAAAGAAGCGCTTCGATTCTCCTGTTACATTACCACTTGCATCAAAACTGCGGCTCAGAATCCAGTTCATGTTCAGGTTGGCATCGGGGTTACTGGGTGGCGTGATTAAACCCATCACCTCAAACGTAACATTTGCGCCCTGCTGTATATCAGTCTCCGGCAATATCTCTATCTCCTGCCAGCTGCGATAAGTGATATTCTGACCACTGGTAAATACCTGGCTCGTTGCCGGCGGAACCGGTATGGTGATCTTCTCCCTTTGCTCTATTACCTGTGCAAAAGCTGGGAAAATGCCGATAGTGTTCAGCAGCATTATAATCAATAAAGCCCTACCTATTATAAATCCGGGTCGCACTATATTATAATTTAATTATCCCGAAAAAGTTTATTTACTTAATTACATAACCGGCTCCTGCCACCAGATTATAGCTGTACACCCAGCAGTGAACGCCGTCATCAAAAGAAGTTTCTTTCCTTCCAAGCGACACCGAGCTTCCATTACAGGTCACCGTAGTGCTATTACCTATTGTTCCCGTTGCGTCACAATTGATCCTTGTCATCTTATAAGTAACATTTAAGTTAGTCACAGAGTAAGGAACGGTAAGGGCGTCATCCGCAAAGAAATTCAAGAAGATCTCCGCCGAATTATTGTCATAGTTGCCATAAAACATGGTAACATAAACCACGGAAGGAACCGCACAAGAGCCATTTACATTGGCATATGCCTGGCCTTTTACCCTGATCTCATCGAGGGCAAGTTTATTGGCAGCATCCTTTGTACTGGCGAAGTATTTATTTGCTGCAACCGGATAGGGTACCAAAGAACCAACTTCTCCCGCTCCGGTACACTGCTTCCTAAAGCCCTGGCTTTGTGGATCATTTCCTATAAGCTGCTTGCCATAGTTATACTCTATTTCACCGATCTTGAAAGCTCCATTGCTAAATGTCTCCCTAAAGGTGCGTATCAGCCGCCCCATCGCATCGTACTCATATCGGGTAAACAAATTGTTGTTGTCGAGGATGTAGGTCAGCGCGCCCGTAAGTTCATCATAAACATAGGCATTTGAGGATGCATTTAAAGGCCGTATCCTGAAATCATCGAAGTACACGTTAGCGGTACCGGCATTTTTGCAGCCAAAAATCAGCGTATTGCCATTTACAGCAGCTGTGGTTGGAGTTACAATACTCAACAAATACCACTCACCTGCCTTACGCGTCGAAACTACATTAGCAGGAACCTGCGCACCACCGCTATTCACCTGGTAGTAGATATTGGCCACGGGAGCGGACGCGGTGCTACTTTTCACCCACACACTCGCTATATACTGCTTACCGGCTTCAGTAGTGCTAATCGGCAAGCTATAGCCAAATCCTAACAAACCAGCTCCTACTCTGAGGCTATTATAACCGGTATGAGCTGTTGCAACCGGGAACGTAGTTCCTTCCTCAACAACACCGCTGCCCTTTGATATAAGGCCACTGAAATTAACTCCTATCAATGCATCCTCAGCACCAGAAAAGGCAAGCTCCTTATGCTTTGCAGGACTTCCGCTTATAAGCACCTTGCTATCATTATACCCCATTTTAACAGCAGCATAATTTGCATTCATATCTGTTTCTTCCAGGCCGTGAGAATAAACATCATATAAGGTTGCTTCACTGGTTTTCTTCCAGCTGGCAACAGATGCTGCAGGGTCAGTCCAATTAAAGTCCGCGAATCCAGTAGGAGTAAGGCCGTCTGCTGTAGGTGTTCCAGTCGGCATCCAGCTATAGTCGGCTTTTTTTCTCCATACATTACCATTTGTAGTGTTGTCCTGAAGCATTGTAGTGCCGCTATTATCAGTCTTCAACACCGGCACAGAATTGGCCCAGGTTTGCACATTTGCAGTTACCAGCCCAAGTATGGTATTCGGGTCGGTAGCATTAACCTTGTACACGTAAGTACCTGTTTCCTGCGTCAACATGTGTTTACGCTGGTCACCTCCCACTTTGGGGCCCATCTCAACATACTTGCGGTAAGCCGGGATAATATCTGTCCGGAACTTGTTGCCGTAAACATCCGTCTCCACCTTCTGGGTCAGGGCGCCGGAATAAAAGTCATATGCCAGATAATCGGTGAATGTCCGGGTGTTATCCATATAATTTATTACCGTCTTTCCCGTTGGCATGTTCGGTTTTTCCGTCCTGGCGGTCATTATAGCCACATTTCTATTCAGACCTAATTCATCCTCAAATTGTTTGGCGCCTACAAACCGCTCAGTGACCTCTCCCTGTTTTTTATACCTCGTCACTCTTCCCGGGGTGCTGGTTTCGTCTATGGCTGTAGTATTTATAACCTCCGTTAATTTATTTCCCCTGCTATCATATGTAACTGTTCTCTTTAAGGATCCTACGGCGGCAGACTTATCAACAATCGAATAATTCTTCGTTCTGATGGATGAACTATTATATCCGCCGTTCAATGTATACGTCACCATATCGGCAAAGGGCACCACAAACTGGTAAGTGGTTTTGCCGGGAATAGACGGTGTACTTATTGTGCTAATATCCGTTACAGCTGCGCTGGTGGTGACATACTCATAGAAAACACCTGGCGCCGGCAAAGTTCTGGCTAACGCAAGCACCTTTCCATAATTCGGATTCAGCATATTGCGAAATTCTCCTTTAAACCTTCCCTTTACCTCATTTGAGCCTGCAAAGTAGCTATATGCCGTATTTGTAAAGGCTACTCCTTCCATCGAATTCGGTTCGTAAGATGTAACACCTGAGCTGTTACCACCACCTGGTATGGCATAGACATACTGGGATATCGCGGTCCTTTCCTCATCTTTTACGCGTAGGCGTCTAACACGGAGGCCACCACCATAGACGACCGAGGAACCATAATTGTAGTATGACAAATTACCAGCCAGGATGCCCCCCCCTATCCTGATAATGTCTGTTGAACCGTTTGCGAAGCTTATTGTCTTGTTGGTAGTTCCAAAAAGAAAAGGATCCATCCAGTTAACAGTGACCGTACCCGCACTTTCATTAATGCTCTTTACGGTAAAGTTTCCTGTTGTAGGTATGGTTAAAGGCACCCGGGTACGATTATAATTCTGAGTCGTACTGGAAAAATAGGTAATATTATCCTGTGCCGTAGACAAAATTAACGGCGATATCATGTCTGGTCCACTCGGAGCCTTGTATCCCCGGTATAATACCTTCATGTCAATTTTAGAACCGACCGGGAACATGGATGAAAGTGAATTCCGCGTAGGATTACTTACCTTAAAAGTAACCTGCTGAGTTGGGATATCTTCTATAAAATCGGTTGCCGCCAATGATGTTTTACCAGGTATTGCTGCCTGGCTATAGTTATCCGATTCATACTCTATTTCAATATCTCCTCCAAGGGCAGTGGATATTTTTCGTAAAGACCATGCATCCACATGCAATGCAGAAATAAACGATGTCATACGGCCCGCATTGCTGTTATAAAAGAGTTCCGTTCCATCCGCATCACACTTATACATTCCCCACCTGTCATAGGCCTCTCGCTCATATCCAGGATTTTTCGTAATGGTCAGATCCGCCCAACCAGTATAGGAAGAAGGCATAGCGCCAACAATTTCTACAACGATCCTGAACGCATTATTCTGAATTCGTCCTATATCTGCTATGTATCCCGTATACGTAGTGCCATTGGATATATTGACCGAGACAAGATTATACAAACTCAGGAAACTCTTTCCAGGGTCCGGATCGTTAGGATACGGGTTTGTATTTATCGTTATCGTATACCCATTAGTGTTGGTTACAATGGGCCCGGACATTTTCATATACTGCTCTACAGGAAGCTCATAGGTAAAATCGGTAGGCGGTAACATAGCAACTCCGCCCTTTCCCAATATACTGAGAGAATTGAGTGTCAGTTTTCCCAATTTCACATCCGGATTGGCATCTGTAAAGCTGCTGGGAGTATTGGGGCATAAAGAGTAATCATGCTGGAATGATATAATCTTGATACACTTGCTTTCAATTTGCTTATTGAAGAGATCATAGGAGTCAAACACATTATCTCCCATTCCATCTGCATCCAATCCACTGCCGGCAGTAAAATCAATCGAATTGGCATCTGCATTGTTTAATAACAAAATACGCTTCAAACGTAAAGTTTGTTCAGACCCTGCGGTAAAAGATCCCTGGTAAGGTGTGGTACTTTGATAGGCGCTTAACCAGGACATACCTGCCCCGCGGCCGTCATATCTTATATCCTTTTCAAACAAGGCGGTATGTGTCCTTGTTTTTATTTTATTAAGGTAATAGAGCTCCTTCTGGCCCTGAGAAAAATTCTGAAAATCGTTGTCCACATCCCGGTTGTAACCTTCAGACGGATTCCTCCAGGTATAACGGTCAGTCCACATTCCGTACCCAAAGTTCACCCAATAACCATAATCGCCATCATTGGCCAGACCATTGCCATCTTTGTCAACAAAATCAGGACCTGTAATACTGGTAAGATACCAGGCGTAGGCATAAGCTCCATTGGGTTTTCCTTCTTTTGTCCACCTGCTGGGATCTGATTCCTGTAACTTGATTTGCTCAGTGTAAGTAAACTCTGATTTATTATAAACCGGTAAAGCGAAATGATAGGTAACACCATCAGAATTTGTAATGGAAAAACCTCCAATAGCATTTGGATAAGTTGTCCGTGCAGCATTAAACCCTTTTGCATCCTCCGGGGCAACATTTATAAAACCTTTTCTTTTAGCTTTGGAATCGCTTGCTGTGCTGGAAATATCTGCATTCGTGAAATATTCGATATGCCTTGTTCCTTCCAGGAAATTATTACCTTCATCATAACCGCTAATAAGGCCATCTCCAGTAATTGGATTACCATCGATGGTAGCAGACAACGACCCATCCGTAAAATTTGTCAATTGCTGCTGGAATGTATTTGAAAAATCGTTAACAAACCTGAAATTGGCCACGGGATTATTGGCTCCTAGTATAGAACTCGCTACCTTGTAAGTAAGAGGTGTTATCTTTTCCTGCAAGGGGCCTCCATCTCCATAAACCACATAATTGTTACCGGTAATCTTATTGGCACGGCTAAGACCGCCCACGTTCGCTCTGTAAAGATAAGGACGCATGACGCCGTTTAAACCTTGCGCATTGACCATATAACTATCGAAATCAGGCAATGCGCCACCTGCCTGAAACTCAAGATCGGGAGATGAGAAAAGATTGAGATTCTCATCCGGCATGAAATAAGAATCAAATGCTGTGGTGGTAAAATCCGTTCTATTAAGCGCTGATCCGGTATTCAAAGCGCCAAACGTAGATACTGATGTCGACTGATCAGACCAGTAACGATAATAGGTTGACTTTAAACCTAAATTGAACAAGCCAAAGTTAAAGCCCATCCCCCAGCCATTTCGTTCAGAACTTATCTTCCCGGCCTTAGTATTAACAAATGAACTTACCGATGACATGCCAAAGAAGGAATTGCCGCCAACACCCCCGTTTCCTTTTGTATCCAGGGAGAAGCCGAGAGAATTATTCAACTTCAGATTTGCTGCAACATCACCGGACATAAGGTTAGCAGAAAGGCCAATGCTGCCAGCTCCACCAGGAAGAGAAACCAAGCTTTGTCCCACGCTTACATCCAGTTTGTCCATACTAACACTAAACCCTTCTCCGTTATGGCTGGTCCAGTTCACTCCAGCTGATACGCTGGCCGGTCCCAGCCCAACTCCGATGTCTACTCCAAATGACCTGACAGTACCACCGCTCCAATAATCGCGCTTATTTATCGATGTATTATTCCAATCATCCGCGTATCCATTTATAGTCCTGGTAATAGCACCGGGATTTAGCGTCCAGCCCAGTCCGACCCAACTGGCATCTTCATTGGTCTGTATGCCTGCGTGATAAGACAGTGCCAGCGGATATCCTCCTTCCGGGCCGGGGACCTCCACCAGAGGACTGTTATACGTAAAATCTCCCGTTGCCAGATTCACCATATCCGTAGTATCCACCGGTTCAAAACTGCTTGCCTCGGGTGCAGTAGGCCCTGCCGTCAATGCGTACGCCGCAACCGGAAAACCAATCTCATACACCAAAGTCATCAGGAAGAATACCGCCAAAAACTTCTTAAAGCGCTTGTTTCGGATCAACATAAGTATAGGGTATTATATCGTTTCTAGTCTATTTCTTTGTCTTACTGGTAAAATCCAATGTGGGCACATCTTTGATGTCCTCCTCCTTGAAGTGAAAACGCAGGCTACCCATCCCCAACCCGAACTCACCAATATTCAATTCATAGTCTCTTGCCTTTTGCAGCTCAGCTGCCGGGAAAACAAACAACAAACTGTTAGCATTACTCATGCCATATGTTTGTTGAAATACATAATCGGATAACGCCAGCGTGTCATGTGCCGACGTCGTGATGTTCACATACCGCTGCATCTGGAACGCCAGTACCTGCAGCATATCGCTATATCGGCTAAAGCCGCCCAGCTCACGTATCACTTCCTTTTTATCCTTGGATAATTCTAGTACAAAATACCGGTAAGAGCTGTATTTACGGCGCAGGCTATCCAAAAGTGAAGAGTCCTGCTTCTCTGCACGCTCCCACTCCTGCATTACCAACAATTCCTGAGGCTGATACCGGATCTTTGCCTTAATGCCATTCTTCTCCTCCTCATGTTGCAAACCATGGGACGGCTTGTTCAGATATGCGTACATACCTTCCTTATCTACCTTGCCGGGACGGGAGCTGCACGACGACAATAATCCTGCCATGCAGGCAAAGTACAGGGTTAACAGGCGCATTATTTTACGGGCACTTTATAAGACTTATTCAATTGATTAACAATATCATCGGTAATATCCAATCCGGCATCTGCATAGGCTATATTACCGTTGCTGGCTACCAGGATCAGCTTATAGTGGTGCTGTTTACCATAATCCATCATAAAACTATTCACCTGGGAAATCACTTGCTGATTTAAACGAGCTTCTTCCTGCTGGGCATTCTGCTGAATGGCACGCTGATAGTCCTGCATTTGCTTCTGCTTATTAGCGATCAGCTCACGGGCCATTTTCTTTTCCTTTTCACTGCCCTGAGCAGCATCCTTCTCATATTGGTGAATGGCCTGCTGCACACCCTGCATCAGGGTGTCTATATTTGCCTGCCACTGCTTGGATTTAGCTTCGAAATCCTTGCGGGCATCTGTCATGGCTTTGTAGTTAGACAAAAGCTTGGCCGAGTCAACATAGGCTATTTTCTCTTTACGGAAAAATTGAAAAGAAAGCACTAGTATTAACAAAACAACGATTAGGGCTTCCAAAACCAATCTTAAGTGCTTGAACATATAGATATTAGGAATGTTTTTGAGGAACAAAGATTAATATCTTTTCCGTAGGAAGCAAATTTCAGAGACTAACATTTTAGTAGTATCCTTTTATTCGTATCCACGTTTCTTAACGTATCGTTTTATTTTTTCTTTTAGCGCTCTCCTAAAACGCTGCCAGAATCCTACTTGGTTATTTAGGTCCTGCAGCACATAATCGCATATTGAACAGACCTGCTTTTTAACATAGTGGCTCTTACCTACTAATCCATCCAGCGCGGCCGCCTCATCATAAAAACCAGGTTGTTCCCCGGTACGCCAGAACTCTTCATCTGTATTAATAATCTTAGCAGATTTACATCTGGGGCACCGCGGCACATTATCCGTAAACTCTTTTGCCTGGTATTGCATTACCAGATCATCGATAGCGATGGAAGACAGTCCTCTTTCCTTTCTTATATAATGCAGTATTTCAGACTGGGTATCTTCCAGGTAAGTATTCAGCTTAAACTTTTGTAAAAATGCCAATTCAAAATCTTCATATGAATCCAGTATTCTACGCAATTCGGCCCTCATAACATCAAATTATCAGCTTATTTATCTTTATAAACCTTTACAGGATTTAAGCCCAAACTATCATAATAATACCAGGTGCCCGCTTCTCTTCCATCTTTATAGAACATTTCCGTTTGTTTCTTACCATCTGGATAGTAGAGTATCTGCACGCTGTCCTCTTTCCCGTCTTTGAAATACCCCTCGTACATCTTAACACCATTTGGATAATATCTAACGAGAGGTCCGCTTCTTTTACCGTTATATAAAAAATACTTAGCGATTACTTTTTTATTTGAATCGTATGCCTTTACCAGCTCCCAGGATTCGCCACCGGTATATTTATAAATTTCGAGCAGTACTTCCTTGTCTGGCGACAAGTGCTGCTTCGAAGGCTTATATTTACTTTCGTCAAATATGTGCCCTTTGTCCGGCTGCCGGCCCCCGCCACAGGCAGCAAAAAGTACCAGCAGGCAAACTGAAACTGTACATTTTATATTCTTAATATACCGATACATCATTATTTATATATTGGTGCGATTCCGAAATCAGCAGGCGACACTTTTGAGTTTGGCTTTGTCAAATCAGCCGGAAGATAAATAAAATATGTGTACGGATCATTAGGACTAGCCCGGTTCATAGGAACAACTGACGGAAAATCCTCCACGTAGAATGCCATTCCTTGGTGCACAGTAAAGCCTTTGCTGTAATTTAGGATCACCTCTTTCTGTGTTGCATAAAACCCAGCAAACTGAACTGTTTTCAAAGATTTTAATTGGCGGGTTAATCCTTCATAACCAACATTCTCAGCGGTCTTTAGAATAACTTCGTCAAAATCCTCAAAGTAGTGATGAGCCGTCAATAATTCGTTGGCGCCAGGAATCTTTCCTTCACTCAGATCTTTTACGTCCATCATCGGCCCTGCCACCTCTCCCAATGATTTACCTAAAAGCTTTTCTGCCGCCCTTTCATATAGCTTGTCTTTTGCATAGTCCATAAATGCCTTGTTGGCATTTGTAAAATCTGCGCCGAAACGTTTAGTAATGATGCGGTTAGCCTTCACTTCAAACGTTGGCAGCCGCATTCCCACAAGTACAGGTTCCGGATCCTGCGGATCCTGTGTCTGACCACCATCTATATCAACATTATTCACGAGGTTATTTCCCATGGCGACATAGGGAGAAGCAAACTCGTTATACGGATCCATTGTCAGCCAACGTCCAATCCGGCTGTCGTACATTCTCAGTTCATAGGCATACCATCCGCTTTCCGGATCCTTCTCACTATATTGCCCCTGATAACCATAACGATAATCTACGCTACCTCCCCTTCGTAATTCATACCCAAAAGGATAGTAATCTCCGTATTGTTTAATATTCCGGTTCTGATCAATTACTACACGAACCGTTCCCAAATGATCAGCTATCTCATAATCATACACACCCGCAGCCCGGCGAAATAATCCTATCCGGTTGCTGGCATATACTGGTATTTCTGACTGACTGATAGTTCCTGTCCCAGTCTGTGAATAGATAGCCAAGATCTGCCCACCGGCATCCGGCACATAATAGGTCGTCAGATTATTTACATGGTCTTTCTTGACGATTCTTTGTCCGCGCTCATTATATGTAAACGTCGCTTTGGGCTGTGTGAAGGCAGCATCGGCATAAATGCCCACCACCTTACCGGTAACATCATACTTGATGTACCGTGCACCGCCACTACCAGGGGTTTCCGTCGCAAGCTGGCCTAACGCGTTGTATATATAGCTGGAGTATACCGTACCTCCATTATTAACACTCTGTAGCTTGTTGGTATTACTCTGATAACTATAAGTAAAATTATCCGTTACGGTTCCCGCTTCTCCTGTCCGCGCAAGCGTTTGAATATTCCCATTAGCATCATATGCCAAATTATACTCCTTGAATGCATTGCTGGCAGTAAATGCAGGTGAAGTGTAATTAGGAGTGCCCCATGTACCTGCGCTGAGCTGGTATTTAGCATCATACTTAAAGCCATACATCGTAGGATTCTCTATTGCAGCGCCGAGGGCAGCAAGCACACTTTGCGGCTTACGGCTATGCCAGCTCATCGCCTTCAAATCACCTGTATACTGATCATCCGCTACAGTAGCGGCTAATGGAATACTGCCTATCCCACTGTTCGTCCTGCTATAATCACCATTATAATACTCCAGGTTCATCCCGAAGGCGTCTTTGGCAAAGCCTGCATTTGCACCTGAAATACCGTCTTTACCAGGATCAAGATCACGGCTTCCATGGTTAATCGCTTTTAACCACCCCTGCGGAGTGTAGGCATAATCCAGCCCTTGTACGCCACTACCCAATTCCGTGCGCTTTAAAGGCCCGTGCAGATAATACTCGTATTTGGCCTGCTGCACTTTGGTGGAGAAATTGTCTGTTGTATTGGTATACACTGCTGTCAGTCGCTGATTTGCGTCGTACTCATAATAATGTACGAATGTTTCAGCCATCGTGCCTTTTTGATAAACAACTTTGGTCGTTTTCCCTAAGGCATCATAGGTATAATCTACCGTCTTTTTACCTAAGCCCGGAATATCCTGTACCATCCACAATACCTTTCCCTGATCATCATAGTTGTACCAGGTTTTTGCGCCGGAGGCGTTTTCCATGTACGATACACCGCCATTTAGGAAAATATCGTCCTGTACATATCCGGTGAGGCCAGTACTTACAGGAGCATCATAAACGGTTTTCACCCAGTCTGCTCTTGTGCCGGTCCCCAAACCACCATCACTGCTTACCGACTCCTCTATTCCCATTCCATTCGGGTTAAAAGCCACTCCTCCGGCAGGCGTGAATTCACCACTTTCTATTGAACGGCCCCACTGATCATAGTTGGTGTAAGAATAAGCATTCTTTGCCTGTTGTACAGCGTTACGGGAAAAACGAATTGAGCCGTCAAGACGATATACCATTTCGACTTTTCCCCCGTCCGCCCTTGTTACTGCTTTCGGTCTTCCCAGCGCGTTATACTCATATAAAGTTGTAAATGGCAACGCTGCTTTGGTCGCATAGTTATTAATTCCGGTACCCAACAGCTTCTTCACTCCTTCGGGCGCTATGCTGGCGATCAGCTGTCCTTGCTGGTTGTAGAAATTATAGGTAATATCTTCATAGCTGTTCGTAAAAGTAATGACATTACTGCTGGTAGCCGTAGAGCCACGCAACTTATAAAAACCTGCCGCCAATGTACCGCCGCTGCTAAAAGACACCTGCCCTTCATTCCCTCCCATATTATACAGGGAATAAGCACCGGTGATGGTCACTACTGATGGCGAGAACAACTTGAAATAGTACTCATTTAGCACCGTACTGCTCTTGTCAGTAGTCGGCGTTACTGTAAATGAGTTGGTCACACTCAAGCCGGCGGTACCGGGACGAGCCGTCATAAGCAACTCTCCATCGCGGGTACGAATGGCTGCCATTTCCCGTCCGTTAGCATCGCGCGTAACGGTTTGTATGGCGCTATTTATTAAATTGACAGGACTGGCGCCTACTTCAGTGCCTGGAAAAAATTTATTACGCACCTGGAAATAGTGGCTCAACTCATTCACAACCGGCATATTAAAGGCGCTCTGTTCGTGCCCGCTTCCCATTTTCAGCGCTTCTCCTATACCGGCGTTGCGTTTAACCTCATGCGTACCTTCCTTCACGAAGTCAATACGGTTGTAAGGATAACCCGTAGCCGGTACATATGCCTCTACGGTATTATTATTACTGTAATACCAGCCCAGGGTGCCCGGTGTAGCATTACCAACAGGATCCGGGGTATTCAACTTTGTATCTTCAAAGTTCGTAGTACCATAAACGCCTCCTGTGTCAGTAGTCACAAAATCGCTCTTATAATTAAAGCCGGCATTCATAGTGGGCGCCATCAAAGTATTGATAGCCGGCCGGTCCAGCTGATCATATATCACCTGGTTGGCCAGCACATGCCCTGTGCTGACGTTACGCAGCTGTGTTTGCAGTAGCCGCCCTTTCGTGTTGTAGAACTGTTTGGACTCACCGATGACGGCTCCGCTCCCATTGAAATTACGGCTCAGGATCCAGTTCATATTCAGGTTGGTATCCGGGTTATTCGGGGGTGTTCCCAATCCAAGCACTTCAAACGTCAGTTCCGCACCTTGCTGTATTTCTGTTTCCGGATTGATCTCGATCTCCTGCCAGCTGCGATAGGTCACATTCTGTCCATTGCTAATAACCAGGCTGGTAGCCGGCGGAACCGGCAGCGTGATCTTCTCCTTCTTCTCAATGACCTGTGCAGACAATGGCGCGACACCGGTTAAACAAAGTATTATTACTAACTGCAAAGCCTGTTTAAAAGACCGCATATCGTAGGGTTTTAAAGTTGAACGCAAGTGTTTTCTTATAATGCCTGACCGTAGTTGTACTGGTTTTCACTCAACTTGAACACGCCGTTGCCAAGCGTCTCACGATAGGTGCCAGTCAGGCGCCCTTCCGTGTCATACTCATACCGGGTGAACAGGTTATTATTATCCAGGATATAAGTAACAGCGCCTGTTTGCTTATCATACACATAAGCAGCAGCTACGGCATTCACCGGCCTAACCCTGAAATCATCAAAATACAGATCTACCGTACCGGCGTTCTTACAACCAAAGACGATCGTGTTGCCATTTACAGCTGCAGAAGCAGGAGTAATAATGCTCAGCAGATACCAGTCGCCCGCCTTACGTGCCGCCACCACATTAGCAGGCACTTGTGCGCCTCCATTCACCTGGTAATACACATTTGCAACAGGGGCAGCGGCAGTACTACTTTTCACCCATGCGCTTACAGCATACTGCCTGTTCGCTTCCGTTGCCGTGATGGGCAGGGAATAACTGAAACCTGCAGCGCCGGCTGCCACTTTCAGACTGTTATATCCTGTATGGGCAGTAACCACGGGGAACGTGGAGCTCGACTGAACTGTACCGCTGCCAGGAGAGATTTGCCCGCTAAACTTGCCACTGACCAATGCATCTTCTGCACCACTATAAACCAATTCCTTATGCCTGGCTGGCCCTCCTGTAATGAGCACACGACTGTCGGCGTATCCCATTTTTACCGCACTGTAATTACCGTTAACGTCTTTTTCTTCCAATGTATGCGTATACACGTCGTATAGCGTAGTTTCCTTACCCTTTTTCCATGCAGCATTGGCGCCTGCCGGGTTGGTCCAGGTAAATTCTGCAAAGCTGGCCACTGGCGTTAACCCGTCTGAAGTAGGAGTGGTTTGCAGCATCCACACATAATTCGACTGCTTGCGCCAAACGTTGCCGTTCGCAGTTACCGAACCATTCTGTACTACAGTAGCCCCGGTATTATCCTGTGTCTGTGCCGGGATGGCATTACTCCAGGTCTGCACATTCGCACTCACCAGGCCCAGCTTGTTATTACTGGCGTCCACTTTGTAAACATAGGAAGCAGCCTCCTGGGTCAGCATATTCTTATTATCCGCAGCAGTGGTTTTCAGCCCCATGCCAGGATATTTCCTGTAAGCTGGTACGATCTCTGTCTGGAAGTTATTTCCATAGGCATCCGTTTCCAGTTTCTTTGTAATTGCCCCACTGTAAAAATCAAAAGCCTGATTTTTAGTAGTGGTGCGCACATTTGTTTTGTAATCGATCTGTGTTTGGCCAAGCGCTACATTCGGATACTCCTCCCTGGCAGACATCATGATCTTATTCTGGCCGCCGCTTTCTTTCCATTGGGCATACCGTTCCTTTATCACACCCTGGTTACCAATGGTAGCCAGCTTCGTATCATATTGGGCAATGAAATCTGTGATGCTCAGCGCTTCCATCCCCGAATCCATATAATCATAGATAGTCTCGCTGATCTTCTCATCATTCCAGTTATACTTGGTTATCCGTTTCAGGTTGCCTATCCGGGAAGTGTAGTTCTTCAGGGCAATATTTCTCGCACTGCTGGTTTTACCGCCGGTTGTGCCAAAGGTCCTGCTGAGCTCTATGAGCTCAATCATGTTCGCAGCAAAGGTCTGAAACTGGTACTCTGTTTCACCATAAGCGTTATTGATCTCTTCTCCCTTACCATTCTGGTTGCTTACAGTAACCAGTTCATAGATCACACCGGGCGGCGGCAATTCCCTGGAAATTGTCAACATGTGGTTGATCTTGGCGTAGAAGCGCTCCTTGTATCGGGTATCATTCACCGCCGGTATGTCCAGCACGATAGGATCATAGGCAGTAGCCCCGGAAGACAATGCTCCTTGTCCACGCTTGTTATAGCTGTAATTTGTACGATTGTAGGTACCACTCAGGGTCTCCGTTACAGTGATTGATTTGACCCTGATCCCCCCACCAAATGTTTCCCTGTTATTGTAAGCATAGAGGTTACCGCCGTAGGGAACATCAAAGTTCTTTCCAAAACACTCGTAGGCATCGGATCTGCCAATAAAGAGCCAACCGGGATTATAGGCGAACGTTATTTTTTTATTAGTTTCGTCAATGGCGGTGATCTGCGGCATGTAATCGCCCCAGCCGTCACTTTCAAAAGTTTCAAACTCCGCATCCGGGAAAGGCTGATTAGAGCATTCCGGAGGGCGGTTATCCAGGGTATAAGGATATACCCATCTGCCGAACAATATATTTACTTTATCTCCTACTTTAAAAAACGTATTGATCGGGTAACTCAGCGTATTGATGTTACAGGTAAGCCGGTGGTTTACCTCATCATTTACGAAGCCGGTAAGAATCAGGGAGCCATTCCCGTTCAGTACATTTCTGGAATAGGAATCCGGCTCATACTCCATTTTTATCTGGGCGCCCAGCGGTGTTTGAATGCTCCGTAAAGACCACACATCATTACTCCTGGCAGATATGGGGCTGGTCATACGCCGGAGATTCTCATTTGTACGAACGGCGCTGGCATCATAATCCGGTTTATATTCTCCCCAGTTATCATAAGCGTCCTTATTGTATCCGGGGTTTTTGGTCCGTTTGATGCTCACTCCCGATAAGCCTACAGGAAGTGCGGCGCCAACATAGTTCACTGTATAGGTGTTGGCGGCGTTCTTCCTGCTAACCATGGCATAGTAGTAACCACCGCTATAGGTAAACTCCAGCATATCGCCCACTTCGTAGGTGGTGGCGCTCTGTGTAGTTATTGTAGTGGCGGTAGGAGTAGTAGCAGTAGATACCTGCAGTTCCGCCGCCGTTAGCTCATAATTGAAAGTAGTAGGCGGCAATTTCTGTACGCCTCCTGTGCCACGGGTAACAATACTATTCAAAGTCAATCTACCCGTTTTGGTACTGGGAGTCGCTGACAGGAAGCTATTGGGTGTATTTTTACACAGTGAATAGTCCTGGTTGAAATCAATGATCCTGATTGATTGCTGTTCAATGGCTGTTCTGGCTGCACCTGTTATATCATTCACGTCAATCACATTCTGGCCCAGGTATCCTGAATAACCGGCACCGGTAGCGGGAGATACGGCTGCCGCATCTGCGCTGTTCAGCAGGTAGATCCGCTTTAAGGCCATAGGCGCCAGAGAGCTTGCATCAAAGATCCCCTGGTTCTGGCTCTCTCCTGATACAGACGAAGCCTCACCTCTGCCGTCCTGCCGAACGGCTTTTTCAAAAACAGCGGTGTGGGTGCGTGTACTGATGGCATTCAGGAAATACAGCTCCTTTACGCCCTTAGAATAATCCTGGAAATTGTTGTCAATATCGCGGCGAAATCCCTCGGAAGGGTTTCTCCATATATAGGCATCCGTCCATTTGCCGTACTCAAAATTCACCCAATAGCCCCAATCGCCGTTGCTGGGAATACCATTCCCATCACGTTCAACATAATCGGGCCCTGTAATAGAGGTGAGGTACCAGGTATACGCATATGGAGGCGTTTTGGTGAGCCGGTTCCAGGAAGTACTATTACCGTCTCCCTTGTTTTCCTCAATTCTTTCAGAGTATATGTATTCGTTTTTACTGTAGGCAGGCAATGCATAATGATATGTAACGCCCTGCTCATTAGTAATGGAAAAGCCGCCTATCTGGTCATCATTCCGCCTGGTGAAACCGTCGGTAAAGCCCTGGCAATTCACAAAACCCGTTGTTGTTCCTGCCGTAATAGCTGCATTTGTATAATAACTGATATGCTTACTACCGGCCAGCCCGTTAGTGGCAGCCGAATACCCTGCTGTTCCGTCTCCGTTGCCATATACCGGGTTGGCATCAAAAGGTGCTACCAGGTTGCTGCTAAAGTCATAATTGTTGAGGGTCTGCCTGTACTGGTTGGAGAAATCGTTTATAAACCTGAACTGCGCAGTTGTTTTAGGCGCAGCACTGTTGGACATGTAATTGAATTTAGTGGTATAATTACCATCCTGGTCCTTCCGGTTCTGGCTCAGCAAATGTCCCTGGTAAAAATAGGGACGCATGGCACCGGTAAGGCCTTGTCCCGTCACCATGTAATTGTCAAAATCAGGGTAACTGCCGCCCATTTCAACGGTAGGATCATTACTAGAGGCAATGGAATGGTATGGATGGTCCAGCAGGCTATAGGAATCGAAGCCGGTTACATCGTAATTGGAAGACAATGCACTATAGGTATATAATGATCCATAGGTGCCAACTGTTTCCGTTTCATCAGACCATGCAGTATAATAGGAGTATCCCAGATCGAGACTAAAACAATATATTGGTATAGAGAAACCAAAATTATCTGATTTTGTCTGGATCTTTCCTGCCTTGCTGTTTTGTATAGAAATGGTTCCGCCGCCAACTGAATAGCTGACACCGCCCCTGGTATCGAGCGTAATGCCAAGGCCCGGGCCTAATACCGGTATTGAGGCGCTTGCATAGGTGCCGTTATTATTTACACCTGCCGTAAGACCAAAAGCGGATGCGCTCGCATCCACATATGTTTCACCGTAACCATACGTTCCCGCGCTCAGGCGTAAATTAAGCGCACCGTAATCCACTCCTGCTGTTCCCCTGAATCCTACCCCCATTCCTTTTTCAGTATCATTGGAAATAGCCACCCCAACTCCTGCAGATATAGGCGTGCCTGCAATTCCAATGGACACTCCAATCGTATAGGTAGTCCTGCTAAAGCCTTCCCAATAATCCCTTCTTACCTGGGTCATATTCTTCCAGTCGTCCGGATAGCCGTTCACGTTCCTGGTAATAGCCCCCGGGTTCAAATTCCAGCCCAATCCTACCCAAGTCGCCTCCTCATTAGGTCGTATATCCGCATGATAAGACAAGGCCAACGGATATCCACCCTCCGGTCCCGGCACCTCCAATAACGGAACGCTATACGTAAAATCACCCGTCTGCAAATTCACCATATCGGTCGTATCCACCGGCTCAAAACTGGTGGCCTCCGGGGCTGTAGGACCTGCTGTCAGGGCATACGCTGCTACAGGAAAACCTAGCTCGTACACTAAGGTCAACAAAAAGAATACCGCCAGGAACTTCTTAAAGCGCTTGTTTCGGATCAACATAAATACAGGGAGTTTCAGTCAACATATAAATCGATCAGGTATAATGCAGCATTTTCACGAACTACAGCAAACATTTACAGAAGATTGGGTATAGGCATGAGTTAACTCACAATTTAATCTTCAGGTACGTCGTATAGGCATAACATTCTCACTACCAACGAAAGTAATATTTTTCCCCGCAGAACAAAATTATTCTACATAAAACTTTTCCACATCAGAATCCCTGGCCCATCTTAAACAACGGCAGATACATCGCGATCAGGATCACGCCCACGACTAAACCCAGAAAAACAATGATCAGTGGCTCCATCAGGTTGCTCAGTAAAGCAGTATCATATGCTACTTCCTCTGTATACTGTTGGTGTATCTTTTCGAAGAAAACATCCAGCTGGTTCACTTCCTCGCCCACTTTTAAGAGCGCCACCATCTTTGACGGGTAGATCTTATGTGCAGCCAGGCTACTATGCAGGCTTTGACCCCTCAGGATGCCCGCTTCTACTTCGGCGAGTGATATCTCTATGGGATAAAAAGGGATCATCTGTTTTACCAGCTGAATTGCCTGCAGCATGGGCACCCGCGCGCTGATCAGCAGGGACAGCGAATTAGCCATTCTTGCCAGGTAGATCTTGCTTACCAGGTTGCCAATCCCGGGCATCTTCAGGACCAGGGCCGACATATACCTGCGGTACCAGGGCTTTTTACGTTGATACCAGGCAGTTACGATCAGCGTAAGCAATATCAGTATCCAGCCGGCGGCAAATTGCCGGGTAAATTGGGAAATGCTGACCACCATACGGGTTACTGCAGGCAGCTCTCCATTGCCGAAGCGCTGGAAAATAGTGGAGAACATCGGCACAATGAAATTGGCCATAAACACAACAGCGATCACCGCCACGCTAATAACAATGGTAGGGTAAGTAAGCGCGCTGATGATCTGCCTGCGCTGCCGGATCTTTTTCTGGAAATACTGGTAAAGATCTTTCAGCACCACCGGCAGACGGCCGGTCTCCTCTCCTATCTGAATGCTGAACAGTTCATACTTGCTGAACCCATCGTGCTTTCCGAGCGCTGCTGAGAACGTGGCGCCTTGAATGATGTCTGCCTGCAGCGTACTGAAAAGCTGCCGGTACCGGGCCTTTTTTTGTTGTTCTGCTACCAGTGCAATGGCAGAGCGCACATCCACCCCTGCACTTAGCAAAGTGTTCAGCTCCAGGTAAAAACCTTCCTTTATTTTGTCAGGGATCCCTTTATTCAGGCGGATATCCTTTTGCCACCACGGCTGCTGCGCTGGTAAAGAAGCCGATTTAACAGGCTCTCCTCCGGGCGCTTTCCTTCTATTCAGGTCTTTAATTCCAACGCCTTGCATGATTACGGAACTTGCGGGTTAAGTAAAGTAGTGGCATCATACTGTTTGGTCAATACCAGGGGAAAGCGGTTATCTTTGATCAGGAGCTCAACTTCCAGCCCTTCTACCAGCAACAGGTTACGGTCCTCAAGGATGTCCCAGTCGGTGATCTGGTGCCTGACCTGAAAAACATCCGTTGTGTCCAGACCCGCCACCCGTATGATCCGTTCGTTAGCGATAAAATCATATTTCACATCCTCTTGCTCCATTCTGCAGATCAAAGCATGCTGGCCCTGTTGCTCCAAAATGCGGGCCTTGAAAAAATCGCGATCCATCCTCTTCTTCAAAAGGAAATAGTCCTGCAGGAGGGTGATATTGCTGTTGTATCGCTGCTGTTGAAAGGAGAATATCCGTAATATCGTATAGCCCATGCTGACCAGTATACCAGTCAGCATCATCACGACGATCAGTTCCAATACAGTAAATGCCCTGAGGGAAGGTATAGGTCCTTTGCGCATCCTTTTTCCTAATTGGCCTCAAATGTAATCATTTTACCCCATCCGTTCCTTTCTCCCCTCCTTCCCGACCCTGAAGATCCCATCCTGCGTGATCAATACCCCTTCTGAGACCCCAAAGGCATGTGGAGTATCTACAGCGATCACTTTCCCGTTAAAAAAGCTGCTTACCTGCTCCACAGTAGTATGCCCGATCACAATATGCTCCACATCAAATTTGCGAAGGGTGTGATTTACCTGCTGCATGCTGGCATCCCCCATGGCATATCCACGGTACCAAAAAGGAGCATCGGAAGAAGAAAGCAATTCGTATACAACAGCCGGCGCCAGTTCGGGTGTAAAATACCAGGGGCGGCATAACTGGTTAAGGGCCTGTAAAGGATAGCCCAGTATATTCACGAAGGTGGATACGCCACCATGCACAAACAATACCGGCCCTATTTTTTCCATAATATTCCTGGTGATGAGCCAGCGGCCCAGTTCCGTAGCGGGACTGTACAGCTGTCTGTAATCCATCCCGAGCAGCCGGGCGTGATAAAGATATTGTTCATGTAAGTAACGCAGATCGCCGCTCATGTTCATGATCTCGTGGTTGCCCAGGATAAAGTGCACATAGCCGCCCGCCTGCAGGGCTTTTTCTTCAAGGCTGTACAGCAACCAGAGACAGGCGGTCACCTGTTCGCCACGGTCAAAGCAGTCGCCCACCAGCACCAGGTGGCCTTTACCAAAGGTCCAGTTATACTTGCTATCTATTACGCCGTTAGCTGTCAGCAAGCTACGGAATGCCTCAAAATTGCCTTCTATATCCGAAATGGCCAGGATCTTTTCAGCAGGAGGATAAACAGAAGGAGCAGTTCCCAAAGCATTTTTCAGGCGGATGGAAAAGTTCCAGGCAGGATGTTCCCGGAATGTACAGCTGAGGGGGATCTCTTCTTTCTCTGCAAGGGTGAATTGAGCTGACTGTACGAACGGTTTTCCTCTTTTGATGACAATAGACTTTACCAGGATATTATTCTCCTTGTAGAAAACGTAGGGGCCATCATTTACTGCATTCATGATACCCTTAAATTACGAATTAAGGGTGAATGCAAAACCTCTTTCAGCTTTACATTCACCCTTATAATGGCAGGCGCCAATAACTTGTATAAACTTTAGTGAGCAGATTTAAAATGAAGCGTTTCCCCGCTGAAGTAATAATCGATGCTAAAGCCGGTATTCTTCAGGTTCTTCAGGAAGAAGGCGAGATCGTGATGTTTATCCAGGATCCCGGTAAAAGGCGAGCTGGCCAGTGCAGGGTCATCAAAGACCACGTCGATGCCAAACCAGCGCTCGATCACAGGTGCGAGGTCTTCCAGCTTTGTATTATCAAACTGGAAGATGCCGTTCATCCATGACAAAGCGGTTTCCTGGTCAAACTGCTGCACGGTAAACCCTGAACGTTCGGTATAGATCGCTTCCTGGCCTGGTTTCAGCACAATTGTAGAAGCGCCGGAGCGGGCGGATACAGCGCCTGATACCAGCGAAGTACTGGTAATGCCCGGTTTGTAAGTATTAACATTGAATTCGGTACCTAATACCTCCACCACCGTTTCAGGAGTACGGACGAGAAAAGGCTTATCCGCATTTTTGGCCACTTTAAAGAACCCTTCGCCTTCAAGGTATACTTCGCGGGTATTATTCTGGAATGAGAAAGGGAATTTAAGCGTAGAGGTAGCGTTCAGCCATACTTCTGTTCCGTCTGACAATATCACCCGGTAGTCCATTTTGGGAGGCACCACCAGGCTATTATAGCCGCCGAGATCTTTTCCTTTGGCAGTATACTGCAAGGTTCTTGCACCGGCGTTCAGTGCTACTGAACCGGTACTGATCTGTTGGGCCGGCATGTTATAGGGCAGCTGGACGACCTTTCCGTTGGCCATCTGCAGCCGGAGCCCCTTTGCCGGTGCTTCCGCTATCGCTGTTACAGAAGAAGAGGGTGATGATTCCTTTGCCGTGTTCAGCAGGAAATAAGCGCCAACCGCCACTGCCCCAAGTATGGAGGCGGCCGCCAGCCATTTAAAGGCCA
>Ga0102590_1002054_pt1 | contig 25891 bp, 24 predicted proteins | sample AraplaMF_Col_mMF_FD_76859 | JGI IMG/M metagenome (GOLD analysis project Ga0102590, IMG submission 76859) | Arabidopsis root microbial communities from the University of North Carolina, USA - plate scrape MF_Col_mMF | ecosystem: Host-associated > Plants > Roots > Endosphere | place: USA... | reverse complement strand
CCTGCCAGCAGTTCCCGGGCCCATCCCACGCTCTCGCGCATCCGCACCGTGCAGTAGGCCTTCGCCAGCGCGGACTGCTCGTCCCTGAAGACCCCGGCGTCCTGCAACCGGGCCAGTCGCGTCACCATCCCGCACGAGGCCGTCGCATTGCCCAGCATCTTCACCAACAGGTCCTGCACGAGCTGAAAACTCCCGATCGGTCGCCCGAACTGCTCACGTTCCTTCGCGTACTGCAGCGCGATCTCATAGGCGGCGAACATCACTCCCACCGCCTGCCACGCCACCCCGCTGCGCGTCTTGCGCAGGATCTGGGCAGTGTCCTTGAATGTGTTCGCGTTCTGCAGCCGGTTGGTCTCCGGGACACGGCAGCCGTCGAGGACGATGTCGGCGTTCTGGACGATCCGCAGCGCCATCTTGTGCTCGATCTTGGTCGCGGTGAACCCCGGAGTGTCCTTCTCCACAACGAAGCCGAGCACGCGATCGGTCTCGACGTCGCGGGCCCAGACGACGACCAGATCGGCGAACGTGGCGTTCCCGATCCACCGTTTGGCTCCGTCGAGGATCCAGCCGTCCCCGTCGCGGCGTGCGGTCGTCTTCAGGCCGCCGGCCACGTCCGAGCCGCCGTGGGGCTCGGTCAATGCGAAGGCGCCGACCTTCTCCAGCCGGCTCATCGCGGGCAGCCACCGCCGCTTCTGTTCATCGGAACCGCACGCGAGGATGGTCCCTATGGCCAGACCGGCATGCGCACCGAAAAACGTGGCCAGAGATGCGTCGGCGTGCCCGAACTCCAAGGCGACGAAGCCCGCGAGAAGGTTGCTGGGCTGTGACTGCGTGGAGTCCGGGTCGGCCCAGTCCATGAGGCCGAGCTTCCCGAAGCCCTCGACCAGTTGAAAGGGGAACTCGGCCCGGGCCCAGTAGTCGTCGACGATCGGTGCGGCCTGCGTCCGGAGGAACTCGCGGATGGACTCGATCTTCTCGCGTTCCGTGGCCGAGAGCTGCTCCGCATAGGCGTAGAAGTCGGCCGGCAGCAGCCCCTTGCCCAGGTAGGGACCGGACGGTGCCGGCAAAGCCGTGGTGTCGCTCATCGCAGTCTCCCTCAAACAGACGCTGTCAGGACGTGCTCGTTGGCTCGCTTGTGCGCGCACTGCCGCCCGCCGTGTCGGTTCTGTACCGCGATTGAACGTCGATCCGCGCCCGATACCCCGAACCCACGCCGCCGACGGGTCCCGCCGCCGCTCCGGACCACCCCGTCAGCCCGACACAGCCCGGCGGGAGCGGGACCTGAACGCCGCTGGACACGGGCCCGTCCTGGTCCGCCGTACTGACGTCGGTGGGCGGTCAGCGGCATGTGTGTGTCATCGCCGTGCGTCCGTCAGCCGGTGCAGAAGTTGACGGTGACGGGCTGTGATCGAACCGGCTGTCCTTCACCGCGTACCGTCGGCACGCCGCAGTCGCCGGTCCGACCCCCCGGACAGCCTGCGCCGCACGGCGCTCCCCGGTGGTGACAACCACCGGGACCCGATGCCGGCGGTGTCCTCACCGGCCTCGGACACGGCAGACACACTCGGCCGAGCGCGGGTCTCGGCGTCGCCGCACTGCGCGAGTCAAAGGGCCTGCACCTCGGACTGCTTGCCCTGCTGTACCGCCTGCGACGAGGAGAACCCGCGGATGAAGCCCGCGAGGAGTTCACGCGTCCCGACCAACCCGACCAGCCCGCACTCGGCGGCCCGAATGAGGGTCGGGGTTGACTCTTCTTCTCGATATTTACTTCTGTTTAACTACTGAGCTTGCAAAAATGAAGTAGACGGCTCTACGGTCTTGGCCATGAGCAAACAAAGCCAGGTGACCGCCCCTGTTCAGGCGGCCGAACGGGCCGGCACGGGCAATCCGCGCGTGATCCTCGCAATCCTGTCGCTCGCCGCGTTCATGGCGAGCTTGGACGTCTTCATCGTGAACGTCGCCTTCGACAGGATCGGCGAGAGCTTCGAGGGATCGTCGCTCGGTGATGTGAGCTGGGTGCTGAATGCGTACGCGATCTTCTACGCAGCACTGCTGGTGCCCCTGGGCCGCCTGGCGGACAAGGTCGGCCGCAAGCAGGTGTTCCTGCTCGGCCTCGGGGTGTTCACCGCGGCGAGCATGGCGTGCGCGGCAGCTCCGGGCCTGTGGTGGCTGGTGGCCTTCCGGATCCTGCAGGCCGCGGGCGCAGCTGCACTGACCCCGACGTCGTTGGGCCTGTTGTTGGCGACGGCGCCGCCGGACAGGCGCATGCCCTATGTCCGGCTCTGGTCCGCCGTGGCGGGCATCGCGGCGGCGGCCGGGCCCGTGCTGGGCGGCATTCTGGTCACCGCGAGCTGGCGATGGGTGTTCCTGGTGAATCTGCCGGTGGGGCTCATCGCGCTGGTGGCGGCCGCCCGCGCCGTCCCGGACTCACGTGACTCCCGGGTCTCCAGGCTTCCCGACCTGGCCGGGGCCGGGCTGCTCACGACAGGCATCGGGACCCTCGCGTTGGCCCTGGTCAAGGGTGGCGACTGGGGCTGGGGGGACGGTAGGACGATTGCTTCGTTCGTCGTCGCGGCTCTGCTCCTGGCGGGGTTCGTCCGGCGGGCCGAGCGCCACCCGGTGCCGGTGGTCGAACCCGATCTCTACCGGGTCCGCAGCTTCGCCGCCGCCAACGTGGCGATGATCACCTTCAGCATCGGCTTCGCCGGCTACCTCCTGACCGTGGTGCTCTGGATGCAGAACGTCTGGCACTGGTCGACGATCACTACCGGCCTCGCCGTGGCACCCGGTCCCGCGATCGTCCCCGTGGTCACGGTGCTGGTGCAACGCTACTGCCGGCGTGTCCACCCCGGTGTGCTCACAGCCCTCGGCTGTCTGGCCTTCGCAGCCGGCATCATCATGACCCTCGCGCTCGCCGGCCCCAACGGCTCGAGCTATGCGAGCGAGTTGCTGCCGGGCCAACTCGTCTCGGGAGTCGGCATCGGGCTCGCGCTGCCGACCCTCCTGTCTTCCGCGACCGCCGCACTGCCGGCACACCGGACTTCGACCGGCAGTGGTGTCATCAACATGACCCGCCAGATCGGCTTTGTGCTCGGCGTCAGCATCGTCGTCGCGATCCTCGGCGTAACCAGCACCTACGCGACCACTCACGATGCGTTCGTCCACGGTTGGTGGACCCTGGCGGTCATCGAACTGGTCGCCGCGGTCGCCTGCCTCGGGCTGCTCGACCGACGAACGCGACCGACCGGCACGTGAAGGGGACCACGACGGATCGTTTTGCACTTGAGTCGGACGACCGCCGACGGCACGGAGAACCAGGGGCCGACGCGCCCATGGCAGGCATGAGGATGCCTCCTCGGCGGCCGTCCCTCGGCGGCCGTCCCTCGTCAGCCTCATCGGGCGCACCCCTCGTCGGCCTCCCCTGCGGAACTCCGCGAGCTCCGCAGGGGCGTCCACGCTTCAGCCGATCACGTCAGTTCATCCGGCACCGGTGCGCCGAGATGACGCAGGAGGGCCCCGACCTTGCGGTCCAACTCCCGCCCCACTTCGGTGATCTCAGGTCTACCGAGTACCGCGACCGTGTCACTGGGGCGATCGATCGCGAACAACGCCTCCCCCGAGGGAGACTCGTGGATCGTGGTGCGCAAGGGGACGTAGAGGAGGGCCCCCGCGTCATGCCGGTACATACGCTCGGCGATGACATGATTGCCCATCAGGTACTCGGTGCAGCGGGCGTGATCCCCGGCCACGCCGAACAACGGCTGGGCGTCGAACCGCCAGAAGATCATGAATCCCAAGGGGGCGTTCTCGTCGGCGAGATCCTGAACCGCGCTCCACGGCGCCTGCACCGTGACCAGATCAAAAGTGCGCCGGTAGTCAAGGGGAGGGACCGCCTGTTCATAGCGTGCTCGAAACTGCTCGTAATCGTCTTCGACCGCAATCTCCAGCCGGGCGACAGAGCGAGCAAGCGCGAGCGTCGCGGGGTGCGTCGTCGTGCCGACCATGACCTGCTCCCTTCTCGCTTCCGTCTAAAAGCCAAGGTAGAACGGCGGCGAGATTGCGCAACAGAAGCCTTCTCTTGCGCCGGCTGCCCAGCAGGGCACCGGTCCACGCCACGGGAGGAGCACCGTGTGCAACCGAATGAACACGCAGGATGACCGACCGGGTTGTTCAACGGCCGAACAGTGAAGGACAGCCGCCGCCCTGCTGTGCGCCCCCCATGGATGGTAGGCACGGCACGAGGGACCGAAGCCCCGACGTGTACGGACCCCGAAGCGGCGCCTGGTCAGTTGGGTACGCCCAGGTCCTCACGCATGATCCGGCGCAATGCGGTGAGTGCCGGCTCTGCGGCCTTCAGGTCGACCAGTGCCTGCTCTGCGGTTTCCCCTTCCCCGGCGAGACCGCGGTCGATGCGCTTGGCGGTGGCGTCGATCGCCGCCAGGACGACGTTCAACTCGCGAGATGCCCGGAGCACCGCTTCAGGGACGACCATCTGGGACTCGGCATAGCGATCCCGGTAGTCACGCCGCGCCTCCTCGACCTGGGCACGGTCCTCGTCGCTGTAGACCCCGTCCCGCAGACGGTGCAGGGCATCCTTCAGCATGGTGTGGAAGTGGCGGGAGGCGCGGTTCATCGCGGTGTATGCCGCGCGCCGGTCCTCGAAGCTGCGTCTTCTTTCCTCAACGCGTGATTCCTCGGCGCGTTGGCGCTTCGTCGTCCAATTCGCGATCACGGGCGCCAGAAGCGTGCCGAGCACACCGACGACGGCAGTGACCATGGCGGCAGTCGTGGCTCCCATGTGCGCGACCCTAGCGGCTCGTGAACATCCGCTTCTACACCGCGAGATGCAACCGCCGGTCGACGGAACGACGAGTTGGACGGACGCTACGCGTTCACTTCGCGCCCCTTCGCGGCCGGGGCAGCGTGTCCGCTTACCCGGCCGGGGCACAACACCGATCGGGCCGGAGAGCCGGCGGCCTCTGCGCAGCTCCGGAGTGCCCGGACACACACCCAGGTCTTCCGGCAATCAGAGATCCGACTTCACGGCCTCCATCGAGACACCGTGCCTGCTCAGGTATCCCCGTATGCGCATGTCCCAGAAGTAGCCGGTCAGAAACACCACAAAACCCAACGCGAGCCCGCCGCCGAGGATGACGATCCTCCCCTCGCCGCTGACGAAGGTCCAGACCGTCACTCCGACACCCAGGAGGGCCAGCACGACCCCCATGACCATCCGTACCCGCGTCTGAGAGAGCTCCGTTCTGATCTCCACCTGCAGAGCTGGTGTCATCGGGTGCGGGCCGTTCGGTCCCTCGTTCGCCCACCGCTTCATGTGCCCCCCTGTAATCGATGGCGCAGGGACAGTACACCGGGCGCCGTGGCAGCAACCCCCACACATACGACCTGTCACTCAATCCTCGGTGAGATGCGCCTATTGTTCGCCGACAGGTCAGCTGGTCGAGGGGCCGTAAGGGGAAGCAGCGCTACTGCTCCGAAGCATCGACAGCGGCGCGGCTCGCCAGTCGTTCATAGCGCTGCCTGGCCGCTTGCGGCGTGCCGAGCCCAAGCCCGAAGGCGATCTCCTGCCAGGTCATACCGCGTCCCCGGGCCATCTGCAGGAGTCCGGTCTCGAGTTCGTCCATCTCTCCGCGAACCAGCGGGATAAGGGTCAGTGCCGCGGTGATATCGGCATGGTCCACCGCCGGTTCACCGTCATCGGGTTGCGCCGCCCCACTGAGCAGGAACGACACTAGCCTGACGGCCTCGTGCGGCCCGACGACCAAGGGATGAATCTGCCGGCGCCGTTGCTCGTCGGTGGCGGCGTGCCGCTCGGAGATACGAGACAGGGACGCGTATACGCGGTGCGCTCGAGCCTGTTCCGGCTGCGGAGGTGTGAAGGGGTCGGTGTGCTCATCGGGAGTGGACGACATGCCACGAGCATGAGGCAGCGCATGAACCGATGTCAACGGAGTGTTTTAAACAAGTCGTTCAAACCCGCCATGCCATGGGGACACCCTTACCGGATCCCCAGTGGCCCGAAGCCCAGGTCTTCACGCATGAGGCGCCGCATCTCCGCCATGGCCGTACGCCGATGTGCCGTCAGGGACGCTTCCTCGGCGGAGCCGACCGCCGTTCCCCGAGCGTAGGCATCACGAAGCTCTCGCATGCTGCCCCGGCAGAGCCCAGCGTCCGGCCGCGCCACCGCCTCCGACGGTCAGTCAAGGAGGACACCCGGGTTGAGGATCCCTGCCGGGTCGAGTGCCGTCTTCGCGGCACGGAGCGCGAGGGCGAACGGCTCGGGACGCTGCCGGTCGTACCCGGGCCGGTGGTCACGGCCGACCGCGTGGTGGTGGGTGACGGTCGCGCCCAGGTCGTGGAGGATCTGCATGGCCGCAGACTTGATCCGGTCCCACATCGCGACCTCCTCACCGCGCCGCCCCGGTGCGATGACGGTGAAGTACGGCGCGGGGCCATCGGGATAGACATGGGTGAAGCGGCAGTTGATCGTGCCCCCCGAACCGGTCACATCCCTCACTACATCCGACAGTCGGCTGCGTACTGACTCATAGAGCTGCGGCACACGGTCCCACGTGCAGGCGGTCTCGAACGTCTCGGTGATCAGGCTCATCCGGGCGAGTGCATCGCGCAGATAGGGCATTCTCAGGAACGCGGAGCGCCAGGCGTCCGCGGCGGCGTCCGCCGATTCAGGCGCCGTCGATGCGAGTGTGCCGCCGTGGTCGCGGGCCAGGCCGATGAGTTCTGTGAGGCGCATGCCGACGGGGGTGTGGGCCGATTCCACACCCAGGATCAGTGCGCTTCGGCTGTCCTGCGCCACTCCTGCCAGGGCCGCCTCGCCCGGGTCCAGGAGTCTGCAATTGGTAGGGTGCAGTCCGGACTGCGCGACGGCACGTATCGCCTCGAAGGCTGCGTGGACGTCGTCGAACAGCACCGTGGCCGAGGCCTTGTGGCTCGGCCGGTCCTGCAGCCGCATCCAGGCCTCGGTGATCACACCGAGTGTCCCCTCGGAGCCCAGGAACAGCCGATCGGGAGAGGGACCCGCACCCGAACCGGGCAGCCGTAGCGACTCGTTGACCCCGACGGGCGTCACGACGCGCAGTGACTCCACAAGGTCGTCGATGTGGGTGTACAGCGTGGCGTAGTGGCCGCCGGCACGCGTGGCGAGCCAGCCGCCCAGGGTGGAGAACTCGAAACTCTGCGGGAAGTGGCGCAACGTCAGCCCATGTGGCCGCAGTTGAGCCTCCAGACCGGGGCCGAGGGCGCCAGCCTGGATCCGCGCGGCGCGGCTGACCCGGTCGATCTCCAGTACCTGATCGAGGGCCGAGAGGTCCAGGGACACCACTCCCCGATGCCGGTCCGCGCGGTACTCGACCCCTCCGACGACCGAGCTGCCCGCGCCGTAGGGCACGACGGCCACGTCTGCGCCCGCCGCCCAGTCGAGGACGTCGATCACCTCCAGTTCGCTCCGTGGCCGTGCGACCTGGTCTGGCGCCGGGGCGAGGTCGCCGCTCAGAGCGCGGATCACATCGCGGTACGCCTTGCCGTAGGTGTGCGAGGCCCGGTCCCTGGGCGTGGACGACATCAAGGCGGCAAGTGCGCGCGGGGCTTCGACGCGGACCGTCGGCAGCGCGAGGGCGGCGACGTCGGGCACAGGCAGCGGGGTTTGTGCCGCACCCGGGACCAGGGAGCCGAGAGCGATGCACTCGGCGTCGGGCAGGGCTTGATCCGTGGCGCCCCAGCCCCACCAGGACCGGTTCCGGGAGGACTCGAGGGGACGCACGGTCGGTGTGCTGCTGTCGGCCACGAGTCGACCTTCCAGTTGTTTACCCGTTGGTAAGTTACTGGACCGTATGGCACGGGACGCAACGGCGGCAAGAGGCTCAGCCGCGCAGAACCCTGCTCACAGCGGTTCCGTGCGCCATCGCGGGCCGGCACCGCGCCGACCGTGCGGTCTCCGTTCCTTCAGGCGCCCGCACCGCCGTCCACCGGCACGATCGCGCCGGTCACCATCGAGGCCCGGTCGCTGAGCAGCCACGCGGCGACCTCTGCCACCTCACGGGGCTCGGCCATGCGGCCGAGCGGAATGGCCGCGTTGATGCGCTCGACGACCCCCGGGGACGCCGCCTCCCACCGGTCGATCATCTCCGTCGCGGTTCCACCGGGGGTGATGCCGTTCACGCGGACCCCCTGACGCCCCCACGTCACGGCGGCCGTCTCGGTGATGCTGTTCAGCGCGCGCTTCATCGCCCCGTAGGCGGGGAGCTCCGGGTTCGCGCGGCGGCTGCCGATGCTCGAGGTGTTGACGATCGCCCCACCACTGCCCCGGCGCATGAGCTCGGCTTCGAGCGTCATGGCGGTCCAGTGCCCCCGGAAGTTCACCGCGAACTGTTCCTCGATGTCATCGTCGCTCGTCGTGTCGAGCGGGCCGGGCTGCTGGATCGCCGCGCCGTTGTTGAACGCGCCGTCGAGCCGTCCGTGCAGCTCCTCCACGCGGTCGACCGCCGCGCGGATGCTCTCACGGTCGGCGAGGTCCACTGGCACGGCATCCGCGACGCCGCCGTCGGCGCGGATCTCGGTGACGATCTGCTGAATGGCTTCGGTGCCGCGGGCGGCGAGCACCACCGCGGCACCCTCGTGTGCGAAGAGTCGGGCCGCGGCGGCCCCGATGCCGCGGCTGGCGCCGGTGATGAACACGACCTTGCCGGTGAGCAGGCCACTGGGTGCGATGTCGATGTTGTACGTCATGGCGAAAGTGTCAGGTCGGACTCCGGGCCGGATGCAGGCACAGGCTGTACCAGGATCCGTCACCGCGCGGCATGCAGACTTGGAGTATGGACAAGCACGAGTTCGGGGCGTTCCTCCGCAGCCGTCGCGAGCGGCTCCTCCCGGAGGACGTGGGCCTCCCCTCGGGTTCGCGACGCCGGACACCGGGCCTACGCCGCGAGGAGGTGGCGGTCCTCGCGCACATCTCCACCGAGTACTACGTCCGACTCGAACAGGGCAGGGCGCCTCGACCCTCGGGCGAGGTTCTCGCCGGTATCGGAGGAGCGCTGCGGCTCACGGACGCCGAGCTCGATCACCTGCACGTGCTCGCGGGCACCGCGCCCACCCGTACCGGACTGCATCGGCGCGATGTCCGCCCGAGCATCCTCGCGCTCCTCGAGAGGCTGCCGCAGACGGCCGCCTTCGTGACGTCCGCCGTGTTCGAGGTGCTCGCGTGGAACGACCTCGCGGCGGCGCTCATGGAGAACTTTGCCGAGCTCGCCCCCGAGGACCGCAATCTCGCGCGCCGGGCGTTTCTCGGGCCCGTCCGCGCCGGCGCGACGCTGTACGGGGTCTCCGACACCGCGGAGTTCCGGCACCACGTCGTCATGAGGCTGCGGTCCACCCTCGCCCGGTATCCGACCGACCCCGCGGTGACGGGACTCATCGAGGAACTCCGCGACGGCAGCCCCGAATTCGCCCGGCTCTGGGAGCGGCACGACGTGCAGGCTGCGCCGATGCTCACGAAGACCTTCCGACACCCGGTCGTGGGAGAGGTCACCGTCGACTGCGACTCGCTCGCGCTCACGGACAGCGACCAGCACCTCGTGCTCTACAGCGCGCCGCAGGGATCCCCCGATGCCGAGGCGCTGGCCCTTCTGAACGTACTCGGGCCCCAGCGCATCGACGTGAGCGGATCGCTCTGACGGAACCGGATACGAAGGACTGCGGTGCCCTGATCGCGCCGGCCGCGGCTGTGGTCATGTCGCGGTGTGGACGCTGCGCCGGACCTAACTTGCGGAACCTTTCTCAGCAACAACATGTGCCTTGGTGTCACTCCGTTGCGCCACCGCGGCAGCAAGCGCGAGCAGCGCCTCCACCTGGGCTGTAGCGATGAGCTGATCGGCACTGAGTCGCCCCCTCGCCCACTTCTCACCCGCGGCCAGTAGCTCTTGAGCCTTGTGAGCATGTGCAGCGTAGTCCGCCACGAGACCCCCCTCTCTTTGAGGTTCCCACGGTAGCGACCGCTCCAAGGCGACGGGGCTGCAACCGCCTTGTCGACCACGCACAGACCGCGGTCCCCTCCGCTGCCCCACTGGTGCGACATCGGCTCCGATACGCCCGTTCGTCGTGGTCCCGCACGCTGCAGACCGGAGGTCATCCCACTCTGCTCCGGCCACGCCGGACGCCTGACCACGGTTGGATTCCGGGACCGAGCTTGACCCTCGACCTTGTACAGGGGTCAGAGTTCCGGGTGTGGAGAGCGAGATGCGCAGCATTGGTGAGATGGCCAGGGACAGCGGACTGGGCGTGAGCGCCCTGCGGTTCTACGACCGTACCGGTGTGCTGGTCCCGGCCCGGGTCGACCCGGTGAGCGGCTACCGTTGGTACGGTTCCGCGCAGCTCGAGGAGGCGCGCCTGTTGGCCCGGTTGCGCCGGGCCGGGATGCCTCTGGCGGACGTACGGCTCGTCCTGGCCGGCTGGTCCGGCACGGACGGAGACCTGGTGCGTGAACTGCTTCAGGCACACCTGCGCCGTCTCGAAGCGGATCTGTCGGATGCCCGAGTTGAGTTCTCCACGCTCCAGGGACTTCTCGCACGCAGGGAGAACACCATGACTCCAAGTCGCATCACGATCCGACTGACCACCTCGGCTCGTGCTCTGGCAGCCGCACTGGACGCGGTCCGCTTCGCGGCAGGCACCGACCCGGAGCTGCCGATGCTGGGTGGCGTCCTGTTCGACTTCGAGGGCGAGACGCTTCACGTCGTGGCCACGGACCGGTATCGGATGGCTGTCGCACGAGCCGAGACGACCGGGCACGGCGGACCCCCTGCACAGGTCATCGTGCCCGCCCCACTGGTCGATGCGATGCGGGCGCTGCTGAACCGCGAAGGACCTGTCCGACTCGACGTGGACGGCGACAGAGTGACACTGGAGACCGGAGACGGTCAGGCGTCCGGCCGGTGTCTCGACCACGCCTTCCCGGATTACCGACGTCTCGTCCATCTGCCGACCGGAAGCCGCGCCCTCGTCGACGCAACCACCTTCCGAACGGCACTCGAGAATGGACCGGTCCGCACGAGCGAGGCCCGCGAACAGGGCGCTGCGTCACATGACCTCAGCGTGCTCAAGGTGGCACACGACGGCTCCGTGGTCATCTGCGACGACGGCGACGACGACCAGAACCACATTGCCGTCAACCGTGAGTTCCTGCTGGACGCGCTTGCCGCCGCAGGAGGCGATCAAGTGATCCTCGAGTTCGGCGTCCCCACGGCGCCCATCGCGATCCGTCTGCCCGGCGACCAGGCGACGTTCTCGATACTGATGCCGGTGCGCCTGGACCACTGATACGGACCGTCGTCGACGAGGACGTTCCGCCCCACGCGGCCGTCTGCACGCGGCCGCGTGGACGTACCGCCGCCCGACCTACCCTTCCCGCCACCGCTCGGTCAGTTCCGCCATGTCCTGGCGGGCGAGGCGAGCCGCGACGTCGACACCCTGCTCCGTCAGGACGTCGTCGATGTAATCACAGAGGTCCTCGCGCTCGATGGTGCAGTACGTCCCATGCTCCTCGTCGATGACGTTCAGCTGCTCGACGACGCGCTCTACGGCGGCGAGTACGGGCTCGTCTGACGCACCGCCGACACTCCGCGCGTCTTCCTCGAACGAAGCCAGCGCTGCCTCGGTGGCCCGCAGCATCGCCGGGGCGTAGAGCTCCTTGGACGCGGGGTTTCGCGCAACTTCGTCGCGCCAGGCAATGGACGGTCTGATGGCCATGCGCGGACGCTACAGTCCGTCGCCGACATCGCAGCGCACACCTCGCAGGCACGTACGTCATCCTCGACTGCCCGAAACTCTCCCGCCGCGCCGGGTCAGTGGACCGCGTTGGAACGGTCGCTCGCAGAGGCAAACCTGCGCTGCCGACGACGGAACATCCTCCCCCGGCCATCGGTCCGGTCCGGCGCTGCGGCCTTCCGAACCGGCAGAGCACCGCTGCCTGGTGCGATCGCGAAGAAATTGCTGCTGCCAGAGCTTCCAAAGTGATGGTCAACGGGCGACGTCGCGGAGGATGATGGTCGCCATGACGGATGCTGGCTCGACCATCGACCCCACCAGGCCCAGCATCGCGCGCGTTTACGATTATCTGCTCGGCGGCAAGGACAACTACGCCGTGGACCGCCAGGTGGGCGACGTATTCAAACGGGACCTGCCCGGTTCGGTGGCGATCGCCTTCGCCAACCGTTCCGCCCTGACCCGCGCGGTTCGCGAGATCGCGACCACGACCCAGGTGCGGCAGTTCATCGACCTGGGCAGTGGACTGCCGACCGCTGACAACGTCCACCAGGTCGCACAACGTCATGCCCCTGAGTCCAGGGTCGTGTACGTCGACACCGATCCTCAAGTACTCGTCCACGGCAGGGCGTTGTTGGAAGCGAACGACCGGACCAGGGTGGTCGCGGCTGATGTGCGCAACCCCGGGGACATCCGTTCACACCCGGACACCCGCGAACTGATCGATTTCGACGCCCCCGTCGCCGTCATGTTCAGCGCCATCCTCCACCACGTCAACGACGAGGAGGATCCCGCCGGGATCGTCCGCTACTGGGCCGAGCGCGTGCCCTCGGGGAGCTACTTCTTCGTCAGCCACTTCCGTTCCGACAACAACCCGGAGACGGCGGAGGCCGAGCAGGTCCTCCAGAAGACCTTCGGCCGCGGCCGGTGGCGTACCGACGGGGAAATCGAATCCCTGCTGGACGGGCTGGAGATCCTCGACCCCGGAATCGTCCCCGCTCCATTGTGGCGCCCTGATGCGACCGACAACGCCTGGGCCGGAAGCGGCGATCGGGAACTCACCGTCTGGGAGCGCCTCATCGCCGCCGGACTGGCCCGGAAGGTGTGACGAATCCCGAGACGGCGGAACGACGTTGATGAGGGTGGGAAAGTCGCGGTAGAACCCGCCTGTGTACGTCTCTCTTCGTGTCATCCGTTGCTGTCGGAGTCAGGCGACTTCTCGGCGGACTGCTGCTTCGCCCTCTCCCCCGCGCACAGCATCTGATGCGTGGGTATCACCAGCTCACCGAGGAGCGGTTCGATACCCCGCACCCGGACGGCAAAGACATCGATGACCACGGGCGCGTAAGGGCTTGCAACGTTGACCAGGCGCCAGCGGAAGTGCGGTGGAACATCCTTGGCCGGCAGCTCGGCCAAGGACAGATTCACCCATCGGTCGTAGACGGTCGGATAGACACGAAACCGGGAGCCGCACCGCACGCAGTTCGGCGGCTCCACGAAGATCACATCATCCGGATCCGGCCGCGGTGGTGCTGTGGCGCCCTCGTCCATCGCCATCCGGTTCGCGAGTCGATTCCAACAGCCGTCGCAGAGTTCGGCTATGAGATCGATACGCCCACGGCTGCGGACCGTCCGGCCGGGCTCTCGACAATGCCGGCATGACGGCAGGTCCCGATCACTTGTCGTCTCCATGTTTTTGAGTGTGAACGAGTCGGACGAAATCGCAGTAGGTCGCAAACCAGCCGTGTCCAGACATCCATCCCCCTTCGGGAGAGTTCGCCGTAATGGGCCTCGGTGAGATCGCATTCAGACGTTCTCAAGGCGGCTGCGGCACGGAGACGACTCGGCAGGGTGAGAGAACGTAAAGAAGACCGAGCCGGGAGCAGGGGAACTGCGCAGGAGTGAGCGGCGCATCACCCGCGAGAAGGGCGTGTCACAGGCCAGTGCCCTTTACGCAGCGACCCATGCCGCCTTCATTCGAAGTTCGGCAGATGTTTTCCTGTCGGACAACTCCGAACCCTTCCGCTCTGGAGGGTCAACCCTAACCTTTCCCTTACCTTTGTTCCTCCGCGAGACGTTGAGGTCCTCTGTTCCATGAACAGCCGCTCCCTGCTTCGCAGTTCAGCCTCCCGGCGCCTCTTCCGCCCCGTTGCCGAGCTTCTCGACAAGCGCATCGAGCGGCAGGTCCGCTCCGCGGTCGCCCGGTCGCAGTCGGAGAACGAAGAGCTGAAGCGCGACATTCAAGTGTTGCGGCAGCATCAGTACACCTTCGATCTCCTGGTCGGCCCCGGGGCCCGAGGTATCTCCCGGATCGTCGTGCCCGGCGCCATGGGCCGTCTGCAGGACGAGGTCGCCACGCTGGGCGGCGGTGACCGCAAGGCGGCCGAGCGCAACCTCGCCGCCGCCTTCCGTCTGCTGGTCGCGCTGGAGTCGCTGGGCGTCGGCAGGATCGCGGGCGGCACCATGAACATCTGCGGCAAGCTGGGCTCGATACCGCTGCTGGACCCGCCGAACGACGAGATCCTGGAGATCGGCACGCTCTACGGCATGTTCTCCGCCGGGCTCATCCGGATGCTGGAGCGCGACGGCCGCAGCCCGCGTCTGACCATCGTCGACCCCTTCGCCGGCGTGCAGCTCCAGCCCGGCACCGAGCACCGAGCCGACCCCACGGGTACGCCGGTCGACGAGCACGCCGTCCGGGCGAACCTGGCGCTTGTCGGCACCGCCGGCGTCAACGCCCGGATCCAGCAGGGCTTCTCGGAGGACCCTGACACCCGCGCGGCAGTCTCCGACCGCCGTTACGGCGTGATCATCGTCGACGGCGACCACTCGGCCGAGGGAGTCGCCAAGGACCTGGAGTGGGCCGAGGAGATCGCGGCGCCTGGTGGGATCGTCGTCCTCGACGACTACCGCGACCCGAACTGGCCGGGCATCAAGGAAGCGCTCGACAAGCACCTTGCGGGCGACACGCGTTTCACGTACCTCGGCAAGGCCGCACGGTCGGCGTTCCTTCGGGCGTCCTGAAGGGGCTCCAAAAAGCCGAGGGTGTCCGGGCGCGACGGCAACCGAGCGTCGTACCCGGACACCCCGCCGGGCCCCGCACGTGTCGTTGACCAGGTGGGCAAGCTGCCGACTGCGCCGTGCACCCGGCGCCGAACACCACGGGGAAACGGCAATCCCCGGCCCTGCTTTCCGATACACCGCGCGCGGGCCGGCCGCACGGCAACGTGGGCCAGGTCTTCTCCGTCCGACGGCTCTCGTGGGCCTGCGATAGGTTGCCCGCCATGACTGAACTCGGACCCGTCGCCTGGCCACCTGCCCCGATAAGGACCGAACGGCTTGTGCTCCGCGAGTCCGAGGGCCGGGACCGAGCGGCGTTCGTCGAGCTCTTCGCATCGCCAGAGGTGCGCACATACCTCGGTGGCCCCATGCCGCGTGATGAGCTCGAACGCGCCGTGCCTGAGGTGCCCGGGCGGCGCCCTGGCCTTTTCGTGGTCGACCTCGACGGATCGATGATCGGTACGATCACGCTCGATCGGCGCGCCGCGGAACGTCGGGGTCATCTCCGTCCGGATGCCGAAGAGGCCGAACTCGGCTACATGTTCCTGTCGGAGGCGTGGGGATGCGGGTACGCCGCCGAGGCGTGCGCAGCGGCACTCGACTGGTTCGCCGACACACTCCCCGGCGAACCGGTGGTGCTCTGCACCCAGACCGCCAACAAGCGCTCGATGCGCCTCGCGGCCAGGCTGGGGTTCACCGAGGTGGAACGGTTCCAGGAGTTCGACGCAGAGCAGTGGTTCGGTGTGTGGTCCTCAGCCGCGCCGTCCGGTGACGACGGCCGTCGCCCCTGAACGTCAAGGAGCGTTGTCGGGCTCGCGAGATCGACCGCCGCGGAGCCAAGATGTCCGTGTGACGGAAGCGAATTGGATCTGCCGGCCTTGCCGCGCGGGCTCTGACCGGCCCGGACATCGCCGAGGACGTCGAACTCGCAGGAAGTGTCTCGTTCGTCATGCCGACCGTGGCTGATGGAGGTCATGGCGCCTGATGTGGTCCTGATCGCCGACGCCGGAGGGATCATGGCCGCCATCCGGGTTCCGATCCACGGCGCAGTACCGGTGGCAATTTTCCTCGCGCCGCGAACCAGGTGCCGCGTTCGAGGCGGCGAGCGCGTGGCTCAACGACACTCTCGCGTCCGGGTCGACATCGACGGTGAACCGACTGCGCAGAGTCTCGCGGTGGAGAAGGTGAGGATCACACATCACTTCGTGTTGAGAAATCCGCGGAAGCCGGCACGAAGACCCGGCGCCGTGGGTGTTCCGGGCGGTCGGAACCGCCCGGAACACCCATGATCGCCCTCGAAGACGCCCCGATGGACGTCGGTGCGCATACCTGCTCGGGCACCCGCGCCGCACTCACCTCCGGTGGGCGCCACTTCACCCCGCGCGGCGGCCGAACTCCCATGGGTCGTGCGCGCAGAAGACGTCGACCTGGTCGCTGTGGTCGCGAACAAGTTCACGCAGCCGGGCCTGGGTTCCGAGCCTCAGGTCGCGGTGCACCTGCGAGCGTGTCTGGACGATGTCGAGAAGCGGGTGGGATTCCTTCGGTTCACCGATTTCGCGATGGTAGTAGTAGGCGTCACCGCAGTGGAGAAGCCATCGCTCACCGTTGTGCACGGCCACCCCGGTGTGGCCTGCGGTGTGACCACCCAGGGGGATCAGCTTGATCTCCTGCGGCAGCCCTGTCGGTTGCACCGCGGTGAAGCCGAACCACCGCTCATCGGATTCGTGCTGGTAGGTGACCCACTTGGGTCCATGGGCCCAGTGGGCCGGGCGGTAGCGGTAGCTGGGCGCCTCGGCGGACGCCGCGTCGAGTTCGGCTGCCATGACGTGGACCTGGGCGTCGGGGAAGTCGGGAAGACCGCCGCTGTGGTCCACGTCCAGGTGGGTCACGATGATGTGCCGCACGTCCGAGGGTGCGTGTCCGAGTCGGGTGATCTGCCGGACGGCCGTCTCCTCCTCGGCGAGGACGGGTTGGGTCAGCTCCACCCAATCGGTCCCCAGCGTGCCGTCCGGATCCCGGATGTCACCGAGGCCCAGGCCCGTCTCGACCAGGACCAGGCCGTCGGTGTCGGTCTCCACGAGCAGGCAGTGGTTCACGGCGGGTGCGGGTTGCGGGCCGTCGTAGGTGGCCTCGACGGTCCGAACCGATCCGCAGTTCAAGTGACGGATTTCCATGGCGAGTAGGCTGCGACTTGAACCGCGATTCAAGTCAAGGGGGGCCGTGATGGACGAGCCGTTGCTGGACATCTCCGAGGTGGCCCGTCGGTCCGGGCTGGCGCCCTCGGCGCTGCGGTTCTATGAGCGGAAGGGCCTGATCGCCGCGGCGGGACGCAACGGCCTTCGCCGTACGTATCACCCTGAAGTGCTGCAGCAGTTGGGGCTGATCACGTGTGCGCGCGGCGCCGGCTTCTCGGTCGCCGAGATCGGCCGGTTCCTGGTGGCGCGGCCGTCGGACGGGGACCTGCGTGACCGTATGGCGGCCAAGGCCCGCGATCTCGACCAGCGGATCGTCCGGCTCACACGGTTGCGCGACAGCCTCCGGCACGCGGCCGTCTGCGATCACGAGCCGATCGTGGACTGTCCGGACTTCAAGCGGGCCGTCGGCACTGTGTCCGCACCGGCCACCGAGTCGGCCCAGTCCTGGTCTTGGACACCGCCGGGGAGACGGAAGGCTGGGTGACGCGTCCGGCCAAGTCGTCGCGGACGAGGGCGTGGGCAGTCCACCGCGCACCCGCCGCCGGGTCGCGAGCGTTCCCGAGGACCGGGCTCGGTCAGGTGGAGGGCGCTTCCGCGTCGTGCGTCGGCCGGCCGGGTACCGGGCCGGCCTGCGCGATGAGGAGAGCCACGTCGTCGTGGTCGTCCGGATGCCGGAGCGCCTGCAGAAGCCAGTCGCAGGTCTCCCCCATCGGCCGGCGAGGGCCGTCGAGAGTGTGGACCAGGGTGTCCAGACGCTCGTCGATGGGGTCGTGCCGGGTCTCGACGAGTCCGTCGGTGTAGAGGACGAGCCGGTCGCCGGGGTCGAGTGCGAACGTCGTGGTGTCGAACGGGACTCCGCCGACACCGAGGGGCGCCCCGGTGGGCAGGTCGAGCAGTTCGGGATGGTGGCCGTCGCGGATGAGAACGGGCGGCATGTGTCCGGCGTTGGCGATGCGGCATTCACGACGGTGCGGGTCGTAGACCGCGTAGATGCATGTGGCGTACTGCTCGAGGCCGCGTGTGGTCTTGTCGAGGTGTCGGAGGACCTCGTCCGGGGTCATGTCGAGGTCGGCCAGTGTGCCGGTCGCGGTCCGCAGGCGGCCCATGTTCGCGGCGGCGTCGATTCCGTTGCCCATGACGTCGCCGATCACCAGGGCGGTCTTGTCGTCGGCCAGGGGTATGACGTCGTACCAGTCGCCGCCGACCTCGGCGGACGCTCCGGCGGGCTGGTAGTGGGAGACGACCTCCAGTCCGACGAGCTGTGGCGGATGCCCCGGAAGCAGGCTGCGCTGGAGGGTTTCGGCGGCGTTGCGGACGTTCTGGTGCCAGCGTGCGTTGTCGATGGATACGGCGGCACGAGCGGCGATCTCACCGGCGAGGATGGCGTCGTCCTCGTCGAACGGGAGGGGATTGCGGGCGCGCAGGAGTTCGAGTGCGCCGAGGACCTCGCTGCCGGCGATCAAGGGCACCGCCAGGTAGGAATGCAGTCCGGCACGGGCCAGGGCGGCGGCGCCGTCGGGGCTGCGGGCGATGCGCTGGAGATCGGCTTCCTCGACGCAGGGCACGAGAACGGCCTGTCTGGTGTGGACGCACCGGGTGATCAGGCGGTCCTCGCCGTACGTGGTCTGGTCACCCGGCTTCACACCGACGGTGACGTCGGTGGGATAGGCGGTTGCCACCGCCAGTGTGCGAAACAGCTCCGAACCCTCGTCCTGTGTTCCGTTGCTGCGGCGGAACGCCAGAACGGCATCGAGGACGTCCACTGCCGCCAGGTCGGCGAGATCGGGGACGGCGACCTCCGCCAGTTCCTGAGCGGTCTTCTCCACTTCCAGTCGCGTACCGACGCGGGCGGAGGCGTCGGCGATCAGAGACAGACGGCGCTGAGCACGCTCGGCCTTGATCGTGGCCCAGTGGCGCTCGCTGACGTCGACGATGGAGGTCGCCACGCCGATGATGCGTCCGCCGGATCCCTCGAGCCGGTGGAACGACACCGACCACGCGTGATCGTTGTCGGGGTCGGCCGGGGTGCGTCCGACGATGTACTGATCGATCACCGGGGTGCCCGTGTGGAGCACCCGGCGCATCACAAGCTCGATCGCCTCGGCGTCGAAGGACGGCAGCAGATCGCGGGTGCGGTGACCGATGTGGTCGGCGGCCGGCATCCCGTTGATGCGCTCCAGGGCCGGGTTGACCAGGACATAGCGCAGTTCGGTGTCCATCAGGGCGATGCCGATGGGGGCCTGCGACACCAGACGCTCGGACAGGGCCAGGTCGGTCTCGACCTGCTGCAACGTGGTGTGATCGGCGGCGATGCCCAAGGCGTAGATCGCACCGTTGTCGTCGAGGAGCCGCACATTGCGGAACTCCACCAGGCGGGTGGTGCCGTCCTTGCGCCGGATGGGAAACGCACCGGCCCAGCTCGCTCCGGTCTCCATCACCTCGGAGAACAGTTTGATCACGAGTTCGATGTGTTCCTCGTGAACCATTATCTGGGCCGCGTACTGCCCCAGAGCCTCTTCTGCGGTGTAACCGAACACCTCTTCGGCCTGTGGGCTCCACAGCACGCACCGCCCTCGATCGTCCAGGACGACCGCGGCGACGCTGAGCAGATCGAGAAGCCCTCCCGGCGGCGACGGAACCGCCGGACGGTCCCGCTCTTCGTCCTGGCGCCGCTCCTCTGCGCCCATCCGCGAATGCTCCCTCCTGCCGGAGCCCGGGGGCCTTACCTGCTGAGAGTTTCTTCCATGTTGCCCCCCGAATGCTGCGATGACGATCCAGGCTTGCGCCTTTCGTACCCCGGACACCCTGCCCCACCTGGGGTCCCGCTCCGGTCTCCGGTGCCCCGCTCCGGCGCGCGGCAGCCGATCGAATCGAGTTCCCTGCCGGCCTCGTCCTCCGGTCGGCCGGCCGTCTTCAGCCCTCCACCGCGACCCGGACGCCGGCGCCGATCGCCTGCACGATCGGATGAGGGACGACCCCGGCAGCGTCGCGAGCAGGGTGGATGGTCCACTTTCTCACTTCCGCGGACGCGTCGTACAGCCCATTGCGTGCCACTCCTGCAACAGGCTTCCCCGGGTCGAGCCCGGACGGACGCTTGACGCCTACAGAAATTTCGCCGCCGCACCGCCGCACGGAGCGTCTGCGTCGCCTCGTCGTCGGGCCGGAGTCGAAGGCACCCTGTACAGCGCGGTGTCGTGCTCGGGCCCGGGCGCCGAGCAGCGTCGAGCCCCGTCGCCATGCATGCGCGCGGCGGCGGGGCCCTGCCGCAGACACCCGTCTGTTGATCAATCAACCGTTCAGGAGGGCCCGAGGTCGTCCACCCTCTCGCCTTCCGCCTGGGACGGCTCGGTCCTTGGCACATCCGGGTGCAGGGCCGCACGCTCGGCCGGTTCGTCACGCTCGCCCTCGGCCTGGGACGGGGTGTGGGAGTACAGCCAGGCGTCTTCGTTCGAGGCACCGGTCTTCATGGTGGGCCTCCCTAGCTCGTTCACCTCCCATCCTCCTCCCTGGGGCACGGCAGGGCGAGAGCAGCCGCCCGCCGATGCGTCCGGGCAGCCGCCGAGCAGGCGGGGTGGTGCCGAGCGGTAGCGGCCTCACCCCGCGCGACAGCCGCGCGGGGGCCCTGCGCTCGCCGCGCCGGGCGTCAGAGCGCGATCGACTTGTGCTCGACGTACTGGGACAGGCCGACGGCACCGAACTCACGACCCACGCCGCTGGCCTTGTAGCCGCCGAACGGGGTGTCGAAGCCGATCGCCGCACCGTTGACGACGAACGTTCCCGTGCGGATGCGGCGGGCGACCGCCAGGCCGCGAGCGGTGTCGCGGGTCCACACACCACCGCCCAGCCCATAGGGGGAGTCGTTGGCGATCCGTACGGCGTCGTCCTCGTCCTCGTAGGGGATGACCACGAGCACCGGTCCGAAGATCTCCTCCTGGGCGATGCGCATGGAGTTGTCGACGTCCGCGAAGACGGTCGGCCTGACGTAGTTGCCCTGCTCGAAGCCTTCCGGGGCACCGAGGCCGCCGACGACCGGACGGGCGCCCTCGTCCAGACCGGACTGGATGTAGTTCTGCACTCGTTCCTTCTGTACGGCGGTGACGAGCGGGCCGACGAAGTTGTCCGGGTCCGCGGGGTCACCGACGGTGACCTTCTCCGCGGCGGCCGCGATCGCGGAGACGAACTCTTCGTGGCGACTGCGCGGCACCAGCAGTCGTGTGTGGGCCACGCACGACTGCCCGTTGTTGACAAACGCCATGAACGGGGTGGCCTGGGCGACGGTCTCGAGGTCGGCGTCCTCCAGGACGATCGACGCGGACTTTCCGCCCAGTTCCAGACTGACCCGCTTGAGCTGTTCACCGGCGAGCGACGCGATACGTCGTCCGGCCCGGGTGGAGCCGGTGAAAGCGATCTTGTCGACATCGGGGTGGGTGACCAGATACTCGCTGGTCTCCCGATCCGCGGGCAGGATGCTGACGACCCCCTCGGGGAAACCGGCCTCGGAGAACAGCTCCCCCAGCATCAACCCGTCCAGTGGCGTCTCGGTCGCCACCTTCAGGACGACGGTGCAACCCGCCAGCAGCGCCGGGATCATCTTCGCCAGCGCGGACTGGTGGGGTGCGTTCCAGGGGATCACGGCGGCGACCACACCGACGGGCTCGCGCCGCAGCATGGTCTTGGCGCCGGTCGGTCCCACCGTCTCCTCTTCCCAGCCGAACCGATCGGCGGCCCGCAGATACGCGGCCGTCTGCTCGGCGACTGCGGTCTGCAGGGACTGGGTGAACCAGGCCGGCGTCCCGTTCTCCGCGGTGATCAGTGCGGCGATCTCGCCGGCGCGGGCGGCGTGCAGTTCGTCGAAGCGGGCCACCAGCGCGCGGCGCTCCTCGGGCCGCATGGTCGGCCAGGGGCCCTTGTCGAAGGCCTTGCGGGCGGCGGCGACCGCCGCGTCGACGTCGGCGGGAGCCGCCTGGGCGGCATGGCCGACCAATGAGTTGTCGTGCGGGGAGCGGATCTCGATCCGCTCGTCGAGTGTGGGGGCGACCCAGCGACCGCCTATGTACAACTGCTCGTAATTGATCATGACGCCTTCTGTTGAAACGCGGCCACCAGGTGCGGGCCGGTGGTGCGGATGAAAGAGGGGAAGCGGTGGGGCGACCGGTAGGTGCCGCAGGACCGCCCCGCATGTAAGTAGTTACCTACTTACGACGGTAGAACGGCCTGCGCGACTTTGCAAGTGGGTACCTACTTACTTAGAGTGCACCCATGGCACGCAACGCAGACGAGACCCGGCGCAAGATCCTGGAGGCAGCAACCGACGAGTTCGCCCAGTACGGCATCGCCGGCGCCCGGGTCGACCGCATCACCAAGGCCGCCGGGGTCAACAACGCCCTGCTCTACCGGTACTTCGGCAGCAAGGTCGACCTCTTCGACACCGTGTACAGCCGTCTGGTCACCGAGATCGTCAGCGCCGTCCCCCTGGACCCGACCGACCTTCCCGGCTACGCCGGGCGTCTGTACGACTACTACGAGGCACACCCCGACGTCGTGCGGCTGGCTGCCTGGCGGCAACTCGAGCGTCCCGAGCACGCGCTGCCTCAGGTCGTCCACGACGCCCAGAGGGAGAAGGTCGAACTGATCGCCCAGGCGCAGAAGGACGGCCTGGTGACCACGGCACTGCCCGCCGAGGAACTGCGCGACCTGATGATTCTGCTGTCCCTGAGCAACACCCCGCTCATCCCCGCCGTGGGCTCGGACATCGACCGTGAACGCCGCCGAGCCACCATCGTCGCCACGGCCAGCGCGATCCTGCGGGCCTGACTCTCGACTCCCTCTGCATCGGAGCCTCTTGTGAACGTCGTCGTATTCGGTGCGTCCGGCATGGTCGGACACGGCGTGCTGCGTGCCTGCCTGCTGGACCCCTCGGTCACTCGTGTCCTGGTGGTGGTCCGCAGTCCGCTCGGCATCACCCACCCCAAACTGCAGGAGATCGTCCATCACGACTTCACCGACCTGTCCGCCCTCACGGAGCAACTGACCGGGCTGGACGCCTGCTTCTACTGCCTGGGCATCTCCTCCGCCGGCCGCAGCGAAGCCGCCTACACCCGCATCACCCACGACTTCACCCTCGCCGCGGCCCTTGCCCTGTCCGCGAACAACCCCGGACTGACCTTCACCTACGTCTCCGGCGAAGGCACCGACAGCAGCGAGAGCGGCCGCACCATGTGGGCCCGCGTCAAGGGACGCACCGAGAACGCGCTGCTCGCCCTGCCGATGAACGCCTACATGTTCCGTCCGGGGTACATCCAGCCCATGCACGGAGCCGTCTCCAGGACACGCGCCTACCGCCTCGGTTACGCCCTCACGTCCTGGCTCTACCCGCTTCTGCGCCGTGTCGCCCCGGGACACACCACGACCACCGATCATCTCGGCCGCGCCATGCTCGCTCTCACCCGTCCGGGAACCACCGACAGTCGGATCCTCTACAGCCGGGACATCAACAGACTCGGCGCATGAGAAGTACGCCTACCCCTTGACGCGCCCGGGCAACGCCCCAAATATGACAGGTGATTCACTTCCCACTTCCGCTCCCGGGGGCGTGCATGTCCCACCTGTCCGACCTCTCGGGCCAGTTGCGGCACCAGGGCGACTCCGGCCGCACCGCGGTGCGTTGCGGCGACGAGTCGGTCAGCTACCGTGAGCTGGACGCCCACGCCGACGCCTGGGCGGCGTGGTTGCGAGAGCGGACCCGGCCGGGTGACCGGGTTGCCACGCTGTGCCGGTCGTCGATCGAGCAGATCGCCCTGCTGTACGGCTGCGCCCGTGCCGGCCGGGTGCTCATGCCGCTGTCGTACCGGCTGCGCCCACCGGAGTTGGCCGCGCTGGTCGCCGATGCGACGCCGGCACTGCTGTTGCACGACGCAGGGCATGGCGACCTCGCGGCCGACACCTTGCGCCGGTGCGCACATCGGCCGGTCCTGTCGCCGCTGGTTCAGCCCCGTGGTGCCGCAGAGGGATCCGGAGACGTCGATCCGGAAGGGACTGTCCTCCTGATCCACACCTCCGGGTCGAGCGGCAGGCCGCGGGGCGTGCCGCTGAGCCACCGCATGTGCGTCGCAACCGGCGAAGCGCTCGACGGTGTGGCCGCGCTCGGGCCGGACGACGTGGTGGTGCAGCTGCTGCCGCAGCACCACACGGGTGGCTGGACCGTGCTGCCGCTGCTCGCGCTCGCGCGGGGCGCCACATTGATCGTCGAGCCGGAGTTCGACGCGGACCGGGCGCTGCACCGACTCGCCGATGCCACCGTGACGATGGCGGTGCCCACGATGTACCGCATGATGGCCGACAGCGCCTCCTTCGGCACGGCCGATCTGTCGTCGCTCCGGCTCGCCGTGTGTGGTGGTGCGGCGCTGCCGGGGCAGCTCGCACGTATCTGGTGGGAGCGCGGTGTGCCGCTGTGCCAGGGCTACGGGCTGACCGAGGCGGGGCCGAACGTACTGTGCGTACCCCCCGGGTCCGTGGAGGCGTCGGCGGGGTGGACGGGTGTGCCTTACCAGGGCGTCGAGGTCGCGCTCGCGGGTGTGGCCGCCGGGCCCGGCACGGGAGAGCTTCTGGTACGGGGACCGGCCGTGTTCGGCGGCTACTGGGGAGGACCCCCGCATCATGGCTGGCTGCACACCGGCGACCTGGCCGAGCGCGACGAACGCGGCTGGTACCGCATCGTGGGCAGACTGGACGACGGTTACGTCTCTGGCGGGGAGAACGTGACGGCCGCCGAGGTGGAACGTGTCCTGTGCACGCACCCGGCGGTGGTCGACGCCACGGTCGTGGGCATACCGGACAAGCGATGGGGCGAGGTCGGTGTCGCGTTCGTGGTGGCACGGTCCACGGTCGACGAGGAGGGCCTGCGGGCCTGGTGCAGGGAGCGCCTGGCCGGTTTCAAGGTGCCGGCGCGGGTGTCCGTCGTGGAGAGCCTGCCCACCACCGGCCTCGGCAAGGTGCGCCGGGACGTGCTGCGCGAGATGGCCAGGGAGGCACGATGAGCACCACGGCCGACCGCAGCCGCCGGCTCGGCGCGAAGGGCAACCGTACGCGCCAGCGCATCCTCGACGCGGCCGAGGCGGTGTTCGTGGAACTGGGATACCACGACGCGTCGATCGTGAAGATCACGGAGGCGGCCGGGGTCGCGCAGGGAACGTTCTACATCTACTTCCCCGGCAAGCGGGAGCTGTTCGAGGAACTGGTCGACGACCTCAACCGCCGGGTACGACAGGCGATGACCACGGCGTCCGAGTCGGGCGGCTCGCGGCTCGCCGCCGAACGAGCTGGGTTCGCCGCCTACTTCGCGTTCGTCGCCGAGCATCCCGGGCTCTACCGGATCATGAGGCAGGCCGAGTTCGTGGCACCTCACCAGCTTCGTCAGCACTACGACCGGATCGTCTCCGGGTACACCAAGCGGTTGCGCGCCGCGATGGACTCGGGTGAGATCCCGCCCGGCGAACCGGAATTGATGGCCTGGGCACTGATGGGTCTCGGCGAGATGGTCGGCATGCGATGGGTGCTCTGGCACGACAACGAGCCGGTCCCCGAGAAGGTACTGGCCGACACGGCCTCGGTCGTGGCACGGATCCTCGGAGTGCAGGAGTGAGGGCGCCGGAGGGGACCGCACACGACCTCTCACTGCCTGACCGGCATGACCCGAATTCAGCGTGCGGCACCGATCGGGTTCGGGTGCCGTCCGAGGTCCCGCGCCCTGCGGCCCATCATCGAAGATCGTGGAGTTGAACATGCGAACCGATCCCAGCAGTTGGAGCTTCGCCGACCGGCCCGAGTTCTCCCCCGCAGTTCTG
>Ga0102590_1002047_pt1 | contig 25972 bp, 25 predicted proteins | sample AraplaMF_Col_mMF_FD_76859 | JGI IMG/M metagenome (GOLD analysis project Ga0102590, IMG submission 76859) | Arabidopsis root microbial communities from the University of North Carolina, USA - plate scrape MF_Col_mMF | ecosystem: Host-associated > Plants > Roots > Endosphere | place: USA... | reverse complement strand
CACGAACAACCGGCCGTTGCTGCGCGGCCCGCGCTTGCCCTTGCGGCCGCCCGGCACGAACGGCTCGATCCGTGCCCATTGATCGTCCCGAAGAACCTCGCCTTCCAACGCCGCCTCCAAAAAGCAGCCTTGAATCAGAACCTCGGCAAACAGGGAATCCTAAATCGTCACCACCACCTAGGGCCTCGCGTGGAAACGCGGAGACCGTTCTTCCGTGGGGCGATGCTAAGGCAAGGTCCGGGGCGAGCCGAGCAATTCCCCTGTCGCGCGGCTTGCTCCAGGCGCCCTCAGCCAGCGCGTCCGCGCCGCGCCGGCTTGCGGCCGCCCTGCCCCAGGCCCATCTGCTTGGCCAGTTCGGACCGCGCCTGGGCGTAGTTCGGCGCCACCATCGGATAGTCCTTCGGCAGGTCCCAGCGGGCGCGATACTGCTCGGGGCTCATGTCGTACTTGGTGCGCAGGTGCCGCTTCAGCGACTTGAACTTCCGGCCGTCCTCCAGGCAGATCAGGTAGTCTGGCGTGATCGACCGGCGGATCGACACGGCCGGTTCCCGGCTGGTTTCGCCAGGGTCGGCCTGGACGCCGACATTCGAAAGCGCCTGATGCACGCTGCGGATCAGGGCCGGCACGTCGGCCGCCGCGATGGTGTTGCCGCCGACATAGGCGGCGACGAGGCCCGCCGTGACTTCAATAAGGTCGGACTTCTGGTCCATTGTCTTGCCGCTCCCCCGACTCGTACTGGCCCGATAGGAACCAATTCAGTTTTGGATAGCAGATTATTACATACTCGCAACATAGACGTGCGAGTATCTACCATTCAGGGTGACCGGTGGACTGACCTGAGCGCGCCGAAATACAGCTTTCAGTTGATTGAAATCTCAATCTCGGACCAAGCTCAATCGGATAATAGTCGCTGAACACATTCAACGACTAGGGTCGATTAGCGTGCGAAATCTCGGGAAAGCGCCAGCATGGCGGCGCGCTGCGGCACCGAATACTCGTCCACGGCGGCCTCGTCGCCCTCGCGGATGGCCTTCAGCAGGGCCGGCGTCATGGCCGAGGACAGCGACCAGTTCCAGTAGCGCAGCATGGTCTGGGCGCGGTCGACGGCGATGGTGTCGAAGGCGGTCAGCACGCGCTCCAGGCCCGGTGTCGGCGCGCCCGAGGCGTCGGTCTCGGGCCGCCGAAGGCTGCGCCACAACGCCCGCACGGCGCCTCGCGGCAAGCCGGTGGCCTTGCACAGGATGGCCAGCGGTTCGCCGCCCGGATCGGTGAAGATCTTGGCCCCGGTCATCGGCTTCAGGCCCGACAGGTACGATATCTCCTCGGCCGTCTCGCGGGTCATGCCGTTCTGGGCCGCGGCGATCGCGTCCTCCAGGCTGTCGTAGGGGCTCTTGGCGATGGCGGCGCGATTTCGCTGACGTCGTTCGATGAATTGCAGCGCCTTCCGCGACAGCGGGTCCTGCCAGCCCTCGGCCGAGGCCAGGGGAAAGACGTCGCCGACCGCATCCTGCAGGATCTCGCGCGACACGGCGAAGCGCTGCAGGATCGTGCGCCGCGGCTCGGCGTCCGACCACCAGAACATCACATAGGCGTGGCTGGGCCGCAGCTCGGCGCGCTTGAGCAGAAGCGGGATCAGTTGCGGATTGTCGCGCGACGAGGCGACGATGTTCTCCAGCCCCTGGTGGCTGAAGCGCACCAGCTCGTTCTTCAGCAGCGCCTCGACGACCGCCGTCTCGTCCATGTCGACCAGGGCGTCGGCCACCACCTCGCTGACGCCGCGGCGCAGGGCGATCAGGCGGCGATGGTCCTGGGTGCTGTTGTAAAGGCAGCTGATCAGGTCGGCGTCGCTGAGGTTGGGCGAATGCTCCAGCAGAGCCCTGGCGACCGGCAGTTCGTCGCGCAGCAGCAGGCGCACCAGCACCCCGGGCATCTCGGTCAGGTTGGCCAGGCGCCGGGCCACCTTCTCGCGTTCGTCCACCACGGCGTCGCGCAGCATCTCGACCAGCAGGTCGGCGGTCATGGCGCGCTCGAAGGCGTTGATGCGGCTGGCCGGCAGGCAGACCACGTCGGCCAGCCGCTTGAGCAGGGCGGCCCGCGAGCGCGGGGTGGCGGCGGGTTCTGGCCGTGGATCCGCGAAGGGCGCGGTGAAATCGTTCATGGTCGTCCTGACGAAAACCCGTCGTGCTCTAGCCTAGACCCGAACGCCCTTAACGTCGGATGAGCGGCCCGGGACAGAACTGTGCGCCGCTTCGCCCGGCTTCGCCACAGGGCGGGCCGTCAGCGCCATTCGCCGGGACGCGAGCGGGGCTCGATCTTCAGCGCGTTGGCGCCCTGCACGTAACGCTCGCGGAAGGCGTCGCGTCGCGGCGCGACCGGGATCTCGCGGCGCTGATCCTGGCGCGGACGGTAGTCATGGATCTGGGCGCCGACCTGGAAGCCCCCCAGCAGGCGCTCCAGTTCCTCGGCCTCGGCGGCCAGGGCGCCGGTCGCCGCGGCGGACTGCTCGACCATGGCCCCGTTCTGGTGGATCACCTGGCCCATCTGGTTGACCGCGGCGTTGACCTCGGCCAGCCCCCCGGCCTGCTCCTTGGACGAGGCGGCGATCTCGCCGACCAGGTCGTTGATCTCGATCACCTGGCCCAGGATCTGGTCCAGGGTCTGGCCGGTCTCGCCGACCAGCTTGACGCCCTTGTCGACCTGTTCGCTGGAGGCCCGGATCAGGCCCTTGATCTCCTTGGCGGCGTCGGCCGAGCGCTGGGCCAAGGCCCGGACCTCTTGAGCGACGACGGCGAAACCGCGACCGGCGTCGCCGGCCCGGGCCGCTTCCACGCCGGCGTTCAGGGCCAGGAGGTTGGTCTGGAAGGCGATCTCGTCGATGACGCCAATGATCTGGGTGATCGACTGGGACGACTTTTCGATGCCGCCCATGGCCTCGACCGCCTCACGGACGACCTGGCCGCTCTTTTCGGCGTTGGACTTGGCGCTCTGGGTCACGCCCCGCGCCTTTTCGGCGTTGTCGGAGCTTTTCTTCACGGTGGCGGTGATCTGGTCGAGGGCGGCGGCGGTCCGCTCCAGGCCGGCCGACTGGCGCTCGGTGCGCTGGGCCAGGTCGTCGGCGGCCGCCGCGATCTCGCCGCAGCCGGCGCGGATGCTGCGCGCCGCGCCCAGGACGCCGGCCAGGGTCTGCTGCAGGCTGTCGACGGCGGCGTTGAAGTCGCTGGGGATCTTGCGAGCCTCGGCCGGGAAGGCGTCCTCGCGCAGGCGCGAGATCAGGTCGCCCTCGGCCAGTTTCTCGACGCCCTGGCCCAGGGCGTTGACGGCGGTCAGCTGGGCGCGGGCGTAGGTTTCGACCTCCTGCAGGTGGCGGCGCTGCTCGGCGTCGGCGGCGGCGCGCTCGACGTCCTCGGCGGCGCGGGCGGCCTGGTCGCCGGCCAGCCTGCGCTGGACGCCATCCAAGCCCTTGGCCAGCGCCTGGACCTGCCGGTCGTCGGTGGCGGGCGAAGCCAGGGGCCGATCGTACTGGCCCGCGCCCAGGGCGTCGACCGAGCGGCCGAGGCCGTCCAAGGCGCGGCGCGTAGCGTCGTTCCAGGCCAAGAGCCCGATGATCAGGGTGGCGACCAGGGTGGCCATGCCGGCCATGCTGTACGGCGAGACCAGGCCCGGCCCACCGAACGCCGCCCAGCCCAGCTGGCCCAGGCCCGCCAACAGGCCGAGGACGACGATCAGCCTCCAGCCGAGAGGCAGCCGATTGAACCCGCTCATCTACGAATCTCCGCGGCCCCGCTCGGCCGTCTTCGAGAAATGGCGACTGAGTCCTAACGCCCCATTAACCATACCGGGGCCGCGACATTTTGGCGGGTTTCGCCGCTGGGCCTTCGGGTCAGAAGGCGCCGCCGGGCGGGATCGTGATGATCATATGGGCATGGGGGACATTGACGGCGGGGCAGGCCACCCATTCGACCACGACGATCAGTTCGTTGGCGGTCGTATTGGTGAAATTGCCGATGTAGGTCCCGTTGGTGATCGTCCCGCCGACGCCGGCCGCCTGGCGGAAGAAGCGGATGAGAAGCGCCTCGACGTTGAGGGCCTGCCCGTCGACCGTCACCGTCACGTTGGCGGCGGCATAGTTGGGGGCCATGCACAGGCCGCCGACCACCGCGGCCGGCAAGGCGGGCGCCGCCCCGACCGCGCTTCGGATGATCCGGAAGCCCAGGAACAGCGGGGCCGCGGCGGCGCCGAACGGAAGCGTGTGGAGCTGGGGAACCCCGCCGCCGCCCAGGGGTGGAGCCGCCGTATGGGTGGCGGTCACCTGACCCCAGAAGGCGCCGATCTGATTCAGGTTCGCGGGACTGAGGCCAAGTTCGTTGACACCCAGCATTCGCTTGTTGAATCGGGTCTGGAGATTGCCGGCCTTGCCGATATAGCGGTTGCCGTTCGCAAGATTGAAGATGACGTAGAGGCCCGGACCGGCCGGCATCCCGAGCGGGAGCGACCCCGCGACCCCTGGGGCCGGCGAGGCCATGGTGTTCAGCCCCCCCGCGCCGTTCAGCGTTATCCGTATACAACCCATCGATCCCTCCCGGCAGGGATTAACACCCTAAAGTTGTGACAGAACCTCGCATTGCTGACAACATGGCCGGCGGAAATCCCCCCGAACGGCGAGCCTTTCCGCTCCCGTCCCGGGCGAGGCGTCGACTTCCCAGGCCCCTACCGGCCGGTTCCCGTCCGGCCCGCCCGCTGCAGCAGCAGCCGATCCCAGTCCGCGCCCTCGGTCGTCCACCCGTCGGCGTCCAGCTTGTGGAACACCAGCACTGCGCGACGGATGGCGTCGGCCAGCACGATGTCGTCGTCGGCGCCCACCCGCCAGGCGTAGAGCTCGTCCCAACGGGCGATCACGCCCTTGCAGGCCTTGGGCGCCACCAGCTGGAAGCCGCCGATCCCCCCCGCGGCGTTGAACTTCACGGTGCAGGTGTCGGCCCCCTCCCCGTCCTTGCCGATCACCCACGACCCGACATAGGCCTTGGGGCCCTTGGGCATGTCGTCGGCGGGCGGCGTCTTGGTCTTGCGGGCCTTGGCCATCTGGCCGATCCGGTCGGCGGTCCCCGCATAGGTCGAGGGTCTGGCCGCGCCGACCACGGCCGGGTCGCCCTGGGCGTGCGCCAGAACGGGAATGACCGTCGCCAGGGCGGCCAGCAGCATGCGCATGGGTCCCTCCGTTCGGACGGAGCGGACTACGGCGGACGACGCGCGTCCAGCGTGCGGGACTAAGCCCGCTCGACCAGAACGCCCGGCCGCTGGGCGTCCAGCCCGAAGGTCACCGGCAGGTGACGCACGTGCGGGGTCTGCAGGTTCAGGGCCTTGGCGCCGCGCGCCACGGCCAGCTTGCCCAGGGCCGTGGGCCCAAAGCCGCTCTGCACGCGCGGCCTGGCGCCCAGCCGCCGGCGCAGCACCCCGTTGGCGTAGATGACGTTGGCCCGCATCAGGGCCGGCGGGGTCATGAATTCGATCGAGATCGAGACGTTCAGCATCGGCCCGTTCTCGATCCGATGCGGGGCGTTCTGCTGCCAGGTGACCATGGTCCCGGGCGTCAGGTCGTAGGCCTGGGCGCCGGCGTCCCAGGCCGGGTCGAAGGCGAACTGCTCGGCCGTCTCCTTGAGCACGATCCTCTCCAGCGCCAGCTCGCCGACATAGGGATCGGCGACCGGGTAGACCCAGACCTTCTTCTGGCCGCGGACCTGCCACAGCGACACCAGCGGCACGTCCAGGTGATAGAACACCTGGGCGTTGGCGCTGCTGATCAGCATGCCCAGGTCGCGCTTGAAGGTCTTCAGGCCAGGAACCCGGGCCTCCTTCTCGGCGAAGATCTCGTCGCACAGGGCGGCGTAGTCCGGCACGAAGTCGTTGGTCTTGCGCAGGTTCAGCCAGATGCGGCCGGCCTGGGCGGCCTCCAGCAGCTGGTCGCCGCTGAGGTTCCCCGCCGCGCCCTTGCGCCAGGTGGTCCAGGCCTTGGGATCCTCGCCCATGGTGAAGACGCCCAGCTGGTCGCGCGGATATTGGTCCAGCAGGCGCGCCAGGCCCTCGTCGTCAAACATCGGCCGCTGGTGCAGGCCATGCTGGAAGACCAGGTTCTCGCGGCCGAAGGCCTTGGCCTTGTCGTCGGTCCAGTCGCTGATGATGCTCACGACGCGGTCCTTCCGTAGAATTGGATCTTGAACGGTCCCCACCACAGGGTCTTGCCCAGGCCCCGGGCGGCGCGGTCCAGCCAGTCGGCCCGGTCGCCGGCGCGGACCAGCCACTTGAAGCCGGCCACCAGGCCGAACAGCGTGCTCTGGACCACGCCCACGGCCATCCAGCGGGCGACGCCCAGGCGGTCGGGCGGGCTGGCGGCCGCGCAGTGGGCCGAGGGGCCCTGGCCGTAGGCGAAGGCGCGGCGGATCGTGTAGTCCAGACTCAGGCGGTCGGGCACGGGGTCTTCCCAGACCCAGGCCCCCGGCTCCCAGGCGAACCGGGCGCCGGCGGCCCGCATGTGGCCGAACAGCATGTCGTCCTCGCCGCCGATGTGGTTGCGCTCGACGGCGAACGGCGCGACCGGGTCGGGCAAGGCGGCGCGGCGCAGCAGGCTGTCGCCGCAACCGTAATAGTGGTCGATGACCCCGGCCTCGGCCGGCCCTTCGCGCGAGAAGAAGCGCTCCAGATAGTCGCGATGCCGGGTCACGCTGGCCGGGGCGCGGGCCCGGACAGGGCCGAACACGACGTCGGCCTCGTAGCGGGCCTGGGCGGCCAGCAGCGCGGCCAGCCAGCCGGCCGGAGCCTCCTCGTCGTCGTCGAGGAAGGCGATCAGCTCTCCGCCCGCCCTGGCCATGCCGGTGTTACGGGCGTGGGCCACGCCCGGCCGCGGCTCGTGGACGTAATGGACCGGAAACGGCGCCTGGCTGGCCAACTCGGCGACGGTCGCCTGCGCCGACGGGGCCTGGTCGTTGTCGACGACCACCAGCTCCAGGGCGGCGAAGTCGACGCCGACCTGGGCGAACACCGAACGCGCCGCGACGGCCAGGCCGCCGAGACGCCGTTGGGTGGGGATCATGACCGTGACGCGCATGGGAACTCCAGGCTTTGGCCGAGCCTTACCCGCCTCGCCTTTGCGCTTGGTTAGCGAAGGCGTCGACCAGGCCGCGCATCCGGCCGCCCATGGTCAGCTCGACGCTGGCGATGGCCTCCATGCGGCGGGTCAGTCGCCCGACCGGGCCCGCGCCCCGAGAACCGGCCAGGGCCATGACCCCGTCCAGCGAGTGGGCGACGCGGCCGGCCATGGTCGCGGCCGTGGCCGTACCCTCGCCGATCTGGACCTGGCTGAGGGCGTAGGCGCCCTTGTAGTGGTCGTGCCCGGGACCGAGGTCGTAGTGGTGCAGGCCCAGGCCCGGCATGGCGGCGATGGCGCGCATGAAGAAGATCTGGCCCGGCGACCACTCGCCATGGGCCGGGTTGGTCGAGGCGATCCACGGATGGTAGACGCCGTCCAGCCGCACGCCGAAGTGACCGGCCACCAGCTGGCCGCCGGCATAGAGATTGATCATCAGGCCCTGGAACGGGCCTGTCCGTTTCTGGAACAGATCCAGCATCAGGCCGCGCGTCCAGTCGGGGCGCAGGAAGTCGTGGACGCCGGTGCGCTCCAGCTGCTCGCGCTTCCAGGCGATCAACTGGTCGAAGGCCTCGCGGGAATAGTCGGGGCCGACCAGGGTGACCGCGCCCACCTCGCGTTCCAGCTTGTTGTCCAGCCGGCGCCAGTTCTTGATCTTCTTGGGACTGGCGGCGCGGACGGCCTCCAGATAGGCCTCGGCGTCGGTCCCGGCCAGGTCGATCACATGGGCGGCCTTGGTCTCGTTCCGGCCGAACACGCCGTGGGGATCGACCAGGCCAGTGTAGCGATAGGCGGTCAGGTCGGCGGCGCGCAGCACCTCGGCGCCGGCCAGTCCGGCGTCCGGGCGCGAGACCAGGCCGTGATAGTCCGACAACGGCGAGCCGATGGGGCGAGCCATGGCGCCGGGCCGGCGATGATGCGGCAGAAAGCCCAGGGTCTGGCCCCCGCGACGGATCACGGCCACCCGGGCGTCATCGCGCATGGCCCCGACCGCGCCCGCGAAGTCCGGGCCCAGCAAGGGGCTGCGAAAGGCCGGCTCGGCCGCCGCCATGTCGCGCCAGGTCCGCAGGTCGGCCTCGGCCAGCGCTCGCGGGTGGAGGGTCTCGATTTCCAGCATCGCCATATGTCCTAATCCGATCCGGTTAGGGATTGATGAGGATCAGGGCTGCAACCTTCGGGCCATGTGTATCGGCGCCGATACGCTTCTCAGGAGAATTAAGGTCAGGCGAACGTGGCCTTCAAAATCGCCTCGAGGCCGCGCTGATCGACGGCGTCGAAGGCGGCGGGCTGGTCGGAATCGACGTCGAACACCGCCAGCAGCGTCCCGGAAGCGTCGAACACCGGCACGACGATCTCGCTGCGCGAGCGGCTGTCGCAGGCGATGTGTCCCGGAAAGGCATGGACGTCCTCGACCAGCTGGGTCTGGCCGGTGGCCGCCGCGGTCCCGCAGACACCGCGCCCGAAGGCGATGCGCAGGCAGCCCAGCGTGCCCTGGTAGGGCCCGACCACCAGCTCGCGTTCCTTGGCCGGATCGACCACGTAGAAGCCGGTCCAGAAATAGTGGTCGAAGCTGCTGGCCAGCATCGAGGCCACCGTCGCCATGCGGGCCGTCAGGTTGGCCTCGCCGTCCAGCACAGAGGCGATCTCCTCGGCCACCTCGGCGTAGCGGGCCGACTTGTCGCCGGTCAGGGTCTTGTCGTTGAAAGCTTCAGCCATGGGCGGGATATAGCGCGTTTGTGGAGGGATGCGAGGGGTTCTCCCCCTTCCCTCGGCCACCCCTACCGGAACGGGTGTTCGCCCCACTCCGGCCAGATGTCCGGAAGGTCCGCCGAGACCTTGTCCGGATAGACCGGAGCGCGCTTCTCCAGGAACGCTCCGACGCCCTCCTTGGCGTCGCCGGCCGCGCCGCGCGACTGGATGGCCCGGCTGTCGGCCTTGTGGGCCTCCATCGGATGGTCGGCGCCGGCCATGCGCCAGAGCAGCTGGCGGCTCAGCGCCACCGAGACCGGAGCGGTGTTGTCGGCGATCTCGCGCGCCAGGGCGCGGGCGGCGGGCAGCAGGTCTTCGGGCGCGTGCAGCGAGCGGACCAGGCCACGGTCCAGGGCTTCCTGGGCGCCGAACACCCGGCCGGTGAAGCACCATTCCAGCGCGGTCTGCATCCCCACCAGCCGCGGCAGGAACCAGGACGAGCAGGCCTCGGGCGTGATGCCCCGGCGGGCGAAGACGAAGCCGAACTTGGCGTCGGTCGAGGCCAGGCGGATGTCCATCGGCAGCTGCATGGTCACTCCGACCCCGACGGCCGGGCCGTTGACGGCGGCGATGATCGGCTTGAGGCTGTCGTACATCCGCAGCACCACCCGGCCGCCGCCGTCGCGATAGATGTCGCCGACCTTGCCCTCTTCGCGTTCCAGGGCCTGGGGGCTGGTGCGGTCGAAGGTGGCGCCGCCGGCCGACAGGTCCGCCCCGGCGCAGAAGGCCCGGCCGGCGCCGGTGACGATCACCACCCGCACGGCGTCGTCGGCGTCGGTGAGGTCGAAAACCTCGATCAGCTCCTTCATCATCCGGGCGGTGAAGGCGTTCAGCTTGTCCGGACGGTTCAGGGTGATGGTCGCGACCCCGTCCTCGACGACGTAGAGCAGGGTCTCGAAGCTGGGCGCGGCCATGGGGGTCTCCTCCGGTTCGCCGCATTCAAACATGCGTATGAACCCTGGGCAACCGCCGTGCGTCACCTTCCCCGACGACACCCTTGGCGTTCCGCCAAGACCCGCGCATTCTCGAGTGAACGCCGATCACGCGGAGACATGCGCGCGGTGAGAGGGAGGATCCGATGACGTCGATCATCGAGGCCGACTACATCGTAGTGGGCGCCGGCTCGGCCGGCTGCGTGCTGGCGGCGCGGCTGTCGGAAGACGGCCGCCACAAGGTTCTGCTGCTGGAGGCCGGCGGCGACGACCGGCCGACCCGGAACCCGTCCCAGTTCCTGTCGAACCTGATGATCCACATCCCGGTCGGCTACGCCCAGACCCTGAAAGATCCCAAGGTCAACTGGCTGTACGCCACCGAGCCCGATCCCGGGACCGGAGGCCGTTCGCACGTCTGGCCGCGCGGCAAGGTGCTGGGCGGCTCGTCCTCGATCAACGGCCTGCTCTATATCCGCGGCCAGCAGGCCGACTATGACGGCTGGCGGCAACTGGGCTGCGAGGGCTGGGCCTGGGACGACGTCTATCCCTATTTCCGCAAGGCCCAGCACCAGGAGCGCGACGACTGCGGCGACTGGCACGCGACCGGCGGCCCGCTGAACGTCTCCGACGTCACCGAGACCAACCCGATCTCCGACGCCGTCGTCGAGGCCTGCGTCGAGGCCGGCATCCCGCGCAACGCCGACCTCAACGGCGAGCGCCAGGAAGGCGTGGCCTACTACCAGCTGACCGTGAAGAACGGCCAGCGCTGCTCGGCGGCGGTGGCCTACCTGCATCCGGCCATGGGCCGCCCGAACCTGCGGGTCGAGACTCAAGCCCTGGCCCGCAGGGTCCTGTTCGAGGGCAAGCGCGCGATCGGGGTCGAGTTCAGCCAGAACGGCGTGGTCCGCACCGCCAAGGCGCGGGGCGAGGTGATCCTGGCCGGCGGGGCGATCAACTCGCCGCAGCTGCTCCAGCTGTCCGGCGTGGGTCCGGGCCAGCTGCTGGCCGAGCACGGGATCGCCGTGGTCCAGGACCTGGCCGGCGTCGGCGAGAACCTGCAGGACCACTATGTCACCGGCGCGCGGTTCCGCCTGAAGGCCGGGACGGTGTCGGTCAACGAGCAGAGCAAGGGCGGACGGCTGGCGGCCGAGGCGCTGAAGTACCTGTTCGCGCGCAAGGGCCTGCTGACCCTGTCGGCCGCGCATATCGCCGCGTTCTGCAAGTCGCGGCCGGATCTCTCCGGCCCCGATATCCAGTTCCACATCCTGCCCGCGACCATGGACCTGGAGAAGCTGTTCAACGAACAGAAGATGGATCTGGAAGGTGCGCCGGGCCTGACCATCGCCCCGTGCCAGCTGCGGCCCGAGAGCCGGGGCCACATCCGGATCAAGTCGGCCGACCCGACCGTCCATCCGGCCATCTTCGCCAACTACCTGTCCGATCCTCTGGACCAGGAGGTCACGGTCGCCGGCCTGCGCTGGGCCCGCAGGATCGCCGCCCAGCCGGCCATCGCCCCGCTGATCGACCACGAGATGAACCCCGGCGCGGAGGCCGCGACCGACGCCGCCCTGCTGGACTACGCCCGCGCCACCGGTTCGACGATCTATCACCCGGTCGGGACCTGCCAGATGGGCGGCGGCCCGATGGCGGTGGTCGACAGCCAGCTGCGGGTGCGGGGACTGACCGGCTTGCGGGTGGTCGACGCCTCGGTCATGCCGCGCCTGGTCTCGGGCAACACCAACGCCCCGACCATCATGATCGCCGAAAAGGCCTGCGACCTGATCCGCCAGGCCGCCCAGGCCACGGTGGCCTGATGGTCTCAGGCGCGCGCGTCGATCAGGTCGGTGTGGGAGAAGTCGTCGCCGACGAACAGCAGCGGCGCGCCGCGCGTCTTGGCCAGGGCGTAGGTGAAGGTGTCGCCGAAATTCAGCTGAGCCGGATGGCCGGAACCCTTGCCGTAGGCGATGCGGGCGCGGACGGCCGCCTTACCCTGGATCTCATCGACGGGCGCCAGCGAGACGCCGAGCGCCTCGAGAAGAAGGTCCAGCGCCTCCGGCGGAATCTCCCGCGCCCAGAGCACCGTCGCCGCCTCGACGTAGCTGGCCGTCGACATTTCCCGGATCGTCGCCGCACCGATCTTGTCGACCAGGGCGGGCGCGCCGGCCTCGCCAGCGATGATGGCGATGATGGCCGACGTATCGATCACCATCGCCGCTCGACCTTCCCCAGCCGTTCCTTCGCCGCCAATTCGAAATCCAGGTCATCGCCGCCCGCGTCCAGCCACTCTTCGGGCGTGACCGGCCGGAAGTCGACGCCGCCCCGCAACTTGGCCGCCAGCGCCATGATCCGCTCGACGAACGCCTCCGGCGCCTCGGCTCGCGCCGCCTTCTCGCGATCCAGCCGCTCCTGCAAGGCGACGGTCACCGCTTGCGTCATGGTTTCGCCGGTCAGCCTGGCGAGGTCGCGCGCAAGCCGATCGGCCTCCGGGGTCTTGATGCTGAGCGCCATGGCCCGCTCCGTTTCTAGACGACCATTCTAGACGCGATTTTCGAGAAAGTCATCGAGGGGCCCGAATGCACCCGTTCCACCACGCGCAAGCGCGCCCCGACAAGCCCGCCTACGTCATGGCCGGCTCCGGCGAGACGGTGACCTATGGCGAGCTCGACGCCCGCTCGAACCAGGGGGCGCAGCTGTTCCGGTCCTGGGGCCTGCGCGCCGGCGACGTGATCGCCCTGCTGATGGACAACACCCCCCGCTTCTTCGAGATCGCCTGGGCCGCCCAGCGCTCGGGACTCTACTACACCTGCGTCTCGACCAAGCTGACGGCGGCCGAGGTCGAGTACATCGTCAAGGACTGCGAGGCTCGGGCGCTGATCGTCAGCCCGGCGCTCGACGCGGTGAGCCAGGCGCTGGCCCCGCTGATCCCCGGCGTACGGCTGTGCCGGACAGGCGGCGGCATGGCGCCGTTCGAGGACTTCGAAGCGGCTCGCGCCGCCATGCCCGCGACGCCGATCGCCGACGAGACGGCGGGCTCGGACATGCTCTATTCGTCCGGCACGACCGGGCGGCCCAAGGGCGTGAAGCCCGCGCTGGGCGGCGGGCCGATCGACGCGCCTAACGCCCTGCAGATGATCGCCCAGGGACTGTTCGGGTTCAGCGGCGACAGCGTCTACCTGTCACCCGCCCCGCTCTACCACGCCGCCCCGCTGCGCTGGTGCATGACCGTCCACAAGCTGGGCGGCACGGTGGTCGTGATGGAGAAGTTCGATCCCGAGGCGGCCCTGGCCCTGATCGAGCGCTACAGGGCCAACTGCGGCCAGTTCGTGCCGACCCACTTCGTGCGGATGTTGAAACTGCCGCCGGAGGTCCGCGCCCGGTACGACGTCTCGTCCATGAGGTCGGCGGTCCACGCCGCCGCCCCCTGCCCCGTGCCGGTCAAGGAACAGATGATCGCCTGGTGGGGACCGGTGATCCTCGAATATTACGCTGGCACCGAGGGCAACGGCTTCTGCTGGATCAACGCCGACAACTGGCTGACCCACAAGGGCAGCGTCGGCCAGGCGGTGCTGGGCGAGCTGCGGATCTGTGACGAGGCGGGCGAACCCGTGCCGGCCCGCACCGAGGGCGCGGTCTACTTCGCCAATGGCCCGGCGGTGAACTATCACAACGCTCCAGAGAAGACGGCCGAGAGCTACAACCAGCATGGCTGGACCACCCTGGGCGACGTGGGCTGGGTCGACGAGGAGGGCTACCTCTACCTGACCGACCGCAAGAGCTTCATGATCATCTCCGGCGGGGTGAACATCTATCCGCAGGAGATCGAGAACCTCCTGATCACCCACCCCAAGGTGGCGGACGCCGCCGTGGTCGGCGCGCCGCACGAGGAGATGGGCGAGCAGGTGGTGGCCGTGATCCAGCCCCTGGACGCCCTGGCCGACCAGGCCGCCTTGGCCGAGGAGCTGATGGCCTTCGCCCGCGCCAACCTCAGCCACGTCAAGGCGCCCAGGCGCATCGACTTCATGGCCGAGCTGCCGAGGCATCCGACCGGAAAACTCTACAAGCGGCTGATCCGGGACGCGTACTGGGGCAAGGGCGAAGGCGGGATCGTCTAGCCGGAGACCCGCTCCCAGCTGATGAAATTCGGCTCCCGACCGACCTCGGATCGCGCCATCACCCGCACGCTCGGCCCTTCGACCGCCACCACGTCGAGGCTGTGGTTGAGGGTATCCAGCGTCCAATGGGTGATGGGACCGGGATGGGCGTCCGTCGCGCTCGTCGCCCTTCCCACGTAGTTGAGGAACGCGGACCGGTCCCGCGTGTAAAGGCTGTCGCCGGACCTTGTTTCGCCGTCCTCGAGCCGTGCATGGCTCTCGTCGCGAACGGCGTAGGCCACATAGCTTTCCCAGATCAGTTCGAACGCCCGCGAGGTGGCGCCGAACGCCATGCGTCGCGCCGGCCCGACCTCGGTCTCCACCGCCTCGCCTCGATCGCGCGCCTCCAGAACAACGACGCGCAGAACGTTGTCGGAGGGCTCGCCGATTTCCGTCAGATAGAGATCGGTCCGTCCTGCCGGGAACGCCATAGTCGCCTCTCTTCGTTGCCGGGCCGCTTCAATCACGCCCAAGCCCACGCTCGCGAGGGCGAGTCCCCGCGGCTTTTGTCATCGCGGACTATACGTCGCGCGAATCCAAACTAACGCTTCCGCCATGTTCTCACTGCCCAAGACCGCCACCGCGCCCTTCTGTCCCTCCGAGGTGCGCGGCGCCGTGGCCGTGCCCGCCGGCCTCTCCCCCTGGAAGCGGGCGCTGCGCTTCGCCGGCCCCGGCCTGCTGGTCAGCGTCGGCTACATGGACCCCGGCAACTGGGCCACCGACATCGAGGCCGGGTCGCGCTACGGCACGGCCCTGCTGTTCGTGGTGGTGCTGTCGAGCCTGGCGGCCATCGTGTTGCAGACCCTCAGCCTGCGCCTGGGCCTGGTCACCGGCCGCGACCTGGCCCAGATGTCGCGCGACCGCTACGGCCCGCGCACGGTCCGGGTCCAGTGGCTGCTGGCCGAGATCGCCATCATCGCCTGCGACATCGCCGAGGTGCTGGGCAGCGCCCTGGCCTTCAAGCTGCTGCTGGGCGTTCCCTTGTGGGCTGGAGTCCTGCTGACCGCGCTGGACACGGTCATCGTGCTGGGCCTGAAGGGCAAGGGCTTCCGCCAGCTGGAGGCGATCATCCTGGGCCTGGTCGGCACGATCGGGATCTGCTTCCTGGTGCAGCTGATCCTGGTCAGACCCGACGCCGGCGCGGTGGCGCGGGGCCTGGTCCCGTCGCTGGACGCCCTCAAGCAGGGCAACGCCCTCTACCTGGCCATCGGCATCGTCGGGGCGACGATCATGCCGCATAACCTCTATCTGCACTCTTCGATCGTCCAGACGCGGGTGGTCCCCGCCGACGAACCCGGCAAGCGGGCGGCCCTGCGGCTGGCGACGCTGGACACCGTGGCCTCGCTGGCCGTGGCCCTGTTCATCAACGCCGCCATCCTGATCCTGGCGGCCTCGGCCTTCCACCGGACGGGCAATACCGAGGTGGCCGGCATCGAGGAGGCGCACCGCCTGCTGGCCCCGCTGACCGGCGCGGCGGTGGCCGGCATGCTGTTCGCGATCGCCCTGTTCGCCTCGGGCCAGAGCTCGACCTTCACCGGCACCATCGCCGGCCAGGTGATCCTGGAAGGCTTCCTGAACCTGTCGATCCCCTGCTGGCAGCGGCGGCTGATCACCCGGGGCCTGGCCATCGTGCCGGCCCTGGTCGGGGTGCTGACGATGGGCGAGCACTCGGTCGGAAAGCTGCTGGTCCTGACCCAGGTGGTGCTGAGCGCCCAACTGCCGTTCGCGATCTTCCCGCTGCTGCGCTTCACCGACGACAAGGCGCTGATGGGCGTGTTCGCCAACGGCCCGGCGACCAAGGCCGTGGCCTGGACCCTGTTCGGGGTCATTTCGTCGGCCAACGCCTGGCTGGTGTTCCAGACCTTCACGGGTTGACCGCGGGCGCGGCGGCTGGTCTCTATCCAAACAAATGTTTGGGAGCAGGAACACCATGAAGGAAGTCGCCTACGCCGACGTCGCCAGCCTGGTCGGCCAGGAGGTCGGAGTGTCCGACTGGGTCGAGATCAGCCAGGAGCGGGTCAACCAGTTCGCCGAGGCGACCGGCGACCACCAGTGGATCCACGTCGACGTCGAGCGCGCCACCCGCGAGATCGGCGGCCCGATCGCCCACGGCTTCCTGACCCTGTCGCTGATCCCGATGCTGGGCGAAGGCATCCTGCGCGTCACCGGCGTGACGCGCGGCATCAACTACGGCTGCGACAAGGTGCGGTTCACCGGCATGGTCCGGGTCGGCAAGAAGGTGCGCATGCGCCAGAAGGTGCTCAGCGTCGAGCCCAAGTCCGGCGGCCTGCAGATGAAGAACGAGTGCACCATCGAGATCGAGGGCGAGGAGCGCCCAGCCTGCGTGGCCGAGACGATCGCGATCCTCTACGGGTGATTGGATCGGGGACAGGCGCATGCGCCTGTCCCGTCAGCTGGAACAAAGAAAACGGCCGCGGATCGCTCCGCGGCCGTTTGCTCGTCTAGCGCCGGACCAGCCTAGTGCTTGATCGCGTCGCCGATCTTGTCCTGGACCTGGCCGACCTTGTTCTGGAGGTCGCCCTTGGCCTTCTGGGCCTTGCCTTCGGCTTCCAGGCGCTCGTTGTCGGTGGCCTTGCCGGCGGCTTCCTTGACGGCGCCGACGCCCTTGTCGACAGCGCCTTCGACTCGATTGGTGCTCATGGCTCGCTCCTGCTGGTTTTGAACGCCCCCTAGAAACGGGAGGCTCGGAGCGAGGTTCCTGTGTCGGCTATCCTACCGTGCGACCGCCAGGGCCGTGGCCGACACCGCCGCGGCGGCCTGGGTCGCCGCCTGGGTGGAGGGTTCGGCCGGCTTGGCGGGCTTGGCCTGAATCAGAGGCGGTCCGGCCAGCTTGTCCAGCATGGCCACGGTCTCGCGGATATATTTGGCGTGGGTGACGATGCCGATCTCCAGGCGCTCGCCCGACAGCTCGACCTGCTGGGTCAGCATGCCGGCCACGAACTGCACCTCCTGGCTCTCGGTCGAGCCCGGCCGGCGCCGCGCGCCCTGGGCCATGAACACCGGCCCGCCGGAATTGCCGGGGAACACCGAGAAGTCCATCAGGAAGGTTGGGAACACGCTGGCCGGGGCCAGAGGATACGAGGCCACCCGCCCGGAGCGCAGGATCGGGAAACCCGCCGGATTGGCCGACAGGCCGCGCGGGAAACCCAGGGCCATCATCTCGTCGCCCGGGCCCAGGCTGTATTTGTTGAAGGTGTCGTCCTGGGCCAGCCAGGCCAGGGGGATCGCCGCCTTGGCGAATTCCGGCGGGGCCTCGACCTCGATGGCGGCGACGTCGCGGGTGGGATGCTTGACCCACAGCGGATGGTCGCCGTCGCGGATCTTCAAGGTGTGGGGATCGTAGCGCCAGACGCCGTCGGCGCTCTGGATGCGATAGCCGATCTTGGCCGAGGCCGACGGCATCTTGTCGAAGACGTGGGCGGCGGTGACCAGGATGGTGCGCGGGCGGCCGTCGGGCGTGGGATTCTCGATCAGGAAACCGGTGCCGACGGTTCGTGATCCGTCGCCGAGCGGCTGTTCAAGCTGCACGGTAGCCTGGATCAGATCGACCGACAGGTCCCAAGCCATCTAAGCCCTCAAGCCCCGATTCACCCTACGCGAGGGCCAGTTTGACCAGCGTCGCCAGGGCGCACAAGTTGGCGTTCTGACGCATCGCGAGGGAAAATCTGACCATGAACCGGCGCAAAATGATGACGAGCGCGGCAGCGCTCATTACGTCGGTGTCGGTCCTCCAGCCCGAGAGCGCAATGTCCGAGTCTTCGAAGCCCGCCCCGCCCGTCGCCCGCAAGGTTCCCAAGCGCACCGAACAGCTGGGCCGGGTCCGCGTCGACGACTATGCCTGGATGAAAGACGACAACTGGCAGAAGATCCTGCGCGACCCGACCCTGATCAAGCCCGAGGTCAAGGAACACCTGACCGCGGAGAACGCCTATGTGAAGGTCCTGCTCGCCCCGACGGAAGCCCTGCAGGCGACGATGTTCGAGGAGATGAAGGGCCGCATCAAGGAGGACGACGCCTCCGTCCCCGCCCCCGACGGCCCGTGGGAGTACTATTCGCGCTTCAACATCGGCGGCCAGCACCCGATCTTCTGCCGTCGGCCGCGTGGCACGACGGACGGCGAGGAGATCCTGCTGGACTGCGACGCCCTGGCCAAGGGCAAGGCCTACAGCCAGGTCAGCGCCGCCGACCACAGTCCCGATCACAGGCTGTTCGCCTACGCCGAGGACGCCCAGGGCTCGGAGGTCCACCACATCTATGTGAAGGACCTGGCGACCGGCGAGATCCTCAAGGAGCCCGTCGAGAGCAGCACCGGCGACTTCGCCTGGTCGCCCGATTCGCAATGGCTGTTCTGGACCCACCGCGACGACAACGGCCGGTCCGACAAGATCTATCGCCGCCCCGCGCGCGGCGGGCTCAAGGACGACGTCCTGGTCTATGACGAGCCCGACGACGGCTTCTTCGTCAGCGTGGGCGCGACCAGCTCCGACGCCTTCATCACCATCAGCGCCGGCGACCACGAGACCTCCGAGACCCTGCTGATTCCCGCCTCCGACCCGACCGCCGCGCCGAAGGTGGTCGAGCCGCGCACCGTGGGCCTCCGCTATTCGGTCGAGCACTGGGACGACCGGTTCGTCATCCTGACCAACGCCGACGACGCCATCGACTTCAAGCTGGTCGAGGCCCCGGTCGCCACGCCCGGCCGCGCCCACTGGAAGGACTTCGTCCCGCACAAGCCCGGCCATTTCATCACGGGCCTGGCCGCCTACAAGGATCATCTGGTCCGGGTCGAGCGCGTCAACGCCAACACCCGCATCGTCATCACCGACCGGGCCAGCAAGGCCGAGAAGCCGATCGTCATCGACGAGGAGGCCTATGTCCTGAGCCTGGAGGGCGGCTACGAGTTCGACACCCCGGTGATGCGCTATGTCTACCAGTCGCCGACCACGCCCCGGCAGTGGTTCGACTACGACATGGCGACGGGGGCCAGGACCCTGCGCAAGACCCAGGAAATCCCCTCCGGCCACGACCCGGCCGCCTATGTCACCCGGCGGCTCTACGCCAAGGCCCCGGACGGCGCCGACGTCCCGATCACCGTGCTGATGAAGAAGGGCGTGGCCCTGGACGGCCAGGCGCCGCTGCTGCTGTACGGCTATGGCAGCTACGGCATGTCGATGGACCCGTCGTTCTCGATCCGCAACCTCAGCCTGGTCGACCGCGGCTGGGTCTGGGCCACCGCCCACGTCCGCGGGGGTTCGGAAAAGGGCTACGGCTGGTTCCTGGACGGGCGGAAGTTCAAGAAGAAGAACACGTTCACCGACTTCATCGCCTGCGCCGAGCACCTGCACGCGGCCGGCTATGGCGCCAAGGGCCGCACCGTGGCCTATGGCGGCTCGGCCGGCGGCATGCTGATGGGGGCGATCACCAACCTACGGCCCGACCTGTGGGCCGGGATCATCGGAGCGGTGCCGTTCGTCGACGTGCTCAACACCATGAGCGACACCTCCCTGCCCCTGACCCCGCCGGAATGGCCCGAATGGGGCAATCCGCTGGAGGATCCGGAGGCCTACGACTACATCGCCAGCTACTCGCCCTATGACAATGTCGCGGCCAGGGCCTATCCGGCCGTGCTGGCCACCGGCGGCCTGTCGGACCCTCGCGTCACCTATTGGGAACCCGAGAAATGGACGGCCAGGCTGCGCGAGCACACGACCAGCGGCGCCCCGATTCTGCTCAAGATCAACATGGAGGCCGGCCACGGCGGCGCCTCGGGTCGGTTCGACTTCCTCAAGGAGATCGCCCTGGACTATGCCTTCGCCGTGTGGGCGGTCGACAAGGGATGGACCAGGGCGTGAGTTGTTTGACGAAGAAGGCCCTCCCCCTGTGGGGGAGGCGGCCGAAGGCCGGTGGGGGGAGTCTTCGGATCGTCGATCCGGGTTGTGACCATCTGTCGATCACGCCCCCCTCCGTCGGCTGCGCCGACACCTCCCCCATGGGGGGAGGGCTTTGATGAGTGTCACTATCCGCCCGTCCACCGACGCCGACCTCGCGGCCATCACCACCATCTACGGCTGGAACGTCCTCAACGGCCTGGGCACCTTCGAGGAGGTTCCGCCGGACGAGGCCGAGATGGGCCGCCGCCGCGCGGCCTTCCTGGCCAAGGGCCTGCCCTATCTGGTCGCCGAGGAGGACGGCGCGGTGCTGGGCTACGCCTATGCCGGCCCGTTCCGCCTGCGGGCGGCCTATCGCTACACGGTCGAGGACAGCGTCTATGTCGGTCCGGACGCGGTCGGCAAGGGCGTGGGCAAGGCCCTGCTGTCGGCCCTGATCGAGACCTGCGAGGCCCTGGGCCTGCGCCAGATTTGCGCGGTGATCGGCGACAGCGGCAACGCCGCCTCTATCGGGCTGCATGCCGCGCTGGGCTTCGAGCGCCGGGGCGTGTTCCCCGACATGGGCTACAAGTTCGGCCGCTGGGTCGACCTGGTCTGGATGCAACGCCCGCTGAACGGCGGCGGTTCGCGCGCGCCGGACGCGCCGGGCCTGGAACTGCGCGGCGTCTGACGGCCGGTGAAAGGAAAACCCCCGCCGTCGCCGGCGGGGGTCTTGCTCGATATCAACCCTTATGGGATCGGATCAGCCCTTGCGACCGCGCGGGGCCTTGGCCTTGCGACCGCCCTGGCCCAGGCCCAGGGCCTTGGCCATGGCCGAGCGGGCTTCGCTATAGGCCGGAGCGGTGGTGGGATAGTCGTTCGGCAGGCCCCACTTGGCCTTGTATTCGGCGACGGTCATGCCATGCGTCGTAAGGTGACGCTTCAGGGTCTTGTAGGGCTTGCCGTCTTCGAAGCTGATCAGAGCGTCCGGCGTAATGCTGCGACGGATTTGAGCCGGCGTAGCTTTCGTAACGGTTTCGACCGGAGCGGCTTCCGGAGAGCCAATACCGGCCAAAGCATCGTGAGTCGCCCGGATCAGGGCCGGCAGATCGGAGACCGACGTGCTGTTATTGGCCACGTAATTGGCGACGATCTCGGCGGTGAGCTCGATCAGGGTAGCTTTGTCTTCCACGAGTGTCTCTCCGGTGGTTCTTTGACTTGGAAATACACCTGCCCTGCCGAAATACAAGTACTCAATCTGGGTAATCGTGCTTGCCGGGCCCTTAAGGTAAGCGAATCTTGAGAACAGAAACGAGAAATCCGCCTTGATTCTAAACCATGGGAAGCGGTCGGCAGCTGGCTTTTCCGTCCCGAACAAGCGCTGTCAGGCCGACGTTGCTGGGACAAAAGTTTCAACGCCGCAATGATTCGAACCCCGGCAGATGAGGCAAAGATCAGCGGCTTTTCGAAGCCGAAGCTTGTCGAAGCTGCGCCTTGCCCTTGAAAACACAAAGACTTGCTGGCGCCGAGCCGACTTGAGTCGGGACGGATCATGACAGACGCCGCCTTGGCTTTTGAAGCCAAGGCCAGCCTTCCGGCGCCGGAAGAACTTCAAACCCGAGCGTACGCGTCGGGCGCGACAGGCGGTCGCCTCCGACGAGAAGGCGGGACATGAGACGCCTGGGCTAATTTCTGTGGAAAACTGCGACAGAACGTCGGTTTCCGTGGAACCGCCTGCTGGAGAATCGCCTGGACGGACGTCGACCTGGAAAGACTCCGGGAAGAAGACGTGGCCGCGCTTCGCGAAAACGCATTGAACCGGAGGCTCGCCGCCGACAGGCCGCCTATCGTCGCCGTCCGCCGCCCTGTCCCAGCTCGAACGGCGCCAGGCGTCGTTCGTTCTCGAACACCTCGAAGGCCCGATCGACCGGCGGGAAGGCCCGCTGCGCGCAGTCGTCGCGTTCGCAGATCCGGCAACTGACGCCGATCGGCACGGATGGCCCGCCCAGGTCCAGACCCTGGGCATAGACCAGACTGTCGGCGTACTGCGCCTCGCAGCCCAGCCCCAGCGCATAGCGGCGGTCCGGCCTCAGGTAGTCGCCGGACGACTTCACCACGCCCCGGGCGATGCTGACATAGCGCGCCCCGTCCGGCATCTGGGCCAGTTGCACCAGCCAATGGTCGGGCCGGGCGAAGGCGTCATGCACGTTCCATAGCGGACAGGTCCCGCCGAACCGCGCGAACTGCAGGCGGGTGGCGCTGTGGCGCTTGGTGATGTTGCCGGCCTGGTCGACCCGCACGAAATAGAACGGCACGCCCCTCGCGCCCGGGCGTTGCAGGGTGCTGAGGCGGTGGAACACCTGCTCGAGGCTGGCCTGGAACATCAGGCTCAGCTGTTCGGTGTCGTGCCGGATCCCCCGGGCGGCTTCGCGGAACCGCTCATAGGGCAGCAGCAGCGCCCCGGCCGCGTAGTTCAGCAGGGCGGTGCGACAGACCTTGGCCGCCCCCTCGCTGCGGAATCCCGCCGCGGCCAGCTCGGCCTCGACCGCGTCGGACAGGACCAGGGCGACGATCTGGTAGGCCATCTGGAAGCATCGGGTGGCGGCGGCCTGGGCGGCGCCCAGGGTCAGCAGGCCGGCGACGGGGTCGAACCGCCGCAGAAGCTCGGGCTCGGGCGAGCGCACCACCCGGACGCCCAGCCCGTCGCGCAGCCGGCGCTCCAGCACTGTCTCGGCCGCTTCGCGCCCGTCCAGGCCCAGCTCGGCGGCCAGGGCCTCGGACGCCATGTCCAGGCTGTGGATGTAGTTGTTCTTGTAGTGGAAGAAGTCGCGCACCTCCTCGTAGGGCAGCAGGGCGCTGGCCGCGCCGCGCTCATCCAGCGACACGGCCTCCTCGGTCGTCTTCAGCCGCTCGTCCAGCCGGCGATAGGCGTGGTGCAGGGCGAGATAGGCCTTGGCGAGGTTGGGGGTGTTGGCCACCGCCGACTTCAGCTCGTGCAGGCTGGGGGGGTCGCCGTCCTGGATCGGATCGGCCGTGGCCTCGCGCAGGTCGGCGATCATCCGCTGGTCGTCGGCGGCGTCCAGCGAGGCGGCGTCGACCTCGAACACCCGCATCACGTCGATCAGCACCCGGGCCGTCACCGGCCGCTGGTTGGCCTCGATCTGCGACAGATAGCTGGCCGAGACCCCCAGCCGCGCAGCGCACGGCTCCAGCTTCCAGCCCTTGGCGAGGCGCAGGAGACGGACCTTGGGACCGATGAACAGCTTGTCGCGCACAGCTTTACAACTTTGCAGTTTCACAGATTTTGACATCGCAGCATCACGCGTCTGCTCGATTTTCCCCAAGTTTCTCTTGATGACAAGCACAATAAGCTGACTTTGAATTTATCACTCCTTTTGCAAGAGCGTCGGCGTGCAGCACATACTCGAGGAACTGGAGCGTCGTCGGGGGCAGGCGCGGGCGGGGGGCGGCGAGGCGCGTGTGGCGGCCCAGCACGCCAAGGGCAAGCTGACGGCGCGCGAGCGGATCGACCTGTTGCTGGACGAGGGCTCGTTCGAGGAGTTCGACATGTTCGTCGAGCACCGGGGGACCGAGTTCGGCATGGCCGAGCAGAAGGCGCCGGGCGACGGGGTGGTGACCGGCTGGGGCACGATCAACGGCAAGGTCGTCTACGTGTTCTCCAAGGACTTCACGGTGTTCGGCGGCAGCCTGTCGGGGGCCCACGCCACCAAGATCGTCAAGGTCCAGCGCCAGGCGATGAAGGTCGGCGCGCCGATCATCGGCCTGTTCGACGCGGGCGGGGCGCGCATCCAGGAGGGGGTCGACAGCCTGGCCGGCTATGCCGACATCTTCCTGGAGAACGTCATGGCCAGCGGGGTGATCCCGCAGATCAGCGTGATCATGGGCCCGTGCGCCGGCGGCGACGTCTATTCGCCGGCGATGACCGACTTCATCTTCATGGTCAAGGACACCAGCTACATGTTCGTGACCGGGCCGGACGTGGTCCGGACGGTGACCAACGAGGTGGTCACCGCCGAGGAGCTGGGCGGGGCGCGGGTGCACGCGGCCAAGTCCGGGGTGGCCGAGGGGGCGTTCGAGAACGACCTGGAGGCCCTGACCCAGGTGCGCCGCCTGGTCGACTTTTTGCCCTCGTCCAACCGCCAGCCCGCCCCCGAGCGCCAGAGCTTCGACGACCCGTACCGGGCCGAGCCCAGCCTCGACAGCCTGATCCCCGCCGATCCGGGCAAGCCCTACGACATCAAGGAGCTGATCCTGAAGATCGTCGACGAGGCCGACTTCTTCGAGATCTCCAGCGAATGGGCCCGGAACATCGTCTGCGGCTTCGCCCGCATGGACGGGACCAGCGTCGGCGTCGTGGCCAACCAGCCCCAGGTGCTGGCCGGGGTGCTGGACATCGACTCCAGCCGCAAGGCCGCCCGCTTCGTGCGGTTCTGCGACGCCTTCAACATCCCGATCATCACCCTGGTGGACGTGCCCGGCTTCATGCCCGGCACCAAGCAGGAGTACGGCGGGCTGATCAAGCACGGCGCCAAGCTGCTGTTCGCCTATGCCGAGGCCACGGTCCCCAAGATCACCCTGATCACCCGCAAGGCCTATGGCGGGGCCTATGACGTGATGAGCTCCAAGCACCTGCGCGGCGACTTCAACTACGCCTGGCCCACCGCCGAGATCGCGGTCATGGGGGCCAAGGGGGCGGTGGAGATCATCTTCCGCCAGGAGGCCAAGGATCCCCAGGCCCTGGCCGCCCGCGAGGCCGAGTACAAGGACCGCTTCGCCAACCCCTTCGTCGCCGCCTCCAGAGGCTACATCGACGACGTCATCATGCCCCACGGCACCCGCAAGCGCATCGTCCGCGCCCTCAAATCCCTCAAGGGCAAGGAACTGTCCAATCCTTGGAAGAAGCACGACAACATCCCGCTTTAGGCGAGGCTGGGGGCAGGCCCATGGGCCTGCCCCCGATCGTGATCGCGGCTACTTCACGACATCCATCCGCACGCTGAGCGTCCCGTCCGGATTGCCCGGCGACTTGGGCGCGCCGCCGAACGCGCTGGCGTAGGCCGGGGCCAGCAGGCTCTGGAACGCCGCCGCGGGAACGACGACCTCGTAGTCGCCCTCGGCATAGGGCCCGACCACATACGGGTCGATCAGCACCGTCAGCCCGCCGATCTTGCCCGGGATCGTCGAGGGGGCCAGGACCAGCACGGCCTGGTTCCACTTGGGGCAGGCGAACATGTCGTTGAGGGGCGCGGCGCCCTCGCGATGGGTCTTGGCCTGGGCCACGGCGTCGCAGATCGCCCGGTCCAGGGCGGACATGTCGGCCCCGGGGCGGAACAGGGCCTTGGGCTGGACCTCGCGGTTGGCGGCGCTGTCCCAGATCAGGGTCGAGGCGCCGTGATTGGGGTGCGCCCCGCCGGTGTCCTCGAACCACAGGGCCCGCAGGCCGACCAGCGGCGCGGCGTCGGCGGCCAGGAACCACTGGCCCTGGCGGGTGTAGGGCCGCCAGGGGAACTTGCCGTCGGAGGCCTCGCGGTCGGCCTGGGCCTTGGCGGCGAAGGTCTTCAGGCCCGCCACCTCGCGGTCGTAGAGCAGGGCGTGCAGGGCGGGACGGCTGGCGACCTCGGCCGGCAGGCGCAGGACGACCTTGGCCGTCTCGTCGGACTGGTCGAAGTCCAGGGGACGCGCCATCGGGGCGGACGCCGTGGCCGCCGGGGCGGCGGCGGCGGCCGGCGCTTCCGGCGGCGAGGCGGGCCGGCGCTCGCAGGCGCCCAGGGCGGCGACCAGGCCGAGGACGGCGAAGGGCAGGGCTCTGATGGACAGCATGGGCATCACTCCTGAACGCCGCGCCCGCCGGCTGGCTCCACCGCCCCGTCCAGGGGCGGCTTTCCGGGTTCCCCCGGGTCGCCATGTGACGCGAACGCGGCTAGACCGGCGGGGGGATCGGGAGCAGGGGGCTGGGCATGGGACGTCGGGGATCATGGCTGGGGCTGGCGGCGAGCGCGGCGGTGCTGGGCGCGTGCTCGACCATCGGCCCGCCGACGGGACCGGCGGCCGCGCCGGCCGGCATGAAGTGGAACTTCTTCGCCACGCCCGACG
>Ga0102590_1002046_pt1 | contig 25973 bp, 18 predicted proteins | sample AraplaMF_Col_mMF_FD_76859 | JGI IMG/M metagenome (GOLD analysis project Ga0102590, IMG submission 76859) | Arabidopsis root microbial communities from the University of North Carolina, USA - plate scrape MF_Col_mMF | ecosystem: Host-associated > Plants > Roots > Endosphere | place: USA... | reverse complement strand
CCGCCTTCGGCGGTGCGCTCATCTCGCTGAGCCTCTGGCTGACCGTCAGCTGGGCGTCCACTCCGTACTACTACGGCAACGACCTGGCCTACCTGATGGCCTGGCTCCCGCTGGTCCTCGCCGGCGCCCCGGTGCTCTCCCTGGACGCCGCCATCCGTGCCCGGCGCCGGCAGCGCTCGGGCGAGTACCGCTAGGCGACGGCTCTCCCGGTCTACGGCGCCGCGGCGCCGCCACGTCCGGAGAGCGGTTTCGTGCGGCCCGAGCGTCCCCTGCGGATCGCCCGGGCCGCGAGGCCTGTCACGGCCGCGAGGCAGAGGCCGCCGCAGACCATCGGAACGATCGCGAACCACGGCGTTGCCCAGGCCCCGTTCGCTGCGCCCAGGTAGACGACACCCGCGGCGGTCAGGACGGCGCCGGCGATCAGCCGGCCGGGCTGGAACTCATGACGCAGCACGGGTCACCTCCACCTGTCCCACGCCGACCTCGAGTCCGAGGTTCAGCGTGCCCCTGCTCCTCGTGCCCGGCGCGGGGGAGAGCGTCAGCTGTTCATGCCGGTCGGGCTGCACATCCACGTCCTTCTGGGAGTCACCGGGCAACTGGACGTCTCCGAGACCCGCGTCGATCCTCAGCTCGACCGTGACGTCCTTCGGGACCACCACCTCGAGCCGGCCCGCTCCCACCTCGGCATGGGTCGTCACCGTCCGGCCCCGGGCGAGGTCCAGACGGCTGAGGTCCAGAGTGCCGACACCGGTGCCCAGATCGTAGGTCTCGCGGACGGCCGCCGCCGAGGTCGGTGCCCAGGTCGTGCGGGTCCAGTGTGTGGTGATGTCCTTCGGCAGGGCCACCGAGGCGGCGAGCAGCCCCGCCGTGAGGACGGCGAGGAAGAGGGAACCGGCCCCCGTGCGGCCCAGGAACGAACTGAGCGCGATGCCCGCGCCCAGTGTCAGGAGCGCACTGGCCAGGCCCGTCTGCAGACTGGTGCCGAGCGTCCGGTCGTCCCAGCTCAGGCCGGTGCCGAGGGCGCCCGCGAGCAGGGCGAACAAGAACGTCCAGCCGCCGATCCAGCGCGGCCCCCGTGATCTGGGCGGGGCCGTGGCCCGTGTCCGCTGCCCGTACGACGGGCGGTCGGTGCCGGCGGCCGCGTGGGTCGGGGTGTCGCTGGGTCCCCACAGATAGCCGGTGCCGCCCACATGGGTGCCGTCCTTGACGATGGGATCGCGCCACCAGGAGGGACGCGCGTCGGGCACGGGGGGCGCCGTCGCCTCCGGCGGCGCGTCGGCCACCGCCTGCGCGGCGAGCGGGTCGGGATCGGGGGCGCCGCGCTGTCGCGACCAGAACCCCGCGCCGGCCAGGAGCAGCGACAGTATGGCGGCGAACGTCAGTACCCCGCCGTTCCTGAGCATCGACAGGAAAACCCCGCAGCCCACCAGGGCGAAGAGGATCGCGGCCAGGCCCTGTCCGTCGACGCGGCCGGTCAGCAGCTTGCGGATCTCGTTCTCCTCCTCGTCGTCGTAGGGGACGAGGAGCCATACGAAGCCGTAGAAGATCAGACCGAGGCCGCCGGTCGCGGAGAGCACCGCGAGCACGATCCGGAAGATCACCGGGTCCATGTCGCACTGCCGGCCGAGACCTGCGCAGACGCCTCCGAGCATCTTGTGCCGCCGGTCACGCCGGAAGCGCCCGGCGTCCCCGACGGGGTCCGGGCCCTCGGGCGCGCGCGGTTCCTCGTCCGCCGCGGGGCCGTGCCCGGCGGCGGGGCCGTGCTTCGTGCCCGGCCTCCGTCCCGCTGCCGCGTGGTGCTGATCCGTCATACGTCCATGGTCTCCGGCGCGGCGGCCCGGCGGCAGTCCGTACGACCCTGGCCGAACCCTGAAATCCGCCCGACAGCCGTCGGGGAGGCGACCGCCGGATCGGCCGCCGGGACGTCCGTGGGGGGCGCCGCCGGATCACCGGGGCGTGCTCGGCGCCCGGGGAAGGTGAAGTTCAGGGGTGTCTAAGGGGCCGACCCTGATGTACCGATGGGCCGGTCGTGTGACCATCGATGGCATGCCGGACGCCGCAGCAGTGCTCCCCGACGACCCGCGGCCACCGCGCAAGCTCTACCGCAGCAGCGACGGACGCTGGCTCGGGGGCGTGGCGCGGGGGCTCGCCGGGCACTTGGGGCTGCCCGTGATCTGGGTGCGTCTGGTGTTCGTCGGCCTGATGACGGCGGACGGACTCGGCGCGCTGCTGTACGCCGCGTTCTGGTTCTTCGTCCCGCTCGGTGTCGGCGGCGTCGACGACCGGCGCTCCCCGTCCCTGGTCGGCACCGAGACCTCGCCCGACGGCCGGCGCAGACTGGTCGCCCGCAAGCCCGACCGGGGCCAGATCGTCGCCCTGCTGCTCATGGTCGTCGTGGCGCTGACCTTCGTCGGCAGCGTGAACCTCGGCGGCGGGGCCAAGGCCTACCTCATCCCGGCCGTCCTCGTCGCCGCGGGTGTCGCCCTGGTCTGGCGCCAGGCGGACAACGCGCGACGGGCGCGCTGGATGGAGGTGGGCAGCCGCCGGCGGACACTCACGCTGCTGCGCGCCGCGGCCGGGGTCCTGCTGGTGACCGCGGGGGTCTCGGGCATCTTCGTGCTCCAGGGCTCGGCGGCGCACCTCGGCTCGGTCCTCCAGGCGGCGCTCGCGGTCCTCGTCGGCGTCACGCTGCTCGCGGGCCCCTATCTCGTCCGGATCACCCAGGACCTGTCCGAGGAGCGCCTGATGCGCATCCGCGCCCAGGAGCGCGCGGAGGTCGCCGCCCATGTCCACGACTCGGTCCTGCACACGCTGACCCTGATCCAGCGCAACGCGGAGAACGCGGGCGAGGTGCGCCGCCTCGCCCGCGCCCAGGAGCGCGACCTGCGCGCCTGGCTCTACAAGCCGGAGGGCACCGGCAAGGACGAGGACGAGGAGCCCGACACCCTCGCGGAGGCGGTCCGGCGCAACGCGGCGGAGGTGGAGGACAAGCACGGCGTGCCCATCGAGGTCGTCGTCGTCGGCGACTGCCCCCTCGACGAGCGGATCGCGGCGCAGATGCAGGCCGCGCGCGAAGCGATGGTGAACGCCGCCAAGTACGGTGGCGAGGGCGGCGCCGTCCAGGTCTACGCCGAGGTCGAGGAGAGGACCGTCTTCGTGTCCGTGCGCGACCGCGGTCCCGGTTTCGACCTCGACACGATTCCCACCGACCGCATGGGTGTCAGAGAATCGATCATCGGCCGTATGGAGCGCAACGGCGGTACGGCACGACTGCGCTCCGTGCCGGGCGGCGGTACGGAGGTCGAGCTGGAGATGGAGAGGGCGGAGAGGACGTCATGAGCGACGCGAACGAGCCGGCCGGCCCGGTGGAGCCGGAGCGCGCGAGCGGGGGCGGCGCCGAGGAGCGGCGTGTGCGGGTCGTGCTCGTCGACGACCATCGGATGTTCCGCACGGGTGTCCAGGCCGAGATCGGGCAGACCGAGCGGACCGGGGTCGAGGTCGTCGGCGAGGCCGCGGACGTCGACCAGGCGGTGAGCGTCATCACCGCCACCCGGCCGGAGGTGGTGCTCCTCGACGTCCATCTGCCCGGCGGCGGTGGCGTCGAGGTGCTGCGCCGGTGCGCACCGCTGATGGCCGACGCGGAGCGGCCGGTCCGCTTTCTCGCGCTGTCCGTCTCGGACGCGGCGGAGGACGTGATCGGTGTCATCCGCGGCGGCGCCCGCGGATACGTCACCAAGACGATCACCGGCTCCGATCTGGTCGACTCCGTCTTCCGTGTGCAGGAAGGCGACGCGGTCTTCTCGCCGCGCCTGGCCGGCTTCGTCCTCGACGCCTTCGCCTCGACGGACGCCCCGCCCGTCGACGAGGACCTCGACCGCCTCACCCAGCGCGAGCGCGAGGTGCTGCGCCTCATCGCCCGCGGCTACGCGTACAAGGAGATCGCCAAGCAGCTGTTCATCTCGGTGAAGACGGTCGAGTCCCATGTGTCGGCGGTCCTGCGCAAGCTCCAGCTGTCCAACCGGCACGAGCTGACGCGCTGGGCGACGGCACGCCGGCTGGTCTGACGGCCCTCACCGGACGTACACGACACGGGGGCTTCGGGGATCAGAGGGCCCGCTCACACCACCCGGGTGGCCCCCGCGAACGGCATCTGGTCGATCGGCGCCAGCCGTACCGGCGCCGAGGGGTTGGGCGCGTGGATCATCTGACCGTTGCCCACGTAGATCCCCACGTGGCTGACGCCGGAGTAGAAGAACACCAGGTCGCCGGGGAGCAGTTCGGAGCGCGAGACCCGGTGTCCCGCCCCGATCTGGGCGTAGGTGGTCCGCGGCAGCGAGACGCCCGCCGAGCGGTAGGCGGCCTGCACCAGGCCCGAGCAGTCGAAGGCGTTGGGGCCGGTGGCACCCCAGACATAGGGGCTGCCCAGCTTGCCGTACGCGTACGACAGCGCGGCCGCCGCCCGTGTGTTGGGGGCCTGGGCGGCCGCGGCGGCGGCCGACATCGGTGCCAGACCCCGTAGTGCGGAGCGCGACGCCCGTCCGGTGCCCCCGTCCCCTGCGAGCTGTGCCCGCTGGCCGGCTGTCAGACGGGACAGCAGCCGGCGCGCCTCGCCCAGCCTGTCGGTGATCGTCTGCTTCTGCCGGCGCAGCTCCGCCTGCCGTGACTTCAGGGAGGCCAGCTCCACCCGGGCCGCGCCGCGCAGCCGCTCGATCTCATGCAGCTGCCCCCGCACACGGCTCACGGCCGCGGCCTGCCGGCCGTCGGCCCGCTCGGCGAAAGCGGCGTCGTCGAGGTACCGGCCGGGGTCCGAGGAGAGCAGGAGCTGCACCGAGGGGTCGATGCCGCCGCCGCGGTACTGCGCCGCCGCGGCCGAACCGAGTGCCTCGCGCGCCGTGTTGAGCCGGTCCGTACGGCGGGCCGCCTCGTCGCGCAGGGAGTTGAGCCGGGTCTGGGCCTCGGCCGCCTCCTCCTTCGCCCCGTTGTACTTCTCGGTGGCGACCTCCGCCTGCCCGTACAGCTTGTCGACTTCGGCCTTGACCTGGGCGGGGGAGAGTTGCGGTTCGGCGTGCCCCGTGCCCTCGAGACCGGTCGCGGTAGCCGCTCCCGCGAGGGCGATCGTGGCGGCGGTGCGGACCGTGTTGCCGCCGATCGAACGCTGTCTGGGCTTGCGGTGCGCTGCCACCTGGCCGTCCCGTCCTTTCGTACGACCGCCGGTCGTCCCGGGCGGTGTCGCGCGTCCGGCGGCGGCCCGCACAGGGGGAGCGCGCCGCCGCCGGACCTTCTCGGCGGTGGTGTCCGACGGCCGCCCCTGGCCCGGGCGGTGGTGGGGAGCCGGCCACCTGGTGCAGGACGCTAAACCTCACCGTGACCGCTCCGTGATGCAATGTGCGGAACTGTCGCGACCGGACTACCGGTGACCGTATGTGGCCGTGATCCCGTTCCGGGAGCGCCGACTTCACGCTGTGCGATGACCGATGCGGTGGTTTCGGGACGCGGGCGGGCGGCGGAGTGCTATGGAGCGCATGTACGCGGTGGCCGCGCGGGCACGTGCGTCGTCCTCGACGCGGGGCCGGTGACCGGGAGGCCGGGCACCCCTGGTTAGGCTCCGGACCCATGGACGTACTCATCCATCTCTTCGTCGGCCTGCACATCATCGGTATCGCCGCGCTCCTCGGCGGCTTCCTCACCCAGATGAAGGCGATGGGCCGGGGCACGGCCCGTTTTGTGCCCGGGATGCTGCACGGCGCGCTGACCATGCTGGTCACCGGTGTCGTGCTGGTCGGGCTCAACGAGGCGGACCACCACTCCGTCGACACGATCAAGATCGGTGTGAAGCTGGCCCTGCTGATCGTGATCCTCGGCCTGGTCTATGTGAAGCGGGACGAGGAGAGGGTCGAGAAGCCGCTCTTCGCCCTCGTCGGCGCACTGACCGTCGCGAACATCTTCATCGCGGTGCTCTGGACCTGAGGCCGCCCGACGCCGACAGGACGGCGCCGGCGAGGACCACGCACCAGGCGGCCACCGCGATCCACAGCAGCACCCGGCCCAGATCGCGCAGCCACGGCACCCCGAGCGCGGTGGCGACGGACAGCGACGCCAACGCCGTCATGCCCATCGGGAAGACGGTCGCCCAGCGCCGTACGTCGTAGCCGAGCCGGGGGCGGAGCACCTCGGCCACCGCCAGCAGGCAGTAGCACACAAGGGCGAGGACGAGCAGCGCGATGGTCGCGCCCCGCAGGGCGGCACGGTCGTCGTTGTTCCAGAGGTACATCCGGTGGGAGGCGAGAACGAGCCGCGCCCCGGCCACCGCGGCGATGGCGAGTCCGCCGCCCAGGATCCAGTGGTCCCCCGCCCCCCTCGTCACCTGGCGCAGGTCGAAGCACCGCAGTCCGACCACGTAGAACACCAGCCCGAGCCAGAAGAACACGAGTGCCGTGTGTGCGAGCCACGCCGCACCGGCGGACACCGCCAGCACCGCACCGAGCAGCGCGATCCCCTCCGTCGCCACGCAGCCGAGGAAGACCGTCCCGGCCATTCGGCGCTTCCAGCGGCGTGCGACCACCAGGAGCAGGACCGCCCACAGCAGGACGGACAGGGCGAGCAGGGCCTTCGCGAGCGACTGCCCGCCCTGCACGGCCGTCGCCGTGCCCAGCGCGGCGGTCGCCGCGACCGGGGTGAGGGCGGCCGGGGGGAGCGCCGCGTCCGCCCCGCGCCCGCGCCACCCCGGCGCCCGTACGGCGGCGTCGGCGACCAGTCCCAGCCAGGCGGCGGCCGCCAGGGCCAGAGCGATACGGGAGAGGACCCGGTGGCCGGCCAGGAGCAGTCCGACCGACAGGATGCCGGTCGCCATCACGGCGGCCCCGGTGGCGGGTGGACGCTGCGACCACCAGGTGCGGAGCGCGGAGGTGCCTGACATGCGCCCGATGCTAGGGATGCGCACCCGCGTTGCGTACGGGGCACGCGCGCGGGGACGCCGAAAACAACCCCACGCGCGCGTACCGCACGACGAGCGGGAGTCCCGGCCTCAGGCGGGGCGCACCACGCTGTGGATGATGGAGGCGCCGTCGTAGTAGATGGACTCCTCGCGGACGTAGGCGCCCGGCTTCGGCGCATGGATCATCATGCCGTCGCCGATGTAGATGCCGACGTGGCTGATGTCGTCGTAGAAGAAGATCAGGTCACCCGGCTGGGCGTCGGCGAGCGGCACCGTCGTGCCGGCGTCGACCTGGTCGTACGTGGTGCGCGGGAGCGACACCCCTGCGGCCTTCCAGGCGGCCTGGGTCAGTCCGGAGCAGTCGTACGAATCGGGGCCGGTCGCGCCCCACACGTACGGCTTGCCCACCTGGGCCCGGGCGTACGCGAGGGCCTTCTCCGCCTTCGTCCCGTTCGAGGGGACCGTGGTGGAGGAGCCGGACGAGCCGCCCGTGGTGGTGGAGGAGGACGACTCCTGCGCGGCCTGCTTCTGCCGGGCCGCCTCCTGCTGCCGGGCGAGCTCCTCCGCCTGGCGCCGCGCCTCCTCCTGCTTCTTCTTCTCGATCGCGGCGAGGCGTGCCTTCTCCTCCGCGGTGAGTCTGGAGAGCAGCTCCCGCGCGGTGCCGAGCTTCTTCTGGATCTCCGTCTTGCTCGACTTCAGCGCTTCCTGCGACTCGGTGAGCGTCTGAAGGCTCTCGGTGGCCTCCTGCCGCTTCTTCATCGTCGCGGACCGGTCGGTGAAGTAGTCGTCGACCGTCTCCTTCTGGCGACCGGTGAGCCGGTTCATCAGCTGGGTCTGGTCGAAGTAGTCCTGAGGGCTGTCGGCCAGCATGAAGGTGGCCGTGTCGGGGGCCGCCGCCCCGGTGCGGTACTGCGCGGCGGCGAACGACCCCAGCTGCTCACGTGCCTCATTGAGCTTCTGGGTGCGCTGGGCCACGTCGTCGAGGAGCGTGTCGACGCGCTTGCGCTGCTCGGTCGACTTCTCCTTGGCCGCGTTGTACTTGTCGGTGGCCGACTCCGCCTGGCGGTAGAGGTCGTCGACCTTCTTCTCGACCTCCTCGACGCTCGGCTTGCGGTCGGGGGAGGGGGCGGCGTTGGCGGTCTGGGACAGCAGGGCCACGGAGGTGAGGGCGGCCGTCGCGAGAACGGGGGTCCGTATGCCTGCGATGCGCGTGCCCGAGGGGCGCGCCTTGCGATGCGGCGCCATGGGAGGCGTCTCCTTCCGTACTCCGCCTACCGAGTTAGCTGTCGGGTTCGGGCGGGTGGTTCCGGAAGGCATGCCCTACGGCCCTGGCCCCGCAGGGCCGTTGGCCGATTCACCCCAAGGTCGGGTGGGTCCCCGGCTCCGGCTGCCGCGGGGGCGTACCGGACTCGGCGGAGGCCGCACGGCCCGGCGACCTTCGCCGGTGGGGGTCGTGCGACCCGCTCGGAACGCTAGCCAACTCGTGTGGCCCGTGTGAAGGTTGATGTGCGATATGCCCGATACATTTTCGTGACCTTGACCATGTGCCGGGCCGCCCTGGGGGAATGCGGCGGGATCTGCGACGGGTTGGGCGTTTTCCCGTGAAGTCGTGCGGAGTGACGGACTCCGCCTGGTTCCGTCGGGAGGCGGTACCGGATCGCGGGACGGTGCACCGTCCCGCGATCGGTTTCCGTCAGCGATCGAACGGTCCCGGAAGGTGGCGGTGCGAGTGCGGTCGGCACCGGAAGACCGTGGGCGGTCCGGCCCGCTCCCGGCGGCGGAGTTCTCGGGGCGGCGGCCGACTGTCGGTGGGGCGGCCTAGACTCGGAGAGCGATGAGCAGCCTCTTTGACGACAGCTTCCTGGCGGACCTCAAGGCCACACCGGCCCCTGAGGAGGAGCCCCCGCCGCCCGAGGACGACCACGCTCCGGAGCCGGTTCCGGACGATCTGTTCGGCGGGCGCTTCGACGTGCCCGCGGATCGTGACTCCTACTACCGCGACGGCGCTCCCCGCCCCGTCATCGACCCCCAGGCGCTGCTCCAGGGCCTGAACGAGAACCAGCGCGCGGCCGTCGTGCACGCGGGCTCCCCCCTGCTCATCGTGGCCGGCGCCGGCTCCGGCAAGACCCGCGTGCTCACCCACCGCATCGCCCATCTGCTGGCCGAGCGGGGCGCGCATCCCGGCCAGATCCTCGCGATCACCTTCACCAACAAGGCCGCGGGCGAGATGAAGGAGCGTGTCGAGCAGCTCGTCGGCCCGCGCGCGAACGCGATGTGGGTGATGACCTTCCACAGCGCGTGCGTCCGCATCCTGCGGCGGGAGAGCAAGAAGCTGGGCTTCACGTCCTCCTTCTCGATCTACGACGCCGCCGACAGCAAGCGGCTGATGGCGCTCGTCTGCCGCGATCTGGACCTCGACCCCAAGCGGTTCCCGCCGAAGTCCTTCAGCGCCAAGATCTCCAACCTGAAGAACGAGCTGATCGACGAGGAGGACTTCGCCGCGCAGGCCGCCGACGGCTTCGAGAAGACCCTCGCCCAGGCCTACACGCTCTACCAGTCCCGCCTCCGCGAGGCGAACGCGCTCGACTTCGACGACCTGATCATGACGACGGTCAACCTGCTGCGCGCCTTCCCCGACGTCGCCGAGCACTACCGCCGCCGCTTCCGCCACGTCCTCGTCGACGAGTACCAGGACACCAACCACGCCCAGTACGCCCTCGTACGGGAACTCGTCGGCACCGCCGGGCATCCCGTGGACGTGCCGCCGTCCGAGCACGACCTGCCCCCGGCCGAGCTGTGCGTCGTCGGTGACGCCGACCAGTCGATCTACGCCTTCCGCGGCGCCACCATCCGCAACATCCTCCAGTTCGAGGAGGACTACCCGGATGCCACCACGATCCTCCTGGAGCAGAACTACCGCTCCACGCAGACGATCCTGAGCGCGGCCAACGCGGTCATCGAGCGCAACGAGTCGCGCCGTCCCAAGAACCTGTGGACCAACGCGGGCGCGGGCGCACGGATCATCGGCTATGTCGCCGACACCGAGCACGACGAGGCCCAGTTCGTCGCCGAGGAGATAGACCGACTGACGGACTCGGGCGAGGCGAAGGCCGGCGACGTCGCCGTCTTCTACCGCACGAACGCCCAGTCCCGTGTCTTCGAAGAGATCTTCATCCGCGTCGGCCTGCCCTACAAGGTGGTCGGCGGCGTCCGCTTCTACGAGCGCAAGGAGGTCCGGGACGTCCTCGCGTATCTGCGGGTGCTGGCGAACCCGGAGGACTCCGTACCGCTGCGGAGGATCCTGAACGTCCCGAAGCGGGGCATCGGCGAGCGCGCCGAGGCGATGATCGACGCCCTCGCGCAGCGGGAGAAGGTCAGCTTCCCGCAGGCGCTGCGTCGCGTGGACGAGGCATACGGCATGGCGGCCCGCTCGACGAACGCGGTCAAGCGGTTCAACGCACTGATGGAGGACCTGCGGACCATCGTGGAGTCCGGCGCCGGACCGGCCACGGTCCTGGAGGCCGTGCTGGAGCGCACCGGCTATCTGGCCGAGTTGCAGGCCTCGACCGACCCCCAGGACGAGACCCGTATCGAGAACCTCCAGGAACTCGCCGCCGTGGCCCTGGAGTTCGAGCAGGAGCGCGGCGAGGAGGCATCGACGCCGGGGGCGGCAGCTGCGGGGGGTACGCTCGCCGACTTCCTCGAACAGGTCGCTCTCGTCGCCGACTCCGACCAGATCCCGGACGAGGAGGACGGTGACGGCGTCATCACGCTGATGACCCTCCACACCGCGAAGGGCCTCGAGTTCCCGGTGGTGTTCCTGACCGGTATGGAGGACGGCGTCTTCCCGCACATGCGCGCGCTCGGCCAGACCAAGGAGCTGGAGGAGGAGCGGCGCCTGGCGTACGTCGGCATCACACGGGCGCGGGAGCGGCTGTACCTCACGCGGTCGGCCCTGCGCAGCGCCTGGGGTCAGCCCGCGTACAACCCGCCCTCACGCTTCCTGGAGGAGATCCCGGACCAGCATGTGGAGTGGAAGCGCACCGGCACCTCCTCGGCCCCGGTGTCCTCCGGTCCGCTCTCGGGCGTCGCGGCCTCGCTGTCGTCCTCCCGCTCGCGCTCCTCGGCCGTCGGCGCGTCCGGGTTCGCCACCCGCCGGGGCGGTGCGGCGGAGAAACCGGTGATCTCCCTGGCGGTGGGCGACCGCGTCACGCACGACCAGTTCGGCCTGGGGACGGTCGTCGGCGTCAAGGGCACGGGTGGGAACGCGGAGGCGACGATCGACTTCGGCGACACCAAGCCGAAGCGGCTGCTGCTGCGGTACGCGCCGGTGGAGAAGCTGTAGCCCATGCGGCCGGGCCCACGCCCAACGGCGGGGCCCTGCCGGGGAGTTGATCAGGTCGGGTCGAGCCCGTGACTGCGCAGCCAGGGCAGCGGGTCTATTGCCGCGCCGCCGCCGGGGCGCACTTCGAAGTGCAGGTGCGGGCCGGTGGAGTTGCCCGAGTTGCCGGAGTACGCGATCGGTTGGCCGGCCTTCACCGTCGTTCCGGAGGAGACCCGGTAGGTGGAGAGGTGGCAGTACCACGTCTCCGTACCGTCCTTCGCGGTCAGGATCATCATGTTGCCGTAGGCACTGTTCCACTGTGTGCGGACCGTGCCGTCCGTCGCGGCCATCACCGTGGTGCCGTAGGAGACCGGGAAGTCGATCCCGGTGTGCACGGACATCCAGTTGATGCCGGCCTGTCCGAAGTAGGCGCTCAGGCCCTTCTCCAGAACCGGCAGGACGAACTTCGGTCGCATCCGCTCCTTGAGCGCCGCCTCCGCCGCGGCCTTCCGCTGCTCGGCAGCCTGCTCCGCCTTGAGGTCGATGCGCTCCTGCGTGCGGCTCGCCCGGTCCGCGAAGTCGTTCGCGCCCGCGGAGACGCTCTCGAGCTGGGAGTCCAGCTTGTTGTTCGCGGCGGACGGCTTCACCGGGGTGGCGGCCGAGGCGCTGGTCGTCTTGCCGTCCTCCCCGTTCACGCCGACGGACGCGGCGGCGATACCGGCCACCCCCATGACGCACACGGACGGCACGGCGACGGTCAGCAGTGCGGATCGCTTCGCCGGGGCGCGGCGCCGGGCGCGGTTCGAGGCGCGGGCCGCGACACGGGAGGCGGGGGCGATGTCTTCCTCGTCCTCGAGCAGCGACGGGGTGTCGCCGGGCGCCTCGCCGTCTCCCGACTCGCCTTCTTCGTAGGCGATGTGGTCGTACGGCGGTTGATCGAAGGCTTCCGCCGCGTCGAAGCCGGCGGTGGCCTGCTGGTCGAAGGTCTCCGTGCCGTCGAAGGACTCGGCCTGGTCGAAGGGGTGCGGGATCGCCTGCTCGAAGGTCGACGTGGCCGGGTCCGCCGCGTCGGCGTACTGGTCGTGGACCCCGTGCTCGACGGCTTCGGCCGAGTTCCACTGGGTGGCGTCGTAGGCGCCCGTGTCGAAGGCCTGCGTGCCCCATTCCCACTGCTGGGCCGGGTCCGCCGACTGGCCGGCCTCGGCCCAGGCCTGTGCGTCCCACTGACCCGTGGCATCGGGGGAGGTGCCTTGCGCGGGGATACCTGCGAGCTGCTGATAACCGGTCGCCCAGGCGGTCGTGTCATGGGCGCCGGTGTCGAAGGCGGCCTGGTGCTGGGCGGCGTAGGCGTCGTAGTTCGGCGACGGGTGGGCGTTGTCGCCGTATGTCGCATGGCCGGCCGTGGACCACTGCGTGGCGTCGTACGTGCCGGTCGAGCCGTGGCCGGGCAGGTCCCCGAAGAGGGGGTCGGCCGCGAAGTTCGCCGTCGTGGTGTCGCCGGTGCCGAAGGTGTCCGTGTACGTGGTGAACTCGCCGTACTGGCCACCGTGTCCTCCGTACGACGCATAGTGCGCCGCGACGGCATCGGGGGCCGGAGTCGGGGAAGTAGCGGTCCCCGACGGGTGACGGTCGTTCACCAACTTCTCTTTCGCCTCGACAACAGGGGCTGGCAGAGCAGTGCGGTGACTGTACCCGGCGGTATGCGGGCGCGACAATCTTCCGTTGGTTTCCCTCGTGCAGGAAACGGGCATTCAGCCGTGATTCGGCGGCCCGCGGCGAGGCTTTGGTTTTGCGTTCGATGAATGTTCGAGGTCGAGAGGGTGTCTGCGCGTCATCGGACGGGCGATTCCGGGGCCGTGGCGGGGGTCGCGCCGGGCTGTCCTCCGCAAGTGATGGCCAAGGATCGTGCCGTCCGTGGCCGCGTGCCGGGGGGCCGATGGGTCAGGCCACCGTCAGACCACCGGTGTGAGCGGCGGCCGCTCCGGGCTCGACGAGGTCGAGTGCCTGCCGTATCCCGGCGGCGACGGTGGGGTGCACCGGCAGGGCGAGATGACCGATGCCGCTGACCCGTACGTTCTGCACCAGCAGATCGGGGTGGTCGACGCAGGCCGTCTCCAGCGGATCCATCAGGGGATCCAGATCGCTCCAGAAGCTCACGAAGTGCGTACGGCAGCCGGGCGCGGGCTCGCGCAGTTCCTGGATGAGCTCCGAGCCGGGACGCATCTGCCGCACGATCGGGTGCGCGTTCGCGAGCGGCGCGACACGAGTCCCCGAGTGCGGGGTGCCCAGCGTGACGAGGGTGCGGACGCGCAGGTCGCCGCCGAGGCGCTGGACGTAGTACCGCGCGATCAGCCCACCCAGGCTGTGCCCGACGACGTCCACCCGCTGCTGCCCCGTACGCTCGCACAGTTCTTCGATATAACGGCCGAGAAGCTGGGCGGCGGTGCGGATGTCGCAGGTCAGCGGTGAGTAGTTGAGGGACTCGATGTGCTGCCGTCCGTGCTGGGTGAGATTGCGACGCAGCAGGACGAAGACCGAGCGGTTGTCGATGAACCCGTGCAGCAGGATGACCGGAGGTTTGGCCTCGGTCGGCAGCGTAGCGGCATCCGGCGGGATCGGGAGTGGCGCCGAACGGCGCTCCTGAATGATGCCCGAGGGATAGAGGAGCACATGCCCGGCGAGGATCGCGAGCTCCAGCGCGGTCGCCTTCAGGAGGGCTATGGAGAGTCCGGCCAGTCGGCTCGGGAACAGACGCTGGCACAGCGGAAGCAGCGGCTGCAGGGGCTGCACTGCCCTGGTGACCATCATGGCCGACCTCCCGTCGGCACACGCAAGGACGCCTCTGTCCCCCGTGAGCCCTCGTGGAAAGCCGTCAGGCGATGGCCTGCGGGGCAAGGACCGCGGGTTCGGCCGTGCCGCGGACGCGGCATGTGCCCTGATGCGACGGACGTCTTCTCGTCGCTGTGACGCGACGCCCGTCCTCGGTCGCGGTTCCCGTCCTCCTCGTACGGGTGGTCCCCGCATTCGTGCCCTGTGCAATTTCGCCGGAAGACCTCACCACCACGGCGCCCCGCCGGCGATGCGATGGTGCGGCCGCCCTCAGCGGCTCTCCGTGCGCACGATCACCTCGGTCCACGGCACCCGGGCCGCCTGTGTCACGGCCCCTGTGCCGCCGAGAGGGGAGACCCTGCGCGGCGAATGTGTCCCACTGTGTGATTTCCCCCTCGGTCTGCACCGCGAAACTGCCGGTTGCGGGATGCTGGCGATAACGTTCGTTCACTTCCCGGGTCGGTGCGGAGCGGGACACCTGTGGCGTGAGGTGCGCGAGGGCCCGGTCCGCCGGGGTCGCGCGGGCGGAGCGGTGTGTGTTCACCGCCGGCGGGAAAATACGCCGAACGTGCGGTCCGTATGTCCGCCGGTGCGGTGACGTGGCGGCGGTGCGGTACATCGGTACAGGGTGGAGTAGTCGCTTCATGGAGGCAGTGATGGGTGTGGCAGCCGGTCCGATCCGCGTGGTGGTGGCCAAGCCGGGGCTCGACGGCCACGATCGTGGGGCCAAGGTGATCGCGCGGGCGCTGCGCGACGCGGGTATGGAGGTCATCTACACCGGCCTCCATCAGACGCCCGAGCAGATCGTGGACACGGCGATCCAGGAGGACGCCGACGCCATCGGCCTGTCGATCCTGTCCGGCGCGCACAACACGCTGTTCGCCGCGGTGATCGAGCTGCTCAAGGAACGCGACGCGGAGGACATCCTGGTCTTCGGCGGCGGGATCATCCCCGAGGCGGACATCCCCCCGCTGAAGGAGAAGGGCGTCGCGGAGATCTTCACTCCCGGTGCGACCACGGCATCGATCGTGGACTGGGTACGGGCGAACGTGCGCCAGCCGGCCGGGGCGTAACACCCGCGACCAGCGCGACGAGGGCGCCGTTCACCGATGGGCGGGCGGCGCCCTTCAGCACGTCGTGGCGCGGCCGTGTGCCCCGGCTCAGGGCTCGCCCAGTTCCTGCCGCATCGTGGCGCGCAGCCGCAGTGTCGTGGTCAGGCGCTGGAACGCCTCTGCCCAGTAGCCGCCGGCCCCGGGCGACGTGTCCTCCGTCTCGTCCGGTATCGCCGTCAGCGCGTCGAGCCGGCTCGCCTCCGCGGGATCGAGGCAGCGCTCCGCGAGGCCCATCACGCCGCTGAAGCTCCATGGATAACTCCCCGCGTCGCGGGCGATGTCGAGCGCGTCCACGACCGCCCGCCCGAGGGGCGCGGCCCAGGGGACCGCGCACACCCCGAGAAGCTGGAAGGCCTCGGACAGACCGTGTGTGGCGATGAACCCCGCGACCCAGTCCGCCCGGTCGGCCGCTTCCAGGATCGACAGCAGCTTCGCCCGCTCGGCCAGGGACACCGCACCCGGACCGCCTGCCTCCGGGGCCGAGGGGCGGCCGAGCAGGGCCCGGGACCAGCCGGGGTCGCGCTGCCGCACGGCGGCACGGCACCACGCCGCGTGCAGCTCGTCCCGCCAGTCGTCCGCAACCGGCAGCGCGACGATCTCCTCCGGCGTACGCCGCCCCAGCCGGACCGGCCACGCACCGAGCGGTGCGGCCTCCACCAGCTGGCCCAGCCACCACGACCGTTCGCCGCGGCCCGCCGGGGGATTCGGCACCACTCCGTCGCGCTCCATGCCCGGATCGCACTGGTGCGGTGCCTCGACGACGATCACGGCCTCCGGACGCGTGCGGTCGATCGCCACGCAGGCCGCCGCCCGCGCCGCCATGCGGCCGGCCAGGGCCGAGCCCGGAAGCGCCGACAGCAACTCCGCCGCCGTCGCCCGTACATTGCGGCTCCGGTCGGAGAGCGCCTGCTCCAGGAACGGCTCGTCCGCGGCTTCGAGCCCGGCGCGCAGTGAGTCGAGGAACATCAGACGGTCCTCGGCCCGCTCGGCCGCCCAGGTGGAGGCCAGCAGTTCGCGGGCGGCGGCCGGCTGGCGTGTACGGAGCGCGGCGAGCAGTGCGACCCGCTCCGCGAACAGGCCCTCCTGCCACAGGGCCCGGATGCGGTCCCCGTCCTCGGACGACGGCAGTTCGGCACCGCCACCGGGCGTGGAACGCAGCGCGAAGCGCCAGTCCGGGTTCAGCCGGGCCAGCCACAGGGCGCGCGGTCCGGCGAAGGCCAGCGCCGCCGGCCGCAGGTCCGTGCGCCCGCGGGCCGCGTCCAGAAGCGCGGGCAGTGCTTGCGGCGGTGGCGCGAAGCCCCGTGCGTTGGCCAGGGACAGCCACTGCGGCAGCAGCTCCATGAGGTCGGGGGCCGCCCCCCTGCGGCCACCGACCGCGCCGGGGCGCTCCGACAGGAGCAGGGCCAGTCTGCGGACCGCCGCGGGTGGCAGCGGCGGGCGAGGGTCCGGTGCAGCGGGCACGGGGCGCGCCTCCGCCGGGGCGGGGCGCAGCCCCGCTCTGCGGCGCACCGTCTCCACGGCGGCCAGGTCCAGCAGAGCCGTCGGCGCCGCGCGACCGGGCGGCAGCCACGCCGGGGTACGCCGGCCGGTGCCCAGCAGGGCCACGGTCACGAGCTCATCCCAGGGCACATCGGGAGCCGTGTCCGGCGGGGCGGGAGTCGCAGTCATGTCGGTCCTCCGGTCGGTGGGCGTTGGCTCCGGTGCCGTCAGCACAGCGGGACCGCCTCTCCAGCTGTCTCGGGCCAGGCGGTGAGCGGGGTGAAGCCGAGGTGACCGCACTCGCCGAAGACCGTGACCGGACCGCCGCCCGAGAGGGCGACCAGGCGCCACAGGCCGGGACGGGCGGCCGACGAGGGGGTGATCGGGAGCGCCGTGCCGCCGTCCGCGTCCGCCAGCTGCCAGGCGTCCCCGGCCGGTGTCGGTATCACCCGGTTCAGCGTCACGGGGAACGACTCCAGCCAGGGGTCCGCGCGCAGCGCCTCCCCGTACCGGGCCGCCGCCCGGACGGTGGTCAGGCCCGCAGGACGCACCGCGACCGGCTCGGGCGGGGTGAACCGCTCGCCCAGCGCCACCCGGGGCTGCCCGTCGCCCGGATACCGGGAGACCTCCGCCTCGAAGGACAGGCCCACCGGCAGCGACGGCTCCGGAGCGCGTCCGGCGGCCGCGAAGGAGAGGAGCAGTACGGTGCGCCCGGTCTCCGATCCGTACAGCCAGATCCTGCGTGTGGTGAGCCGGCCGTCCGAGGTGTCGTACTGGGCCAGGACCAGCCAGGTGTCCCGGACCGGCGGACCCTCCGGCGAGCCCGGCAGGCCGACCCGTGAGCGGACTGTCGCCGCCAGCCCGGCCGGCAGCCGCTCACGGCGCAGCCAGCCCCGGTCCAGCAGATGCAGCAGCGCGCACTCCTCCAGGAGCCGGGCCGGCCAGCCCGCTCCCGACGCGGGGAGCGACCCCAACTCCCGTACCCGGGCGGCCAGTCCCGGGGCCTGTGCGTCCACCATCCGGGCGGCCGTCTCCTCCCACAGCCCGTACCCCGCCTGTTCGGCCGAGGCCAGACCGCCGCGCAGCAGGTCGGCCAGCCGCTGCTCCAGCTCCTCCGCCCCGGCCGTGATCCGCTCGGCCCGCCGCTCCGCCCGGCGCCGGGCCGCCTCCGGATCGCCGGTCGTGCCTCCGCCGTGTCCGGCCGCTGTCCCCTTTATCTGTGCGTGCTGCCTGCGCCCCTCGATCCACCGCTCCGCCCAGTCCGGCGCCTGCCCCCGCGACACCGTGCCGTCCCCGCCGGCCCAGAGCAGCAGCAGCCCCAGGGCGTGCTTGCACGGGGACTTGCGGCTGGGACAACTGCACGAGTACGCAGGGCCGTTCGCCTCCGCGATGTCGACGACCGTCCGGTACGGCGTACTGCCACTGCCCTTGCACAGTCCCCAGACCGTCCCCTCGTCGGAACTGCCCGCCTGCGACCACGGGCCGGCGGCACCGAGTTCGCTTCCCGCCTCGCGTGACGCGGCGTCAGGTGCCAGTGCCAGCACCTGGTCCGCGGTCCAGCGCACCCCCTGCTGAGTCATGTCGTCGAAGGTAGGTCCCGGCACTGACAATCGCCGGTCGCAAGGGTCTTTGCACAGGTCACCGCGGATTGTCAGTGGTCTGGTGCACGGTTGGTGGCAGATCAGAACCGGCCGAGCTGGAGGGGGATACGGCCATGCGTGTGTCCGTCGATCCGATGTCCGTCGAACCGGGCCCGAGCGAGCCGGGGCCCGGGAGCGGGGGCGGGGTGGCAGCCCCGGACGGGCGGGTGCCCGCGCCCGTGCACACGCCGGGGGAGGAGAGTGCGCGAGGGCGGGTGGAAGGACCCGGGCGGGCGGGGTCCGGGGTGCTGCGGCCGCACGCCGAGGACGCCTTCGCGGCCGAACTCGCCGCGCTGGCCGCGCAGGACGACCGGTCGCGCCCGGCCCGCTGGCGGCTGTCGCCCTGGGCCGTGGCCACCTATCTGCTGGGCGGCACACTGCCGGACGGCACGGTGATCACACCGAAGTACGTCGGCCCGCGCCGCATCGTCGAGGTGGCCGTCACCACGCTCGCCACCGACCGCGCCCTGCTTCTGCTCGGCGTGCCGGGCACGGCCAAGACCTGGGTGTCCGAGCATCTCGCGGCGGCCGTCAGCGGCGACTCGACGCTGGTCGTGCAGGGCACGGCCGGGACCCCGGAGGAGGCGATCCGCTACGGCTGGAACTACGCACAACTGCTCGCGCACGGCCCGAGCCCGGACGCGCTGGTGCCCGGCCCCGTCATGCGGGCCATGCGCGAGGGGGCGGTCGCCCGGGTCGAGGAGCTGACCCGCATCCCGGCCGACGTGCAGGACACGCTCATCACCATCCTGTCCGAGAAGACGCTGCCGATACCGGAGTTGGGGCAGGAGGTGCTCGCCGTCCGCGGCTTCAACCTGATCGCGACGGCCAACGACCGCGACCGCGGGGTCAATGAGCTGTCCAGCGCGCTGCGCCGCCGTTTCAACACCGTGGTGCTGCCGCTGCCCGAGAGCGCCGAGGCGGAGGTCGACATCGTCTCCCGCCGGGTCGAGCAGATCGGACGCTCGCTCGACCTGCCGGCCCTGCCCGACGGCATCGACGAGATCCGGCGCGTCGTCACGGTCTTCCGGGAACTGCGCAGCGGCGTCACCGCGGACGGACGGACGAAGCTGAAGTCCCCCAGCGGCACGCTGTCCACCGCCGAGGCGATCTCCGTGGTCACGGGCGGGCTCGCGCTGGCCGCGCACTTCGGCGACGGCGTGCTGCGGGCGGGCGACATCGCCGCGGGCATCCTCGGAGCGGTCGTCCGCGAACCCGCGACCGACCGCGTCATCTGGCAGGAGTACCTGGAGGCCGTGGTCCGTGAGCGTGACGGCTGGACGGACTTCTATCGCGCATGCCGGGAGGTGTCCGCATGACGGGCCCGGCGGGCGAGGTCCCGCGGGGCTTTTCGGGTGGCGCGGGCGGCACGGCGGCCGTGGACGGGTGTGCCGGCGCCGGGGTGCACGGACGCGGGGATCCGGGATGGGGCCGGAGGCGAGGGGGACGGTGTGACGGGCGTTGACGGGTCGCCGGGCGCGACGGCAGACGGAGGGCCGCTGCTGCTCGGGGTGCGGCATCACGGACCGGGCTCCGCGCGCGCCGTGCGGGCCGCGCTGGACTCGGCGCGGCCGCGCACCGTGCTGATCGAGGGGCCGCCCGAGGCGGACCCGCTCGTCCCGCTCGCGGCCGACGAGGAGATGCGGCCGCCGGTGGCGCTGCTCGCCCACGCCGTGGACGAGCCAGGACGGTCCGCGTTCTGGCCGCTGGCCGAGTTCTCCCCGGAGTGGGTGGCGATCCGCTGGGCTCTGGAACACGGCGTTCCGGCCCGGTTCATCGACCTGCCCGCCGCGCACACGCTGGCATGGCAGGGGGAGGACCCGGCGTCCCGGCAGGACGGGACCGGTGAGGCGGAGCCCGGGCCGTCCGTAGACGGACGCGGGGACGGAGCGGGGCCGACCGGGGCCGCCGGGCCCGGCGCGGACGGCGGACCGGAGGACACGGTGCGCGTCGACCCGGTCGCCGTACTGGCGAGAACCGCCGGATACGACGATCCGGAGCGGTGGTGGGAGGACGTCGTCGAGCACCGGGGCGCGGGGACGGCCGACGCCCTCGCCCCGTTCGCCGTGCTCGAGGAGGCGATGGGCGCCCTGCGGGAGGCGTTCGGCACCGGGGGGCGCGAGCGGGACCTCGTGCGGGAGGCGTACATGCGGCTGCAGGTGCGCGCCGCCCGGCGCGAGTTCGGCCGGGACGTGGCCGTGGTGTGCGGGGCCTGGCACGTGCCCGCGCTGCGCCGGAGGACATCCGTCGCCGCCGACCGGGCCCTGTTGAAGGGACTGCCCAAGGTGAGGACGGACATGACCTGGGTGCCCTGGACCCATCGGAGGCTGTCCCGGGCCGGTGGCTACGGCGCGGGGATCGACTCGCCCGGCTGGTACGGGCACCTGTTCGCCGCCCCCGACCGGCCCGTGGAGCGGTGGCTGACGAGGGTGGCCGGGCTGCTCCGCGAGGAGGGCCGGATCGTGTCGTCCGCGCATGTCATCGAGGCGGTGCGGCTCGCCGGGACGCTTGCCGCGCTGCGCGGACGGCCGCTGCCGGGGCTGTCCGAGACGACCGACGCGGTGCGGGCGGTGATGTGCGAGGGATCGGATGTGCCGCTGGCTCTGGTGCACGACCGGCTGGTGGTCGGGGACGTCCTCGGGGAAGTGCCCGCCTCGGCCCCCGCGGTGCCGTTGCAGCGGGACCTCGCCCGGCTCCAGAAGCGGCTCAGGCTCAAACCCGAGCCGCAGGAGCGGGAGCTGGAGCTCGATCTGCGCAGGGAGACCGACGCGGGGCGCAGCCGCCTGCTCCACCGGCTGCGGCTCCTGGGGATCGGGTGGGGAGAGCCCGTGGTCTCGCGCGGCAGCACCGGGACGTTCCGGGAGACCTGGCGGCTGCGCTGGGATCCGGAGCTGGCCGTGCGGGTCGCCGAGGCCGGCGTCTGGGGGACGACCGTGCTCGGCGCCGCGACCGCGAAGGCCGAGGCGGAAGCGGTCGCCGCGCAGGCTCTCGCCGAGGTCACGGCGCTCGCCGAGCGGTGCCTGCGGGCGGAGCTGTCCGACGCGCTGCCCGTGGTCATGCGGGTCCTCGCCGACCGCGCGGCACTCGACGCCGACGTCGGACATCTGGCCCAGGCCCTGCCCGCGCTGGTCCGTGCGCTGCGCTACGGGGACGTGCGCGGCACGGACACCCGGGCGCTGGCCGAGGTCGCGACGGGCCTGGCGGAGCGGGTGTTCGTCGGGCTGCCGCCCGCCTGCGCAGCACTGGACGCGGAGGCGGCCGAGGAGATGCGGCGTCATATCGACGCGGTGCACGGGGCGGTGGGGCTGCTGGCGGAAGGGGCCGTGGGGGCGCGGGGCGGTCTGCGCGGGCGGTGGTGTTCCGTCCTGCGGGTGCTCTCCGGGCGGGACAGCGTGCCCGGGGTGATCCGCGGGCGGGCCGTGCGGCTGCTGCTGGACGACGGGGAGCTGGCACAGGAGGATGCGGCTCGGCTGATGGGACTCGTGCTGTCGCCGGGGACGGCACCGGCGGAGGCCGCCGCGTGGATCGAGGGGTTCGTCGGCGGCGGTTCCGGCGGCGGGATGCTGCTGGTGCACGACGAGCGGCTGCTCGGCCTGGTGGACGCATGGCTGACCGGGGTGCCGGCGGACGCGTTCACCGACGTACTGCCGCTGCTGAGGCGCACGTTCTCGGCCTATGAGCCGGGAGTGCGGCGCACGCTGGGTGAGCTGGTGCGGCGGGGTCCGGGGGCGCGGGGCGGCGCGGCGGCCACCGGCTCGGGCCCCTCGGGGTTCGCCGTCGAGCGGGACGCCGGGCGTGCGGACGCCGTGCTCCCTGTGCTGCGTCTGCTGCTCGGAGCGGACGAGGCCGCCGGCAACGGCGCCACCGGCCTTGTGGGGGTGGCCCGATGAGCACGCACTCGACCGTCCGGGAGGAGACCTTGACCGTGCGGAACAGGACGGCGGAAGCCGACGAACGGCTGCGGCGCTGGCGGCTGGTGCTCGGCGGCGACGCGGCGGACGGCACCGGGCACGGGCTCGCGGGGCGGGACGCCGCGATGGACGGCGCCCTGACCGCGCTGTACGGAAAAGGGGACAAGCCCCGGCAGGGACGCGACCGTTCGGCGGGACTCGGGGCCTCCGCGCCGTCCGTCGCACGCTGGCTCGGGGACATCCGGACCTACTTCCCCTCCTCGGTCGTCCAGGTCATGCAGCGGGACGCCATCGACCGGCTCGGTCTGTCCGCTCTGCTCCTGGAGCCGGAGATGCTCGAGGCGGTCGAGCCGGACGTGCACCTGGTGGGCACACTCCTGTCGTTGAACAAGGCGATGCCGGAAACCACCAGGGAGACCGCAAGGGCGGTGGTCCGCAAGGTCGTCGAGGATCTTGAGGAGCGGCTCGCCACCCGCACCCGTGCCACGCTCACGGGCGCGCTCGACCGCAGCGCGCGTGTCACCCGGCCCCGGCATCACGACATCGACTGGAACCGCACGATCGCGGCCAACCTCAAGCACTACCTCCCGGAGTACCGCACGGTCGTGCCGGAGCGGCTGATCGGGTACGGGAGGGCGTCCCGTTCCGTGAAGAAGGAGGTCGTCCTCTGCATCGACCAGTCGGGGTCGATGGCGGCCTCGGTGGTCTACGCCTCCGTCTTCGGGGCGGTCCTTGCGTCGATGCGCTCCATCGCCACCCGGCTGGTCGTCTTCGACGCGGCCGTCGCCGATCTCACGGACCAGCTCGACGACCCGGTCGACGTCCTCTTCGGGACGCAGCTCGGCGGCGGCACGGACATCAACAGGGCGCTGGCGTACTGCCAGTCCCGGATCGTGCGGCCCGCCGACACGGTCGTGGTCCTCATCAGCGATCTGTACGAAGGGGGGATCCGGGACGAGATGCTGAAGCGGGTGGCGGCGATGAAGGCGTCGGGGGTGCAGTTCGTGGCGCTGCTCGCGCTGTCCGACGAGGGGGCGCCCGCCTACGACCGCGAGCACGCGGCGGCGCTCGCGGCGCTGGGCGCACCGGCGTTCGCCTGCACGCCCGACCTGTTCCCGGAGGTGATGGCGGCGGCCATCGAGAAACGGCCCCTTCCGATACCGGAGTCGACATGACGATCCGGCGACAGGCGGGACACAACGGGCAGTTCACAAAGGGGGCCCTCTTGATGAAGGTGAGAAAACGGATATGACTACCCATCGGTAACAGGGGACTTGCGCAACCGCAGGAGTTCCGTGCAAGGATCGACGGCGCTTCACCCTCGGCGATGCGCCGTTCGCTCCGTATCGCCTCGTTCCGCCGCACGGAGGCCCTCCTCGTCGTGACCCTGCCGGCCGCACTTCCCTTCGCCGGTGCCGCACTGCGCACGATGCGTACGGCGGCCGGGCGGCGTGCGCTCCATCTGATGCTGGTGGCGGGCGGGTTGCTGGCACTGGGGCTCCTCAGCGCCGGGCACGCCCAGGCGGCCGACGGGACGCCGCAGGCATCCGCGGCTCGGGTCGGGGCCGGTGCTCCGGCCGACGCCGTGCACCCGATCGAGGGCGCAGTGCGAGGTATCGGGAAGACCGTCGGCAGGACGGTCGGACGAGCGGTGAAGAACTCCGGCGCGACCGGGCCGGCCGCTCACCGGACCGGTACGGCCTCACCGGTGGGGCACACATCGCACGGCGCGCCGGTTTTGTTGCCCGCCGTCAGGCACACCACCGGCGTTTCCGGAACGCCCGCCGCCCCCGCGCGCACCGCACCGGTGACCCGCGCGTCCGTACCCGCTGCGCCGGCCGACCCGGTCGCCTCGGTGCTCCGGACGGTTCCCGCGGTCGACCAGACCCTCCGTCATGTGGTGCGGCCCGTCGTCGGCAAGCTTCTGCAGCCGGTCGGCGGCACGGTCGCTCGGCCCGTCGGGGGCCTTGTCGGGACGGTGACCGAAGGGCTGCCGGACGCACCGGTGCAGCCGTCGCTGCCCTCGCTCCCGCAACTGCCCGAACTTCCCCGGCTGCCGGGTCTTCCCGGACTGCCGACGCCGCCGGTGCACACGCTGCCCGCCCCGTCGGCCCCGCAGCAGCCGGACGGGAACGGGCACCCGAGCGCGGTCGAACGGCGGAAGAGCGAAGCGCACGGATTCCCGGCGGTGGCCGTCCAGGCCCCGGTGGCGCCGCCCGCGCACCACGCCCACCACGCCGCCCGGCCCTCGCAGACGCCCGCGCAACAGGCCCCGGGCGGTGATCCGGGCTCGTACGGCGACCAGCCGGCCGCCGACTGCGGTGTGCCGCGGCACGGCGACGCGCACGCCGTGGCGTTCGGCGACCGGGCGCCGCTGCCGTTGATGCGGGGCGGCACCGCGGTCGTCACCATGGACGGGACCCGGGACCGGCACCGGGACATCCCCGAGTTCCCCGGCTAGGTCAGCACCTCCGCCCCGCGCGCCCCGATGCGCGGGGACGGAATCGGTCTGTCCTCCGTCCGGACCCCCGGTCCCGGACGGAAGCCACCGGATCCCGAGCCGCCACAGCCGGAACACCTCCATGGCCGCAGGTCCCCGATGACCCCCATGGATCCGTCGACCCCCACCGACACCGGCGCAGGACTCGGAACCGGTACGTCCCGAACTCACGGATTCCCGAAGGAACTGACGCACGTATGAACAAGAACATCCGACGTTCCATCGTCATAGCCGCCGGAGTCACCGGCGCATGGGCGCTCGGCTCCGCCGTCGCCGACGCGGACGAACTGCCCGCCGCCTCCGCGTCCACCCCCGACGTGGGCATCAACGCCGCGGACACGGTCGGCGCGGTCGCCGACACCCTGGACGGCGTCGTCGCCGGTGTGCACAACACGGTTTCCGGCGTCACGCACGGCACGGCAGTGGACGACGCCGCCTCGACCGCGCGGCACACGGCCACAACGGCCCACTCCACCGTCTCCGATGCCGCTCACACCCCGGCCCGGGCCGAGGCCCGGGTGGGGAAGGCGACGGCCGACGCGGGCCGGGCGGACCGGCGTTCCGGCGCGGGTGCGGCCGTGTCGCATCTCTCGCAGGCCCAGGGCCTCGCGCACACCGTCGTGCCCGGGGCCGCCGCTACGGCGGACCACGCCACGGTCGCGGCCACCGTCGCCGTGTCCGACGCGACCGCGCCGCGGGACGAGATCGACTACCTGTTCGGCCCCCTCTCCGCCTTCGCCCCCGAGGTGGAGCAGGCACTCGCCGCCGCCCAGACCAGGCTCCAGAGTGTGCAGAACGCCGCGCGCGCCCAGGCGGGGGGCGTCGGCGGTCCGGTGCGCACAAGGGTGCAGAGCACCGTGGCAGGCGCGGGGCCTACCGCGGAGGGTGTGCACGGCGCCGCGCGACAGGCGGTCGCCGAGTCCACCGTCGTGGCGGACGAGGCGGGGGCCACCGCGGGCGCGAGTGCCTCCGCCGTTCCCGGCCATGTCACCGGAGTCGTCACGGGATTGAGGCAGCAGGTCGTCGGCACGGTCACCGACGTGCCCGGCACGGTCGGGCCGGTGGCCGCCGGGACGGCCGCCGCGGTGCTCCCCCCGGTCGCGGGCACGGTCCTCGGCGGTGTGGTGCCGGCGGCCGGGCAAGCCGTGGGGCACACGACCGGCCTGGCCGACGGCGTCGTTGCGGACGTGCGGCCGCTCGCGTGGCATGCCGTCGGTGGTGCGTCCGCGCTCGGGTACGGGGCC
>Ga0102590_1002045_pt1 | contig 25976 bp, 25 predicted proteins | sample AraplaMF_Col_mMF_FD_76859 | JGI IMG/M metagenome (GOLD analysis project Ga0102590, IMG submission 76859) | Arabidopsis root microbial communities from the University of North Carolina, USA - plate scrape MF_Col_mMF | ecosystem: Host-associated > Plants > Roots > Endosphere | place: USA... | reverse complement strand
ACGGCGAGACCCGGCCCAAGAAGCTCGACGACGGAACGGTGGTCCAGCGCCCCTGGCCCGACCCGCTGCTGGTGGTCTCGTCCGAGGGCTCGGCCATGTACGGCACCACCGACCTGGCGACGATCCTGGACCGCAAGCAGCAGTTCGGCCCGGACTACGTCATCTACTGCGTGGACCAGCGCCAGGCCGACCACTTCCTGACCGTCTTCCGCGCCGCCTACCTCGCCGGCTACGCCCAGGAGGGCCAGCTCGAGCACATCGGCTTCGGCACGATGAACGGGACCGACGGCAAGCCCTTCAAGACCCGCGAGGGCGGCGTCCTGAAGCTGAACGACCTGATCGAGATGAGCCGGACCAAGGCCCGCGAGCGCCTGCATGAAGCCGGGCTCGGCGAAAACCTGCCTGCCGACGAGTTCGAGGACATCGCCGGCAAGGTGGCCGTCGCGGCCCTGAAGTTCGCCGACCTGCAGAACTTCCGCGGCACCAGCTACGTCTTCGACCTCGACCGCTTCACCAGCTTCGAGGGCAAGACCGGTCCCTACCTGCTGTACCAGGCCGTCCGGGTGAAGAGCCTGCTCCGCCGCGCCGAGGCCGAGGGCGCCGCGACCGGCCCGGTCACCGTGGCCGAGCCCGCCGAGCGCGACCTGGTCCTGACGCTGGACGCGTTCGACGCGGCGCTGGCCGAGGCCTACGACAAGAAGGCCCCGAACGCGCTGGCCGAGCACGCCTATCGCCTGAGCCAGGCCTTCTCGAAGTTCTACGCCGCCTGCCCGATCATGTTGTCGGAGCCGGCCGTGAAGGCCTCGCGCCTGACCCTGGCCACGGCGACGCTGCGACAGCTCGAGCTCGCCCTCGACCTGCTCGGCATCGCCACGCCCGAGCGGATGTAGCCGCCTCCACGCCAGCCGCGAGCCGCAATCTGGACATGCTTCACGGGTTGGTTCGCCGGATGGGGACGAGACGGTTTCTGCTGCTGGGCCTGACGGCCGCGGCCCTGGCGTCCGGCGCGGCGCACGCCGAACAGGACGGCCCCTCCGCCGCCGTGCTGGAGCGGGCGCGCAAGGCGTCGGGCGGCCCCGCCTGGAGCAAGCTGGCCGGCCTGCACGAGACCGGGGTCGAGGACGGCCAGCGCTACGAGCGCTGGGTCGACCTGCTGCGCTTCGGCCTGCGCACCGAGGCCGAGACGCCGAACGGCGGCGGCAAGCTGGTGCGCGGTTTCAACGGCTTCGGCGCCTGGAGCCTGCTGCCTCACGGCTTCGACCGGGCGAACGCGCCCGCGCCCACCATGACCGAGGCGCTGTCCGAGGCCTATTTCGCGGGCTATGGCTATTTCTTCCCCAGCCGCTTCGACGTCCGCATCGCCTACCTGGGCGTCCGGCCCTCCGGCGGCCGGAGCTTCGACGTCCTGCGCATCCACCCCAACGGGGGCGAGCCGCGCGAGGTCTGGTTCGACCGCAAGACCGGGCTGCCCGGCCGCATGGTCGAGGTTCGCGGACCGCGCCCGATGACGGTGGAGATGTCGGACTGGAAGCGGTCGGGCTCGGTGCTGGTGCCGTTCCGCTATGTCACCACCGGCGGCGGCCTGCCGAAGCCCCTGGAGCGGCGCGTCGAGGCCGCCGACGTGCGGCGGATGGAGCGGGAGATGTTCAGCCTCCCGCGTCCGAAGTAGCGGGTCCTACGCCGGCAGCCGGTGCATGGCGCACAGCTTGTTGCCGTCGGGATCGCGCAGGTAGGCCAGGTACATCTTCCCGACGCTGCCCTCGCGGACGCCCGGAGGCTCCTCGCACGACTTGCCGCCGGCTTCGACGCCCGCCTCGTGCCATTGCTTGGCCTGTTCCGGCGAGGCGCAGGCGAAGCCGATGGTGCCGCCGTTCGCGAACGTCGCCGCCTCGCCGTTGATCGGCAGCGACACCGCGAAGACGCCGCCCTGGGTCAGGTAGAAGATGCGGTGGCCGTCCACCCGCGCCGGGCCGACGCCCAGCGTGCCGAGCAGCTTGTCGTAGAAGGTCTTGGCGCGGTCGAGGTCGTTCGTGCCGACCATGATGTGCGAGAACATCGCGGGGTCTCCTCCAATGAGCGGCGGGACCATAGCGGAGTGACGCGGGGGAGCGGGAGCCCCCGGCTCGGTGACGTTGCGCCGGAGGCCCCCGAAGGGCGGCCGCCGCCGCTGAACAGCCCACGGCGACGGCGCCCGATCCGGAGCGCGTCTGGCGAAAGCGATTGCCGCCCTCGGCCCAAAAACGCGCTCAAAATCAAAAGATCGAGCCTGCTTCCCGAGTTCGGATGGAATCATCCGGACTCGACAGGCTCGGTGGCAAGACCCTTGAAGAGCCCCCGCCGCGAGGGACGGGACGGGGGCTCCTGCGGCCGGCAATCGCCATCGTCGGGTGGCTAGTGAAAGCCGCGGCTTCACAATGCGGCGGGACCGCCTCGGTTCCACGTTTCGTGATCTGTGGATGCGTAAAGCGACACGGGAGACGCAACCTTCTCCCCTCAGTTGAAGTTTTCCCTCCGACGGCGAGACTTTCCAGTCGCCGTCACCAGCCCCAAGAACCCCCGGTCCGTCAGCCCCGGATCGGGGGTTTCCTTTTGGGATCACGCCGGTTCGGCGATCTCGGCGAGGGTGTCCAGCTCGACGAAGAAGTAGCTGATCGGCACGCCCAGGCAGCGCGAAAGCCGGTACAGCATCGGCGCCGAGACGGTGCTCTGGGCGCGCTCGTACTTGTGGACCTGCTGCAGGCTGACGCCGCAACGGGCGGCGACATCGGCCAGGGACAGGTCCAGGTCGCGGCGGCGCTGCGCCAGCCTGCGGCCGATCTCCCGGGTGATGTGCTCGTTGGTCAAGGCGTCGTTCCAGATCCGGACCCTGACGCCGGAACCTGCAAGCCCCGCGCCAGGGCCGGCGCGGGAATAGGCGGCTGCGCCTGACCCGGCGATGAACATGCGTGGCCGTGCGCCGCCACCTTCCGCCGACGCGGGCGGCGCCGTACGGATGGGTCATGCTCCGCCTGCTCCTGCTCTTCGTCCTGGGTGTCGCTGCCGGCTGGGGGGCGGTCGCCGTCGCCGCCGAGGCGATCGGGCGCGGCGTGAAGCCTCGCGGCGAACTGGTCGACATCGGCGGCCGGCGCCTGCGCCTCGTCTGCGAAGGGCCGAAGTCCGAGCGGCCGGTGATCTGGATGGAGGCCGGCGCCTTCAGCGGCGCGGCCGACTTCGCCGCGCTCCAGCAGAAGCTCGCCGCCAAGGGCCTGCGTTCGTGCGCCTACGACCGCGCCGGCATGGGCTGGTCAGACCCCGGCCCCGAGCCGCGCGACGGCGACGCCATCGTGGACGATCTGGAAAAGCTGATCGCCAAGTCCGGCGAGCCGGGGCCATTCGTGCTGATGGGCCACTCGATGGCCGGCCTCTATGTGCGCCAGTACGCGCTCCGGAATCCCGACAAGGTGGTGGGCGTGGTGCTGCTGGACGCGGTGACGCCGCAGATGATCGGCCTGCCTGGGGCCCAGACCTTCGTCGACCGCATGACCGACCTCGCCCGCCTGGGCGCCGCGGCCGGGCCGCTGAAGGCGCCGCTCTACTGGTGGGGCGACCGCATCGGCCTGCCGGCCGCGGGCAAGGCCGAGAAGCGGCGCGGCTTCATCTCGGCCCGCCAGAGCCGCTCTGCCTACGCCGAAGTGCTGCAGTGGCGCACGGCGGCCGAGCAGGCGCTGGCGGCGGGCGACTACCGCCCCGAATGGCCCATCGCCGTGATCACCGCCGGCCCGCCCTCGGCGCGGATGGAGGCCTGGAACGCCGTGCGCCAGGCGCCCGCCAAGGCCGCCCGCGCGGGCATGGTCGACAACGTCGACGTCGCCAGCCACACCACCATGCTGGGCCTCACCCACGGCGACCGCGTGGTCGCCGGCGTCGACTTCGTGCTGAAGGCGGCCGGGCGGTAAGCGCCATGCCCACCATCACCCCCGCCACGACGCCCGCCGACCTCGCCGCCATCGGCGAGTTGCTGCGCGCCTACGCCGAGGCCCTGCCTATCGACCTCGGCTACCAGGGCTTCGAGGGCGAGATCGCCGACCTGCCGGGCAAGTACGCTCCGCCCAGGGGCGCCCTGCTGATCGCCCGCGACGCCGACGGCCGGCCGCTCGGTTGCGCAGCGCTGCGCCCGCTCGCCGATCCCGGCGCCTGCGAGATGAAGCGGCTCTACCTGGCGCCGGAGGCCCGCGGCTCCGGCCTTGGCCGCGCGCTCGCCGAAGCCATCGTCGGGGCCGCCCGCGCCGCCGGCTACCGCGAACTGCGCCTCGACACCCTGCCCTCGATGACCGCCGCCATCGCCCTCTACGAGGCGCTCGGCTTCCGTCGGATCGCGCCCTACTACGCGCCGACGCCGGAGGGGACGGTGTTCCTGGGGCTGGCGCTCTAGCCCCCCGGCCCCTCGACATCCACGCCCCGCAGGCGGATCTGGCTCACCACGCCGCCCTCGGCCAGCAGGGGGCGCAGGCTGACCACCGCCACCGAATGGCCCGGCGTCTCCAGGGCGGTGACGATGGCGGCGGCCTGGTCGGCGGTCATCCGCCGCCACAGCTCGGCCCCGCCCCCAAGCAGCAGCAGGCACTTCTCGAAGCTGCGCGGCGCGGTCAGCGCTTTGCCGACGTCGCCCCGCGCCCAGCCCTCGGCCGCCGCGCGCGCCTGACCCTTCGGCGCCTCCAGGTCGCGCAGCGCCCCGTCCAGGCACTGCTCGTGGATGGCCGGCGTCAGCGACCCCAGCGCGGCGTTGACGAACGGCATCGCCTGATAGCGGGCCGGGTCCACCACCTTGACCTTGTTGGCCTTCGCGAGCTTGACGATCTGGTCCATGGCCGAGGGACCCGTATCCGCTTTCTGTGCGTCGGAGGTGAGCTGGGCCCCCGCCATCAGCGGCGTCCAGCCGGCGTAGCGCTTGGCCGGCTGCCCCGCCCGTTCGCGCGCCGCCACGAAGCGCACGCGCAGCGGCTCGGCCAGGGTCGTCTCCAGCGGCGCCTTCGACTTCAGCTTCGAACGCGCCCGCAGCAGTGCCGGCACGTCCTTGATCCCCGCCCGCAGGCTGACCCGCGTGCCGACGATCAGGCTGTTGGCCCCCTTCATCCGCCGCTGCAGCCACCGCTGGTCCCAGTCGAGCCCCTTGGGCAGGTGCTCCTCGGCCAGGCCCAGGATGTAGACCGTGGTGTCGGCGTCCGAGACCTTCCACCAGGCCGGCCCCGGCTCGCGCGCCTGGACCACCAGCTCCTCGACGATGTTCGCCTCGGGATCCTCGATCGCCGCCCGCGGCTGCGCCCAGGCCGGCCCGGCCAGCATCAAGCCCACGGCCACCAGGCCGCCTATCGCCACATTGCGCATCATCTCTTCCCCGATCCGACCGAACATCGATCGACGAGCCCTGCGGCGAAAGCTGGGCCATGGCGGGGCGTTTTCTTCACCGCACCATGATGTAGCTCTAAGGAGCCATGTCGGGGGACAGGGATTTGCGCGGGTTCTGGCGTCAGGCCAACGGCCTGATCTTGTCGATGATCGGCGGGGCGCGGACCATGACGCCGGCGACAGCGCTCGCCCGCGCCGAGCCGGAGCGCGCGCACGGCCCGACCATCGTCCGCATCCGCGGCCTCGCCCTCCTCGTGGCCGCGGCCGCCCTCGCCGCCCAGCTCCTGTCGCACGTCGGCGCGGCCGCCGACGCCCCCACCGCGCCGCTCGGCGTCGTGCTGGGCCAGGCGCTGTGGAACGCCGCCCAGGTCGGGGGCCTGCTGCTCCTGCTTGCCCTGTGGTGCGTCCATCGCCGCGGATGGGTCCTGGCGCTTGCGGCCGCGACGCTCGCGGGCCTGCCCTTCGCCATCTATGCGGTCGGTCCCGGCGCCTGGGCCTTCACGGCGCTACTGCTCGCCGCCTGCGCCTTGACCTGGACCCGCGACTTCCCCGACCTGGGCGTGGCCGTCGTCGACGCCCCGGCCCGGGCGCCGCCGCTGCTGGCGAAGTTCGAGCTCCTCGCCGTGGCCTGCAACCTGCTCTGCTCGATCTACAACTTCCACCAGAGCTGGGGCCTCTGGCCCCACTGGGACGCCCTCTTCGCCCGCACTGCGGACCTCGTCGGCTTCACCCCTGACGTGACCGCCATGGCCCGGGCGCTCTACGGCCTCGGCCTGCCCGGCCTCGGGCTCCCCGCCTACATCCCCGTGGGCGAGCCCTGGAACAACCTCGGCGTCCTGGCCTTCACTCTTATCTGGACGGTCCTGCCGTTCCTCTACGTCCTTTACTTCGGCCTCATCGCGCTGCAGGCCGAGCACACGCCGGGGCGGCGGATCCAGCAGGCGCTGTGCGCCATCGCCATCTTCCACTTCCTGTTCCTCACCGACGTCGTCGACTACCGGTTCGGGCGGGGGGTCGCCAACCCGGCGGCCGAGTGGTGCCACTGGCTGGAGGTGTTCATCTGGCGTCTCGCCATCGTCCTGCCGATCTACCAGAAGGTCGCCTCGGGCCAGTGGCTGCGCGCGGGCAAGCTCGGCCTCGCCCTGCACTACGGCGTCGGCGCCTGGGCGGCCGGGTTCCTGGTCTACGAGGTGCTTCTCTACAACGCCCCGATGTTCCGCGACTGGGCGACCGGCGTCCCGCACCACCAGCTCATCCTGTTCGGGCGCGGCTATTCCGAGACCGTCGGCTGGCACGGCGCGCTGGTGCTGATGATAGCCCTCTACGGGTTCACGCTGCTGGCCATGCCCTGCAGGCGCGTCGTTGTCGAAGCACGAGGGCCGGCCGACTAGGCGCCCGCGCCCCAACAAATGAGCGTCACAGGAACGGCGCTCGGGCTTTGGCGTACCCGCCCAATGGCCGAACTCGTGCGCGCTGCATCCGCCCCCCGGAAAGACGCACGCCCCGGCTACGACCATAGGACGGGCGTGCGCTCCGATGGGAGATGGCGTGCGCCTGGCCGAGGCCGGGTGGGCGGCGGACGCCCGCCCGGCTGGGGCCGCGCCCTACGACGACGCCAGGCCTGGCCGGCGCTGCCGCAACGCTAATCCGACGAGGCCAAGGCCCGCCAGCAGGATCGCCCAGGTCGCGGGTTCGGGCACGGCGGCCGGCAACGGGATCACGGCCAGGTCGCCGCCGTTGATGGCCTGGTGGATGCCGGGGCTTGAGAACGCGCCCGCCGCGAAGCTGCTGCCCATCCCGTAGCTGTGGGACACGCCGGGCGGCTGCACGTTGAAGCCGAACGTGTCGTAGGGGCCCCCGTACGTGGCGCCGGGCACGAGGTAGATTCCCACGCAGGCCAAGTCGTTGAGCCCGCACCTGTCAGGCGCCACGAACCCGGTGTCGGCGACCACATAGCCGTCGTGGACGTAGCTGATGATCCCGTCCGGCAGGGACAGCAGGTAGACGACATCTCCGGGCTGGTAGTCGTCGCCCACGTCGATCACCGCCATCGCCGCGGCGCTGTTGATGCGGTGGATCCCCTCGGTCGCCAGCGCCCCTGCGTCGAAATGGTAGACGAACGTCCCCGGCCCGCCCATGCCGTTGTCCAGCGCCGAGAGCACGGCCACATCCCGCGCGCCCAGGCCCGATGGCGCCACGTCGAACTGCACCGTGCCACAGACCACGCCGCCCTGGTTCAGGCAGCTCGAGAACGCCAGCGGCCCCGTGTCGGCCGTCACGAACCCCTGGCTCACATAGGTGGACAGTCCGCCCGGTCCCTCGAAGGCGTAGATCACCGCCGCCTCAGCCCGCGCCGCCAGGAACAACGCGGCCGCCCCGGCGATCCCTGCACCGATCGTCTTCACGCCCAGCCCCGAAAGCTCCGTCCGGCCCACCGCGGACACGGCCCGAGGATAGGCGCCGGCGGCCGTACGGTCGTTCTCCCCGCGTCTCAAAAGCGGCCGTCCCGCTTACACCAGCGTCTCATCCGCACCGGCGCCCCTCCGCGGTGAGGCATGAGGTCGCAACGGCCATGCTTCGCCGCCGCGCTCGGTATGGTTTGCAGCCCGTTAACACCCTGGCCATCGTTGCCGCCTAGCCAGGAAGCCATGGGCTCCTCAAGGAGCCGGAGGGATGCATGGCCGACGGCGGCGGGTGGCACAGCGGACTTGAGACCGGCGAGACGGCCGGCCTGGCGCGTGGGCGTTTCCAGGACGTGCTCTCCGAATTCACCCAGCGGCTGTCGTCGCCCGAGCCGATGCGCCGCGAGACCGCCGTGTCGCTGGTCCAGCAGTTGGACCGCCTGGGCCGCCGCATCGTCGCCGAACAGGAGACCGCGCTCGCGCGCGCCGCCGAGCTGGACGCCGCGGTCCTCGCCCTGACCGCCCGGCTGGAAGCCGCCCGCGCCTCCGCCGCCGCCCGCGAAACCGAACTCTCGGCCCGCATCGACAGCCTCCTGGCCGAGCTGGCCGAGGCCCGCGCCGCCAAACGCCCCGCGCCCATCCGCACCATCGTGGCCGCCGTCGCCGCCTGCGCCGCGCTGGGCGGGGCCGCAGCCGGCGTCGTCGGTCTGACGCGCCCGCCGCCCGAACCGCAGGCGGCCCCCGCGACGCTGCCCGTCGTCCTGGAAGCGCCCGCCGAACCGCCCACCGGGCCCATGCCGCCGCCCGCCCCCGCCGAGGCGGAGGTCGCCTCGCCGGCCGCCGCCGCGGCTGCGCCTTCCCCACGGGACGCCTATCCCGCGGTCGCCGCGGCGCTCGCCCGCGGCGCGCCCGACGCTGTCGTGGACCTGACCCGCCTGGCGCTCACCGGGAACGCCGACGCCCAGCTCCGCCTGGCCCAGGCCTACGAGGCCGGCGATCACGGCCTGCCGCGCGACCTGGCGGCCGCGCGGCTCTGGACCCTGAAGGCCGCCGCCCACGGCGACCGCGTGGCCATGTACAACGCCGGCCAGTTCCTCATGGAAGGCGACGGTGGCCCCAAGGATCCCGCCGCGGCGGCCGACTGGTTCCGCCGCGCCGCGCGGAAGGGTGTCGTCGATGCCCAGTACAATCTCGGCCTCATGTACGAGACCGGCCAGGGCGTGGCGCGCGACCCGCGCGAGGCCCTGACGTGGTACGCCCGCGCCGGTCAGGCCGGCGACGCCACCGCCCGCCAGAAACAGGCCGAGCTGGAGCAACAACTCGCCGCCCCGGCGCCCCAAGCCGCGACCGCCGACGCCGGCGTCCGCGGCGCTTCGGTCAGCGAGACCCAGGCCTACCTCTCGCAGCGGGGCTATTACATCGGGCCGGTCGACGGCGTGGTGACGCCGGAGCTCAGGGCCGCCGCCGACGCCTATATGAAGGACCATCCGGCCGTCGCCCCCAGCCGGTAGCCGCCGCTCAGGCCCGCCGTGCGCAGAGCGCCACGATGGCCGCACCGGCCGCCACCGCCAGCAGGTCCTCGACCAGGCCGCTGCGCATCTGCCCCACCGCCGCCATCGCCCGCTTGCGCCCGGCCAGCGTCAGGTAGGCCAGCGGCACGGCCACGCCGACGGCCACCGCCGCGCCCGCCCGCTCGCGGCCGCGCGGCGCCAGGGCGGCGCCCGCGATCCCCGCGCTCGCCATCCTCGCCAGCAGGCCCAGGGCCACCGTCCGGTCGGGCGCCGACTTCATCTTGTCGCCCAGCAGTTCGCCCGCGCCCATCGCCAGCGCCCCGAACCGGAACAGCGGATGATCCAGCAGCGCCAGCCGCCCGGGCAGCCGCCCGCCCGCCAGCCGCGCCGTCGACAGCGCCGCCATCGGGGTCATGGAGCGCGCGCTGGCCACGGCGCCGATGAGCGCGGAGGGGATGAGGGCTTTCGCGGACGAGGAGTCATGGGTCATGCCTCCTCAACCCCGAACCCGCCCGGAGGTTCAGCCGTTTCCCAAGGCCGCGGAAGACGCTGGCCCGCCGCGCCAGCGCCGGTCAGGATCGCCCGTCACCCATCGCCAGGAGCCCGACCATGACCCAAAGCCAGCTGCTGCGGATGGACAACATCGGCATCGTGGTGGAATCCCTCGACGGCGCCGTCGCCTTCTTCACCGAGCTCGGCCTGACGCTGGAGGGGCGGGCCACCATCGAGGGCGAATGGGCGGGGCGCGTCACCGGCCTTGGCGACCAGCACGTCGAGGTCGCCATGATGGTCACCCCCGACGGCCACAGCCGCCTCGAGCTCTCGCGCTTCCTCCGCCCCGCCGCCGTCGCGGACCATCGGACCGCCCCGGTGAACGCTCTCGGCTACCTGCGCGCCATGTTCGCGGTGAGCGACATCGACGAGGTGCTGGCCCGGCTGCGCAGGCACGGCGCCGAGGTCGTGGGCGAGGTGGTCCAGTACGCGGAGGCCTACCGCCTCTGCTACATCCGCGGCCCCGAAGGCCTCCTCATCGGGCTGGCGGAACCGCTCAGCGGCGGTCAGTGACGGTCGGCGTCCCCGGCGCCTTGATCTGACCGGCTGCGCCCGGCTCGACGGGTCGCTCCCGCGAACGCGCACTGAGCCGGCAAGGATACGCCCGCCGCCTCCACAGGACGCGGGCGCAAGTTCGGAGTGTCGCTGGGCGACAAACACCCCGGAAGGCGCGGAAAAGCTTGCGGTCGCCCAGACGAACGGCCGGCGGCGCGCCATGCCAGCTTTGGACGTCGACGCCTCGGAAGAGATATCCCCCTCCATGGACTTCACTTGCGTAACAAGACTACAAGTCAACGACGTCATCTAACGAAGAGATTAACAGCTTCTTCCACAACGTTAAGTTCGGTCAAGATGTCGCAGCTCGTCGCGCTCCATCACATTCTTTCAAGCCGAAACAAGGATTGGCGGCAGACGCGCGATTGACAAAATGTCGCAGGGCATAGGCGTTCGATCGGGCCTGGAATTTACCCAATCTCTACAATCCCGCCAGCATTTCTCCGCCAACTCGAAGAACATCGGGGGATGAACGGAGTTCCTATGAAACATCTGTATCTGTCGGCGGCGCTCGCGCCTCTTCTGCTCGTGACGCCGGCGCACGCTGAGACCAAGGCCGGCAGCGCCAAGACGAACGGCGAAGCGGCCTTCACCACCGGCGTCGCCAAGGGCCGCGACCGCCTCGACAGCGCCACCTCCACCAGCGCCCTGCGCGAGTCCGAGATCGAGGTGCTGGGCGCCCGTTCGCTGGGCGAAGTGCTGCGCAACATCCCCGGCATCCGCGCCGAATACGCGGTGGGCGAAGGCAACGACAACTACTCGATCCGCGGTCTGCCGCTGTCCGGCACCGGCTCGAAGTACGTCCAGCTCCAGGAGGACGGCCTGCCGGTCCTGGAGTTCGGCGACATGTACCAGCTGGGCACCGACATGTTCATGCGGGCCGACCTGAACCTCTCGGCCATCGAGACCATCCGCGGCGGTTCGGCCTCGACCTTCGCGTCGAATTCCCCGGGCGGGGTGATCAACCTGATCTCCAAGACCGGCGACACCGAGGGCGGCGCGGTCCAGGCGACCTACGGCCTGAACTACGGCGAGAAGCGGCTCGAAGGCGACTACGGCTACAAGCTCAGCGACACGCTGCGCATGCACATCGGCGGCTTCTACCGTGAGGGCGAGGGCCCGCGCGACGTCGGCTACACCGCCTACAAGGGCGGCCAGATCAAGGCCAACATCACCAAGACCTTCGACAACGGCTACGTCCGCGTCTACGGCAAGTACCTGGACGACCGCACGCCGGTCTACCAGTTCGTCCCGATCAAGGTGACGGGCACGAACGCCGACCCGACCTTCAGCAGCCCGACCAACTTCAACATCAAGACCGACTCGCTGCTGTCGCCCTACAACAGCAACGTCCTGACCCTGGACGGCGACAACAACCTGGCCCGCGACGACCTGCGGGGCGGCCAGCACGCCGTGGTGAAGTCGATCGGCCTCGACGCCCAGTTCGACGTGCACGGCTGGACCATCACCGAGAAGTTCCGCATCGCCGACATCGGCGGCAGCAACCTGACCATCCGGCCGATCGCCGTGAACCAGGCGGCCGTGCTCGCCACGACCTACGGCGGCGCCGGCGGCAAGCTCAGCTACGCCACGGGTCCCCTGGCCGGCCAGGCGATCGCCAATCCGGCGACGCTGAACGGCAACGGCCTGCTGACCTCGTCGCTGCAGCTCGACACCCACATCAAGAGCCTGGACAACGCCGCCAACGACATCCGCGCCAGCCGGGTGTGGGACGTCGGCGCCGGCGACCTGACCACGACGGTCGGCTTCTACAAGTCGTCGCAGGACTACGCGACCGAGCTGTCGTTCCTGAACGTCCTGGCCAGCGTCGCCGGCGACGGCCAGTCGACCCTGATCAACGTCACCACGGCGGCGGGCGTCCCGTACACCCAGGACGGCTACCTCGCCTACGGTCTCGGCAGCAGCTTCCACCGCAGCTACGACATGAACTACGGCGTCAACGCGCCGTACGCCTCGATCAACTACCACGTCGGCAAGATCGCGGTGGGCGGCAGCCTCCGCTACGACATGGGCAAGGTGAGGGGCACGCTGTTCGGCGCCGAGCTGGGCGGCGGCCGGGTCGGCACGACGTCGTTCGACATCAACCGCAACGGCGTCATCTCCACGGCCGAGACCAAGGTGGCGATCCTGCCGCTCGGCCAGCCGGGCTACGTGGACTACAACTACCACTACCTGAGCTATTCGGCGGGCGTGAACTACCGCATCGCCGAGCAGCTGGCGGTGTTCGGCCGCTACAGCCGCGGCGGCCGCGCCTCGGCCGACAAGATCCTCTTCACCCCGGCGGTCAACTACAACACCGGCAAGCTGGTCGATAAGGACAGCGGCTACGACACCGTGAAGCAGGCCGAACTCGGCCTGAAGTACCGGGTCCAGGGCATTACGTTCAACGTCACCGGCTTCTCGGCCCGGACCGGCGAACGCAACACCCAGATCGTCAGCGGCGCCGACGGCTCCGCCTCGGTCCTGAACATCGTGCGCGGCTACAAGGCCAAGGGCGTCGAGCTCGAAGCCGCGGTCCGCAAGGGCCCGTTCAGCGTCACCGCCGGCGCCACCTACACCGACGCCAAGATCTCGAGCGACGCCGCAAACGCCGCCCTGATCGGCAACACCCCGCGCCACCAGGCCGACTTCATCTACGCGGTGACCCCGCAGGTCGAGCTGGAATACGCCACCGTCGGCGTCAACGTGATCGGCACCACCAGCAGCTACGCGCAGGACGTCAACCTGCTGAAGCTGCCGGCGTACACCCTGGTCAACGCCTTCGTGCAGGTGCGCCCGATGGAGAACGTCCAGCTGATGCTGAACGTCAACAACCTCTTCAACAAGCTGGCGCTGTCCGACTCCGAACAGGGCTCGATCCCGGCCAGCGGCGTCGTCCTGGGCCGCGCCTATCCGGGCCGGACCGCCTCGGCGACCTTGCGCTACACGTTCTAACCAACACCGACCCCACGGCCGGAGCGCCCCAGCGTTCCGGCCCTCCAAGCCCTGTGGCCGGAGCGCACCCGCGTTCCGGCCACAGTCCTTTTCAGCCCGGGCGTCCAGCGCGCCGCCCGCGCTTCATCCGCCCGGCAGCCGTCCATATCCCGCCGGCGGCCGCCAGCCCGGCGCGTCCTCGCGCTCCACCTGCCCGGTCTCGGGGTTGGGGCACCAGGACACCACCTTCCTCTCGCCCGTCTCGGGATCCACCTCGACGCCGAAGTGCCGGAACAGCGTCTTCACCACCTCCGGCCCCCGCTCGGGCTCCACGGTCTTCAGGCGGAACACCCGCGGCGCCATCACCCCCGCCAACCAGCGCAGGTGCCCCAGCCGCACGCCGGTCAGGTAGGCGGTCTCCGGCGTCGCGGCGCACGCCATCTCCCAGCCCTCGTCGCTCAGCACCTCGGCGCGGATGCGCATGCCCAGCTGCACCCTCTCCTCGAACTCCGGGAACCGCCGGCGCCAGTAGAACAGGGTCGACAGGCTGGGCATCGTCGGGTCCCGCCCGATCCGCGTCAGGCTCTCCCCCTCGCACAGCCGCTCGAACACCTCGTCGGCCACCGCTTCCGAGAGCGTGAACGCCGGCCCCCGCGTCCCCGCCGGCCGCCCCCCGGCGCGGCGCGCCTCCAGCAGCGCCGCGGCGAAGTCCGGCTTGGCCTTCGCCCACTTCGCGATCGCCTCGGCCGTCGGCATGCCCCGCGTCCGGGCGATGTGATAGAGCAGCTCGCCCCGCGCCAGCCGCGTGCACAGCCTCGCCGCCAGCTCCGGCGAATAGCGCACGGGCGTCCGATGCTTCTTGCGCTCGCCGCCAGCCTTCCCATTCGCGCCGCCGACACCGTCGCCATCGGTCCCGGCGCCATCGGTCCCGGCGCCATCGCCAGTCCCAGCGCTATCAGCCCCGACCTCCGCGCAGCCCAAAGCCGCCGCCGGCGGACCCAAGTCCTCCTCAGCCATCGCCGTCTCTCGTGATGTTGTGACGTGTGAAGCGCCGCCCCGACCGCCGCCCAAGAGCCCCTCAGGCCCCAGGCGCAGTCCTCAACGCTGCCCGAACCCTCGCAAATTCGCGCGCGGATGTCAAGAACAAAATGAGAACATCTCCCCTCCCCCGCGCACCCCAGACAGCAGCGCTGGAGCTTGGCGACCAACGCGATCCACGGTTAGGGTCACGCATGAGCGACGCCGACACCGTCACCCTCTGGCGGCCCGTCGGCCCGACCGAACTCCGTCTCATCGCGGAGGCCGGCCACCGGGCGTTCCCGCCGCGCCTCCCCGAGCAGCCGATCTTCTACCCCGTGCTGAACGAGGCTTACGCCGTCCAGATCGCCCGCGACTGGAACGTGAAGGCCGACGGCGCCGGCTACGTCACCCGCTTCGCCGTCCGCCGCGCGTTCCTGGCGGGCTATCCCGTCCAGCAGGCCGGCGGCCGCCAACACCTCGAATACTGGATCCCCGCCGAAGACCTCGAAGCCTTCAACGCTGCCATCGTCGGCCCCATCGAAGTCGTCGCCGAGTTCCGCTGACGCCCCACCTCGCTCGTCATGGCCGGGCCTGACCCGGCCATCCATTCCAGGGCGCCTGCCAAAACGGCCCCAACCCATCAGCTCGTCATCCCCGGGCTTGTCCCGGGGATCCATCCGTCGGCGGCGAGGCCGTGGGCGCGGGTCGCGCAAACGCGACCCGCCGTAAAGCTCGTCGGCAGCGGAACCATGGATCCCCGGGACAAGCCCGGGGATGACGAGCAAGAGGGAAGAGACGGCGGCGCGACCGCGCCCGTCCGCCAGGACGCACCCCACCCTGAAGGCCACGGCCAGCCCCCCGGCAGCCTCTGGAGCTTGGTCAAGGATTGGGCGCCCCGCGCCCAACCGCCCCCGCGGCGGCGCGCCAGCGCCGTCCTTGAGGAAGCGGAAGAGGCCGGCAGGCTGCGGTGGGGCCGCTGGCTAGACGCGAGCGCGAACAAGCTCTACCGCAAGCTCAAGATGTATCGTGAGCGCTTCGACCGAACGAGCGTCATCGTCCTGGCCGTCTGCGCTGCGGTTGTCGGCGCTATCACGCTCGTGAGCATGGCGCATTATCCGCCGTTCAAGTTCTCTCTCAATGAGAGCGCGATCGTCGTAGAGGACGACGTCGCCTGCACCCAGCATTGGACTAGCCCGGATCACGTCGTGGCTCGCCTGCGCAAAGGAGAGCTCGTCGTCGTGATCGCCATGAAGATGACGCCCAGCTTCGATCAATGGGGGCGCGTGCAGCGAGCGCGAGACAGCCATCCGCCATTCAGCGCGTTTTACGGCAAGGCTTGCTGGGTGAACCTCGGCTCGCTGGGCAAGCTTGCGTCGCGCTGAGCCCGCGTCCGCCAGGACGCACCCCACCCTGAAGGCCACGGTCAGCCCCTGCCGGGCTCTGGAGCTTCGCGACGCCCGCCCTCGGGGCGAGCGCAGCTCGGACCCGGGGGATTGGGCGCCCCGCGCTCAACCGCCCCAGCGGCGGCGCGCCCGCGCCGTCCTTGAGGAAGCGGAAGAGGCTGGCATGCTGCAGTGGGGCCGCTCAGTTGGCGCTGAGTCGCGCTGTCCACGCGCTACGCCCCTCTTCCCAATCGGAGACGCTTGCGAACTGGGCAACCGGCTGTCCCAATAAGGTCGAGAACCGCATGGCGGCGACGGAATCTGGATTAATGACTTCAATCGCCGCGCGCCTCGCCCAAGCTCGGAACAGTTCAAGAAGATCGGTATCGCTATCGGTGAGGCCGATACCCCAAAAGGTGACAACCCACGGCTCCAAATGCCGGATAGCATCAAAGATAACCTCAGCGATGGGATGCTGTTCATAGGTCTTCCCAAAGCGTGGCGGTACAAAGCCTAGGTAGTTTCGGCTTCCATCGGACGGCTGCAGGCCTCCCGCAAAGTAGGGCTTGGCAAACCAGAAGGCGCCCTTCGCCGGATCGACAAAGAGATTTAGCGATCCATGAGGCTTGGCGACGGTTAGACTATCAGCCCGCGGCGTGTTCGGCACAAAGACCAGATCATGGCCCGAGAGCTCTGCGCCGGTTTCGAACACCGTATCGTAGTTGAGGTTCACGACGAGATCCCCGGCCCGCAATCGACTCGCGACACGCCGGGTCAGTGGTAAGTCCACGCACCCATCGGGCGATGGACGGAGCAATCCCTCCACCAACAAACACGTCAGTGGATTGAGGATACCGTGCAGAAGTAAATTGTCATACTCGCTCGCCGGATCATAGATCTCTCGGCCAGGCAGAATTAAATTTCGGTGACTGTAGGCAAAGGCAAAAAATCGTTCGATATGAACCTTGCTATTAGGCTGAGCTTCCAACTCTAGAAACCTTGCCCGAGCATCCTGGCCGCCATCATATCCTAGTGAGGCGAGGTATAAGCTCATTAGGTCATGCGGATTGTATTCCGCCCACAGGCGCGAAGCGAAATTCCACATCAGCGGAGGCTGAAGATCTTTGGGGAGCTTGAGCTCAAGCGCCTCCGCGTAGCTAGCTCCGGCGCCGACAACGAGTATCCGCATCCATCAACTCCCGTGTGGGCTTGCCCCCCGTCATCTACGGACAGGTAGTCGTGGAAGCGCGCAGCTTAGCCTCGCTGCCGCCCATCCAATGACCGCCTCGCATGCGGCGCACCTAGCGATAGAGGCGTAGGCGCATAGACGCACGAGCCAGCGCGGTCTGAACGCGATCCGGCCAGCGGTCCGGCAGGTCAATTTTCAACCAGAGCTCGTAAGTGCCGCTGGGATCTGGACGATCAAAGATGCCTGCAAGCCAAACGGGTATCTCAAATACCTTGTCAATAATTCCGCCGGCTACACCTTGAAATAGTGCTTGGACTTCATCGAGCGCATCGGGAAGAGCGGCAAACCGAACGCGCTCCTCCCAGTCTAAAATCTGCTGGCATGCCTCTACAATAAGATCGCACATTTGACGGATTTCTTCGGGAGAACCGGGTTGGTCGTCGCTTCCCCAAGCTGCCTGAACTCGACCGTTTATGAGCGCATCTAGAGCCCGCACTTGAGCGCGAATTTCTTCGATCGTCACGTTGAGCCAATCGGCACACTCTGCACGTTGAACCACCCTCAGTGGGCGGGCGTAGAGCTCGTCTTGCAACGCTCGCCAGCGGCGTTTGATTGGGACTAGCGAGCTTCGGAGCAGTTCGGCGGTGAGTTTGAGCTGCCAGTATTCCGGCATGTCGATCACGATCTGCTGCACCAAGTAGCTTCGACTTTCGAAGCCCTCCAGACGGCGCTCCAGGACTTTCTGCCTGAGCATGCCGGCCTTCCCGAGTTGCGCCCTGACGGTGCCCTCATGGTCTCGTCGCCATTCAAAAAGCAGCTCCGCTGGATAGATATGCGGCTCGTCGTCCACGAGCTTGTGGCAGTTGCGACAAAGCCAAATGCCATTCGTGATCTCTCCTCGGGCAGCATCAGTCATAGCTGGGTCAAAGCGCGCGGACGTGGGGCGTGCGCCGTAAATGTGCGCAGCCTCGCCGAGGACAACGGTGCGAGTGACCTCCTCCGCAGGCCCAATCGTCAGAGCTCCGCATTCAGGATTGGAGCATAGATTGCCTGCGCGCTTGGCCAGAGCTTCTACGACTGGCCGACTGAAACGCTCCTCGCTCATTCGAACTCCATCGCGACCATGGGCAAGCATAGGTTAGCTTGAACACATTCCTGGCGGCGTACCGAACAACGCCCCCCACCTTGACTCCCCCTCCCCCCGCCGCCACAACCGCCCCATCCCTCGCGGGAGAGACTCCTCCTTCGCCCCACGGCGCCGGAGGGGAGCCGAAGGCGCAACCGCCCCGGAAACGCTCAGGCAAAAGGACCGCGACGGGCTGATGAACGCTGGAAAGTTCCTCCCAAGCCCACGGGCCTAAAGGGGACGCCGAAGGAGCAGAGGGCCGCCGCCCACCGGCGCACCCGAAATCTCTCAGGCTCAAGGGACAGCGGGGGCGCGTGACGTCAGGGCGAACCCCTGCCGCGCGCCGGATCGTCAGCCGGAGTCTCCCCTATGGCCGCCCCGGGCCAAGACCAAGACCTCAAGACCACCCCGCTCACCGACGCCCACATCGCGCTCGGCGCCCGCATGGTGCCGTTCGCCGGCTACACCATGCCCGTCCAGTACCCGATGGGGGTGATGCAGGAGCATCTCTGGACCCGCGAGCACGCCGGCCTGTTCGACGTCTCCCACATGGGCCAGGCCCGCCTGCGCGGCGTGTCGCCCCTGTCGGCCTTCGAGGAGGTGGTCCCCGGCGACTACATCGGCCTGAAGCCCGGCAAGCAGAAGTACTCCGTCCTGCTCAACAACAAGGGCGGCATCATCGACGACCTGATGGCTGGCCGACCGACCGCCCCGGACGGCAGCGTGACCGACGGCCTGTTCGTGGTCGTCAACGGCGCCTGCAAGGACAACGACTTCAAGGTCATCGACGACGAGCTGGCAGGCCAGGTGACGATCGAGCGCCTGGAGGACCGCGCGCTGATGGCGATCCAGGGCCCCGAGGCCGCGGCCGTCGTCCAGAAGCACGTCCCGGCCACGGCCGACATGGTGTTCATGGACATCCGGTCGATGCCCGGCTTCGGCACGGACCTCATCATCTCCCGCTCGGGCTACACCGGCGAGGACGGCTACGAGATCTCGGTCCCGGCCTCCGAGGCGGTCCGCGTCTGGAACCTCCTCCTCTCCGACGAGCGCGTGAAGCCGATCGGCCTGGGCGCCCGCGACAGCCTGCGCCTGGAGGCCGGCCTGCCGCTCTACGGCCACGACCTGGACGAGACGGTCTCGCCGGTCGAGGCGGGGCTCACCTTCGCCATCAACAAGAACCGCCGCGAGCAGCGCGACTTCCCGGGCGCGGCGCGCATCGTCAAGGAGCTGGCCGAAGGGACGGCCCGCGCCAAGGTCTGCCTGCGCGTCCTGGAAGGCGCCCCGGCCCGCGAGGGCGCCGAGGTGGCCGACGAGACCGGGACCGTCATCGGCGTGGTCACCTCGGGCGGCCACTCGCCCATCCTGAAGGGCGGCATCGCGCTCGCCTTCGTCCCCCCGGCCTTCAAGGCGGTCGGCACGAAGCTCAAGGTCATCGTCCGCGGCAAGGCCCAATCCGCCGAAGTCGTCGCCAGCCCCTTCGTCCCCCACCGCTACGTGCGCAAGGGCTAGGCGATGACGATGCCCTTTGGCGCGTCAGCGCCGATTCAATTTGTCCACGAACCACACGAACCACACGAACTCTTGGTTCAAGGGGCGCGGCCTCGGGGCGGGCACGGCCTGTTCGTGTCGTTCGTGTGGTTCGTGGACGATCTAAACAGCGCCTGCGGCGCGCACTGTCCCTGACGGAGACCTCCAAATGCGCTTCACCAAGGATCACGAGTGGGTCGTCCTCGAGGGCGACGTGGCCACCATCGGCATCACCGCCCACGCCGCCGAGCAGTTGGGCGACGTGGTGTTCGTCGAGACGCCCGAGGCCGGCAAGACCGTGAAGGCCGGCGACGCCTTCGCGGTGGTCGAGAGCGTCAAGGCCGCCTCCGACGTCTACGCCCCGATCTCGGGCGAGGTGGTCGAGGGCAACTCGATCCTGGGCGACGCGCCGGAGACGGTGAACGCCGACCCCGAGAACGGCGGCTGGTTCGCCAAGATCAAGGTCTCGGACCCGTCCCAGTACGAAGCCCTCATGGACCGCCCCGCCTACGAAGCCTTCCTGGCGACGCAGTAGGGCGCGAAGCGCCAGTAAGATTCGTCCACGAACCACACGAACCACACGAACACCTTGCCGTCCGACCTAGGCCTTGCCGCTCGCACAGCCCGTTCGTGCTGTTCGTGTGGTTCGTGGACAAAATTGACAGCGCCTGCGGCGCGCACCGACTGACCGGATCATCCCATGCGATACCTCCCGCTGACCCCCGACGACCGCGCCGAGATGCTGGGCGTGATCGGCGCGCCCGACATCGACGCGCTGTTCGCCGACGTGCCCGCCGCCGCGCGGAAGAAGGACCTGTTCGACCTGCCGCTGCACGCGGGCGAGCTGGAGGTGGAGCGGGAGCTGAGCCAGCTCTCGGCCCGCAACCGCGCCGCCGGGGCCGGGCCGTTCTTCTGCGGGGCCGGGGCCTACAAGCACCATGTGCCGGCCACCGTGGACCACATCATCCAGCGGTCCGAGTTCCTGACCAGCTACACGCCCTACCAGCCCGAGATCGCCCAGGGCACGCTGCAGGTGCTGTTCGAGTTCCAGAGCCAGGTCGCGGCGCTGACCGGCCTCGAGGTGGCCAACGCCTCGATGTACGACGGCTCCACGGCTTGTGCAGAAGCTGTGATGATGGCCCAGCGCGTGACCCGCCGCGAGAAGGCCATCCTGTCCGGCGGCCTGCACCCGCACTACGCCGCGACCACCCAGACCATCGCCCACGCCGAGGGCATGGAGATCGTCCGCCAGAAGGCGGCGATCGACGCCGAGGCCGCGGTCATCGACGCCATCGACGAGCACACCGCCTGCGTCGTGGTCCAGACGCCCAACATCTTCGGCGTGGTCACCGACGTGACCAGGATCGCCGAGGCCGCCCACGCCAAGGGCGCCCTGCTGATCGTGGCGACGACCGAGGCCGTGTCGTTCGGCCTGCTGAAGTCCCCCGGCGAGATGGGCGCCGACATCGCCGTCGCCGAGGGCCAGTCCATCGGCAACGCCCTGAACTACGGCGGCCCCTACGTCGGCCTCTTCGCCTGCCGCGAGAAGCTGATGCGCCAGATGCCGGGCCGGCTCTGCGGCGAGACCGTCGACGCCGACGGCAAGCGCGGCTACGTCCTGACGCTGTCGACCCGCGAGCAGCACATCCGCCGCGAGAAGGCGACGTCGAACATCTGCACCAACTCGGGCCTCTGCGCGCTCGCCTTCACGATCCACATGACGCTGCTGGGCGGCGTGGGCCTGACGGGGCTCGCCAAGGTCAACCACGCCAAGGCGCGCGAGCTGAAGGCCGCGGTGGAGGGCGCGGGGCTGGAGGTGCTGACGCCCCGGTTCTTCAACGAGATCGCCGTGCGGACCAAAGGTCCGGCCGCCACGCTGGTGGACGCCCTGGTCGGCCAGGGCATCGTCGCCGGCGTCCCCTATTCCCGCCTCGACCCGCATGCCGGCCTGGACGACGTCCTGCTGCTCTGCGCCACCGAGACCACCACCTCCGACGACATCGCCGCGCTCGCCGCCGCCCTGAAGGCCGCCTGACCATGACCATGCAGAACGTGGGCCGTCCCACCCGCCCCGAGGGCTCCTCCGAGAGCACGGGCTTCCAGTCGCTGACCGGCGGCCGCGGCCTCGTCCAGGACGAGCCGCTGATCTTCGAACTCGACGGCTGGAAGAAGACCGGCGTCGACCTGCCCGGCGCCTCTGCCGACGCCTCGGACCTGGCCGGCCTGACCCGCGCGGACCTGCCCTTGCCGGGTCTCTCCGAGCCCGAGGCCATGCGCCACTACGTGCGCCTCAGCCAGAAGAACCACGCCATCGACCTGGCGCTCTATCCGCTGGGCTCGTGCACGATGAAGCACAATCCGCGCCTGAACGAGAAGGCCGCCCGCATGGCCGGCTTCGCCGACCTGCACCCGCTGGCGCCCGTCTCGACGACCCAGGGCGCGCTCGAGTTGATGGACCGCCTGGCCCACTGGCTGAAGACCCTGACCGGCATGCCCGCCGTCGCGCTCTCGCCCAAGGCCGGCGCCCACGGCGAGCTCTGCGGCCTGCTCTGCATCAAGGCCGCCCACGAGGCCAAGGGCCAGGGCCACCGCCGGACTGTCCTCGTCCCCACCTCGGCCCACGGCACCAATCCGGCGACCGCCGCCTTCGTCGGCTACTCAGTCCAGGAAATCGCTCAGACCGAAGACGGCCGCGTCGACCTGGCCGACCTCGCCGCCAAGCTGGGCCCGGACGTCGCCGCCATCATGGTGACGAACCCGAATACCTGCGGCCTCTTCGAACGCGACGTCATCGAGATCGCTCGCCTGACCCACGAGGCCGGTGCGTACTTCTATTGCGACGGGGCCAACTTCAACGCCATCGTCGGTCGGGTCCGCCCCGGCGACCTCGGCGTCGACGCGATGCACATCAACCTGCACAAGACCTTCTCCACGCCCCACGGCGGCGGCGGGCCAGGCGCAGGTCCCGTGGTGCTCTCCGAGGCCCTCGCGCCCTACGCTCCCGCGCCCTGGGTGGTCAGCGCCGCCGGCGGCTTCCAGCTCGTCGAGGAGGCAAAGGACCAGGCGGCGGCCGCCTTCGGCCGCATGAGCGCCTTCCACGGTCAGATGGGCATGTTCGTCCGCGCCTATGCCTACATGCGCAGCCACGGCTCGGACGGACTGCGCCAGGTGGCCGAGGACGCGGTGCTGAACGCCAACTACGTCAAGGCGCGCCTGTCCGACGTCATGACGCCCGCCTTCCCGGAAGGCCCTTGCATGCACGAGGCCCTGTTCGACGACGCCTGGCTGGACGGCACCGGCGTGACCACCCTCGACTTCGCCAAGGCGATGATCGACGAGGGCTTCCACCCGATGACCATGTACTTCCCGCTGGTGGTCCACGGGGCGATGCTGATCGAGCCGACCGAGACCGAGTCGAAGCGCGAGCTGGATCGTTTTTGTGAGGCGCTGCGCGCTTTGGCCGCAACGGCCAAGCTCGGGGAAATTGACCGCTTCAAGGGCGCGCCGCACCTCGCGCCGCTGCGCCGGCTGGACGAAACCCTCGCCGCGCGGAAGCCGAAACTCACCTGGAAGCCCGATTCGGCAACAAGCTAAGCCATGGGATTTGCACAGAATCCTGCGCCGATCTGTGACAGTCCTGCACGCAGGTGTGGCGCCGGCGCCATGGCTGGGGGAATAGGGGCCCGTTAGCAAAATTTAACGGCACGGCGTCTTTACGATTCTCCGGTACGTACGCATATGAGGTTTGTGACGGCGGAACCTCCCCGCTTCGCCGCACACCCCCCAGGACTACCCAAGTGACTTTCGCCATGCCCTCTTTGCGCGTCTATCGCGCCACGGACGATCTCGCGCGCGAGATTGCCGGCCGCATCAAGCGGTTCGGGCTGGTGCTGCTTGGCTTCGCCATCATCGTCGCGGGCATCGCGATCGCGCCCCTGCCGGGTCCCGGCGGGATCCCGGTGATCGTGGTCGGCCTGATGATCGTCCTGAAGAACTCCTTCAAGGCGCGCCGCCAGTTCGTGCGCCTGCACCGGGCGCATCCGCGGATGCTGTATCCGATCCGCCGGCTGCTGCGGCGGGATCCGGAGTTCGTGGCGCTGTTCTACCACCAGACGCTGCGGGTCGAGCGCATCCTGCTGCCCAAGAGCATCCGCTTCATCAAGCCGCTGCGCCGCAAGTTCCGCCGCCCGGCCTACGCCGCGGCCTGATCCTCCGCTCACGCCGCGGATGGAGGACCCAGGCCTTTCGCCTCTTCGCATGCGGAGCGGATGAGCTTCGGCGCTTGGCCGCTGGCCGCTGGCCGCGTGACGGCGCGATGTGCTGGTCGAAGGGAATCCCGCGCTTCTCGCCCGCGAGGTTTTGCCCGCAAGCAAGCCTGGGCGCCCCCCTTGCGCGGGGACGAGCGCGTGGCGATGGAGGTGGGATGGCGGAGGTTGGCGGGAACGAGGTGCGCCCACGAACCCCACAATGCCCAAGGACAGTTCGAAAGTGCGACGCGTCTCCCCAGGCGGAGCGTCGCGAGCTGTTCATGTGATTGTGGGGTTCGTGGACGGCTCACGGGCGCACGGCGTTCCCCAACGCCAGGCGTCCGGCCACGGGCCGCGCTACGCGAGCGCGGACCCGATCTTGTCGGCTATTGCAGCTTCCCCGCCAGCTGGCCGATCGCCTTGTCGATCAGCGGGTCGGTCTTGGAGCCGGCCAGGCGCGAAACCAGCACCTGCTCGGCCATCTGCGCGGCCAGCTCGGCGGCGGCGGCGCGGACCTCGGCCTCGGCCTGAGCCTCGGCCTGGGCGATCTTGCGCTCGGCCATCTGGCCGCGGCGCTCAAGTTGCTCGGCGAGCTTCGCCTGGGCCTCGGACTGGAGCCGGCCGGCCTCTTCCTTGGCGTTGGCGAGGATTTCGGCGGCCAGCTTGTCGGCCGCTTCCTTCTGGGCGGTGACCTGGGCCAGCAGGGCCTGGGCCTCGCTGCGCAGGGCGTTCGCCTCATCCAGCTGGGCCTGGACCTTGTCGCCGGCGTCGCCGAGCGCCTTCCAGACCAGCTTGTGGACCCCGGCCAGGACCAGGACGCCCACGAAGACGATGAAGGCGAGGGCGACCCAGAAGTGGGAGTCGAGCAGCAGTTCCATCGATTATCCCTTCGCCGCCGCCGACAGTTCGGTCGCCGTGGCGGCCTTGCCCGTCAGCTTCTGGACGATCGCCTGGGCGGTGTCCGCGGCGATGCCGGCGACGTTGCTCATGGCGGCCTCGCGGGCCTTGGCGATGCGCGCCTCGGCCTCCGCGCCGGTGGCGGCCAGCTTGGCCTCCTCCTCGGCGAGACGGGCGGCGATCTCGGCCTGGGCCTTGGCCCGGGCTTCGGCGCCGACCTTCTGGGCCGCGGAGCGCGCCTGGGCGGCCTCGGCGGCCGCCGCGGCCGCCTGGGCGTCGGCCTCGTCCTTCATGCGGCGAGCGTCGGCGATATCGCCGGCGATCTTGCCTTCACGCGCTTCGATCGTCCCGCCCACCTTCGGCGCCGCGAAGAAGCGGACGAAGAGCAGCAGGAAGGTGAAGACGATCAGGAACCAGAGGATCTGGCCCGGCCACTGGGCGAAGTCGAACTGCGGCAGCCCGCCTTTGGCGTGCTCTGCCGCAGGCGCAGCGCCTTCGTGGGCGCCAGTGACCCCGGCCTCATGGCCGGGCGCCGCGGGCGCCGCGTGGTCTTCAGTCTGCATCGCCATGGGGCGCGCCTGCGTCCTTAGAGCTTACGAGCCGAACAGGATGATCAGCGACACGACGAAGCTGAAGAGGCCCATGGTTTCCGTCAGCGCCATGCCGAGGAACAGCATGGTCTGTTGCGAAGCGGCGGCCGACGGGTTGCGGATCGCGGCTTGCAGATAGTTGCCGAACAGAGTGCCGAGGCCGACGCCGGCCCCGATCATGCCCGAGGTGGCGAGACCGGCGCCGATGAGCTTGGCGGCTGCGGGATCCATCGTGATTAGTCCTCTCTGGAGATCAGTTGGGTTGGGTTAGTGGCCGTGACCGAAGTTCACGACCTCGTTGAGGTAGACCGTGGCCAGCGCGGTGAAGACGAAGGCCTGCAGCAGCGCGACGATCAGTTCCAGGCCGGTCAGGCCCACGATCATCGCGAAGGAAAGGGCGCTCGGGACGACGAGCAGGCTGGAGAGGCCGCCGGCCGCCGCCGCAAGGCCCAGAGCCACGACGAACGAGCCGAACAGGCTCAGCACCACGTGGCCCCCCAGCATGTTCCCGAAGAGACGCATCGCCAGGGTCACCGGGCGGACGAAGTACGAGATCATCTCGATCAGCACCATCGCGATGCCGCCCGCGACGCCCATGCCGGGCACCCAGAAGAGCGTCAGGAACTTCGGCCCGTGCTTGATGAAGCCCAGGATGA
>Ga0102590_1002043_pt1 | contig 25984 bp, 28 predicted proteins | sample AraplaMF_Col_mMF_FD_76859 | JGI IMG/M metagenome (GOLD analysis project Ga0102590, IMG submission 76859) | Arabidopsis root microbial communities from the University of North Carolina, USA - plate scrape MF_Col_mMF | ecosystem: Host-associated > Plants > Roots > Endosphere | place: USA... | reverse complement strand
AGGTCCCCCACATCGGCTTGCCCCACAGCGAGCCGGTGGCCAGGGCCAGGGCGGTGAAGGCCGCGCCCAGCGGGGCGCAGGCCACTGCGGCGGCGTCGGCCAGGGCGTGGCGGAACACCAGGGCCAGGAAGCTGGCTATGCCCAGGCACAGATAGACGAACAGCGACAGCGAGGCGGCCGGCACGTGGATGAACATCATCCGCACGGTGTCGCCCTGCTGATAGTCCTCCGGCGCGGCGAAGGTCAGGACCAGGCCGACGGCGGCCAGCACCGCGGCGATCACGCCGAACATCGGCGCGGCCCAGCGGGAAAAGGCCATGAACCGCTCGGGGTTGGTCAGGAAGTCCAGCGGATGATGTGGATCACGGGCGCCCATGTCCGAGCCTTAGAAGACCTGACGGGCGCCCGCAATCGTGGAGGTTACCTAGTCAGCCCTAGTCGGCCTTTGGGGGACGGGTCGGCATCCCGCCCGGACCGCCCTTGAAGTGGCGGAATTCGACACGGCGCATCATCGGACCGTGGCCGCCGGCCATCGGCCCCAAGGCGTCGAAGGCCTTCTTCTGGCTGGGCGACAGGGCGGCGTAGAAGGCGCGGGTGGCCTCGATGCGGGCCTTGGCGCGGGCCAGGTGCTCGGCCTCGCGGTCCAGGCGCTCGGGCGTGGTCAGCGGCTTGCGCGGCGCATCGACCGCTTCCCGCTTCGGCCGGTCCTTGGCCCAGTCCTTGGGCGCGACGGTGTCCAGATAGGTCTTCAGGGCCCCGTCCTGGTCGGCGCGCAGCTGCAGCACGTCGCGCAGGTGTTGGGCGTGGGCCTCGGGGTCGAGGCGGTGGTGGCGCATCATCGGCGGCGGGCCGCCGGGACCACCAGGACCTTCGTCGGTCATGGGCGGCGGACCCGGCGGCGGGGCGTCCTGAGCGACGGCCGCGGCCGCGGTGGCGAGGGTCAGGGCGGCCGCGGCCATCAGGGCCAGGCCGCGCGGTTGCAAGCGCATGAAGGTGCTCCAGTGGAAATATCCCTGAAGCGAACCTCGATTCCCCGTGTAACCCGGGAATGTCAGAATCTTCCGGGAATGTTGCAGTCCTGACGGAGGACGCGATGCACGAGACCTTCACGCCCTGAGGAGGCGCCGCGATGCTCTACCTGTTGGCCAAGGCCGCGATTTCGGGCGTGATCATCGCCCTGGTGTCCGAGATCGCCAAGCGCCAGCCGGGGTTCGGGGCCCTGGTCGCCTCGCTGCCCCTGATCTCGATCCTGGGCATGCTGTGGCTGTGGCGCGACACCCACGACGTCAAGCGGATGGCCACCCATGTCGAGGCGACCTTCTGGTACGTGCTGCCGTCCCTGCCGATGTTCCTGATCGTGCCGGCCCTGCTGCGGCGGGGCGTGACCTTCTGGATCGCGCTGGGCGCGGGTTGCGCGATCACCGTCGGCCTCTATCTGACCATGACGGCGATCGGACCGCGCTTTGGCCTGAAGCTGTGACTGCCGCCACGTCCTGACACGCCGCCGGGCTAGGGACGCCTATCTCCGCCCCTCCGAACACGGTTAGAAGCCCGGCCCATGAACCGCACCGCCAAACGCCTCGCCTTCCTCGCCCTGATCGTCGCCGGCCTCTGCTGGGGCCTTGGCTTCCCGCTGGGCAAGCTGGTGCTGCGCGAGACCGACGCCGCGCACATGGTGCTGCTGCGCTTCGCGGTGGCGGCGGTGGTCGCCGCGCCGTTCGCCCTGAGGACCGCCGAGGCCAGGGCCCTGTTCCGGTCCCCCGTCATCCTGCTGGCCGGCGCGCTCTATGGCGTCGCCTTCATGGTGCAGTTCGAGGGCCTGGCCCATGTCAGCGTCACCCTGGCGGCCCTGCTGGTCGGGGCCATGCCGGCCCTGATCGCCATCTCGGCCAAGCTGCTGGGCGAAAAGGTCAGCCGCGCCTCGTGGGGCGGAGTGGCCGCCGCGACGCTGGGCGCCGCCCTGATCGCCGGCAAGCCCGACGGCGCCGGCTCGCCCCTGGGCGTCGCCCTGTCGCTGGGGTCCCTCTTCATCTTCCTGGCCTGGCTGATCGTGCTGCGCCGCGCGCCCAAGACCACGAACGCCATGGCCATCCCGGCCGTGACGGTGATCGTCGCCGCCTTCGCGGTCCTGCCGATCGCCTGGGTCATGCACGGGCCGCCGAAGCTGGATCTTTCGCCCGTCGCCTGGACCGGCATTCTGGGCCTGGGCGTGCTGGGCACCCTGCTGGCCACCGCCGCCTGGCAGTTCGGCTCGGCTCGGGTGGGCAGCGCCAGCGCCGGCGTGTTCATCAATATCGAGCCGCTGATGGGGGCCTGCGTCGGGGTGCTGCTGTTCGGCGACCACCTGACCTGGGCCCTGGCGGCCGGCGGCCTGATGATCATCGCCGGCAGCTTCGCCGTGGTGCTGGGCGAACGGCATGCGCCGCCGGTGACGGCGAGCGCGGGGCCGATCTAGGAACCCCCGCTCTCTTTGAGAGAGGGAGGGGCCCATGGCGAAGCCATGGGAGGGTGAGAGGTTACAGCCTCTCAGAACGAAGCGCGGCCAAGGCCCGGTCCTAGCGAGGCCGTTGGCGGTCGCATCGCTGGTGCGACTCGCGCTCGAGACTCACGACTGTATAGCGGAGGGGTTCGAGGTTCTTCGGCCGGCGGTGAAACCTCTCACCCTCCCACCGCTTCGCGGCGGGCCCCTCCCTCTCTCTATGAGAGAGGGTTCTGGTGGCGCCCCTAATCCAGCGCGTTCCGGCAGGCCGCCGCCATGGCGATCGGGCCCAGGGCCACGGCCGCCGCCGAATAGGCCAGCAGCAGGAACAGACCCCCCGTCCACGGCAGGCCGCCGGCCAGGGCGTCCAGGGCGCCGGCCCCGAAGATCACCGGCGGCACGTAGAGCGGCAGGACGATCACCGCCACCAGCAGGCCGCCGCGCTTGCTGCCCAGGGCCAGGCTCGCCCCCAGCCCGCCGAGGAACGAGAAGGCCAGGCCGCCGGCCAGGGCGCAGGGGATCAGCAGCGGGATGATGGCCGGCGAGGCCCCCAGGGCCAGGGCGGCGATCGGGGCGGCGAAGGCCAGGGGCGCCCCGGCCGCCAGCCAGTGGGCCAGGCACTTGGCCACGGCCACGGCCTCCAGCGGAGCGGGACCCAGGGCCAGCAGGTCCAGCGCCCCGTCCTCGAAGTCACGCTCGAACAGCCTTTCCAGGGAGATCAGGGCGGCCAGGGCCAGGGCCAGCCAGGCGATGCCGGGGGCCAGGGACGCCAGCCGCTCGGGCGCCCGGCCGGCCGCCAGCGGCAGCAGGGTGACGACGCAGGCATAGAAGGCCAGGGCCAGCAGCGGGCCGCCGCCCTTGCCCCAGGCCAGGGCCAGCTCGCGGCGCAGCAGGACGAGGAAGGCCTTCATCCACCGATCTCCACCGTCCGGGCCGGAACGGGCAGGGGATCGTGCACCGCCGCCAGGATCATGCCGCCGCCGGCCAGGTGATCGGCCATCAGCACGCCGAAACCCTCGCGGTGGCCGGCGTCCAGCGGCGCCATTGGCTCGTCCAGCAGCCACAGCGACCGGGGGCTGGCCAGCAGCCGGGCCAGGGCCACGCGCCGGCGCTGGCCGGCTGACAGGCGGCGGACCTCCAGCTCGAGCAGGCGGTCCAGGTCCAGCCGCGTCGCCGCGTCGCGCGCCGAGGCCTCGGTCCCGCCGGTCCAGCGGGCCTGGAACAGCAGCTCCTCCCAGGCCGAACGGGTCGACTTCAGGCCGTCGTGATGGCCGACCAGGTGCAAGGCTTCGGCGCGCACGGCCTCGGCCTCCAGCGGACCGGCCTCGCCGTCGAAGCCGATGACGCCTTCGGACGGCCGCAACAGTCCCGCCACGGCCCGCAGGAGGCTGGTCTTGCCGGCTCCGTTGCGTCCCGTCAGCGCCACGGCCTGTCCGGCCGAAACCTCCAGGTCCAGTCCCGAGAACAGCCGCCGTTCGCCGCGAACAAGACTTAAGTCCTTGATGCGAATAGTTCTCAACATAGGCCGGAAGCCCTCAAGACCCTGCCCTGTGCATGGACGTTGCCGACGGCGACGGCTAAGAAGCCCTCGGCCGTCACCCTCCGCATTGGATGGGGCGTACGCGGCGCGAGGATGGACGCTGTGGGTCCGCCTCGATCGCGCGATCCCTGGAGAGGTTTTCCGGCGGCCGTGGACAGAGAAGGGATCCTTCGAAATGGCGTCTGTAGACAGCCTCAAAACCCGCCGCGAACTTGTCGTCGGCGGCAAGACCTACGTCTATTACAGCCTTCGCGCCGCTGAGGAAGCCGGTCTGGCCGACGCCAGCAAGCTGCCGGTGTCGATGAAGGTGCTGCTGGAGAACCTGCTGCGCTACGAAGACGGCGTATCGGTCAACGAAGCCGACCTCAAGGCCGTGGCCAACTGGCTGTCGAACAAGGGCAGCGTCGAGCACGAAATCAGCTTCCGCCCGGCCCGCGTGCTGATGCAGGACTTCACCGGCGTTCCGGCCGTCGTCGACCTGGCCGCCATGCGCGACGCCATGGTCGCCCTGGGTTCCGACCCGGCCAAGATCAACCCGCTGAACCCGGTCGACCTGGTCATCGACCACTCGGTGATGGTCGACAACTTCGGCAACCCCAAGGCCTTCGACGACAACGTCGCCAAGGAATACGAGCGCAACCTCGAGCGCTACCGCTTCCTGCGCTGGGGTTCGTCGGCGTTCAACAACTTCCGCGTCGTGCCCCCGGGCACCGGCATCTGCCACCAGGTGAACCTGGAATACCTGGCGCAAACCGTCTGGACCAACGAAGCCGAGGGCGAAACCACCGCCTATCCCGACACCGTCGTCGGCACCGACAGCCACACCACCATGGTCAACGGCCTGTCGGTCCTGGGCTGGGGCGTGGGCGGCATCGAGGCCGAGGCGGCCATGCTGGGCCAGCCGATCCCGATGCTGATCCCGGAAGTCATCGGCTTCAAGCTGAACGGCGCCCTGCCGGAAGGCGCGACGGCCACCGACCTGGTGCTGACCGTCACCCAGATGCTGCGCAAGAAGGGCGTGGTCGGCAAGTTCGTCGAATTCTACGGCGACGCCCTGGCCAACCTGACCCTGGAAGACCAGGCGACCATCGCCAACATGGCTCCGGAATACGGCGCCACCTGCGGCTTCTTCCCGATCAGCGCCTCGACCGTGGCCTATCTGAAGGGCACCGGCCGCGACGCCGCCCGCGTCGCCCTGGTCGAAGCCTACGCCAAGGAGCAGGGCCTGTGGTGGGAGCCGGGCGTGCCCGAGCCGACCTTCACCGACACCCTGGAGCTGGACCTGTCGTCGGTGCTGCCGTCGCTGGCCGGCCCCAAGCGCCCGCAGGACCGCGTGCTGCTGACCGAGTCCGCCGCCAAGTTCGCCGAGAGCCTGGCCGGCGAGTTCGGCAAGGCCGAAGCGCCGAACGCCCGCGTGCCGGTCGACGGTGAAAACTTCGACGTCGGCCACGGCGACGTGGTCATCGCGGCCATCACCAGCTGCACCAACACCTCCAACCCCAGCGTCCTGATCGCCGCCGGCCTGCTGGCCAAGAACGCGGTGGCCAAGGGCCTGAAGGTCAAGCCGTGGGTGAAGACCTCGCTGGCCCCCGGCTCGCAGGTGGTCACCGACTACCTGGCCAAGGCCGGCCTGACCAAGCACCTCGATGCGCTGGGCTTCAACCTGGTCGGCTACGGCTGCACCACCTGCATCGGCAACTCGGGCCCGCTGCCCGAGAACATCAGCAAGGCCGTCAACGAGGCCGACCTGGTGGCCTGCTCGGTGCTGTCGGGCAACCGCAACTTCGAAGGCCGCGTGAACCCGGACGTCCGCGCCAACTACCTGGCCTCGCCGCCGCTGGTGGTGGCCTACGCCCTGGCCGGCTCGATGAAGATCGACCTGGCCAACGAACCGCTGGGCGAAGGCAAGGGCGGCAAGCCCGTCTACCTGAAGGACATCTGGCCCTCGAACGAGGACATCGCCGCCCTGCAGCGCAAGTCGGTGACGGAAAAGATGTTCGCCAGCCGCTACGGCGACGTCTTCAAGGGCGACAAGAACTGGCAGGGGATCAAGATCACCGGCGGCCAGACCTACGCCTGGGAAGGCGACAGCACCTACGTGCAGAACCCGCCCTACTTCCCCAACATGTCGATGACCCCGACCCCGGTCACCGACATCGTGGAAGCCCGCGTCCTGGCCGTGTTCGGCGACTCGATCACCACCGACCACATCAGCCCGGCCGGCTCGATCAAGAAGACCAGCCCCGCCGGCCAGTACCTGATCGACCACGGCGTCGACCCGCTGGACTTCAACGGCTACGGCGCCCGTCGCGGCAACCACCAGGTGATGATGCGCGGCACGTTCGCCAACATCCGCATCCGCAACAAGATCACCCCCGACATCGAAGGCGGCGTGACCAAGCACTTCCCCTCGGGCGAGGTGATGTCGATCTACGACGCGGCGATGAAGTACCAGGCCGAGGGTCGTCCGGCCGTGGTGTTCGGCGGCAAGGAATACGGCACCGGCAGCTCGCGCGACTGGGCCGCCAAGGGCACCAAGCTGCTGGGCGTCCGCGCGGTGATCTGCGAAAGCTTCGAGCGCATCCACCGTTCGAACCTGGTCGGCATGGGCGTGCTGCCCCTGCAGTTCGTCCAGGAAGGCTGGCAGAAGCTGGAACTGACCGGCGAGGAGATCGTCTCGATCCGCGGCCTGCAGGACCTGGCGCCGCGCAAGCAGCTGATCGTCGAGCTCTACCGCCCGACCGACGGCCGCATCGCCCGCTTCCCGGTCCGCTGCCGCATCGACACCCCGACCGAGCTTGAATACTTCAAGAACGGCGGCGTGCTGAACTACGTGCTGCGCAACCTGGCCAAGGCCGACTAAGCGTCCGCACGGACCGCTCTTCGGAGCGTCGAAAAGACGAAGCCGGGTCCGGAAGGGCCCGGCTTTTTCTTTGGCTGGTCGGCCGTGCCTCCTTCGAGGCGCGCTCAGGCCCGCTTGCTGTGGTCCTCATCCCGAGGTGCGAGGCGTAGCCGAGCCTCGAAGGACGCACGGCGCCCAACCGCTGGTTTCAGGCCACGGTTCGCGTTGAAAGGCCAAAGAAGCCTCCCTTCACGGCCTCGTGAACGGCCATCCGCCGCGATCTTGGCCTAAATGCCCCGCACATGCGTCAGGCCCTGCTCTTCCTCGCCCTCGCCGCCCTTTCGGGATTTTCCGCCGCGCCCGCGTTCGCCGCGAAACCGCCGGTGGTGGTCGAGCTGTTCACCGCTCAAGGTTGCTCGTCCTGCGGCAAGGCCAACCAGGTCGTCGCCGACATGGCCGACGACAAGGGCGTCCTTGCCCTGACCTATTCGGTCGACTACTGGGACTACCTGGGCTGGACCGACACCTTCGCCAAGCCGGCCTTCGCGGCCCGCCAGCGCGCCTACGCCACCAAGTTCTCGCTGCGCGACGTGCCGACGCCGCAGGTGGTGGTGGCCGGCCGCCAGCAGGCCTCGGGCGCCAAGGCCGAGGCGGTCGAGACCCTGGTCAAGGACGCCGCCAAGGCCGCGTCCAACCCGCCGGACATGGAATTCCTGGGCGACGGCCGTCGCGTCGCGGTCGGCTCGGGCCCCGCGCCGCGCGGCGGCGGCGAGGTCTGGCTGGTGCGCTACGATCCGCGCGAGCAGGACATCGCCGTCAAGCGCGGCGACAACCGGGGCCAGACCCTGGTCCACCGCAACGTCGTGCGCGAACTGGTCCGGCTGGGCCCCTGGTCGGGCCGGCCCAAGCTGTACCGCCTGCCGGCGGCCGGCGACGACGCGCTGAAGACCGTGATCATCGTCCAGGGCGCCAAGGGCGGCCGGGTGATCGGCGTGCTGCAGGAAGCGGCGGAGAAGTAACCCCCGAGTCCTCCCCAGGGGAGGAGCCCAAAAAGAAAAGCCGCGCGGGGAGGGGACACCGCACGGCTTCTTAGGGGAGGGGAATGTCTAGTCCGTCGGCCGACCGGAGCCCGGATCAGGGGGCTGGGGGGCAATCAGGGTCCGGACCCGAGGCGTCCGATCGACCGACCCTGACCTTTTCGCCCGGCAAGTCGGCGCTGGAAGGGCGCGATCAAGGTCGTTTCGCGGCGGTTCGTGTCCGACGTGTGTCGAAGCGCCAGCACGACGCACACGCGAAGACCCCGCGTGGAGAGGGGCACCACGCGGGGTCTCGAGCGATATCTTGGGATAGTCTGTCGGCCGACCGGCCCACGATCGAGGGGGCTGGGGGGGCTGTTCAGGATCCTGAACCGCAGGATGTCCGATCAGCCGACACTCTCAAGATCATGGGGCAAGCGGGCGCGGACGGGTCGAAATTAAGGTCATTTCGTGTCCGGTCACGTCGAGCCGGAAATTATCAAGCGTCACTGTAGCGCGCCGGCAACGCTCCGAGGGCCCCGCATGGCGACGCTCGCCTAGGGGCCTGATTTGGGTTTAGGCTTCGTCCGATGGCCCTGGATTCCCGACCTGTCGCTGGTGTCGTTTTCTTCGAGCGTCGCGAGATCGACCAGCTCCTGCGGCTGTATGGCCGGATGGTCGCGGCGGGCGAATGGCGCGACTACGGCATGGCCGGCCAAAGCGACCACGCGGTGTTCTCGGTGTTCCGCCACGCGGCCGAGGCGCCGCTCTACCGCATCGAGAAACGCCCGGCTCTGGCCCGCAAGCAGGGCGAGTGGGCGGTGATCGGCCAGGGCGGCCTGACCCTCAAGCGCGGCCACGACCTGGCCCAGGTGCTGCGCATGTTCGACAAGGGCCGGTTCAAGGTCGTCGACTGATCCGCCGCGCGTGAGCGGATCAAGGCTGATCCGGCGTTTCCATGGGACCGGGCCCAAGCCGGGCCCGACAGGGAGCGCCGCATGATCGCCGAACCCCTTTCCGTGGCCCATCTGCTGGCGCGCACCTGGTGGCTGGTCCTGGCGCGCGGCGTGGCGGCGATCTTGTTCGGCGCCCTGGCCCTGCTGTGGCCGCATCTGACCCTGCTGATCCTGGTGATCCTGTACGCGGTCTACGCCCTCGGCGACGGGGTGTTCGCCCTGGCCGAGGCGGTGCGCGGCGGCGGCTGGATCCCGCGCTGGTGGCTGGTGGTGCTCGGGATCGCCAACCTCGTGGCGGGCGCCGCCGCCCTGCTGTGGCCGCACCTGACGGCCGTCCTGCTGATCATCCTGATCGGCGCCTCGGCCGTGGCGCGCGGCCTGCTGGAGATCATCGGCGCGATCCACCTGCGCAAAGTCATCGACAACGAATGGTCGCTGATCGGATCGGGCGCGATCTCGGTGCTGTTCGGCGTGGGGGTGATCCTGGCGCCGCGCGCCGGCGCCGTGGCCCTGGCCTGGCTGATCGGCCTGTGGGCCATCGCCCTGGGCGTGCTGATCGTGATCCTGGCCTTCCGCCTGAAGCGGCTGCGCCACCGGCTCTAGGCAAGAAAAAAGCCCCGGCGGTTTCCCGCCGGGGCCGGTCGTCGGTCCTGGACCCGCGATTATCGGCGGCTGCCGAAGATGCTGAGCAGGAATTGGAACAGGTTGATGAAGTTCAGATAGAGCCGCAGCGCGCCGTAGTTGGTGGCCACGGCCATCGACTGGCGGTCGCCGCCCAGCTGGTAGTAGGTCATCTTCAGGTTCTGGGTGTCGTAGGCGATCAGGCCCGCGAAGACGAACACGCCGACGATGCTGATGATGAAGCTCAGGCCCGGCAGCTGCAGGAACACCTGGGCCAGCGAGGCCAGGACCAGGCCGATCAGGCCGATCAGCAGGAAGCTGCCGAAGCCGGTCAGGTCCTTCTTGGTGGTGTAGCCGAACAGGCTGAGGCCGCCGAAGGCGATGGCGGTGATCAGGAACGTCGTGAACACCGACTGGACCTGATAGACCAGCAGCCACAGGCCCAGGCCCGCGCCGATCGAGGCCACCAGCGCCCAGTAGAGCGCGCCGGACGAGCGGGCGGTCGGATTGCGCATGGCGAAGATCGACACCAGGATCATGGCCAGCGGCGCGAACCGCAGCACCATGCCCAGCACCGTGAAGCCGGCCAGGCGGCCGTCCGGGGTCAGGACGTACAGCAGGTTGGCCACGGGCGCGTAGGCGGTGGTCAGGAAGGCCAGGGCGGCGGACAGCAGAAGACCCAACGCCACCTTGTTGTAGACGCCGAGCATGAAACTACGCAGGCCGGCGTCAACCGACATGTCGGCGCGATCCGCGGGGATCGAGCGCGCGTAGCCGCGGTTGAAGTCGCTCATCGGGGTAAAGCCCTTCGCAAAAAGCATCGCGCCCGTGCTTGGACGCTCCCCGAATATCGGGGCCGCGCCAGGATCATGCAAGATGTTGCGCTTTCTGCGGCGGGCGACAGCCTCTATTCAGGTCCCGCGCATCTATCGATGGGGATCACATGGATTACGTGGAACTCGGCCGGACCGGCATCCAGGTCTCGCGCTGCTGCCTGGGCACCATGACCTGGGGCTCGCAGAACAGCGAGGCGGAAGCCCATGAACAGATGGACTACGCCCTGGGCCAGGGCGTGACCTTCTGGGACACCGCCGAGATGTATTCCAGCCCGCCCAATCCCGAGACCCAGGGCAACACCGAGCGCTACATCGGCTCGTGGCTGAAGAAGACCGGCAAGCGCGGCGAGATCGTCCTGGCCTCCAAGGTGGCCGGCCGGGGCGCGGCGTTCGGCGGACTGTCGTGGATGCGCCCCGACGGCGGCCCCACCCGCCAGACCAAGGCCCAGATCGACTACGCGGTCGAGCAGTCGCTCAAGCGCCTGCAGACCGACTATCTGGACCTCTACCAGCTGCACTGGCCCGACCGGCCGGTGCGGGTGTTCGGCGGCCAGACCTTCAAGGACTACGAACAGGACTTCGAGGCGTTCGGCGACATCCTCGAGGCGCTGGACGCCCACGTGAAGAAGGGGACGATCCGGTCGATCGGCGTCTCCAACGAGTTCCCCTGGGGCGTGATGCGCTTCCTGGCCGAGGCCGAAACCAAGGGCCTGCCGCGCATCGCCTCGATCCAGAACGCCTATCACCTGGCCAACCGCACCTTCGAGTACGGCCTGGCCGAGATCGCCATGCGCGAACAGGTGGGCCTGCTGGCCTATTCGCCCCTGGCCCAGGGCCAGCTGACCGGCAAGTACCTGGACGGCAAGCTGCCCGAGGGCTCGCGCAAGGCGCTCTACAACCGCATGCAGCGTTACGAGGGCCCCGGCGCCGAGCCGGCGATCCGCGGCTATGTCGACCTGGCCGCCCATTTCGGCCTCGACCCGGCCCAGCTGGCGCTGAAGTTCTGCGACACCCGCGAGTTCGTGACCGCCACCATCATCGGCGCCACCTCGATGGACCAGCTGAAGACCGACATCGCCGCCTTCGACCTGACCTGGACCGAGGAGATGGAGAAGGCCGTCAACGCGTTGCACGCCCTGCAGCCGAACCCCTGTCCGTAGGGCGGCCTAGGGGGTGTCTTCCGTCTTCTTGCCGGTCAGCCAGTCCCACGGGAACATGATGACGACCGTCGTGGAGGCCGTCGCCAGACCGTCGGCGGTCTTGAAGGGCGCCTTGAGCAAGCCCATGGCGTCGCGCATCGCCTTCTCGGTGGCCGGCGTGTAGTCGTCTCCGCCGAACTGGCAGCCGTCCAGCAGGCCTTCGGTGGTGACGGTGCATTGGGCGAAGGTCGTGCCCTCGGATCGCTGGGCGGCCGCCACCAGACGCTTGTTCTGTTTCGCCGTCGGCTTCTGGAGCCACATGAAGAAGTGGCCCTGGCACATTCCCGTCCCATCGGGACAAGGAATGACCGGCGCCTTCGGCGTGTCGGCCGCCTCGACGGACGGCGCCACGACCGCCGGCTGGGTCCCGATGCGCGTCAGGACCATGGCCATGTCGCCGATTCCCGGCTGCTCCGGCGGGGCCAGGAAGACGATCGGGATGGTGATCGTGCCGCCGCCCACCGGCTCGCCGTTGACCGTCTTGGGCTTCATCTGGAAGATTCCGCCCAGCGACACCGCCGCCTCGCCAAAGCCGTAGCCCTTGGGGCTCTCGTTCTTGGCCTTGCAGTCGACCAGGGCGCCCTCGGCGGTGATCTCGCAGGCGATCGTCGCCCGCCCCGAGACGTTCTCCGCCTTGGCCTTGGCGGGATAGAAGCGCTCCATGTCGTCGCCGGTCGGCTTCACCGCCCAATCGGGACGCGTGACGATCTTGGCCGGCCCCGCACAGGCCGCGCCCGCGCCGAGACCCAAGGCCGACGCGAAAAACACCGCGCCCCACGACAGTCGTTTCATGTTCATGCCCCCAAACCCCTGGGATCGGAGCTAGCAGCGCCGGGGCGGTCCCGCAACCGTCGGACGCGGTCGCCGCCCACCCTTGTCCACCGAGGGCCGTCCGCTAAGTTCGCCCCATGATCCGCCTGTTCACCGCCATCGCCATCCCGCGTGACCTCGCCGAAGACCTGGTCCCGCGCCAGTACGGCATCGACGGCGCCCACTGGCGGCCGGTCGAGGCCTTCCACATCACCCTGCGCTTCGTCGGCGACGTACCCGAGCCCGACGCGGCCGACCTGACCGAGGAACTGGCCAAGATCCAGGTCCCGGCCTTCGACCTGCGGATGGCCGGGGCCGGCCATTTCGGCGAGGGCGACGACATCCACGCCGTCTGGGCCGGGGTCGAGGACAGTCCGGAACTGGCCCGCCTGCAGCACGCCAACGAGGCCGCCGCCCGCCGCGTGGGCCTCAAGCCCGAGACCCGCGCCTACCGCCCGCACGTCACCCTGGCCTATCTGAAGCGCCCGCCGGTCCCCGAGGTCGCCGCCTGGATCCAGGGCCACAACCTGCTGCGCTCGCCGCCGTTCCGGGTGGACCGCTTCGGCCTCTATTCCAGCTGGCAGACCAAGCACGGCTCGGTCTATCGCCTGGAGGCCGAGTTCCCGCTGAGCTGAAGCCTGGGCCCAGGCGGAGCTTAAACGTCCAAGAACAGCGTTCGGCCTTGCGGTTTGATCGGGCGGCGCGCCAGATCACGGCGACGCTCGCCGCAACCGGAGATACGCATGTCGCTCTACCTGTTCGCCCTGCTGATCGGGGTGGTGGCCGGCCTTCGGGCCCTGACCGCTCCCGCCGCCGTCGCCTGGGGCGCGCATCTGGGCCTGATACCGCTTCAAGGCACGCCTTTGGCGTGGTTGGGGGGCTCCATCGCCACCTGGGTGTTCACCGCCCTGGCCGTGCTGGAGCTGGTCGGCGACCAGCTGCCCAAGACCCCCAGCCGCAAGGTCCCGGTGCAGTTCGGCACGCGCATCGCCAGCGGAGCCTTCTGCGGCGCCGCCATCGGGATGCTGGGCGGGGCCTGGATCGGCGGCGCGATCGCCGGAGCCGTCGGGGCGGTGATCGGCACCCTGGGCGGGGCCGACGTCCGCGCCCGCCTGGCCAAGGCCTTCGGCAAGGACCTGCCCGCCGCCCTGATCGAGGACGTGGTCGCCGTCGGCGGCGCGGCCCTGATCGTCCTGGCCACCAAGTAGGATCACGTCATGGCCTCCGACACCGCCCAGGCGTTCGACGCCATCATCATCGGCGCCGGCCAGGCCGGACCGTCCCTGGCCGGGCGGCTGACCGACGCCGGCTGGACCGTCGCCCTGGTCGAGCGCAAGGACGTCGGCGGCACCTGCGTCAACACCGGCTGCATGCCGACCAAGACGCTGGTGGCCAGCGCCTACGCCGCCCACCTGGCCCGGCGATCGGCCGAGTACGGGGTGACGCTGGGCGGCGGCGAGGTCGGCGTCGACATGAAGCGCGTCCACGACCGCGCCCGGACCGTCACCCTCAACGCCCGGGGCAATCTGGAAAAGTGGCTGGGCGGCATGAAGGGCTGCACGGTCTTCCGGGGCCACGCCCGTTTCGAGGGGCCCGACACCGTCCGCGTGGGCGACGACCTGCTGACCGCGCCGAAGATCTTCCTCAATGTCGGCGGCCGGGCCAACGCCCCGCCGATGCCGGGCCTGGACGACATCAGCTACCTGACCAATGTCGGGATGATGGAGGTCGAGGCGCTGCCGGAACACCTGGTAATCGTCGGCGGCAGCTATATCGGCCTGGAGTTCGCCCAGATGTACCGGCGCTTCGGCGCCGAGGTGACGGTGGTCGAGATGGGCCCGCGCCTGATCGGCCGCGAGGATCCGGAGATCTCGGACGCCGTGCGCGAGATCCTCGAGGCCGAGGGCGTGAACATGCGCCTGAAGTCGGAGTGCATCAGCTTCGCGCCCTGTCCCGAGGGCGTGTGCGTCCACGTCACTTGCGAGGAGGGCTCGCCGCAGGTCATCGGTTCGCACGTTCTGCTGGCCATCGGCCGCAAGCCCAACACCGACGACCTCGGCCTGGAGAAGGCCGGGGTCGAGCTGGACAAGCGCGGCTACGTGGTGGTCGACGACCAGCTGAAGACGACCAATCCCGGCGTCTGGGCCATGGGCGACTGCAACGGCAAGGGCGCCTTCACCCACACCGCCTACAACGACTTCGAGATCATCGCCGCCAACCTGCTGGACAAGGATCCGAGGAAGGTGACCGACCGCATCACCTGCTACGGCCTGTTCATCGACCCGCCCCTGGGCCGCGTCGGCATGACCGAGGCCGAGGCCCGCGCCACGGGCCGGCCGCTGCTGGTGGGCCAGCGCCCGATGACCCGGGTCGGCCGGGCGGTCGAGAAGGGCGAGACGCTAGGGTTCATGAAGGTGGTGGTCGACGCCGAGACCAAGCAGGTCCTCGGCGCGGCGATCCTGGGCCTGAACGGCGACGAGGCGATCCATGGCATGGTCGACCTGATGTACGCCAAGGCCCCCTACACGGTGATCCAGCGCGCGGTGCACATCCACCCGACCGTGTCGGAGCTGATCCCGACGATGCTGGGGGAATTGAAGCCGCTGGAATGACCCTTCGACCGGGGACATGCACGTGTGCGTGTCCCCAGCCGCATCACGGGCGCCGAGCCAGACTTGGGGACACGCGCAAGCGCATGTCCCCGGCCCTACGCCACCGCGTGATCCTTCAGCACGCCCAGCGGGACGACCGCCAGCATCTCCTCGTGCGTGGCTTCCAGCACCACCTGCGGGGCGACGCCGGCGTCCAGGGCCTCCTTCCAGCGGCCGGCGCACAGGCACCAACGGTCTCCGGGGATCAGGCCCCGGAAGGCGTATTCCGGGCGCGGGGTCGACAGGTCGTTGCCGGTGGCCGCCGAGAAGGCCAGGAACTCCTCGGTCATCACCGCGCACACCGTGTGCAGGCCCAGGTCGTGCGGCCCGGTCTCGCAGCAGCCGTTGCGGTAGAAGCCCGTCACCGGGTTCAGCGAGCAGGGCTGGAGCTCCTGGCCCAGCACGTTCTTGGCGTTGTCGTCGTAGCGCGTGGTCATGGCGCGAGCTTAACCCCGTTCTGGGGAATCTGGACACCGTTCCGCTGTTAAGACGTGTGACGACTTCCGGCGGCGGCGTTCAGATGCTTAAGAGGGAGGAACGAGACTAAGGGAGCGTCATGTCCGATCTCGCCCGGCCGCGCCGCAGCGCCCTCTACATGCCCGCCTCCAACGCCAAGGCGGTGGAGAAGGCGCGCACGCTGGACGCCGACGTGATCATCCTGGACCTGGAGGACGCCGTCGCCCCGGACATGAAGGACGCCGCCCGCGAGGCCGCCGTCGCCGCGGTCAAGGCCGGCGGCTTCGGCCCGCGCGAGATCGTCGTCCGCACCAACGGCCTGGACACCCCGTGGGGCGAGGCGGACCTGAAGGCCGTCGCCGAGGCCGGTCCGGACGCGGTGCTGGTCCCCAAGGTCAACGACGCGGCCGACGTCTACGCCTACCAGGCCGCCCTGCACGCCGCCCCGGCCCACACCCGGCTCTGGACCATGATCGAGACCTGCAAGGCCGCCTTCCACCTGTGGGAGATCGCCGCGGCGTCCAAGACCACCCGCCTGACCGGCTGGGTGATGGGGGTCAACGACCTGGCCAAGGAGATGCGGGCTCGCCAGACGCCGGGGCGCGAGGCCTTCCTGCCGATCCTGTCGCTGTCGCTGGCCGCCGCCCGGGCCCACGGCCTGACCGTCCTGGATGGGGTGCACAACGACATCGAGGACCTTCCCGCCCTGGAGGCGGTCTGCGGCCAGGCGGTGGATTTCGGTTTCGACGGCAAGACGCTGATCCACCCCAAGCACTTGGAGATCTGCAACCGGGTCTTCTCGCCCACCGCCGACGAGATCGCCTGGAGCCGGGCGGTGATCGCCGCCTTCGCCGCGCCCGAGAACGCCGGCAAGGGCGCCCTGCGCGTCGAGGGCCGGATGGCCGAGCGCCTGCACCTGGTCCAGGCCGAACGGCTGGTGGCGGTGGCCGCCGCCATCGCCGAACGCTCGGCCGCCTAGACCGGAAGCCTGATGCGCGCGCTCCTGATCTCCTTGCTGGCCTTCTCCGCCGCTCCCGTCCTGGCTCAGGAGGCGCCCGCCCCGGCCGCGCCGGGCCAGGCCGCGCCTGTCCAAGCCGATCCGAACGCCCCGCCGCTCGTGCCCGCGCCGCCGGCCGCCGACGCGCCGGTCTCGGCCGACCAGGCCGTCGATCCCCTGGCCGACCTGATCGCCCAGAGCGGTCCCCAGACCACCGACGAGGAGGACGCCGCGCCCCAGGCGCCGGCCCCGCCGCACAAGCCGACCATCCTGCCGATCCCCAGGCGCGATCCCGACGAGATCGATCCCAACCACGCCATTCCGCAGGGCGGCTACGTGCCGATGGCCGAGGCCTACGACCTGCGGGTCAAGGGCTCGATCCTGGCCGCCCAGGGCCTGCAGGGTCCGCTGGACGGCGGCTGGTCGATCGAGGGGCCGGACGGCGCGGCCCTCTACCGGCTGCAGCTGGTCGACAAGGTCGGCGGCTATGACGGGCTGGAAGGCGCTTGGCGCGACGTGCGCCGGCCCGGGACGGTGGGCTCCACCGGCCTGATCGACTTCGTCGACCGCTCGTACGGCGGCTTCCTGGCCCGGTTCTCGCCACGCCCGGGCCAGCTGGCCACCCTGGACCTGACGCCGCGCGGCGACGGGTCGTGGAGCGGCAAGCTCAACGAGAACGGGGCCGAGACCCTGGTCACCGCCCGTCGCGTGGCCCAGGCCACCCTGCCGCCCGGCTACGTCCCCACCGGCCGGGGCCCGGTGATCTGGGGCGCCCCGCGTCCCGCCGCGCCCCGCGTCGCGGCCGAAGCGCCGGCCAAGGCCGCCGCCTGTCCGACCAAGGGCAAGAAGGGCAAGGCCCTGAAGGCGGCCAAGGCCAAGTGCGCGGCCGCCGCCAAGAAGGCCGGCAAGGGCAAGGCGACCACCGCCAAAGGCAAGAAAGGCGCGAAGGGCAAGGCCGTCGCCTCGAAGGGCAAGGGCTCGGCGAAGGGCAAGGCGACCTCGAAGAGCTCGACCAAGAAGAAGCGCTAGGCCGGGCGCAGGCCGCGCAAGGCCATCGCGACCATCGCCCGCAGATCCTCGCGGTCGGCGTTGCCGCGCGCGGCGATCTTCAGGCCCGACCGCACGGTCAGCAGGAAGGCCGCGGCCTGATCGGGATCGATATCGGCCGCCACCTCGCCCGCCGCGACGCCCGCCCGGAGGCGCCGCGCCAGGGCCGCACGCAGGGCCTGGCCGCTGGCGTCGTTGATGGCGTTGATGTCCGGATCGGCGCGGCCGAACTCGGCCACCGAGCCGACGCCCAGGCAGCCCTTCTGCGGATCGGCCCCCGGACGGGCGAAGGCCAGCAGCGACGCCTCGATCGCTTCCAGGCACGGCAGGTCGGCGTCCAGCGGCGCGACGATCTCGGCCAGGCTCTCGGCGTTGTGGCGCTTCAGCGCCTCCAGGAACAGGCGGCGCTTGTCGCCGAACGCGCCGTACAGGCTCTGGCGGGCGATGCCCATCTGCTCCAGCAGGGTCGCGGTCGACGAGCCCTCGTAGCCGTGGCTGGAGAACACCTTGATCGCCGAGGCCAGCGCCTCGTCGCGATCGAATTCCATCGGTCTGGCCATACGTCTTCCTAGCATATTTGACCGATCTGTCCAGAATGTTCTTGACTGAACGATCCATAATGCCCTAAGGCCACCCCGTTACGGACCGATCAGTCAAGAAAGAGACATCCGATGGAACGAGAACAACAGGGCAAGGTCGCCCTCGTGCTGGGCGGCTCGCGCGGCATCGGCGCGGCGATCGTCGAGCGCCTGGCGACCGACGGAGCCCAGGTGGCTTTCACCTACGCCAGCTCGCCGGAGAACGCCGAGACCCTGCGGGCGGCGATCGAGGCCAAGGGCGGGACGGCTCTGGCGGTCCGGGCCGACAGCGCCGACGCCGACCAGATCAAGGCGGCCGTCGACCAGACCCTGGCCCACTTCGGTCGGCTGGACATCCTGGTGGTCAACGCCGGGATCCTGCAGCGCGGCAGGATCGACGAGGTCCGATTGGAGGACTTCGACCGCATGGTGGCGATCAACATCCGCGGGGTGTTCGCCGCCCTGCACCACGCCGCGCCGCACCTTTCCGACGGCGGCCGGATCGTCACCATCGGCAGCAACGTCGCGGTCCGCATCGGGTTTTCGGGCAGCAGCACCTACGCCATGACCAAGGCGGCCGTGGCGGCCCTGGTCAAGGGCGCGGCCATCGACCTGGCCCCGCGCGCCATCACGGTCAACAACATCCAGCCCGGCCCCACCCTGACCGACATGACCTCGGACTATGTCGAGATGGTCCGGCCGCTGATCCCGCTGGCGCGGATGGGCGAGCCCCGCGAGATCGCCGGGCTGGTCGCCTATCTGGTCCGCGAGGAGGCCGGATTCGTCACCGGCGCCAGCCTGACCGCCGACGGCGGGCTGTCGCTCTGATCGAAAAGCCCGTCCGCGAAGCTCCGCCTTCCTCCGTCATCCCGGGCCTTGCGCCCGGGATGACGGAGGCGATGTGCGTTGGCTCTACAGGCCCAGCGCTTCCCGCGCCGCCGCCAGGGCCCGCGTCATCACAGCAGCCTCGTAGGCTTGGGCGGGCGAATGCCCCCACACCGGCCCCGGCCAGGCGGGATCGCCGACCCGGCGGCCCAGGACGTGGACGTGCAGCTGGGGCGTGACATTGCCCAGGGCGCCGACGTTCAGCTTGTCGACCGCCAGGCCCAGCACCTCGCCCACGGCGCGGACCGCCGCCCCGGCCAGCACGGTCTCCTCGATCAGCCGCGCGCGGGCCGCGACCGACAGGTCCTCCAGCTCGCGCGCGCCGCCGAGGCGCGGGATCAGCACCACCCACGGATAGCGGGCGTCCAGCTGCAGGCGGGCGTGGCACAGGGGCAGGTCGCCCAGCTCGGCGGCGGTGGCGACGAAGGCCGGATCGAGGACGAACTCAGCCATGACGCTTCGGGACCGCCGCCCAATGGTCGAAGTCCAGGATCACGCCCGGCGCATAGGCCCCGGCCTCGTCCTTGTCCGGGAAGTCGCCGCACGGACGATCCACGGTCGCCACCAGCCGCAGGCGCAGGGCGCCGACGCCGGGACCCAGGTCGGCCTTGTCCAGCACCTGCGACCAGGCGAACACCGTGCCGCCGGCGAAATAGGGGCTGACGTGCCGCCCGCCGTTGATGGCCAGGATCAGTCCGGCGTTCTGCAGGCCGTTGAACGACAGGGCCTTGGCGGTGGAGATCACCACCCCGCCATAGACCAGCCGCCGGCCCGGAGGGTCCTTGGCCCGTTCGAACTGGTTGAAGTGGACCTTGGCGGTGTTCTGCCACAGCCGCGTGGCCATCTGGGCCTCGGCCTCCTCGACCACCATGCCGTCGACATGATCGATCTTCTCGTCGATTTCGTAGTCCTCGAAGGCGTGCGGGGCGCCGGCGTGGGCGAAGTCGTAGCGCTTGAAGTCCAGCCCCGGGGGCGGCGCCAGATCGGCCGCGGCCACGGCGGCGGCCAGGTCCGGGACCGACTGCCCCTCGACCACCGCGGCGGGGTCGCGCTTCCTCACCATCACCCAGCGTACATAGCTGAGCACCGCCACCCCGCGCTGGTTGGTCCCGGTGGTGCGCACATAGACCACGCCGGTCTTGCCGTTGGAGTTCTCCTTCAGCCCAATCACCTCGGACCTCGCCGACAGGGTGTCGCCCGGATGCACCGGGGCCAGGAACCGGCCCTCGGCGTAGCCGAGGTTGGCCACGGCGTTCAGGCTGATGTCGGGCACGGTCTTGCCGAACACCAGGTGGAAGGCGACCAGCGGGTCGACCGGAGCGGTCTCCAGCCCGCAGTCGCGCGCGAAGACGTCGGACGAGAACAGCGGGAAACGCGGCCCGTACAGCGCCGTGTACAGCGCCACGTCGCCGGCCGTGACCGTGCGCGGGGTGGCGTGGACGATCACCTGGCCGAGCCTGAAATCCTCGAAAAACCGTCCCGGATCGGTCTTGCTCACGGCCAAGCCTCCTTATCGTTGTTCATGCCGTTTTGCCGCACCGCAGCGAAAGGGGAAAGAGGGCTTCAAAGAGGGCTTGAGGCCGAGCCTTTGCGGGCGTAGACCCCGCCGCGACATTTCTTGTCCAACAAGCCTGATGGAGACCCCATGGCTCGCGCGAAGATCGCCCTTATCGGCGCCGGCATGATCGGCGGCACCCTGGCCCACATCGCCGCTCGTGAAGAGCTGGGCGACGTGATCCTGTTCGACATCGCCGAGGGCACGCCCCAGGGCAAGGCGCTCGACATCGCCGAAGCCTCGGCCGTGTTCGGCAAGGACGTGGCCCTGAAGGGCGCCAACGAGTACGCCGACATCGCCGGCGCCGACGTCTGCATCGTCACCGCCGGCGTGCCGCGCAAGCCGGGCATGAGCCGCGACGACCTGCTGGGCATCAACCTGAAGGTCATGAAGGCCGTCGGCGAAGGCATCAAGGCCCACGCCCCGAACGCCTTCGTCATCTGCATCACCAACCCGCTGGACGCGATGGTCTGGGCCCTGCAGCAGTTCTCGGGCCTGCCGAAGGAAAAGGTCATCGGCATGGCCGGCGTCCTGGACTCGGCCCGCTTCGCCTACTTCCTGTCCGAAGCCACCGGCGTGTCGGTGGAAGACATCCACGCCTGGACCCTGGGCGGCCACGGCGACGACATGGTGCCGATGGTCCGTCACTCGACGGTCGGAGGCCTGCCGTTGCCCGAGCTGGTCAAGCAAGGCTGGCTGACCCAGGAGAAGCTGGACGCCATCGTCGAGCGCACCCGCAAGGGCGGCGGCGAGATCGTCGCCCTGCTCAAGACCGGCTCGGCCTTCTACGCCCCGGCTGAATCGGCCATCGCCATGGCCACCAGCTACCTGAAGGACAAGAAGCGCGTCCTGCCCTGCGCCACCTACCTGACCGGCCAATACGGCCTGAAGGACCTATACGTGGGCGTGCCGGTGGTCATCGGCGCCGGCGGCGCCGAGAAGATCGTCGAGTTCGAAACCAACGACGCCGAGAAGGCGATGTTCGCCGCCTCGGTCGCTTCGGTCCAGGGCCTGATGGAAGCCTGCAAGGGCATCGACAGCTCGCTGAAGTAGGCTTTCCAAGCCTTCGAGATACGGAAAGGGCGGCTCCGACGGGGCCGCCCTTTTTCGTGCAACTGGCCGCGAACCCGAACGACCCAGGATTGTCTTCCCTGTCGAAGCCGTACAGTTTCGCCGCTTCGGGGGTTTCCATGGCGCGCAGCATCATCTTCATCGTCGCGGCGGTCGCCGCGCTCGCGTCGGGCCAGGCTCATGCCGATCCTCGAGCCAACTGGCCCATGGGGTCGGACTGGCTGCACAAGCCGACCGGCCGGGATATGGCCAAATACTATCCGGAGAACGCCGCGCGCGACTCCGTCGTCGGCCGCGGGATCATCGATTGCGACGTGACGGCCAAGGGTTTGCTGGACCACTGCCGCGTGGTCGACGAATTCCCGACCGGCTACGCATTCGGGGAAGCCGCCCTGAAGCTGGGCCGCATTTTCCGCGTCGATCCGAAGACGGTCGACGTCACCGATCCGACCCGCAACCGGGCCATCGTGCCGATCATCTTCGCCGACCAGAACAGGCGGCCGCCGTCCAGCAGTTTCCTCGCCGGCAGCAACGCCATGGTGCTGACCCTCGGCGTCCCGCCGAAGACCCGGAACGCCGTCCCGTGCCCGACCGCTGAAAAGCCGGACCAGTTCTGTGCGTTGCACACGCTGGAGTGGAAGCAGCAGCCCTGGCTGGCCTTGACCCTGCCGGCCCTGGACGGCGTCGACATGACGGCCGGCGTCAGCCTGCTCCAGTGCCGGGTCTCGGCCGAAAGGCGGCTGACCCAATGCGTCGCGAGCGGCGATCCGACGCCCGCCGCGCAAAAGGCGATGCTGGCCGTGGCCGACATGATGGTGGCGCCGGAAAAGGCGCTCGACGGCGCGCCGGTGGGCGACGGCCCGGTGGTGATCCCCTTCGAGTGGTCGAAGATCACCCCGCTGGCCCGGGCCTTGAAGCGACCCTAGTGGGCCGCCGAGGTCTCGCCGCCTTCCTGCGAGATCTCCTCCAGCGTCCGGCCCACCTGCTTGGCGCCGTAGTCCTTGGCCACGTCGCCCAGCGACAGGATGCCGGCCAGGTTCCCGGCCTCGTTGAGCACGACCAGGCGGCGGATCTGGTGGTTGGCCATCTTGGCGGTGGCGTCGGCCAGGACGTCGTCCTCCTTGACGCTCTGGACCTCGCCCTCGCTCATCGCCTCGGAGATGGGGCTGTCGAAACTGCGGCCCTCGGCGACCACGCGCAGGACGATGTCGCGGTCGGTGACCAGGCCGACGACCTTGCCGCCCTCGACGATCGGCACGGCGCCGGTTTCGACGTGGGCCATCACCTGGGCGACCTTGCGCACGCTGTCGGTGGGGGCGGCGGTGCTGACCTGGCTGGTCATGGCGTCGCTGACTTTCATGGGAAGGCTCCTGAGGGGAGTGAATTGAACCCCTGAGAAACCCCGATGCGGCGGGCCCGTTCCGTCCGGTCCCGCTTTGCCGCTTCCGCGACGCAGGCTAGACCGGCCCGGCCTCATCCCCCGGAGCTTCCATGTCGATCACCATCCACCAGGCCAGCGTTCCCGTCTTCGTCCAGGGGCTGAAGGGCCTCAAGGGCGTGCTGGCCAAGGCCGCCGCCCACGTCGAGACCCGCAAGCTGGACCCCGACGCCCTGCTCAAGGCGCGGCTCTTCCCCGACATGTTCCCGCTGCTGCGCCAGGTGCAGATCGCCACCGACTTCGCCAAGGGCTGCGCCGCGCGCCTGGCTGGCCAGGAGGTTCCCGCCTGGGACGACGTCGAGACCGGCTTCGGCGACCTGATCGCCCGGGTCGATCGCGCGATCGCCTATGTCGAGGGCCTGGACCCGGCGGCGTTCGACGGCGCCGAGGATCGCGACATCACCCTGACGCGGCGCGGCGAGACCAGCGTGGTCAAGGGCCTGGCCTATCTGCAGACCCAGGCCCAGCCGAACTTCTTCTTCCACCTGACCACCGCCTACGCGATCCTGCGCAAGAACGGCGTCGAAGTCGGCAAGAAGGACTATCTCGGCACGGCCTGAGGACGCGGTTCCGGCGACGATCAAGGCCGTCGCCGGAACGCCCACACCAAGGTCGCCAGGGCGGTGAACACGCCCGCGACCGCCGACAGGATGATCGGCAACTGACTCAAAAGCTCCTTGTCCATGACCAAGCGTCCAACTGACCCGCCAACAGCGGCGGGTTACGCGCCAGAATGACTCCCGCCCACGACGAGTCCGGACGTACGTTCTCTTTTTGTTCTATTCCGAGACCTGTTAGCCGACGTCGACGCCGCGGCGGTCCTCCCGCATCTGGAGAAGGACGCAAAGCGCGAACAGCAGGACCAGCACCGGGGCCACATGGCTCGCGTGACGGTACAGTAGGGCGTTCAGGTGCGTGAAATAGAAGGTCGTGCCCTTAAGGGGAAGACCGTAGAGGCGGCCGGTGGCCGGATCGGCATGGCCCACCGCCGCCGTGAACTGCAGGACGGCCGGGATCATGAAGGCCACGAGGCCCAGGCTCCCGAAGATCGACGCCAGTATCCTCGCCAAGTTCGTCACCCTCCGACGCGACCTCAAACCACAGGCAAACCCGATCATCGTAAATACGCCTTAACCCTCTTGCGGCAAAACAGGGGGGTCTACGAGTGCAAGGTGACTTCTGATGGCGCGAGCGGCGCGGCGATCGAGCGTTGAACTGGTCTGGGACGCGGTGCGGTACGGCTGGGCCCAGCCGTGGTCGGCGCGGTTCCGGGGCGGGGTGATCTGCGTGATCGGCGCGGGCCTCTTGCTGTCGGTCGCCACCTACAACGCCGCCGATCCCAGCCTGAACGCCGCCACCGGCCAGCCCGCCACCAACGCCCTGGGCGGAGCCGGCGCGGCCCTGGCCGACGTGGTCATGCAGTCGATGGGCCTGGCCGGCTGGATGGCCGCGGCCCTGATGCTGGTGTTCGGCATGTCGCGCGTCACCCAGCCCGACCCGGCCGCCCACCGCCGCGACCTGCGGGTCCGCGCCGCCGTCGGCGGCCTGGGTCTGCTGGCCCTGGCCGGCCTGCTGGCCGCGCCGCCCAAGCCGGTCGCCTGGCCGCTGGCCAAGGGTCTGGGCGGGTTCTGGGGCGACGGCGTGCTGAACCTGCTGGCCGGCCTACTGGGTTTCGCCCGCCTGCCCGGCGCCCACCTGATCGCCGCCCTGCTGCTGGCGATCGGCGCGGCCGTGGCCCTGGGCTACGCCATCGGCGTGCGCCGCATCGATCCCGAGGCGATCGGCGACATGGTCCACGGCCTGATGCAGCCGCGCGAGCGCGCGCCCGCGCCGCAGCCCGTCGCCGCCCCCGAACCCGCCGCCCGTCCGCGCGCGCCGCGCAAGGCTCCGGCCCCGGTGATCGAGGTCGAACCCCAGGCGGCCGCCGCCGCCGTGGCGCCGCGCAAGGCCGCCAAGGCCGCCCCGCCGCCGGTGGAGGACGACGACGACTTCGAGCCCAGCTTCGAGCCGCGGCCCCTGGCCATCGCCCAGCCCAAGACGCCCGCCAAGTCCAACAACCGCGAGCAGCGCGAACAGCAGAAGGCCTTCGACTTCGAGGCCGAGGGCTTCCAGCTGCCCGAGCTGGCCATGCTGGCCAAGCCCAAGCCCCGCTCGGCCGAGTTCGACGAGGAGGCCCTGCGCCAGAACGCCCGCCTGCTGGAAAGCGTGCTGGCCGAGTTCGGCGTGCGCGGCCAGATCGACCAGATCCGCCCCGGCCCCGTCGTGACCATGTACGAACTGGTGCCGGCCGCCGGCACCAAGACCGCCCGCGTCGTGGCCTTGGCCGACGACATCGCCCGCTCGATGAGCGTGATCTCGTGCCGCGTGGCCGTGGCCCAGGGCCGCAACGCCATCGGCATCGAGATGCCGAACCAGCGCCGCGAGACCGTCTATCTGCGCGACCTGCTCAGCAGCGCCGACTACGAGCGCGCCAGCCACAACCTGCCCATGGCCCTGGGCGAGACCATCGGCGGCGACACCTACATCGCCGACCTGGCCAAGATGCCCCACCTGCTGATCGCCGGCACCACCGGTTCCGGCAAGTCGGTCGGCGTCAACGCCATGATCCTGTCGATCCTGTACAAGCTGCCGCCCGAGAAGTGCCGCTTCATCATGATCGACCCGAAGATGCTGGAACTCAGCGTCTATGACGGCATCCCGCACCTGCTGGCCCCGGTCGTGACCGATCCGAAGAAGGCCGTGGTGGCGCTGAAGTGGACCGTCCGCGAGATGGAGGACCGCTATCGCCGCATGTCCAAGATCGGCGTGCGCAACATCGGCGGCTTCAACGAGAAGGCCAACGAGGCCCTGGAGAAGGGCGAGCACTTCGAGCGGACCGTCCAGACCGGCTTCGACGACGCCGGCCGCCCGATCTACGAGACCGAGAAGATCCGCCCCGAGCCCATGCCCTATCTGGTGGTGGTCATCGACGAGGTGGCCGACCTGATGATGGTGGCCGGCAAGGACA